>Ga0066903_100006608_pt1 | contig 10349 bp, 7 predicted proteins | sample PanSoiMetaGPlot1_FD_67491 | JGI IMG/M metagenome (GOLD analysis project Ga0066903, IMG submission 67491) | Tropical forest soil microbial communities from Panama analyzed to predict greenhouse gas emissions - Panama Soil - Plot 1 (version 2) | ecosystem: Environmental > Terrestrial > Soil >...
GGCGCGATCGATTTCGCCGTGCATTCTTCCAAAGATATTCCCGCCGTCCTGCCAGCGGGGCTCACGCTTGCCGCATTCCTGCCCCGCGAAGACCCACGCGACGCGCTGGTCAGCCGGATCGCGAAAAACCTTGGCGAACTCCCTCGCAACGCGCTGGTCGGCACGTCATCGCCGCGGCGGCAGGCGTTATTGATGCGCGCGCGGCCCGATTTGCGCATCGCGCCCCTGCGCGGCAATGTCGAAACCCGGCTGCGCAAGATCGAAGCGAGCGAGATGGACGCCGCCGTCCTCGCCGTCGCCGGACTAAAGCGGCTCGGACTTTTTTCGGCGGCGGCGACCGCGCTCGAGGTCGAGGAGTTTTTGCCGGCGGCGGGCCAGGGCGCCATCGCGATCGAGACGCGTTCGAACGATGAGAACGCCCGTACGCATGCCGCCGCCATCGACGACGCCGACACCCACACCGCGCTCGCCGCCGAACGCGCCTTTCTCGCCGCGCTCGGCGGCTCGTGCCGCACACCGATTGCTGGTCATGCCCGCCTCGATGGGGATACCGTGAGATTTCGCGGCCTTATAGCCAAAACCGACGGCAGCGACGCCATTGAAGCGTCCCGCCAGGGCCGCCGCACCGATGCCGCGGCGCTCGGCGCCGATGCCGGCCATGAAATCAAGACCCGCGCCGGCGCCGATTTCTTTGTCGAGGGTTAAGCAGTGCGCATCCTGGTGACACGACCGCAACCGCGCGCCGCGCAAACCGCCGCGGACTTGCGCGCGCGCGGCCACGAGCCGGTTATCGCGCCGCTGTTTGAAATGGAACTTCTCGCCGAAGTCGATCCGAAAACCGGCCCTTGGGATGCGATCCTGCTCACCAGCGCCAACGGATTGTGGGGTATTGTCTCGTTCGCCCACGACAAAAAGTGGCACGGCATACCGGTTTTTGCCGTGGGCGATGTCACCGCGAAGGCGGCACGCGACATGCGTTTCGCGGATGTCACGTCGGCAGGCGGCAACGTGAACGAACTGGCCAATCTCGTCGCCGTACGTTTGCAGCCGCCGGCGCGGCTTCTTTATCTCGCCGGCGAGGAACGCGCGGGCGATCTTGCCGGAGCGCTGCGCAGCAAAAATTTCGAGGTCGACCTGGTCGTGGTTTATCGCTTCCTGACGGCGCAACGTCTTCCCGAGCCGGCCGCCGCTGCGCTGGCCGGCGAAATCGATGGTGTCTTGCATTTCTCCCGCGCCGGCGCCGAAGATTTTCTCAACGCGGCGCGCAATTCGAACCTGCTCGAGGCGGCGCTGACAAAGCCGGTGCATTTTTGCCTGTCGGAGCAGGTCGCCGCGCCGCTGCGCGAGGCCGGCGCGGCGCGTGTTGAGGTCGCGGCGCGGCCGACCCAAGATGCCTTGCTCGAACTTTGCGGCTAAAGCGAAACGACTTAGGTTAGTCAGCGTTTCGCTTTAGCTTGTTGTTTGAGCATGATCTTCTCCCAAAACCGGTACCCACTTTTTCGGAATCATGCTCTGGGCAAAGCATTTAGGCGGCATCTGCTTTAAAAAGGGCACATGAGCGAAACGGACGAGCAAACGCCCCGGCGGCCCCCGACTATCGAATTGGCCGCGACCGAGGTCGATGGCGCAGCCGAGAAGGCCGCAGCGGACGATTCCGGCGACGGCGATGCCGGCGCGGCCGAACACGCGACGGCCGGTGCGAATGCTCCGGCCTCGCCTCCGTCCGCCCGGCGCTTCACATCGCACGTCGCGAGTGCGCTGATCGGCGCGGTGGTGATGGCGGGCGCTGCAGCCGCGCTTTGGTTTGCCGGCGTCATCCCATCGCGCGAGACCACCCTGGTCGGGACAACGGCGTCGGAAACGTCCGCGCCCGCCGCGCCGTCGAATCCGGCGCCAAATCCGCCGCCTTCACCGGCCGCCGCGCAGAACGGCGCCGTCGCACCGGATTTGACCGCGCGGCTCGACAAGATCGAGCGCGCGATCGAAGCCCAACGCAGCGATCCGGCGCTCGGCAGCCGCATTGCCGATGTCGCAGCGCAAAGCAAGGCGCTCACCGACAACCTCGCCGCGCTGACGCGTCGGGTCGATGAAACTGCGGCGACGAGTCAAAGCGCCGGCAAAGCGGCCGATACCGCCCTCAATGCCGCCGCGGCGGCGAAGAGCGCGAGCGAAGCGGCAAGCAAAGACCAAGTGCACCACGAGGACGTCGACGCACTTGCAAGCCGGATCGCGGCCCTGGAAAGCGCGGTGAAGGGACTTGCCGCCGCGACCGCGCCACTGGCGTCGGCAGGTGCAAATGACAGATCGGCGCGGCTGACCATCGCCGCCGAGGCATTGCGGGCAGCGGTGGAGCGCGGCGCGCCCTACCAAGGCGAATTGAATGCGGTGAAAGCACTCGGCGTCGATGCGAAGAAGACCGAAGCCCTCGAACCGTTCGCTGCGAGCGGTGTTCCGAGCGCCGCTATGCTGGCGCGCGAGCTGGAGGCGCTTGTCCCGGCGCTACAGGACGCATCCGAGCCGCGGTCCGGCGATACGAGCTTCGTGGAGCGGCTCAAAAGCAACGCGCAAAAGCTCATCCGCATAGCACCGCTCAATGCACCGGCGGGAAACGATCCGCAGGCGGTGGTCGATCGGATCCGACTCGACGCGGCGCATGCCGATATCGGCGCCGCGCTTGCCGATATCAACGCGCTGCCGGATCCGGCAAAGCCGCTCGCTGCGGCCTTCACCAAAAAAGCCGCCGCGCGCGAGGCGGCCCTTGCAGCGAGTCGGCAGATTGCCGCCGAAGCGCTCGCCGCGCTTGCCCAATCGAGCGCCCGATGATTCGCGTCGCGCTTTATCTCATCCTCGTCGGCCTGATCGCGTATGGCGTCGCGCTCCTTGCCGACCGGCCGGGCGATGTCATCGTCACATGGCAGGGATTACGGATCGAGACATCGCTGTTGGTGTTCGGCGCCGCGATATTGGCGGCGGTCATCATTCTCAGCTTGGTTTTTGACCTTATTCGCTCCATCGTGCGGTCGCCGGTCGTGTTGGCGCGGCTTCTTCGCAATCGCCGCGGCGTGCGCGCCTATGAAGCGATTTCACACGGCCTGATCGCGGTCGGTGCCGGCGATGTCGCGGCGGCACAGCGATTCACCGCCGAAGTTCAACGGCTCGCGCCCAGCGAACCGCTGGCGCTGTTATTGAGCGCGCAAGCCGCACAACTTAACGGCGATCGCGATGCGGCCGAGCGCGCGTTCCGAACCATGGCCGCGCGACCCGACACCAAGGCGTTTGGGCTGCATGGCTTGTTCATCGAGGCGCAGCGCCGCAACGACGGCGGCAGCGCGCGCGTTTATGCCGAGGAGGCCGCCCGCATCGCCCCGTCGCTCGCCTGGGCCGGCACGGCCGTGCTCGAAGCGCGCTGCCGCGACGGCGATTGGGCTGGGGCGATCAATCTGCTCGAGCAACAACGGCGCATGCTCGATAAAACGACCTATCGGCGCCAGCGTGCCGTGTTGCTCACCGCGCGGGCGCTGGCAGTGGAGGATGGCGATCGCGACGCTGCGAAAGAATTTGTGCTCGAAGCCAACAAGCTCGCGCCGGATCTGGTCCCGGCGGCCGCGCTAGCCGGGCGGCTGTTGGCGGAGGGCGGTCATTTGCGTAAAGCGAACCGCATCATCGACAGCGCCTGGCGCGCCAACCCGCACCCCGAATTGGCGCAAGCCTATGCCGAGCTGCGGTCCGGCGAATCCGCGCGCGATAAGCTCAAGCGGATCGAGGCTGGAGCACGGCGCGTTCCGGGCCATATCGAGGGCGCGTTGGCGGTAGCGCGCGCCGCGCTTGACGCGCAGGAATTTGCCAAAGCGCGCAGTGAGCTCGCCCCCTATCTGGACCGGCCAACCCGGCGAGTCTGCGTGCTGATGGCGAAGCTCGAACGCACCGAGCGCAACGATGAGGGCCGCGCCCGTGAGTGGATGGCGCGCGCGCTTAACGCACCGCCCGACCCGCAATGGACCGCCGACGGATATGTTTCGGACCGCTGGCTGCCGGTTTCGCCGGTGAACGGCCGCATCGACGCGTTCCAATGGCGGGTGCCGCTCACCGGCACCATTGCCGCACCGATCATCGAGCCGGAGCTGCCCGCTCCGATCAGCGCGGCGCCAGCGCCGCGTGAGCAAAACGCCGTCATCGCCGCCAGCGCGTCGGCCATCCGTTCGGCGCCGGAATCGGTCAAAGCCGAGCCCGTGATTCCGCTGGTACACGCGCCCGACGATCCGGGGCCGGACGGCATCGAAGAGAGCGATGCGTCCGCCAGCCAGGACAGCGGCGGCTGGCGCAAGATTTTTCAGTAGCATTCCGTCTTGTCTGCCTCTCGGCCTTGCGCTATTCCATATGCACTATAGTGCATGAGGCTACTGCCGCCGTGCGGCTTGCCAAAAAGACCAAGAGCTCGCGGAAATCGGCGCCTGACGCGCAAGCGGATGGCCGCGCCGCCGCCGGTTTTCTCGCCGCGCTCGGGCGCGAAGTGCGGCGCAGCCGCGCCAAGCGCGGCATGACGCGCCGGCAATTGGCGCAAGCCTCGCACACTTCAGAGCGATATCTGGCGCAAATTGAAAGCGGCACCGGCAATCCGTCGGTCACGGTGCTGCGCGCGATCGCACAAGCGCTTGACATTCCCGCCGGAAATTTGCTGGGCGAGGCGGCTGTGCAGAGTGGCGCACGCGCAGCGCTGCTCGATGTCGTTGCGCAGCTGCCCGATCAAAGCCTCGCCGAGCTCACGGAGCTGATCGAAACGCGCTTTCTGCCGTCCGAGCGCGCCGATCGGGCGCGGCGCATCGCCTTGGTCGGGTTGCGCGGCGCCGGCAAATCCACGCTCGGCCGCATGCTGGCGCGGCATCTCGGCTGGCCTTTGATCGAGCTCGATCGCGTGGTCGAACAAGATTATGGCGCCAGCATACCGGATATGATCGAGATCGCCGGCACCGCGACGTTCCGCCGCCACGAGCGCGCGGCGCTTGCGCGCGTGATCGCTGAACACAACACCGCCGTAATCACGACCGCGGGCGGCATCGTGTCCGATCGCGAGAGTTATGCGTTATTGCTGCGGCGCAGCCACACGATCTGGATCAAGGCGCGCCCGGAGGAACATATGAGCCGGGTTATGGCGCAGGGCGATTTTCGACCGATGGCGCAGAACCGCGAAGCCATGGCGGATCTGGTCGCCATTCTTGACGCGCGCGGCCCCGATTATGCGCGCGCCCAGACGCAGCTCGACACCTCAGGCGAGACGGTCGAGCAAAGCTTCGCCAAATTGATGCGGATCGGTTCCGCTGTGCTGAGGTCCCAATCGTGACGCTGTCCGACGCTGGCTTTCTCGATTTGCCGCCGCTGCGGCTGGAATACCGCATGATCGGGCCGCGGCCGCACGCCGCGCCCACGATCGTGATGCTGCATGAGGGGCTGGGCAGCGTCGGGCTGTGGGGACAGTTCCCGGACAAAGTCGCGGCGGCGACCGGCGCCGGCGTTTTCGCGTATTCACGGGCCGGTTACGGCAATTCGACCGGCGCCAAGCTGCCGCCCAGCACGTCTTTTATGGATGAAGAGGCGCGCGAAGTGTTGCCGCGCGTGCTGGCGGCGATCGGATTTCGGCGTGGAATTATCCTCGGCCACAGCGACGGCGCTTCGATCGCCACGATCTATGCCGGCAGTGTGCAAGACCACCGCGTGCGCGGCATCGTTCTGATCGCGCCGCATTTCTTCAGCGAAGAGATGGGGCTCGCCGAAATCCGGCGCGCGCGCAAATCGTTCGACTCCGGTGCCTTGCGCGAGCGGTTGAAGCCCTATCATGCCGATGTCGATACGGCGTTCCGCAGCTGGAACGAGCCCTGGCTGCATCCCGACTTCCAGAAATGGGACATCACTGAAGCGCTAGGATACATCCGCGTCCCCATCCTGATCGTGCAAGGCGAGAACGATCAGTACGGCACGCTCAAACAGATCGAGGTGGCGCGGCAGGAGTGCTTCTGCCCGGTCGAAGCCGTGGTGCTGCCCGGCACCCGGCATATCCCCTATCGCGAGGCGCCGGAGCTCACGCTCAATGCGGTTGTCGAATTCATCAACCGGCTCTTACGCGACCACCACGAGGCGGAACCGCCGACCGAAACCGAGGCCAAAAGTGGCGCCAAATCCGGGATTGCCGCCTCATGAATTATAATGCATATGAAAGTGAGCCCGATCCAAGCCCGTTTCCAGAGCTTAGCGGAGGCGGTCGAAGCGCGAGACCGAGACCATGATGGGCCAAGCAGCAGACCATGCAGCCATGACGCGCGAGCACAGCGACGCGACGCCAACCGACAAGCGCGTGCGGATCGATTTTCAAACCGAGCCGTCGCGCTATCGCCATTGGAAGCTCAAGGTCGATGGCGAAATCGCCACGCTGGTGATGGACGTCGACGAAAAATCGGCGCTGTTCGAAGGCTACGACCTCAAGCTCAATTCCTACGATCTTGGCGTCGATATCGAACTCGCCGACGCGATTGAACGGCTGCGCTTCGAGCATCCCGGCGTGCGGGTCTTGGTGATGCGCTCGGCCAAACCGCGGGTGTTCTCGGCGGGCGCCAATATTCGCATGCTCGCTGGTGCGAGCCACGCGCATAAGGTGAATTTCTGCAAGTTCACCAACGAGACCCGCAACGGCATTGAGGATCTCAGCGAGAATTCGGGCATCAAATCGATCTGCGCGATCAACGGCACCGCGGCCGGGGGCGGTTACGAACTGGCGCTGGCGACCGACTACATCATGCTGATCGATGACGGCTCGGCAGCGGTATCGCTGCCGGAATTGCCGCTTTTGGCGGTGCTGCCCGGCACCGGCGGGCTGACGCGTGTGTCCGACAAGCGGCGAGTTCGCCGCGACCATGCCGACGTCTTCTGCACCACCGAGGAAGGCGTCAAAGGCAAGCGCGCCGTGGAATGGCGGCTGGTCGATGTCGTGGTGCCGGGCTCCAAATTCGACGAAACGATCGAAGCCAGCGCCAAGGAATTCGCAACGCGATCGGGGCGCGCGGCATCCGGGACGGGCATCAAGCTGACGCCGCTTTCGCGCAAGTTCGCCGACGACGCCATCGAATACGAAACCCTGTCCGTCGAATTCGACCGTGCCGCGCGGATTGCGACCTTCGTGGTGCGCGGCCCCGCGACGCCGCCACCGGCCTCGGCTGAGGCGATGATGGCGCAAGGCGCCGCGTTCTGGCCGCTTAAGCTCGCCCGCGAGCTCGACGACGCGATTTTGCATATTCGGCTAAACGAGCTCGACGTCGCCGCAATCGTCTTCAAATCGTCCGGCGATCCGGCCGAGGTGCTCGCCTATGACCGCTGGCTCGACGCCAACGCGCAGCATTGGCTGGTCGGCGAGATCCGCTTGCTCTGGAAGCGCGTGCTTAAGCGCGTCGATCTCACCTCGCGCTCCCTGGTGACGCTGATCGAGCCCGGTTCGTGCTTTGCCGGCACGCTCGCCGAATTGCCGCTCGCCTGCGACCGCTCGTACATGCTGATTGGCGGCCGTGACGGTGACAACAAGCCGCCGGCCGCCATCGCACTCGCCGACGCCAATTTCGGTCCCTATCCGATGGCAAACGGATTGACCCGTCTTGCCAGCCGTTTTTTGGCATCGCCCGACAATGTCGATCGCGTCAAAGCCGAACGTGGCAAGATGATCGATGCCGAGACGGCGCAACGGCTCGGGCTCGTGACTTTCGCGCTCGACGACATCGATTGGGACGATGAAGTGCGCGTCTTCCTAGAGGAGCGTGCCAGCTTCTCGCCCGACGCGCTCACCGGCCTGGAAGCGAATTTGCGCTTCGCCGGACCGGAGACGATGGAATCGAAAATCTTCGCGCGGCTGACCGCGTGGCAAAACTGGATTTTCCAGCGCCCGAACGCCATCGGCGACGACGGCGCGCTCAAGCGCTATGGCACCGGCCAGAAGCCTGTCTTCGATACGCGCAGAGTATGAGAGGACCCGACCATGACCATCGAGAACGTCGATTACACCACCAAAATTCCGAACAACGTCAATCTGACCGACGACCGCCAGGTGCTGCGCGCGCTGGAGAGCTGGCATCCCGGCTATATCGACTGGTGGATGGATATGGGCCCCGAAGGATTTCAGCAGGCGCTCGTCTATCTGCGCACGGCAGTGTCGGTCGATCCGAAAGGCTGGGCCAAATTCGATTACGTGCGCATGCCGGACTACCGCTGGGGCATCCTGCTCGCACCGAAAGAGGACGGCCGCAAAATCCCGTTTGGCCGCCACTACGGCGAGCCGGCCTGGCAGGATGTGCCGGGCGAATATCGTGCCATGCTGCGGCGGCTGATCGTCATCCAGGGCGACACCGAGCCGGCTTCGGTCGAACAGCAGCGCCATCTCGGCAAGACCGCGCCGTCGCTCTACGACATGCGCAACGTGTTTCAGGTCAATGTCGAAGAAGGCCGCCATCTGTGGGCGATGGTGTATCTCTTGCAGAAATATTTCGGCCGTGACGGCCGCGAAGAGGCGGCGGAATTATTGCGGCGCCGCTCCGGCGACCCCGACAAGCCGCGCATGCTCGGCGCCTTTAACGAAGCCACGCCCGACTGGCTGTCGTTTCACATGTTCACGTTTTTCACCGACCGCGACGGCAAGATGCAGCTCGAAAGCCTGGCCCAATCGGGTCTCGATCCGCTGTCACGCACCTGCCGCTTCATGCTGACCGAAGAGGCGCACCACATGTTCGTCGGCGAGACTGGCGTCGGCCGCACCATCCAGCGCACCTGTGAAGCGATGAAAGCTATCGGCATCGAGGATCCCGCCGAAATCGAGAAGGTACGGGCGCTGGGCGTCATCGACCTGCCGACCATCCAGAAGAAGCTCAACCTGCACTATTCGCTCTCCCTCGATCTGTTCGGCTCGGAGGTTTCCACCAATGCGGCGAACACGTTCAGCGCCGGGCTCAAGGGCCGTTTTCAGGAAACCAAGATCGACGACGATCATCGGCTCGAAAGCGCCACCTACCCGGTGCTCAAATTTGTCGACGGCGAAATCAAGCGCATCAATGAGCCGGCGCTGACCGCCATCAATATGCGGCTGCGCGACGACTACACCGCCGATTGCCAGCGCGGGCTGGACCGCTGGAACAAAATCATCGACAAGACCGGCATCGCCTACAAATTTGAACTGCCGCATGTCGGCTTCCATCGCCAGATCGGCGAATTCAAGGACGTCAAAGTGACGCCGGCCGGCCAGCTCATCGACGAGGCGACCTGGACTCGCGACGAGAACCAATGGCTGCCGTCGACCGCCGACGGCGAGTTCATCGGCAGCCTGATGAAACAGGTCGTCGAGCCCGGGAAATTCGCGAGCTGGATCGCCCCGCCGCGGATCGGCATCGACAACAAGCCCGGCGATTTCGAATACGTGAAGATCGCGGCGTGATACGAGTCCTGGTATTGCTTCGCCGCCGGGAAAAAAGCGGTCGTCGTTTATTTCTTTGGAAGTGGGCCCTCGCGCGGCCGTGACAGATCGAAACGGTCGATCTCGCGCAACAACTCGGCGCTTAGAGCACCGCTGCGACGGCAGTGGGGCGGCTTGCGGATCCAACAGCGCCGTTCGCGATCATTCCGCACGAAGATTCTTGTTCACTGTTGCGGAATTGGCACAGCCGACGCCTGTCATCCGACGGTATGCTATTGTGAGTTGAGGCTGGCTCAACAAGCCAGGCGGGGGCGGGCTATGCGACGAATTATCATCGTTGCTGCGACCTTGATCGCGGCGCAGTTATTTTCACCGACAGCCATACACGCGGGAGTAAAAAAGATAGTACCGCCACCCGCTGCGGCACCGGCGGGACATGTCGGCGCGCTGCCGTGGGTTTTAATGGCTTGCCCCGCTTCGATCGTCCTCTCCGGCGTAGTCGCCAACTTTAAGGACAATCGACAGCTGACCTATTGGGAGGCTTGGACCTGCGGGCTGCTCTATTGGTTTCCGTGGGTCGGCCCGGCGCAAACAGTTCGCACAGCGCCGCATCGTTGAAGCGGTGATGGCCCAAACCGCCTAACCGCTCCCATCAAGCTCGGCGTTGGACTTTAACCGTCGAGCCCGATTTTCTCGGTTGTGCGCAATGCAAGCGCTTGAATGGTGAGCGCTGGCGCTTCGCCACCACCGGACGAGGGAAAGACACTTGCATCGGTGATCCATAAATTGCGCCAGCGGTGGCTGCGACCATCGGCATCGACCACCGAACTGGCAGGATCAGCGCCCATGCGGCAAGTGCCAAAGACATGGGATGCGCCGAACCAGTCCCAGGCCGAATAACTCTCGAAGATAT
>Ga0066903_100006609_pt1 | contig 10348 bp, 9 predicted proteins | sample PanSoiMetaGPlot1_FD_67491 | JGI IMG/M metagenome (GOLD analysis project Ga0066903, IMG submission 67491) | Tropical forest soil microbial communities from Panama analyzed to predict greenhouse gas emissions - Panama Soil - Plot 1 (version 2) | ecosystem: Environmental > Terrestrial > Soil >...
CGCACGAAGGCACGTGTTTCTCTGCTGCGATCAGACGAACCCGAAATGCTGCGAGAAGGAGCGCGGTCTTGCGGCGTGGGAGTTCTTGAAGCGCCGCCTGAAGGAGCTCGGCCTCTCCGAGCAGGGCGGCATCCTGCGCACGAAAGCCAACTGCCTCCGCATCTGCGAGGGCGGGCCGATTGCGGTCGTCTACCCCGAAGGGGCCTGGTACGCCCGATGCGATCCGCCGCTGCTCGAGCGGATCGTCCAGGAACATCTGATCGGCGGCCGTGTCGTCGCTGACGCGCTGATTGCGCAACATCCGCTCGACTAGCCCCTCCGGTCCGACCTCGCGGCGGTCTGCTCCGGCCGGCGATCAACCGCTGGCCGCCGCCGCCCGTCTAATGATCCTCGGAGCGACCATGGACACCCTGCTACAGGATCTCCGCTTCGGGCTGCGTCAGCTTCGCCGGACCCCTGCCTTCACGCTCGCGGCGGTGCTGGCTCTTGCGCTCGGCATCGGCGCCACGACCGCGATCTTCACCGTGCTCGATCGCGTCGTCCTTCGGCCGCTTCCGTATCCTGACTCCGATCGCCTTGCGACGATCTGGGAGGTCAACGATTCCAAGGGGCTGGCCCACGAGCGCATCTCGCCGGTGAACTTCGGCGACTACCGCGCGCTCTCGCAGGTGTTCGACGACGCGGCGGCGTGGTGGTATCCGCAGCTGACGCTGACCGAAACAGGGCGCGAGCCGATGCGTGTGAATGCGATCGAGACGACGCCGAATTTCTTCCGCGTCCTCGGCGTCCAGCCTGCGATGGGTGCCGGCTTTCCGGCCGAGCCGGCGTATGGGCGCGACCCGATCGCGGTGATCAGCCATCGCCTCTGGCGCGAACGTTTCGGCAGCGACCCGTCGATTGTCGGCAAAGCGATCGCGCTCAACGGACCGCTCTTCACCGTCGTCGGCGTGATGCCGCCGGGCTTCACGTATCCCAACGACACTGACGTGTGGCACCGCATCACCTGGGACGTTTCGCAGCACAGCCGCGGCGCCCATTTCATGGAGTCGATCGTGCGTCTCACACCGGGCAAGACGATCGACGCGGCGAACGCCGAGCTTCGTGCGCTCACCAGGCGACTCGGCGCTGAGAACCCGTCGACCAACGGCGAGTACAGCGCGCGCGTCGTGCCGCTGGCGATTGAGATCGTCGGCTTCTTCCGCCCGGCGCTGTTCGCGCTGTTCGGCGCCGCGGCGTTCCTGCTGGTGATCACCTGCACCAATGTCGCGAGCCTGCTGCTCGCGCGCGCGACGGTCCGCGAACGCGAGGTCGCCGTGCGTGCCGCGATCGGTGCGAGCCGCAGCCGTCTGATGCGGCAGTTCCTCACCGAAAGCGTCCTGCTCGCGGTCGTGGGCACCGTACTCGGCGTCGCGGTGGCGGCAATCGGGGTGCGCGTTCTGGTGGCGGCCACGCCGGTGCCGCTGCCCCGAATCGAGGGAATCGGCGTCGATGCCCGCGTCCTGCTGTTTGCCGGCGCGCTCGCGCTCGTGACGGCGCTCGCGTTCGGTGTGGTGCCGGCACTCCTCATGGCGCGCGGCGACATGCAGCGGCCGTTGAAGGAGGCGGGGCGCGGCGGCTCCGGGGGCGCGCGGGCCCGGGCCCGCAGCGTCCTCGTCGTCGCCGAGATCGGGCTTGCGGTGATGCTGCTCGTCGGCGCCGCGCTGCTCGGCCGGAGCTTCCAGCGGCTGCTGCAGCAGGACCCCGGATTCCGTCAGTCGCGAGCGGTCACGGCCCGGGTCGAGCTGCCGTACTCGTACTCGGACTGGAAGAAGATCGTCGACTTCTACGACCGTCTTTTCGTTGCGCTACGCAGGGAGCCGGGCGTGTCGGCGGTTGGCGCGACGAACTTCCTGCCGCTCGAGGCTGCGTGGCGCGGCCCCTACTTCGTGCAGGGCCGCCCACAGCCGCGGCACGGCGACGAGCCGCAGGCGCAGCACCAGACCATCGACGACGACTACTTCCGCGCGATCGGGGTCCCACTGGTGAAGGGACGGACATTCGATAGTCGTGATTCGGCGGACGCGCCGGGCGTCGTCATCGTCAACGAGACGCTCGCGCGGCGGCAGTGGCCCGATCAGGATCCAATCGGGCAGTCGCTGATGTCGCCAATCACCAATATTGGCCCGTTGGGACGGTCGCTCATCGCCAACCACACGTACCAGGTCGTCGGCGTCGTGGCGAATCTCAAGAACGCGACGCTGGTTCGCGACGCCGAGCCGGCGATGTATTTCTCGTTCCGCCAGTTTCCGTTCCGCGGCCTGGACGTCGTCGCGCAAGGGCAAGCCGATCCGGCTGCGCTCGTCGCCGCGGTCAGGACGCAGGTGCAGCGGCTCGATCCCAACCTGCCCTTGACCTCGGCGCGGACGCTCGAGCGGATCATCGGCGAAGCGACCGATCGCCCGCGCGCGCTGATGATGCTGATGGGCGTGTTTGCGGCGCTCGCGCTCCTGCTGTCCGCGCTCGGTATCTACAGCGTCCTCTCCTACAACGTGAACCAGCGCCGCCAGGAGCTGAGCGTCCGCCTCGCGCTCGGTGCGCAGCCTCGCGACGTCGTCTGGCTGGTAGTGAAGCAGGGGCTCGGGCTTGCCACGATCGGCGGCGTTGTGGGTGCCGGTGGAGCTTTGGCGATTGGCCGGGCGTTGGCGAGCCTGCTCTATGGCGTGTCGCCGGGCGATGCCGCCGCGTTCAGCGCGGCCATCGTGCTCGCTATCGTCACTGCGGTCGCCGCGTGCCTGCTGCCGGCGCGTCGTGCGGCTGCACTCGATCCGCTCGCGGGGTTGCGTGCGGACTAAGGTGTTCGGCGTTCGAGGTTCGGCGTTCGGGGTTCCGGGTTCTGAAGCGTACAACCAACGTGTAGACGGCAACCGAGGTCACCAGAGCGGGAATCGTGCCACCGACGACGGTTGCTCGATTTGCTGCGAAGTACACGATCGCCGCGACGATCCACGCCGTCATGCCGGCGGTCGAGATGCCGCGGAAGGGGCCCGCCTCGTCGTAGAGCGCTGACGTCGACGGTTCTGTCTGGCGCACGCCTGCGAGGTAATAGTGCGCCACCAGCAGGCCGCCAATCGGCACGAGCAGAGCACCGAGTACCACCATGAAGTTCGTGTACTGCGCCAGCCAGACGCCTGGCAGTGCGCTCAGTGCGGTGCCGACGACGCCGATCGACCAGACGATCGCGGTGTCGTTGGCGCGCGGCTTCAGGCTCTTCCACGCCAGCGACGACATGTAGATGTTCACGAAGTTCGTTGTCACGGTCGCGAGAGTGAGCAGCACGGCGCCCCCGGCGCCGAGGCCGACCGCCTGCATCATCGCGCCGGGATCGTCGGTGCCGGCGGTGCGCGCGGCGACGGCGCCGAGCAGCATCATCCAGATGCTGGTGGAGGCGAGGGCGGCGAGGACGGCGATTGCGCTGCCGCGGGCCGATCGGGTGTAGCGAGAGTAGTCGGCGAACATCAGAATCCACGACACCTGGTAGCCGACGACGACGTCCAGGCCACGCATGACGGAGATCGGCGTCGGCGGCTTCGCCGTTGCAGCCGGCACGGCTCGCAGGCACGCGACCGTCAGCGCGCCGCCAACGGCGAGCATCAGCGGCACGGCGACGCGATCGGCGCGCGCGACCGCGCGAGGCCCGCGCCACACGACGGCAGTCGAGAAGGCGCCCAGCGCCAGCGCCCACGGCGTCTGCGCGCCGGCAGCCGGACCCAGCCAATTGGCGGCGGCGCGCGCACACGCCGATGCGGCGATGACGTTGTTCAGCGCGATCCACGCGAAGTTCGAGGCGTAGAGGAGCACCGCGACGAGCGCGGCGCCGGTGAAGCCGAGAGCCGGCCGGGCGGCGATCACCGACGGCACGCGCAGGCGCGATCCGAGGGGCGCCAGCACCGCGACCAGCGCGGCGCCGGCGATGCTGCCGATCACGATCAAGGTGACGACGCCGCTGAGTTCGAACGACGAGGCAAGGCTCGCGCCGACCTGAAATGTGGTCGCGACGATATCGGCGCCGACGAAGATCAGGAAGAGGTCGGCCGCCGATTGCCGCTGCTCCGCCGCGGCGATCGGTTGGATGTCGGCAGCTAGCACACGGTATCGTATGTCGAGCCGATGATCGAACGTACGATAGCCACGACCACACACGGTCGCTACCTCGTGGCGCCGCCGGCGGACGCCCGCCCGGCTCCGCTGCTCGTCGGCTTCCACGGCTACGCCGAGGACGCCGGGCTGCAGCTCGAACGCATGCGCGCCATTCCCGGGGCCGAGCGGTGGCGCCTGGTCGCGATCCAGGGCCTGCATCGCTTCTATCAGCGGCGGACGAACGAGGTAGTCGCCAGCTGGATGACGCGGCAGGATCGCGATCTCGCAATCGCCGACAACGTTACCTACGTCAACGCCGTCGTCGAGGCGGTCGTCGGCGAGTGGCCGAAGCCGCCGGCGATCGTCTACGCCGGCTTCTCGCAGGGCGTCGCGATGACGTTCCGCGCGGCGGCGGCGTCGACACGGACGCTGAACGGCGTGGTGTCAGTCGGCGGCGACGTCCCGCCGGAGCTCGATCCGGCGGCGCTGTCGCGCGTCCCGGCGGTGCTGATCTGCCGCGGCGTCCGCGACGAGTGGTACACGGCCGCCAAGTTCGACGCCGACATCGGCCGGCTGCGCGCGGCGCGCGCCGCGGTGACGCCGCTCGCCTTCGACGGCGGACACGAGTGGCCGGCGCCGGTGCTGCAGGCGGCAGCCGCATTCCTCGGCGGCCTGCTGTGACCGTCGACATCCGGGGTGCCACAGCATCCGACGCCCACGCGCTCGCCGAGCTCCGCTGGGAATTCCGTATCGCGCGCGCCCCGGCCACCGAGGATCACGATGCGTTCGTCGCCCGCTGCGCCGCGTGGATGCGCGACGCGCTGTCGTCTGGCGCGCGCTGGCGCGCGTGGGTCGCGCTCGCGGAAGACGCCATCGTCGGTCAGGTATGGTTGCAGACGATCGAGAAGATGCCGAACCCCGTGGAGGAGCGCGAGCGGCATGCATACCTGTCGAACGTGTTCGTGCAGCCGGCGTTCCGCGGCGGCATCGGCGCTCGATTATTGGATGCCGCGCTGGCGTGGTCGCGCGCCAACAACATGGATCGCGTCATCCTGTGGCCATCGGCGAAGAGCGTGAGGTTATACGAACGCCACGGCTTCTCGCATCGCGGCGACGTCATGGAGCTAGCGCTCGGACCCAGGCGACGATAGTGCGCTGAATCTCGGCGTACACCGCGGTTTGCGCCGCAAGATTCTTCCCCGGAAGCTTGAACGAATGATCGCCCTTCGGCACCGGGTGCAGCGTCGGCGCCGGGGTCAGCGTGCGCAGCGCCGTCGTCAGCTCGTCGGGCGTGCCGAACGCGTCGCGCGCGCCCTGCACGAAGAGCATCGGGCGCGCGATCGACGGCAGATGCTTGTCGCGCCGCTCCAGCGGCCGCCCTGTCGGATGCAAAGGATACCCGAGCAGCACCAGACCGGCGACTGGCAGCGACGCGTCCGCCGCCGCCACCTGGGAGGCAATCCGTCCGCCCATCGACTTGCCGCCGATGCACAGCAGACCATGTGCGCTGTCGAGGCCGGCGTGCACAGCAGCAATCACCTGCCGATAGCACCCCTCGAGCACCGGCGCGCGGTCGGGGATCCGACGGCGCTGCTCCGTGTAGGGAAAGTTGAACGTCACCACGTCGAGGCCGAGCGACGCGAGCGCCGTTGCGAAGTCCACCATGAACGCGCTCTGCTGTCCGGCGCCGGCGCCGTGCGCGAGGATTAGCGCGCCCGGAACGGCGGACGCGGCCTGGTGCCTGTAGACCCGCGCCGTCGTCGCGCCGCCCGTTTCCAGATGGATCGTCAGCTCACTCGGATTTTTCAAGGAGCGCCTGCATCTCCGCGTCGGTCTTGAGCTCGCTGGTCACCGAGAACGCGCCGAACTGCGACGCCAGCGACCGTGCGAGCATCCGGTCGACTTCGCTGTTGACGACGCCGGTCAGGGTGACGCGCCCGTGCTCGACGACGATGTGGATCGGCGGGTTCGGCATGATGCCGTAGTTCCAGAAATTCGGGTTGTTGTAGATCGACCGCGCGATCCGCGCGCGCAGCTGATCGTCGAACTGCGACACCGGCAGGACACCGATCTGGTCGCGGACCGACTTCACGCCGTCGATCTTCGCGATACGCTTCTCGATGTCATCCCGTTTGAACGGCATCGTCACCTTGCCGGACAGCGTCACCACCCCGTCCTTCACGCTCGCGCTCACGTCATCGAAGATCGTGAACCGCGTGTAGCGATCGACACTGGTCGCGACGTCCTTGAAGATCTGGTGATCCTTCCGCTCGCCCGTTCCATCGGCGCGCGCCGCGCCTGCGGTGAGCAGCACCGCCGCGACGGCCGCGATAATCTTGTTGCGCATCGTGCACCTCCGTGTGCTTTCAATCAGCTGATCAAAGGAAGTGCCAGCGCGTGCGTGCGGATTCCGGCCGAAAAGACGCGATTTCTCCGCTTCTCGCAGAGGATGTCCTCCGGAAGCAACAGTAAGTCACTTCGCCGCGAACGCGAGGCCGAGCCCGTAGGTGATTGCCGCTTCCAGGATTCCCACTACCGTCATTTCTGCGCCGCTCGCCCACCACGGCCGTGTCGTCACCAGCGCTTTCGAGGCCCCGACGACGAAGTGCGCGAGCGTACTGATGATGAACGACGCGATCACCGCCGGCATCCCGACGGTGAAGAAGAAGGGAATGATCGGGATGAAGCCGCCGATGGCGGTCGATACCGACGCGGAAATCGTGGACCGCCAGGGGTTCGGAAACGTCTCCTCGCTGAGCCCGAGCTCCTCGTGGACGAGCGTGCGCAGGAACTGCGTCGGCTCCTTCTGCAGGCGCTCGGCCATCGAGCGCGACTCCTCAGGTGAGAACCCTTTCAGCTGATAGAAGAGCTCGAGCTCCAGCATCTCCTCGTGAGGGTCCTCCTCGATCTCGGCCTGCTCGCGGGACACTTCCGACTCGTACACTTCGCGCTGCGATTTCGACGAGAGATAGGCCCCCGCGCCCATCGACAGCGCGCTCGCCAATGTGCCGGCGAGCCCAGCGGCGAGGACGACCTCGCTGCCGCCGGTGTAGCCTGCCATTCCCGACACGATGCCGAACACGGCGCCGAGGCCGTCGTTCACGCCGTAGATCGCGTCGCCAATCCAGCCGGTGCCGCGAACGTGCCAGCGTTCGCGGCCGAGAATCGTGTCGAGCGTCGAACGGGGCGTCGGAATCTTTCCTCCGGCCAGCGTGCGCAGAATCACCGCGTGATCGCGCTCCTCGATCGCGGCTTCCTCGGCGATGCGCCGGTCGTCAGGATCGCTCAGCCGGGTCATCAGCGCGTCGTATTCCGCCTCCGCCTTGTTCTCTTCCTGCTCGAGCCGGTGGAGTACCACGCTCGGATCGGAAATGCGCTGGAACCACGACAGGCCGCGCTTCACCTCCTCCGGGTCGGGCCGCCGGCCGGTCGCGGCGTGAATGCGCTCGGACCAGCGGGCGGCGTGCTTGTCCTCCTGCTCGGCGAGGCGCAGGAGGATGTCGCGCCGCTTGGGATCCTTCTCGCGCTGCGCGAGATGCTTGTACGTGGCCGCCGCCTCTACTTCGCGGCGCCACATCTTTTCAACGGTCGTGAGGTTGGTCTTGTCGATGGCCATCAGCCGATCAGCCTCTCGCACAGGACGACGGTGCCGATGCCGGCGGCAATCAGGAGTACCTGGCGGACGCCGCTGGCGTCGATCCCGCCGCGGTGCAGGTCTGGAATCAGATCGGACATCGCGATGTAGAGCAGGCTCGCGGACGAGAACGCGAGCACGTACGGACGGACGCCCGGCACGACCTCGACGGTGCCGTAGGCGACGATCGCGCCGAGAATTCCCGAGCCGCCGGTGACGACGTTGAGCATCAGCGCACGCGAGCGGCTGTAACCGGCTGCCAGGAGCACGGCGACGTCGCCGACTTCCTGCGGAATCTCGTGGGCCGCGACCGCGATGGCGGTATTGACGCCGAGCGGCGCCGATGTCATCACCGCGGCGCAGATGATCGCGCCGTCGAGAAAGTTGTGAAAGGCATCGCCAAGGAACACCAGCGGCGCGGCGGCGCCATGCACGTGGCAGTCGTCGGTGTGGCAATGGCGCAGCAGCACGAGCTTTTCCAGGATGAAGAACGCGAGGATGCCGGCGAGCAGGGTGCCGAACACCTCAGGCGGCGGCAGTTCGGCGAGCGCCTCGGGCAGCAGCGCGAGCAGCGCGACGCCGAGCAGCGCGCCGACGGCGTAGCTGACGAGCCACGGAATCAGGCGAGTGCGCAGTGGGTCGGGGAACAGCAGCAATGTGGAAGCGACGAGCAGACCGCCGCAGCTGCCGATCAGGCTGAGGCCGAGCGCGGTCGCGAGCACAGGCACGCGACATTTTAATGGGACTTCGAAAGTTTGAAGTACGAAGTCGTTCTTGCTACGAGGCGACGTAACCGCGGCGGGCGCGGACGCGGTACTCGCGGTTCTTGACCTCCACGCGGATGGAATGCCACCGGCCGTCCTTCGAACCGGCGGCCTGATAGCCGATGTAGTACTGCTTGCTCAATTCGTCGGCGATGCTCGCGGTCGACGGGTTGAGGTCGCGCGCGTCGCGGACGATCTCGGTTCGGCCGCCGCTGTCGTCGGTCATGTCGCGCAGCGCGGCGACGTTGACGCGATCGTCTCGGTTCCGCGAGCGTGAATAGCCGCCGCCCCCGCCCCCGCCTCCGCCCGTCGGCGGGCGCCCCGGCCAGATGCCGCCGATCGGGGGATAGCCCGGTCGAGGCCGGCCCGGGAACGGCTGCGGGACCGGGCGCGGCGCCGGCTGCGACTGCGGGCGCGACGGCGCGTCGTACTCGCCGTCGATGCCGATGGCATAGACCAGGACCTCGCTCTCGCGAATCTGCGATTTCAGCTCGCGCACGCTCGTCGAGCTCGCGGTGTCGTTGCCGTCGGAGATGACCAGCAGCGCCTTCTTGCGATACTGGCCTTTCTGCGCCAGCGGAATCGCGTCGGCAACCGCATCGTACATCGCCGTGCCGCCGTTCGGCGTGATGCGGCCGAGGGCGTGCGACACCGCGGCGCGGTCCTTCGTCCAGTCCTGCAGCAGCATCGGCACGCTGCTGAAGCGATAGAGGAAGATCTCGTCCTGCTTGTCGAGGAGGTCGTACAGGAAGCGGTCGAGCGCGTCCTGTGCCTCCTGAATCTTCATCCCCGCCATGCTGCCGCTCGTGTCGAGCGCGATGCCGAGGCTCACCGGAACGCGCTCGGCGTTGAAATTGGTGATCATCACCGGCTTGTCGTCCTCGTAGACCTGGAAGTCTTCCTGGCGCAGCCCCGGGACGAACCGTCCGTTCGCATCCGCGACGGTCACGGTGACGTTGATCAGCTCGATGCCGCTTCGGAAACGGAAGCCCTGCTCGTCGCCGCCGCTCGGACGGACCGGCGTCTGGGGCGTGGGTGGCTGCGGCCGTGGCGCGGGTGATTGCGGCCGCGGCGGCGCCTGAGGCGTCGGCGGCTGCGCGTGCAGCGAAACCACGAGCAGCGCGAGTGCGGCGGCGCCGACGGGAATCCCTGGAAATCTCATGACGATGCCTTGGGCCGCTCGCGGCGGTCGACGTGCGGTACTATCCGGTCGCCGCTTCGGAAACTGAGGCGGTAGCGGGCCACCCCTGCCGCGCCGGGAACGACCACGACAAATGCCGACTCGGAGCCGGGCCGCAGGGCGCGCGTCTCGATTATGGCGCGGCCGCTCGTAAGGAATCCGCCGTCGGCGCCGAACACGAAGACCACGGCGGTGAGTCCGTCGGCCGCCGCGCCGGATGCCGGGTTGCGCACGACGCCGCGCACGGTGAAGCGATCGCCGTCGCGGGTATGGCCGAGCGCGACGAGCTCGACCGGGGCTGCGTCGGCTGGCGCCGGCTGCGGCACGGCTGTCGTCGGAACCGCATCCACCCGGTGCTCCGCCGCTTTGCTGTTTCCGCGAGGGAGTAGTGCCGGACGGAAGAGTGCGATCGCGCCAATCGCCGCGGCGACGAAGAGCGCGGCGGCCACTAAAACGAGGCTAATGCCGGAGCGTCTGGTCTGCTGCGCGAACAGATCCGGCACGGCATCGCGAGGCTCGATGATCGGCCGGATGGCCACGTCGTCGTCCCAGCGCTGTGTCGATCGCTGGGACTGGAACGATGCCACCCGCACCGACTTCGCGGCAGGCGCATGAATCTCCGCCGCGAGGGCGGCGATACGCGCCTCCGACCGC
>Ga0066903_100006610_pt1 | contig 10348 bp, 5 predicted proteins | sample PanSoiMetaGPlot1_FD_67491 | JGI IMG/M metagenome (GOLD analysis project Ga0066903, IMG submission 67491) | Tropical forest soil microbial communities from Panama analyzed to predict greenhouse gas emissions - Panama Soil - Plot 1 (version 2) | ecosystem: Environmental > Terrestrial > Soil >...
CGGGGACGTGCACCGCTGGCGGCGCCGGCACCTGGAGCTGCAGTTGTCCGACAGGCTACGTCTCGAGCGGCGGCAGCCACCCGACGTGCATCGACGACAACGGCTGCGCCGTCAACCACTGCGCCGACGGCGGTGACGCGGGTGCGCTGTGCGTGGATCGCGCGGCGCCCGCCACCGGCTACACCTGTCAGTGCTCGAGCGGCGCATGGATGATCGGCACCGCCGGCAACGTCATGACGTGCGTAGCCGTGCCGACCGATGCCGGCCCGGCTGACGCTTCGGACGCGGCCGGCGCAGGTGGCGCGGGCGGAGCGGGTGGCAGCAGCGGTGCAGCTGGCGCGGGCGGCGGCGCCGGATCTGGCGGCGCAGGCGGCGCGGGGGGATCCGCTGGAGCGGCCGGTGCAGCGGGTGCGGGAGGCGCAGGTGGGTCAGCGGGCGGCGCCGGCACGACTGGGACCGGCGGCGCAGCCGGCGCGGCTGGCACGGGCGGCGCCGGCGGATCTGCAGGCGCGGCCGGATCGGGTGGCTCCGCCGGAGCCGGCGGATCTGGTGGTCGCGGCGGAGCCGGAGGCGCCGGTGGCGCGGCTGGATCCGGCGGCCACGGCGGCGGAGGCGCAGGCGCGGGCGGCGCTGCCGGCGGCTCGAAAGGTACGGCCGGCTCGAACGGCTGCGGCTGCGAGCTCGCAAACACCAGGAGCAACCTGGCGTCCGTGCTGACCCTGATCGCGTTCGCGGCGGTGCCGATCGCGTGGCGGCGCCGCCGCTCGCGTCGGTCGGCCCGAGCCGTGGGTCGCGCCGTCGTGTAGCCTCCGGGCGTGGCGGACGACGCCGACCCGAACGCACCTGGCGACGACGCGGCCATCCCCGCCGAGGAAGAGCGGCTGCTCGCCCGCGTGCTCGCCAGCCTGTCGGCGCGCACGGCGGCGGCGCGACCGCCGCCGGACGGGCGGCGCGGCTACGCCGACGAGATGGTCTCCCTGCGCGACGAGATCGGTGAGGCGCGCCTGGAGGACGTCCCGGCGCTGGTCGCGCAGATGGAACGCCTGCAGGGCGTCTCGGCGACGCGCGGCGATCTCCAGACGTTCCTGGTCGATCCGGCGTCGCCCTATTTCGGCCACCTGCGGCTGCGCGAGCGCGTCGCCGGCCGCGGCATGATCGAACGCGACGTGCTGATCGGGCGCGCGACCTTCGTTGACGGCGCCGCCCGCGTCAATATCGTCGACTGGCGGCACGCGCCGGTCAGCCAGCTCTTCTATCGCTACAGCGAGGGGAGCGACTACGAGGAACGCTTCGGCGACCGCGACGTCGAGGGCGACGTCGTCGCGCGCCGCACACTGACGATCGAGGGCGGCGTTCTCCTTCGCGTCGCCTGTCCCCAGGGCGTCTGGGCCCGCGCCGCCGCCAACGGTTCGCGCGGCGCGCAAGGTTCAACAGGCCCCTGGCGACGAACCGACCTGCCCGCCCACGCGCTCGCCGGCGGCGAGCAGACCGCGTCCCGCCCGGCGCGCGGCGTGCTGGGCGCGGCGCCCGCCGGACGCCAGGCGCTGGATCGCCACCTGCCCGAGATCGCGGCGCTGATCGATCCGCGACAGTTCGATCTGATCACCGCGCGCGGCGCCGGCGTGGCGGTGATCCAGGGCGGCGCCGGCAGCGGCAAGACCACCGTCGGCCTGCACCGCCTCGCCTACCTCGCGTACACCTATCCCGCCGATTTTCCGGCGCGGCGGCTGGCGGTGGTCACGCACGGCGCGGCGCTGGCGGCGTACATCGGCCAGGTGCTGCCGTCGCTCGGCGTGGGCGGCGTGCGCGCCGGGACGTTCGGCAAGCTGGCGGCGCGCGCGCTGCGCGCCGAGATCCCCTGGTTGCGCGCGTCGGTCGTCGACGAGGCGCCGCCCGCCGTCACGCGCGTCAAGAGCCACCCGGCGCTGCTGCACGATCTCGAACGCCGGGCGCGATCATTCGGCGGCAAGCCCGGCTCGCGCGCGGCGGTCGAGCTGTGGGCGGACCTGCTGACCGATCGCGGGCGCTTGCTGGCGCTGGTGCGCGACGCCGCCGAGATGGCAGTGCCCGAGCGCGACGTGCTCGAGGCGCACGCGTTCATGACCGACCGGGTCGGCGCCGTGCTGGCGCGCGATCCGCGCGAAGGGGCGGCGCCTCCGCCGCGCGAGGCGCGGCGCGCGCGGACCAAGGCGCGAAAGCGAGCGGCGCGCGCCGAGGTGCCGTCGCCCGACACGCACTGGACGGCGATGGGGCTCGCCCAGAAGCCGGGCCAGCGCACGGTCGACAGCGATCTGCCCGAGGGTGTCCGCCGCGTCGAAGGCAGCGACGACGACGACGATCAAAACGTGCGCGGCGCGACCGGCATCGACGGCCTGCCGACCGAGGACGATCTGCCGATCCTGGACGCGGACGACGTCGCGATCCTGCTGCGCGCTTGCCAGCTTCTCCGCGGCGCCAAACATCCGTTCGCGCACCTGTTCGTCGACGAGGCGCAGGATCTGTCGCCGATGAAGCTGTCGGTCCTGATCGGTCGGACGGCCGGCGGCGCGGGCGCAGACGGAGGTGGCGGCAAGGCGGTCCCGTCCATCACGCTCGCCGGCGACACGTCTCAGCGCCTGTTCCTCGACAACGGGTTCGGCGACTGGCGCGGCGTGCTGGCGCATCTCGGTCTCGCGCACGTCGCCATCGAGCCGCTGCGCATCGCCTACCGGTCGACGCGCGAGATCATGGCGGTGGCGCGCGCCGCGATGGGCCCGCTGGCCGATCCGGAAGCGCCGGAGGCCCCGCGCAGCGGCGCGCCCGTCGAGGCATTCCGCTTCCCGGGTGTCGGCGCCGCGGTCGGTTTCCTGGCCGAGGCGCTGCGGGACCTCGCGGCGCGCGAGCCGCGCGCCACCGTGGCGCTGCTCGCCCGCTATCCCGAACAGACCGATCGCTACCACGAAGGTCTGCGGCGCGCCGACGTGCCGGCCCTGCGCCGCATCCGCGCCCAGGAATTCGCGTTCCGTCCCGGCGTCGAGGTGACCGACGTCCGCCAGGTCAAGGGCCTGGAATTCGACTACGTCGTCATGCTCGACGCCAACGCCACCAGCTACGGCCGCGACGACGAATCGCGCCACCTCTTTCACATCGGGGTGACGCGCGCCGCGTACCAGCTGTGGGTGGTCGTGACCGCCGCGCCGAGCCCCTTGCTGGCGGACGCGGGGATCGACGCGGCGTCGAGCGGGGCCTGACGCAAACGTTTCCAGCGCGCGACGCGGTCAGGCATTGCTTCATTAGTAGTAACGGCGAGCCGCGGCGACCGCGGCCGGACACTCACGCCCCGGACAGCCAAGGAGCGGAGCATGTCCTATCGCCGGAGGCCCCTCGTCCGGATCGTTTTTTTGATGGCATTCGGCGCTGGCGCCTGCGCGCGGACCATATCGCCGACGCTGACGCCACCCGGAGCCGACGGCGGCGCCGCCGACACGCCGACGGGCGGACCCGACGCGCCCGCGATGACGGACGCGCGGCAGCAGACGCCCGACCTCTCGATCCCGGACACCGGCGTCTGCACGCCGTCGGTCACCTGCACGCCGCCCAACGGACAGTATTGCGGCGTCATCGGCAACGGCTGCTTCGGGATGATCGATTGCGGCACCTGCCCGGGCGACGAGGTCTGCGACAACGGCGTCTGCGTGGGCGGGGCCAGTTGCATGCCGCTCGCCTGTCAGGCGGGCACCGGAAACTACTGCGGCACGGTCGGCAACGGCTGCGGCAAGGCGATGGACTGCGGCGCCTGCGACTCCAGCCTGGTCTGCACGATGGGCGTCTGCGTTCCGGGCGCCGGGTGCACGCCGCTCACCTGCACGACGGCGACCGGCCGCTACTGCGGCAACATCGGCGACGGCTGCGGCGGGACCCTGTCGTGCGGCGACTGCCCGGCCGGCTCGACCTGCGGCGGTGCAGGCGTCGCGAACACGTGCGCCCCGACCAACTGCACGCCGGGGACGTGCATGGCGGCGGGCGGGGCCCAGTACTGCGACAGCATCGGTGACGGCTGCGGGCGGACGCTGGATTGCGGCGCCTGCCCGAGCGGCCAGGTCTGCACGTCGAACGTCTGCCGGACGGCGGGCTGCGTGCCGCTGACGTGCAACGCTGGGACCTCACGGTACTGCGGCACGATCGGCGACGGCTGCGGCGGCTCTCTGGACTGCGGCACCTGCACGGCGCCCGCCACCTGCGCGGGCCAGGGCGTCGCCAACGTCTGCGGCGATCCGAACTGCAAGAAGATCACCTGCAACCCCACGGGGGGCGGCCAGTATTGCGGCACGATCGGCGACGGCTGCGGCGGCACCCTCAACTGCCCGACGACCTGTCCGATGGGAACGTGCGGCGGCGCGCCGCCCGGCGGCGGCACCGGCGTGCCGAACGTCTGCCCGAGCATGACGACCGGCGGATGCACCGGGATCGCCTGCAACATCCCGAAGTGCGCCGGCACCGCGACGACGTCGATCAGCGGAACCGTCCACGACCCGGCGGGCAAGCTGCCGCTCTACAACGTTCAGGTCTACGTCCCGAACGCGGTGCTGGATCCGGTGCCGGAGGGCGTGTCGTGCGACAAGTGCAGCGTCGCGCTGTCGGGCAAGCCGATCGCGACCGCGCTGACCGACGTCAACGGTCATTTCTCGCTGACGGGTGTCCCGGCCGGCAGCAACATCCCGGTCGTGATCCAGATCGGCAAGTGGCGCCGGCAGGTCACCGTTCCGACCGTCACCGCCTGTGTCGACAATCCGATCACGAACGCCGATCAGACGCGGCTTCCGCGCACCGCCGCAGAAGGCCACATCCCCAAGATCGCGGTGACAACCGGCGCCGCCGACGCGCTCGAATGCCTCCTCCGCCGGATGGGCATTGCCGACACCGAATTCGGGACCGACGGCAGCGCGGCACGCGTGCACCTCTACGCGGGCGGTGGCGGCACCGACAGCTTCTCGGCGGGCGGCGCCTTCGCGCCCGCGACCAACCTCTGGTCCAACGCGACCAAGCTGGCGGGCTACGACGTGATGGTGCTGTCGTGCGAGGGGAGTACCAGCAAGTACAGCTCGATGAAACCGCAGGCGAGCATCGACAACGTCGCCAACTACGTGAACGGCGGCGGCCGGCTGTTCGTCAGCCACCTGCATTTCTACTGGCTGCAGAAACGCCCGGCAGACCTCGCCACGGCGACAGGTCCCTTCAGCGTCATGGACCCGCTGAACGACGTCACCTTGACGATCAACCAGGGGTTCCCCAAAGGCTTGGCGTTGGCCCAGTGGCTGAACTCGGCGGCGGTCAACGCAAGCACGACGCTCGGGCAATTGATGGTGAGTGGCTCCGAGCACTCCGTCAACACCGTCAATCCTCCCACGACCGAGTGGATCTATTACCCGTCGCCGCGGTCGTCCCAGTACCTCAGCTTCAACACGCCCGTCGGTACGCCCGAAGCGAATCAGTGCGGGAAGGTCACGTTCACCGACATCCACATCCAGAAGTCGATCCAGTTCAACGGCGTCACCACCGGCGGCGACGACTCCGACCCGAGCAAGCCGTTCCCGAGCGGGTGCAAGACGAACGAGATGTCGCCTCAGGCCAAGGCGCTCGAGTTCCTGTTCTTCGATCTGTCGGCCTGCGTGTTGCCCGACACGACGATGCCGACGCCGCAACCCGTTCCGCCGCCCGGGTTGCCGACCACGCCGCCGCCGGCCACGCCGGTGCCGCCGCCGGTCCCGCCCGGGACCCCGCCGGTGCCGGTTCCGCCGCCGCCGCCGGCGCCACCACCACCGCCGCCGCCGCCGCCGCCGCCCGTACAGTGATCCATTTGCGGCGCGACCGCGCTTACTGTTCCGTACGGCAACTTACCTTGCGCCGCGCGACCCGCAACGTCACTTTCAACGAGTGGCCGCGCGCGCACCGGATGAGGCGGGACTTCGGTGGAAGCGCGCGATGGTCTGGGCGTTCACGCTCGTCGTCATCTGCTTCCTGACCGAAACGACCGTCTCGCAGCTTCTCGCGTCGACGATCGACGACGCGGCCTCGCGGATCGTCACGGACTTCTCGCCGAGCATCGTGGCGCTGGCGTCTGCGCGCGCGGAGCTCCACCGGATCCAGGATTTCGTGAGCGACTACGTCGAGGGCGACGGAGATGATCCCGATCGGGAGCGGATCGCGGCCTCCATGGCCGAGCTCGACCGCCACGTGGCGAACTACCTGAAGCTGCCGTTCGCGCCCGGTGAGCGTGAGCTCTGGGCGCGCGTCGCCCGGGACATCGTAGAAGTGCGCGCCATGACGGACCGAATCATCGGCGCGGTTCAGCGCGGCGACGGCGCGGGGGCGCGCCGGCTGGTGCGGAACGCCCTCCGGCCCGCGGTCGACCGGGCCAGCGCCGACTTGCTGAGCGACATCCAGCTGAACGGCGCAGGGGCCGACGAGGATGGGCGGCTGATCGCGCGCCGCCGCCGAAGCTCGCTTCAAGCGGCGACCGCGCTGGCGCTGGCCAGCGTCGCCCTCACCGTGATCGCGGCAATGCTCGTTTACCGTCTCAGCGCCCAGCACGAAGCGCTGCAGCGCCGGCACGCCGCCCTGCTCGAGGCGGCAAACGCAGAGCTCGAGACCTTCGCGAGCCGCCTCTCGCACGACATCCTCAGCCCGCTCGCGTCGACGCGCCTGGCGATCGATGCCGCTTTGAAGGCGGAGTCCGACGAGGCGATACGACGGAAGCTTCTGCGCGGCGCAAACGGGCTGGAGCGTGTCACCCGCATCTCGCAGGCGCTGTACGATTTCGCGCGCTCTGGGGCGCGCCCTGGCCCCGGCGAGCGTGGCGACGTCCGCGCCGTCGTCGACGATGTGCTCGACGAATACCGCCCGCTCGCCGATCAAGCCGGCGCAAGGCTGGAGGCGTCGGTCCCTGCGTCAGGTTCGGTCGCTTGCAACCCAGGCCTGCTCACCGCCGCGCTGTCCAACCTGGTCAAGAACGCCATCACGCACCTCGACGGCGCGCCCGGAAAACGCGTCGACATCCTGGCCGTCGAGGTTGGCGATCGGGTCCACATCGAGGTGCGGGACACCGGTCCCGGCCTGCGGCCCGGGACGGAGGCGACCGTCTTCGAGCCCTTCGTCCGCGGCGCCGGCGTCGAGCACCCCGGCCTCGGCCTCGGCCTGGCGACCGTGAAGCGAATCGTCGAGACCCACGGCGGCGCCGTCGGCGTCGAAAGCCACGTCGGCGCCGGCTGCCGCTTCTGGATGGACCTGCCGAAGGCGACCGGCCCCTCGCCCGCGCACGCGTGACGGCTCGGCGACGCCGCCTACTTGCGGAGCGGCTGTACCGAGCTCTCCTCGCAGATCCACTTGAAGCTCGGCACGCGATCGGAGATCCGCCAGACGCCGTCGCTCCCGCGCGTGATCGTGTAGCGCGAGGCGTCCTTGACGGCCGCGACCTCCGCGTCGGTGTAAGGGCGGCTCTCGTCGCTGTCACCCTCGACAACCTGCGCAGTGAGAAACGCGAGGTCGTCGGTTGAGACCTCCGCAACATCCGCAACGACGCGGTCCGCGGTCTGTTCGATGATAGTGACCTTGGCGCGCGTAAACGGCCTGCGAATGTTGACCAGGTGTGTGGATCCAACGATCCAATCTCCGTCGCTGCAACCAAGGTAGCTCGCGACGTAGCAGCTGAGCGCCTTGCCGGTCACCATCGCTTGAATCCGCGGCATCGCGACCGATTTCTCGTTCCCGCCGTGGACCGCGGAGCCCTGACACGTCCCCTGAAAGCGTCTGTGCGCCTTTAGTTGTTCGACAGCGAGATGGAGCATCCCGCCCTCGACATGAAGCACGAACGCTCGTACCCGGTCAGGGGTCCATTTGTCCGACGCCGCCAACGGCGCCTGCGCCGAACCGACCAGCATCGATGCGAAACTGGCCAACGCCATCCAGCAGCGGGCGCTCACGACTCCACTCCCGAACGAAAGACGAAGCAACCTTTCATCTCTGCCTCCAGCTGTTTCCTCGAGATCCAGACCTGCCCGACACCGTGGTGCGCACCGCCGAGCTGTAGGACGTCATTGTCCGTGGCAAGAAGACCGGGGTGGCGGCGCACGTCGGACTGGTCCTCGCGCCCGGGATTGGCGATCGCGAACCACTCCTCGCCGCCGCGCGTGGCGCAACCGTTGATCACCATGACGTGGCCTTTCGAGGTGAAATGGCCCAGGCCGTTCTTGCGGTCGACGCCGACGCTGACGAGCGCGATGCCGTTCGCCAGCAGACCAGCCTTGAGCGTGTCGACGTTCCTCGATTGATTGGACGACGTGGCCGCCGTCAAGCCGAGGCCACATTCGTGGGCCCATTTTCGGGCGAGGCCGGCGGTGTTCGTGCCCGAGAAATGCGGCGAACCGCTGAAGCCCTGGTGAACGGCGAAGTCCGCGACCGCCTCGGGCCGCGAGTGCGCGTCGCGCAGGCCGCAGTCGAGCATCGCGAGCGCGGTCGGTGCGCAGCCGGCCTGACTGATCGTTCGCGTCTCGCCCGGCACCGGCGGGTTCCGGGGATACGCCTTATGGGCCCACTCGCCGACGCCTTGATTCATGTACGGAACGGGCTTCAGGTGAACGTCGGTGAAGCCGGCGGCGGCGATGGCCCGGAGCGACTTGGCGCAGTCGGCCGTCGAGGGAAGCTCCGTCGGATCCTTCTTCTTGGCCACCTCCGCCGGCGACGCAGCCGCGGCACCGGTCGGCCGCGGGCCGTTGCGGTCGACTCGATCGAGCAGGTCGAACAGGCCATCGAGGTCGGCGTGCAGCCGGGTTTGACCCTCGGTGACCGACAGCCCGGCGGGCATCTCCGCCGTGAAGGTCTCGCCGCCGCCGGCCACTGACCCTGACGATGAATCCAGTGTGATTCGTCCCATGCCGACGTATCGGCCCGAGACCGGAACGGTTGCGCGTCCGATCGATCAAAATCGATTTACGGCAGCAAAAGGAAGCTGCTCGTGACCGTGGCCGCGCTGCCGGTGCCGCAGGTGCCGCCGAACGCCTTCGCCTGGGCGGTGATCGCCATGGCCGGATTGCCGTTCGCCGCCAGCGCCAGCGACGGGCCGACGTACATCCCCCACGACGCGGAGGTGCAACCGGCCGGGACCGTCGGCGTGAAACCTCCATTCAATGTGGAGGTACCGACGCTCGCCGTCAGCTGCCACGTCCCGGCGGCGCCCGTGCAGTCGCCCGAACAGCGCGCCAGCGACGACGCCGTGCCGCCCAGGATGGCGATCGTGGGATGCGCGCCGCTGTCCAGCGCCAGCCCGAATCCGACGTCCCCGGCGCCAGGTGGTATCCCGAGCAGCAGCGGCGGCTTCCAGCTGGCCGGCGCCCGGCAGTTCGATTCGCAGACCAGATAGCCGAACACGTTCTCGACCGCCGCCGTGCTGGGATCATCCCCATAGAAGACGATGCGCGTGCCGCCCGTGCTGGTGCGCGCGATCGCCTCGCGGAGCTGACCGTGCACCTGCCACAGCCCGTCCACCTGGGCCCAGCTCGCGATCGCCGAGCAGTCGCCGCTGCAATCGAGCCACAGCAGCGACTCGTCGTTCTGGATCCCGTGGCGCGCGACGATCTGCAGGCTCTGATCCGACGCGAACGCGGCCGCCTCCGGGTAGACGTAGACGTCCGCCAGCGTCACGCGCGTCCAGGACGCCCCCTGCGCGCAGCTCGCGGGACAGAACCAGGCGTACATCCCGAAGCCGTCCTCGTACACGAACGCGGCGGCGCCGCCCGGCGAGACGGCGAACGGCATCGACGGACGCGGCACCGGGTTCGCGCCGGGATCGCCCATCGTCAGGCGCACGTCGCTCCAGTTGGCGACCTGGTCGCAGCCCGTATCGCACTGGAGGTAGTGGAATCCCGGCGCGCTCCCCAGATCGGAGGCGTACGCGATGCGCGGCCGCCCGTTGGCGGTCAGCGCGATCGTCGGCACGTACGAGGTGCTGCTTTCGAGCGGCAGCGCGAGGAAGGTCCACGACGCCGCCTGGCTGCACTGTGACGCGCAGCGCGCGTAGACGACGACGTAGTTCCCCTGCACGATCGCCGCGGCGGCGACGTGGATCGTGCCGCTCGAATCGATCGCGATCGTCGTCCCGGCCGCGTTGTCGATCAGGTCCACCAGGCCGCCGCCCGACGACGAGCCTCCCGTGCCCGCCCCGCCGCCGGTTCCACCCGTGCCTGCCGACGAGCCGCCCGAACCCGAGACGGCGCTGCCGCCCGAACCGCCCGGCGAGGAGCCGCCGGCACCGGCCGACGTCCCCGCGGCGCCGCCCGCCGATGTTCCGGCGCCGCCGCCCGAGCCCCCGCGACCG
>Ga0066903_100006611_pt1 | contig 10347 bp, 10 predicted proteins | sample PanSoiMetaGPlot1_FD_67491 | JGI IMG/M metagenome (GOLD analysis project Ga0066903, IMG submission 67491) | Tropical forest soil microbial communities from Panama analyzed to predict greenhouse gas emissions - Panama Soil - Plot 1 (version 2) | ecosystem: Environmental > Terrestrial > Soil >...
GTGTTACGCAGGGGTCGCTCGCTCAACCAAGTTTAGTCCCCTGTCCCGCAGTAGCCCACTATTCTCGCCAACGTGGACCTCACCGAGATTGTCGCTGACATGGCGGCAACGATGGCACCAAACCAGGCTCCGCGGCGCTCGCTCGCGATAGCGGCACAGTGACGAGGCGCACAGCCAAGCGATTGGACCAAGCACGTCGCTACCCGGGTCGCGCAAACCGGCCGAATAAATTCTGTCTTAAATGTCCAGTGCCACAGAAGGCTTGTCGAGCACGCGAGAGCTGATGTAGCTTGGCTTGTTGTCTTCCTAGCAGCCCAAGTCTTACCTTGTCCGAGAAAGCCGGTCGCGCAAGACTGCGCCCTTGGCTCTCGGCAGCGGGGTACTTTTTCTCCAAATATTATTTCGTCGCCTTCTGTAGGTAGGCGATGAGATCGGCGCGCGCAGCGGCGTCGAGCAAACCCGCATAGGGCATGCGGTTCGCTGGCACGAGCGCCTGTGGATCGGCGATGAACTCATCGAGCGTCTGCGGCGTCCAGGTGATGCCGCTCCTCCGCATCGCCGGCGAATAGCGGAAATCGGGCACGGAGGCAGCTCTGCGCGAGAAAATTCCGGCGAGGCTCGGCCCAACATTGTTGACGCCGGGCGCAAGCGAATGACAGGCCGCACAATCGGTGAATCGCTTCTCACCGCGCGCGACGTCGTCGTCCGAACGAGCTGCGGTGACGAAAAGCGCCGGCAACATTGCAATGAGCAATATTGCCCATGCGCGATGTGATCGGCGTTTAACGACCTTGCCGCGGCGTGGTCGAACGAAAATTGTCATGCGTGCACCAGCGGTTCGGGGTTCTTGACGTAGCGGCTCGTGATCGCGTCGAGCGCCCAATAGGTCAGCGCGCCGACGGGACCGGTCGGGTTGTAGGATGAATTGTGCGGGAATGCGCAGGCGCCGAACACGAACAGGTTGTGACAATCCCAGCTCTGGAGATATCGGTTCACGGCGCTCTCCCGCGGATTGGTGCCCATGATGGCGCCGCCGGTATTGTGCGTGCTTTGATAGGGCACGACCGACCAGGACATGCGCGGCGCCGCCTCGGTGAGATGCGTCGGATTCATCGCCTTGGCGAGATCGTTGATGACCTTGGCGGCGTGCCGGATCTGCGCCTGCTCGTTCGCTGTGTAGTCGAAGGTCATGCGCATGAGCGGCTGGCCGAACGCGTTGCGATAGGTCGGGTCGAGGTCGAGACAATTGTAGCGGTTCGCCATCACGGTGCCGCTCGCCCCGATGTTCATCGCGCCCTGGTACCATTTGGCCCGCGCCGCCTTCCACGCCTTGCCCCATTGCGGCGTGCCGCGCGGCAGCGGCCGGTACTCGATCGGCGCGCCGCCATTGTGCGCAGCCGAGACGTTGTAGGCGCCGACGAACGCGTGGGGGCCGCGATCGAACGCCCAATTGACGTTGAAATCGTCGAACGTGACGTTGGTGCCGCCGCTCGCCATGAAAGGATTGAACCGGCGGCCCTCAAAGAACAGCGTTGCGCCAGTGCCGGTCTGGTAGCAATAGTTCTTGCCAATGACGCCGGTCTGCGTTTCCGGGTCGTAGGGCTGCCCGATCCCGGACAAAAGCAGCAGATGCACGTTGTGCAGCGCGTAGGCGCACAGGAGCACCATGCCGGCGGGCTGTTCGAATTCCTCGCCGTTGAGCACATTGGTGTAGGTGACGCCGGTGACGCGCTTGCCGTCCGAGGCCTTGAGAATCTTGGTGACCCACGAATTCGTGCGCATTTCGAAATTGGGATTGCGCATGGCGAGCGGGATCACGGCGACATGCGGCGAGCCCTTGGCGTTCGCCTCGCAACCGTATTTCTGGCAATAGCCGCAATATTGGCAGGCGCCGAATTTCGCGCCGTCCGGATTGGTGTAGGCCTGCGACGCATTCGCGCTCGGTCGCGGGAACGGATGATAGCCGGCATTGGTTGCGGCCTCGCTGAACATCACGCCCGAGAGAATCTGGGTCAGCGGCGGCAGCGGATATTCGCGCTTGCGCGGCGCCTCGAACGGATTGCCGCCGGCCTGGATCTGCCCATTGAGATTGCCCGCCTTGCCGGACACTGCGGCGGTGTATTCGAAACGGTCGTAATAGGGTTCGAGCTCCGCGTAGGTGACGCCCCAGTCCTGGATCGTCATGCCCTCGGGAATGAATTTCTTGCCGTAGCGCTCCTCGTACATGGAGCGCACCTTGAGCTCCATGTCGGTCCAGCGCCACGTGTGACCGCTCCAGTGCACGGCCGCGCCCCCGACCACCTCGCCGGGCAGGAATGAGCCGAGCCTGCGCATCGGCAGCGCTTCCTGCGAGGGATTGTTGCGGATCGTGAGCGTGTCGCGCGCCGTATTCATCATCAGGTCCTTGTGGACCGCAAAGCGCAGCTCATCGCGGATGTTGGGCAGCGAATAATCGTTCTCCGACGTGCGCATGGCGCCGCGTTCGAGCGCCACCACCTTGAGCCCGGCCTCTGCCAGTTCCTTGGAGAGAATACCACCCGTCCAGCCGAGGCCGACGACCACCACATCGACTTCCTTGAGCTTCGTCACCATGGTGCCCTCCCGTTCAGCTCATGTCCGCTATACTGACCGGTTCATTGGGAAACGGCTTGTCGCGGAACTTCACCACGTGCTCGCGATGCACCGCGATCGCGCCCGGGAAGCCGAGCATGCGCCAGGCGGCCTTGTCGCGGTTGCCGCCATAGATCGGGTCGCCGAACATGCCTTCCATTACGGTCTGGTAGACGGCGCCCCAGAACACGCGCACCGGCGGCCCGTTCTCGAATGTGATCTTGCCCTCCGACAGTTCGACGAGCACCTGCTCGCGCTGGGCTTCGTCGATCTGGTCGAAGGCTTTGCCAAAGGTCTTACGGCAATGCGCATTCGTCGCTGCGATACCGGCCCGATAGAGGTCCGCGGGGGCGAGCGGAAGCTGATAGCCCTGGTTCGGCACGCCCTGCCGCCATGGACCTTGCATATAAAGACGGTCGCCCTTGCCCCAGGCGCCCGCAAGTGCGCGATCGATATAGACATTGATGCCGAGATCCGTCCCCTTGGGCGTGAGGTCGTCGGCCGGCACCATGTGATCGACCAACGCTTCGACGAACGCCGCCTCTTCGAGATTGAGGAATTCGTAAGTCGCGAGTGGAGGGGCGCCTATCGGTGAGGGCGCTGGTTGCTGCGCAAGCGCACCGTGCGGCTCCTGAACGACGGTCGCGGCGGCAGCTGCGCCGCCGACCACCGCGGTCTTGAGAAAATCGCGACGACCCAAGCCTTGATCGGTCATGTGCTCCTCCCACTCTCCTGCTTTCGCGACAACCGAGTGATCTGACTTGCGCCAGTCAGGATGCATCGTGCGAATGGCGACGCCGTAATGTCAAACGGCCGTGCGCGACGCCGGCCGGATCTCTGTCGCTGCACTGTCAGATGCGAACACCTTTCTGCGAGCCGATCGAAGGCCGACGCACATCGGCGGCCTCTGACTGCACAATATGCGCCGGGACGACCTCTCGCTCAATCCTCGAACAATATGAACGTCCACAATCTGGTCCACTGTAGGGCTGTCTGCTCATGGCCTTTCTTGCGATACGTCCATGATCATTCGCGTAAGCAAATAGAGGCGCGGCTCGATCGAATCGATCTCGACATATTCGGCATCGTTCGAATGTGCACCGAAGCCGCGTAATCCGAAACGCTCGATGACTGGCGCTTTGGTCCTGAGGGCCGCAAACGCCGCATCGGTGCCGCCGCCTTCCGCCAACTCGCTGACGAAGAGTTTCAAGCCGAGCTCGGAATAGATGCTCTGTGCGTGCTTCGCCAGCGCCTGCGCGCCCGCCGACATTTCGAGTGGGGGACGCCGGCGTTCGAAAGTCATCTCTACCTTGGCATCGGGGACCAACTGCTGCTTGATGCGATCGCGGACCTTCTGCTCGATTCCGTCGTAATCGGCGACGCGCAGCACCCGTACGTCGGCGACAGCCGAGGCGCTCTCCGGAATCACGTTGCGCTTGGTACCAGCGCTGGCGACCGTCCAGTTCATCTTGAGACCGGTTGTGCTGTCTGACAGGTCCCGCGTTTGGAGGATTTGATGGGCAAGCTCGTAGAGCGCGTTGATGCCACGTTCTGGGGTATAGCCGGCATGAGATGCCTTACCCTTCACGTTGAGCACGACCGCGGCGATCCCGGCGGTGGTCAGTGAGAGTCTGTCGGAGTCCGCGGGCGAGCCTTCGTGCGAGAACACCACGTCGTGTTCAGTGCCCAGCTTAGTGAGCATGGCACGCGAGCCGGCAGAACTGACCTCCTCGTCGCCGTTGATCAGCACCGTTATGAGGCCGTAGTCGCGGAAGTTCATCGCCTTTAGCACCGCAAGCGCGTGAATGATGACGGCGATGCCATTCCGGTCGTCGGCAATGCCAAGGCCATAGGCGCGGTTGCCCTCGATACGAAACGGCTGCTTGGCCAGCATCCCACGCAGATAGACTGTGTCCATGTGCGCGATCAGCAGGATTTTCTTGGTACCTGTGCCGACGAAGCGCGCGAGCACCATCTTGCCGATTTGCTGCGGCGTATCGACCATGTGGTAAACGTCGGCGGGATTGGGCTCGATCATCTCGGTCTTGCCACCGAGCGCTGCCAGGCGCTCGCCGATTAGCGCCGCGATCTTGTCGAGTCCTTCGCGGTCGCCGCTGCCCGATTCGATTGAGACCAGGTCCTTGAGGGTTGCAAGGAACGGCAGCTTTTCCTTGGCCACGAACGTTTGCACCGCCTCGACCGGAGCGGCGCACGTGCCCGTTGTCAGGTCAGTACAAAGGATCAGCGCACCGGTGAGGCAGAGACCGAGCTTTGACATCTTCATGTGGACACCGCGCGTTGGTTGAGCCTCACGCTTGCGAAGGACCTTGATTGCGGCCACAGCTAAGCTTCTGGTGATGTGCTACGCGCCGGCGATCTGAGTGGCAATCGCTTATTATTTATCCATGCCTGATAAAAAACGCACATCTTGCCTATCCGCCCAATACTTGTCGCTCCTGGCGAAATAACTCTGCGAGATAATTGGCCACCGCCTTTACGCGCGGGACCCTCTGCAAATCGCTGCGAATAAGGAGCCACACCTCACGTTCTGGCAGCCGTCCGCCGAGTGGCACCTGCACAAGACCTGGCTCATGAGATCGCACGACATATTTTGGGAGAAGCGCAACTCCATAACCGGCGCGAGCTGCGGCAGCCTGAGTTGTCTGACTGTTGGTGCGAAATGAAAATCTTCGGTCACCGAATTGACGGCGTAACCACTTCGCCTCCGGAACGAAATCGCTGTCGTCATCGAATCCAATAAGTGCTGGTGGCTCCCCATTTTTCAGCCTGTCGCGATAAGAGGGCGACGCGTAGAGGCCGAAGGTGAGGGTCGCCACGCGCCGGGCAACAAGTTCACTATCTTTGGGCGAGCCGTAACGCAGAGCGATGTCCGCTTCGCGCTTCGCGAGACTCACCACTCGTGATCCGCCGATCACTTCGAGATCGATAGCGGGGTAGCGTTCATGGAACGTGCCGAGTCGATCGATGAGGAATCGTTCGGCAAGCACGCGGCCGGCAGCGAGACGGACGAGACCACTCAATTCAGTGCCTGCGTCTGATCGGCGAAGGATCGCAAGCGCGGCTTTGTCCATGCTGTTTGCATCTTCAAGCACTGCTCTGCCGTCGGTGGTTAACCTGTAACCTTTGGCTCGTCGATCGAATAGTGTGCACCCAAGCAGCTTTTCCAAACTCGCGATGCGGCGAGAGACGGTGGCGTGCGTGACGGCCATCGAGCGCGCCGTTGCGGAGAGCGTGCCGTGACGAACCAGCGCCGCAAAATAGCGCACGTCCTCCCAGTCAAGTCCGGCTGTGCGTTTTTTAACAGTCATTGATTGGTAATAGACGATTTTCGAGCAATTCGAAAGTCCGTAATGTGCCCGGCGTTGCGCGTCACTGCTGTGTTTGCAAGGTCGCCATGAAGCTGGTCGAAAGATCCCGAATAGAACGACCGCTCCAGCCGAGCCTTTTGCCCTCGATCTGTTCCACTGTCGTGGGGCTTGCAAGAGCTCTCTGGCGGATCATTGTCGCTGTCAAAAATCGGAGTGAACTCTCGCGCCTAGACGATCTCGATGATCATATGCTTGCAGATATCGGCCTCACACGCGACGATCTCCGGGCGGCGCGCTTGGAGCCTTTCTGGCGAGACCCGAGTGAGACGCTGCGAGCACGACAGCGGCCCGTCACCCCGAGATCTGGCGTGTGGAGGTGGTGACGATTCTAATCGCGGCCCCCGATCCCGATCAACGATCGTCTGCCTAACAGCGGGAACGCGACGCGCCAGATTTCGAGCGCAGCTCCGGTCGCGGTCGCGGTCCTCCGGCGACGTCATGAGAAAATATAATGCTACTCTGAGACATCATGCCTTGCGGCGTCGCCCCACATCACCATATTTGAGGCATCGTCGGGCTCTGTTGCAGCCGCCCGGCTCCTGAAAAAGACGACGCTTCGTCCAAGTGCTGCTTCGACTCCCCATTGCGGGACGAGGAGCGCCTTATGTCCGATCGAAGCGCCGCGATTTCCCCGCCGTCATTGGCATTGCAAAAGCCCGCCGCTTCTCAGGCCGCGGCCGCGCGCACCAAGCTGCAGCTGGAGGGCCAGATCCTGCCCACATTGCTGCGCCTGGCGGCGCCAAACATCCTTACCCTGCTCGCATTCGCGGGCGTGATCACGTTCGACGGATTCTTTCTCGGGCGCATCGGAACCAATGCGCTTGCCGGCGCCTCGCTGGCGTTTCCCTGGGTGATGATGGTCCTGCAGACGACCAATAGCGGCATGGGCGCCGGCGTGTCGTCGGCAGTAGCGCGTGCGCTGGGCGCGGGAGATCGGGACCGCGCCGACGCCCTCGTCTTCCACGCGTTTCTCCTGGCGCTTGTCATCGCCGCCATCTTCTCCACCGTGCTGCTCATCGGCGCACCCTTCATGTTCCGGTGGATGGGCGGACGCGACGAAATGCTCGCCGACGCGCTCGCCTACGCGGACGTGGCGCTGGGCGGCGCCGTCGTCATCTGCGTCAGCAATCTGCTGGGCAATGCGGTACGCGGCACCGGCAACATGAGCTTTCCCGCGGCCGTGCTGATCGGCTGCGTCATCGTGCACATCGCCATTTCGCCCGTGCTGATCTTCGGCTTCGGACCGTTGCCGGCGCTCGGTCCGGCCGGCGCCGGTTGGGGAATCGTGATTCCGTTCGCCGGTGGCAGCGCCATCATGATCTGGTACCTGCGCTCCCGCGCAATCGTGCGGCTAAACTTCCGCGGGGTGACGCCGCGCTGGGAGCTGTTCGCCGACATCCTCAAGGTCGGCGTGCCCGGCTTGATCAATATTGCCATCACTAATTTGTCGGTCGTCGTCCTGACGGGAATCGCCGGACAGTTGGGGCGCGACACCGCCCTCGGCTACGCCATGGGCGCACGTCTCGAATACGTCATGCAGCCGATTGCGTTCGGCTTTGGCACCGCGATCGTCTCGATGGTGGGAACGAACTGGGGCGCGCAGCAGTATCGCCGCGCCCGCGAGATTGCCTGGACGGGCGCGACCATGGTCGCGGGCGTGTGCGGAACGATCGGCCTGATCGTCGCGTTCCAGCCCGGCCTGTGGATCGGCCTGTTCAGCGACGACGCCGAGGTTGCGCGCCTCGGGACCCTTTACCTGCGCATCGTCGGTCCGGCCTATCTGTTGTTCGGGCTGGGGCTCGGGCTTTTCTACGTCACCTTAGGCTTCGGCCGCGCGGTCGCGGCCATGAACGCTAACGCGGTGCGCATGGTTGCCAGCGCCGCCGGCGGGCTCGCCGCGATCTACTGGTTCAACTTCGGCGCCGCCGGCTTCTTTGCCGCCGTCGCCGCCGGGTTCTGCATTTACGCGGCGCTCCTCGTCCGCGCCGTGTTCGGCGTGAAAACACCCGTCGCCGCACCGGCACAATGACTCTCAAAGGCCCGCTATGGACGTCCAAGGAAGCGCCGTGAGGCATCGCACTCTCGCTTCGCGAGTCAGCGCAATCTGTCACCGCGACGTCGCCCGCGGCGCACAAGCGGCCCCGGCGACGCTCGCGGACACGTCGCTGTCATGCGAGGCACCGCTAGGCCACATCGAGGACGAAATCAAACCGCCCAGCGAGCGATCCGTTTTCCTCTGCCGTGCGCATCAGCAGTTCGCTACGGAATAGACCGTCGGAGCGGTTCCTCGGTTCGCCGGGAAAATAAACCTGTGTCGTGAGCAAGCGGCTGCCCGGCGCCTGCACCTTCACATGGACATGTCGCGTGCGGCCTTCGTAGGCGCCTGGGACGATGCTGTGCAGTCGATAACGACCCTCCGCGTCTGAGAACTGATGGCCGCGCAGGCGGAATCCGGAATTGTCATACGCGCCATTGTCATCGGCCTGCCAGAAATCGAGCAGCGCTCCCCGGAGCGGCCTGCAATGACGAGAGAGCACGAAGCCAAGAAGCTCCATCGGCCGCCCCGGCATGCCGGCTTCAAACAATTCGGTGCGCTTGGGCGAGGCCGGCTTGAAGAAAGGTCCCTCGGTCTCGCGCAACGTCACGGGCTCGCCGTCGTGGCATTCCGGGGTCGCGACAAGCGGCAGCTGCGCGAAACTCCGGTCGAGCCGGAGCAAGGAGGTCGCGGCGAGCGTTCCCGCCGCGAGGATCATCCGTCGTGTGGGCGTGTCCATCATTGCCGCTCCTATTCAAGGCAGTCGCAGATTATTCTTCAACGGAAATGACCGGATGCGCTGGCCGGTTCCCACGAAGATCGCGTTCAACACGGCCGGCGTCGCGACAAAGATCGTCGGCTCGCCAGCACCGCCCCAGAAACCACCGGACGGCATGATGAGCAGCCTCATTCTCTCCATGCCTTGGCGCGTTAAGCTCGAGGAACGCTACTGGGCCGATCACAGAACACGCTGGCGTCGATCGAGTAAACGCTTCTGAGCATATTGACATCGGCGCCGTGGGCCGCCAAATAACGATCGTCGGGCAACTTGCAGTCGCCCGGCTTATCCAAGGCATGTCGCCCAAGTACTGCAGTCCGCCCGCTCTCCGGGCGAAGGACTGTCGGCGATGTGTCTAATCCCACAAGCCTTTCGTCTGGCGACGAGTCGCACCCGGGCATTTGACAACCGCCCGATGAGCTGTCGCATGCCAGCCAAGCGTTGTCTCACTCCAAAGGAGATGAGAAATGCCTTGCGATGACTTGACTTACCGTACTGCTCACGTCGACCTCGCCCCGCGTTCGACCTCCGCCTTTGAGCTGGGCAATAGCACACAGACGAGGGAAACAGACGTCCAGCGTGATAAATCTCCAAAACAGTTCCCGTCTGCATCAACTGCCGATCAATTCAAATCACAGGGACACCGGCATGACGTGCGGTCGCGCGTCATGCCGGATAGTACGCAAACCGACCCTGAATACGTTTGGGGTGACGAAGGGCCGGTCAGAGCCTGAAGGTTCTGACCGCAACGCACAGTACCCTGGCGAGGCTTGGCGGGAGCTCGGACCGGAAAACATTCCGGTCTGAGAGGAGCACAACAATGCGACTTCGTATGATTGATCACATCGAACTTCCGGCGCATCGAACCGATGGCGGTTTTGACCACGCTGACATTCATTCACCCACCGATCGTATCTATGTTGCACACACCGCCAACGATTCGATCGATGTGATTGACTGCGCTCAAGAGCGCTATGTTGAGTCGATTCCCGGCTTCACCGCAGTGGCGGGCGCGCTCGTGTCCGAACCGCGCGGCCTGATCTTCACGACAAACCGCGGCGAGAAAACCCGCCCGGTGTTCTCGCCCGGCGACGAACGCAACGGTTTCAAGATCGGCGTCGGCATCAAACCGAATGGCGTAGCATTCGACGATAGTCGCGGTCTTCTGGTCGTTGCAAATGTGGGCGACGCTGCTGTTTCGGATTCGTATACTGCATCGATCGTCGATGTGGGGCGCAGGGAGCGAGTGGCCGAAATCAAGGTTCCTGGCCGTACCCGTTGGGCGATCTACGACCCGGAAACCGAGACATTCTTCATCAATATCGCGTCGCCAGCCAGGATCGTCGCAATTGATGCTCGTCATCCCGACAAAATATCGAAGCAATATGAAGTGCCGGCGGAAGGCCCGCATGGCTTAGACCTTGATCGCTCGGCTGGCCGACTGTTGTGCGCCTGCGATGCAGGCATCTTGTTCGCAATCGATGCCGCCTCGGGTCGCATTCTCCGTGATGTCCCCCTCAGCGGCGCTCCGGACG
>Ga0066903_100006612_pt1 | contig 10347 bp, 4 predicted proteins | sample PanSoiMetaGPlot1_FD_67491 | JGI IMG/M metagenome (GOLD analysis project Ga0066903, IMG submission 67491) | Tropical forest soil microbial communities from Panama analyzed to predict greenhouse gas emissions - Panama Soil - Plot 1 (version 2) | ecosystem: Environmental > Terrestrial > Soil >...
ATCGCGCAGCGCATGCTGGCATCGAAGTCGGAGAAGGACGCGCTTGCTGCAACACTCTTCTTCAACCTCGCGCACTACGTCATCCGCCCGTGGCCATGGATCATCACGGCGCTGTGTTCGATCCTCGTGTTTCCGGATCTGCAGGACATCCGCTCGGCGTTCCCAGCCGCGGATCCGCATCTCATCGGGCACGACAGTGCGTTCTCGGCGATGCTGACGTTCCTGCCGACCGGGTTCGTCGGCCTCATGGTCGGAGGGCTGATCGCGGCCAACTCATCGACGATTCTCACCCATCTGAACTGGGGATCGTCGTATCTGGTGCACGACTTCTACCGCCGGTTCGTCCGGCGCGACGCCGACGAACGGCACTACGTCAGGGCGGGCCGTATCTGCACCGTGCTGTTGTACCTCGTCGCGGCGATCCTGAGTCTGTATCTGGAGTCCGCCCAGAGCGCGTTCGAAGTGCTGATTTCGATCGGCGCCGGAACCGGCCTGCTGTACATGCTGCGCTGGTACTGGTGGCGCATCAACGCATGGTGCGAGGTGGTCGCGATGGTCAGCTCGTTCGCCATTTCGGTCGTCTTTTTCGGGATGAGCAGGGCCGGCCATCCGCTGCCGTTCGCGCACAGTGTGATCTACTCGGTGGCGTTCACCACCGCCGCATGGATGCTGACGGCGTTTCTCGGCGCGCCGACGTCCCGCGATCGGCTCATCGCGTTCTACCGCAAGGTCCATCCCGCCGGTCCGGGCTGGACGCAGATTCGTATCGAAGCGGGGGTCACCGCGTCCGAAGCCGCCGCGCACACCGATCATCTCGGCAAGGCAACGCTCGGCTGGATCGCCGGGTGCCTGACGATCTGGTCCGCACTGTTCGCCACAGGGCAGTTCCTCTACGGGCGTACAACGCCGGCGTTGACCCTGGCGGCGGTGTTCGTCGTCAGCGGCTCCGTGCTTCTCTATGTCGTCAACACGCTCTGGACGACGGCTGCCACGCAACCGAGATAGCATTTGAACCGCCATGCTCTCGAACGTCGCGCTGACCGATCTGGTCGGTCGGCGCACCCGCGACGTGGACGGCAACGTCCTGGGGACGCTGCACGACCTCGTCGTGATACCGCAGGAACATCCGACGCGCGTCGCGTTCCTCGTCGTGCGCGCCAGGGCCGCCGACCTGTTCATTCCGGCTGACAGCCTCACCGCCGTCAGCGGCGGCATGATCCGACTGCGGCCAGGCCGTCTCGAAACGGTGACGCTCCCCGCCGACAGTCTGCTGCTGCTGCAGCGCGACCTGCTCGACCAGCAAATCATCGACGTGCAGGGACGCAAGGTCGTCCGCGTCAACGACGTCGAACTGGACGTGCACCCTGACGGCGAAGGCCTTCTGCTCGACGTCCGGGCGGTGGACGTGGGCTCGCGCGGTGCGCTCCGGCGGCTGGGCACCGGCGTCATCCCGCGACACACGCTGCGGGCCCTGCTCGCGCGGATTCCTTCGCGCACGATCCCGTGGCATCTCGTCGATCTCGTCGAAAGCGATCCGTCGCGGCGCGTAAAACTGAAGATCTCCTACAAGGGCCTGTCGACGCTTCATCCCGCCGACATCGCGGCGATCGTCGAAGACCTGCCGCCGGCCGAACGCGAGGCGGTGTTCGAGACGCTCGACGACGAGGTCGCGGCCGGCGCGCTGGAAGAGCTCGATCCCCGCACGCAAGTCGCCGTCGTCGAATCGCTCGATTCCGATCGCGCCGCCGACATCGTGGAAGAGATGGGGCCCGACGCCGCCGCGGACCTCCTGGGCGATCTTCCGGAAGCCCAATCGGGCGCAATCCTTCGCGAGATGGAGCCAGAGGAGCGCCAGCAGCTCCGAACGCTGCTCGAGTTCGGCGAACACACCGCCGCGGGCCGCATGACGACCGAATGCCTGGCGATGCCTGCCAGCGCGCCGGTCCGCGACGTGGTCGCCGCCATCCAGGGATTCGAGGGAGAACTCCAAACCCTGGCGGCCGTCTACGTCACCGGGCCAGAAGGAGAGCTGGTCGGCGCCGTTCCGATCGCACGGACAATGATCGCTGATCCGGACACGCCGCTCGGCCGGCTCGTCGCCGCTCCGCCGGTGAATTGTCACCTCGACGCGCCCGAAGACGAGGTGATCGCACTCTTCGACAAATACAACCTGCTCGCGCTTCCCGTCGTTGACGAACAAGGGCGCCTTGCCGGAATCATCACGGCAGACGATGTGATCAATCTGCTGCGGCGGGAGGACTGACGTGCGGGTGGCGGCCTTCAGATCCTGGCGCGTCCGCCTGGCCGCGCTGCTCGCCGTAGTCGGCCCGGGCATCATCACCGCCAACGTCGACAACGACGCGGGCGGGATCTACACGTATTCGCTCGCCGGCGCGAGGTTCGGTTATTCGCTGCTCTGGACGATGATCCCGATCACGGTCGCGCTGATCGTCGTCCAGGAGATGTCGGCCCGGATGGGCGCGGTGACCGGCAAGGGCCTCTCGGATCTCATTCGCGAGCGGTTCGGCCTGCGGGCGACGTTCCTGCTGATGATCGCGCTCGTGATCACCAACTTCGGCAACATCGTCGCCGAGTTCGCGGGTGCGGCGAGCAGCCTCGAACTGTTCCACATCTCGCGCTACATCGTCGTTCCTGCCGTGGCCGTGCTCGTCTGGGTGCTCGTCGTCCGAGGCACGTATGACAGCATGGAAAAGATCTTTCTCGCCGCGTCCGCGTTCTACGTCTGCTACATCATCGCAGGCGTCCTGGCGCATCCGAATTGGCGCGGAGCGGTGATCTCGACGGTCGAACGTCCGGAAGAGTTCTCGCTCAGCAGCCATGACTATCTCTACATGGTCGTCGGTCTCGTGGGGACCACCATTGCGCCGTGGATGCAGTTCTACCTGCAGGCGTCGATTGTCGAGAAGGGCGTGACGGCGAAGCAATACCGCACCTCGCGCTGGGACGTGATCGTCGGGTGCATATTCACGGACGTCGTGGCGTGGTTCATCATCGTTGCGTGCGCGGCCACGTTGTACGTGCACGGGCGCCGCAACATCGCCGACGCCGCGGACGCGGCGCAGGCGCTGCGTCCGCTCGCCGGCGACTGGGCGTACGTGCTGTTTGCCGCCGGCCTCTTCAACGCGTCGCTTTTCGCGGCGTCGATCCTGCCGATCTCGACGGCCTACGCGGTGTGCGAGGGGATGGGATTCGAGTCGGGGCTCGACAAGCGGTTCGCCGACGCGCCGGCGTTCTACTGGCTCTACACGATCCTCACTGGCGCAGGAGCGGCCATACTGCTGATTCCGCACTTTCCGCTCGTCCGCGTCATGGTGCTGTCGCAGGTCGTCAACGGCGCGGTGCTGCCGGTCGTCCTGATCTTCATGCTGCAGTTGATTACAGACGCCGAGCTGATGGGGGAGCAGGTCAACTCGCGCGGCTACAACATCATCGCGTGGGCGACATCGGCGGTGATGATCGTGCTGACGCTCGCGATGTTGTTTACGTAGAACGCTACAGCAGCACTCCGTGAAGCGTGACGAGGGCAACGCTGAAATAGATGATGAGACCGGTGACGTCGACGAGCGTCGCCACGAACGGCGCGGACGACGTGGCGGGATCGAAGCCGAGACGACGGATCAGCAGCGGCAACACCGCCCCAATCAGTGTGCCCCACATGACGACACCGATGAGCGCGAAGGCGACGGTGAACGCGAACAACAGCCAGTGTTCGCCGTAAATGTCTGAAAACGCGGACCAGACCGTGATGCGGATGAAGCCGACGCTTGCGAGGATCGTCCCGAGTGCCAGGCCGGCCAGGATTTCGCGGCGCATCACTTTCCACCAGTCGGCGAGGGTCACCTCGCCGAGCGCGAGCGCGCGGATCACCAGCGTGGACGCCTGTGAGCCGGAGTTGCCACCGCTCGAAATGATCAGCGGCACGAACAGGGCGAGCACGAGGACTTTCGAGATCTCGTCCTGGAAGAAGCCCATCGCGGTCGCCGTCAGCATTTCGCCGAGGAACAGCGCCGTGAGCCACCCGGCGCGTTTCTGGACCATCTTCACGAAACCGATTTCCATGTAGGGCTCGTCGAGCGCTTCCGAACCACCAATGCGCTGGATGTCGCGCGTCGCCTCGGTCTCGACGACGTCGAGCACGTCGTCGATCGTGACGATGCCGATCAGGACGCCCGCCGAGTCCGTCACGGGCAGTGCCGATCGATCGTGCTGGCGGAAGAGCGCGACTGCCGTCTGCTGATCGTCGATCGCCTTCAACGCGACGAAGTGACGGTCCATCAAATCCGACACTTTCCGCACGGGATCGGTCAGAAGGAACTCCCGGATGCGGATGTCGTCGATGAGCGCGCCCTGCGGATCGACGACGTAGATCACGTTCAGCGTCTCTGAATCCTGGCCGTGCGTCCGCACGTAGTCGAGCACCTGCTGTACGGTCCAGTCCTCTCGAATGGCCACGTAGTCCGGCGTCATCAGACGCCCGACCGAGCTCTCCGGATAGCCCAGCAGCGTGACGGCGATCGAGCGCTCCTGCGGCGTGAGCAGCGACAGGAGTTCACGGGTGACGTTGGCGGGCAGTTCCTCGAGGAACATGGTGCGGTCGTCCGGCGCCATGTTGTTCAGCAGTGAGGTGACGTCTTCCTTCGACAGCGTTTTCAGCAGCGCCTCGCGCTGGTCCTGTTCGAGATATTCGAACGTCGCCGCGGCGTCGCGTCGAGGGAGCAATCGGAACACGACGGCCTGCTCCGCGAGGCTCAGGTCGGCGAGCAGCTCCGCGAGGTCCGCTCCTGGCCGGTTGCGGACGATGTCGCGAAGCTGGGTGAAGTCACGCGTCCGGACGGCTGCGGCGAGTTCGTCGGCAGGCTTGGCGACCTGCCGTATCGCCCGCAGCGCGTCCTCGCGCTCGGGGCCGTTCAGTTGTTGGGCCATTTGTGTCAATGCCGCTCTGACGACGTCGTGGTGATGGATGTGCGGGCCGAGAGTTTTGACGGCGTCGAGCCAGATGGTGTGAATGAGATCGAGATCGCGGGAACTGAGCGCCGGCGCATGCGCGCCGATGTGGAATACGTTGGTGCGCCCGCTCGCGTGATGAATGACGAGCCGGACGTCGTCCAGCGCGCCATGTTGCGGCGCGCGCTCCCAGGCTTCACCGAGGAGTCGAGCCTGCGCCTCGGCCGACAGTGTCACCGATTCGCCGACGTAGACTTCCGACGCCTGGAGCCGAAGGATCGCGGCCACGATGGCATCGAACACGTTGCTGCCGGGGACGACGAGCAGGCGAACCGGTCGCGCGAACCGTTCGGCCAGCGCAAGCACGCGCGAGAACAGGAGCTGCTCGGCGGCGGTCGGCGTCGTGTCGTCGAGCGCGTCCTCTTCGACGTCGACGTCGCGCAGACGCGCCGTCATGATGATGACGTCGCGGTCGCGCGCGGTGCGAAGCGCCGCGCTCACGTGATTCAGCGAGTGCGGGTTTCGTACCGAGACGAGCAGGCAGCCGGGATGCGGCGCGAGCTGCTCGAGAGACAGTTCATCGGACGGGCGCAATTGGAACGCATCGAATTCGGCGGCGGCCGCGGTCTCGGAGCCGGTGCTGCGCGACGCCGACAGGGTCGCGCCGAGCACAATCAGCGCCACCGCCGTGGCGAGCGACGCAGCATCGCGTTGACCGAGCACTGCCAGCTCGGATCCGCCAGCCGCCAGCAGAACGAGCCAGAGCGCCGCGCTCCACCACGCACCGACGAACCGCGTCGACAGCACACCGCTGACGGTGGCATCGACCGGTGTGGAGCGCAGCCGGATCAGGGCGACGACGTGAAGGACGAGCACGGCCGCGACGCCAAACGCGTAGGCGCGGGCCAGCCATTCGATCCGTCCGCTGCTGGCGAGCACCATGACCGCGGCCGCGAGCGCCGCGGTGTCCACCGTCCGCGCCAGGGTGCCGAACGTCGGATGCGCGCGACGCAAGGCCGGCGACAGCACGCCGCGCGCCGACAGCCGCGTCAGGATCGACTCGCTCGCGGTCAGCCCCGCTCGCGCGGCCTGGGCGAGAACGAACGTGGCTACGCCAATCAGCGACAGCGTGACGATCCCGCGCAGCCACGAAGGCGCCCTGAGCTGCGCCACCAGTCCGAGCAGCGGCGCTCCGAGCCATGCGGGCTGCGCACTCGGCGGTACGAGACCGATGAAGAGCAGCGTCGATCCGACTGTCGCGATCACGGAAAAAGCACCAACAATGACGGCCGTCCGACGGAGGCCCCTGATTCGTGGCGGTTCCAGCTCGCCCGCGACGCGCCACAGGCTGTCTCCACTGCCCATGGCGGGTATCGAATAGGCGAATCCGGCCAGAAGGGATACCGCTACCGCGGCCGCGCCAAGGAAACCGGGCCAGCCGCCGGTCAGACCTCTGGGAATCGCCGGTTGTCCAAACCCCGGCCAGCCGAGCCGGGTGAGGCCCGTGATCCACACGACAACGACGAGCGTGACCAGGACGCCCGTGGCGAGCCAGATGTCCCTGGCACGCTCGCGAACGCTCAGGAGATGACCGGTGCGCGCGCGGATCCAGAGGTAGCCAAGAAGCAGGATAGCGGCGGCGGATGAGATGTCAGAGATCGTCGCCTGGCGGACGAAGCGGCGGACGCCCGAGACGGCGAACCCTGTGGTGGCGACGTAGTGGCCGAAGACCCCGCACGCGAGCGCCGCCGCGAGCAGGCGCTCGAGCAGCACGGCAGCCGAGGCGATGACCGAGGCACGCGGACCGAACGCGCGCTCAACGCGGCCCGCGACGCCGCCAGGAACGAACAGCGCCCAGCTTTCAATGTCGATCGCCCGACAGACAAGCCCGACGAGCACCGCTGCGAGGACGAACCACGGCGCGGACGCGCCGAGGGAGGGCGTGGTGACCGCTGCAATGAAAAACGCCGCGAACCCCAGGTCGGGAATCGCCAACGCCGCCGCGCGCGACGCCGACGCAAACGACACGAGCGCCCTCGTCGCGAGGACGATCCGTACTCGTGTCGACGGCGGAGTCGTCGCCATGTGAGCGGTGTGATCTTATCGCACGACTGTCGATCGGATTCGGCTTGACTGAGCCCGAAACCGTTCCGTTACTCCGGCTGGAGTCCCCGGTCCGGGACGGCCGGTGGGACGGTGCCTTCGGGGCTCTTCGACGGGAGAGGACCGAGGAGCGCGCGCAGTTCCTCCCCTTCGATCACTTCCTTGTCCAGCAGGCGCGCGGAGAGCTCGTCGAGAATGTCCTTCCGTTCGCCGAGGACGCGGCGCGCTTCGTCGTGCGCCTCGGTCAGGATCCGCTTGACCTCGGCGTCGATCTGCTGCGCGGTGTCCTCCGAATGATTCCCGCGTTCGCTCATGAACGGCGAGTCGAGAAACGTCCCGCGGTGGCCGTCGTAGTTGACCGCGCCGAGGGCGTCGCTCATGCCGAACTCGGTCACCATCGATCGGGCGATGTCGGTCGCGCGCTGAAGGTCGTTCTGCGCGCCGGTCGAGATCTCGCCAAACGCGATCTCCTCGGCGCTCCGTCCCCCCAGCAGCACCGCGAGCTGGCCGAGCAGGTCCTGCTTGGTCATCAGGTACTTGTCTTCGAGCGGCAGCTGCAGGGTGTAGCCCAGTGCGCCGAAGCCGCGGCCGATGATGGAAATCTTGTGGACCGGATCGAGGCCGGGCAGCACGCTCGCGACGATCGCATGGCCGGACTCGTGATACGCGATGATCTTCCGTTCCTTTTCGCTGATGACCCGCTTCTTTTCGAGACCGGCGACGATGCGGTCGACAGCTTCTTCGAAGTCGCGTCGATCGACGGCGGTCTTGTCGCGGCGCGCGGCGAGGAGTGCCGCCTCGTTGACGAGATTCGCAAGGTCGGCGCCGGCAAAGCCGACCGTTCGCGCGGCGATCAACTTCAAGTCGACGTCGTCGGCAATCTTGACGGTTTTCACGTGGATCCGGAGGATTTCTTCCCGTCCGCGGACGTCCGGCTTGTCGACGAGCACCTGGCGATCGAAGCGCCCGGGACGGAGCAGCGCCGGATCGAGGACCTCCGGACGGTTCGTCGCGGCCATGATGATGATCCCTTTGCGGCCGTCGAAACCGTCCATCTCGGCGAGGAGCTGATTGAGCGTCTGCTCGCGCTCTTCGTGCGAGCCCATCGGCGTCTGGATACGGACCTTGCCGAGCGCGTCGAGCTCGTCGATGAAGACAATGCACGGCGCCTTGGCCTCGGCCTGCGCGAACAGATCGCGCACGCGCGCAGCGCCCACGCCGACGAACATCTCGACGAATTCCGATCCGCTCAGGCTGAAGAAGGGGACCTTCGCTTCCCCCGCGACCGCTCGAGCGAGCAGCGTCTTGCCGGTCCCTGGCGGCCCGACCAGCAGCACGCCCTTCGGAATCTTGCCGCCGATGCTCGTGTACTTTCTTGGTGTCTTCAGGAACTCGACGATCTCCTTCAGTTCCTGCTCGGCTTCGTCCACGCCCGCGACGTCCCCGAAACTGACCTTGACGTCGTCGTCCGCGTAGATCTTGGCCTTGCTGCGGGCGAACGACATGACGCCGCCTTCGGCGCCGCCCATGCGTCGCAAAAAGAACGTCCACAGGCCGACGATGAAGAGCAGCGGCAGGATATAGCTGATCACGTCGGACAGCCAGCGGCTCGCGACTTCGCCGGTGTATTTCACGCCGTGCTGCTCGAGCTCGTCCGGCAGCTTGCTGTCGGCCGTGACTCGGACCGCCTGGAACGCTTTGCCGTGCTGTTCGCTCCCGACTGGCTTGAGCGTGCCGCGCACGCGATCGTCCGAGAGCGTGACCTCCTGGACTTTGTCTTCGCGAATGAGCTGCTTGAAATCGCTGTAGGAGATCGTGTCGCCCGCCTGGATCTGGAAGAAGAAGGCCTGGGCGAGCGCGAGCAGCAGGAGGAAGCCGAGGATGTACCAGACCGCGCCGCCTGGCGCCCGTTGTGGAACGCGCCGTTCCGTCGTGCGCCGGTTCTTGAGCGGGCGCTGCTGGTTCTCGGCCATTCCTAAATCTAACTGTATCGCACGTGGCGCCGTCAGGTCAGGCGGTAACGCCCGCTTCCGCCTTCTCGAACGTCAGCGCTCCGGCCCGCGCGTCGACCCGCACGCCATCACCCTCGCGGAACGCTCCCTCGAGCACCTTGATCGCCAGCGGATCGAGGATGCGGCGCTGGATCGCGCGCTTCAGCGGACGCGCGCCATACGTCGGATCGTAGCCGTCTTCGATGATGAGATCCTTGGCGCGATCGGTCAATTCGACGCGGATCTTCCGATCTTCCAGCCGCTTGACGAGGCCGCGCAGCTGAATATCGACGATATGCCGCATCTGCTCCCGGCTCAGCGAGTGGAAGACGATGATTTCGTCGACGCGGTTGATGAACTCCGGCCGGAAGTGCGCCCGCAGCGCCTCCATCACCTCGCGCTTCACCCCCTCGGTCATCGGTTCACCGCGAATCGCCGACTCGGCAATGAAGTGGCTGCCGATGTTCGACGTCATGATCACCACGGTGTTCTTGAAGTCGACGGTGCGCCCCTTGCCATCCGTCAGGCGGCCGTCGTCGAGGAGCTGCAGCAGGACGTTCAGCACTTCGGGGTGCGCCTTTTCGACCTCGTCGAACAGGACGACGGAGTAGGGGCGTCGCCGGACGGCCTCGGTGAGCTGACCGGACTCTTCGTATCCCACGTATCCAGGCGGCGCGCCGATCAGGCGCGAGACCGTGTGTTTCTCCTGATACTCCGACATGTCGATGCGGATCATCGCCTGCTCGTCGTCGAACAGGAATTCGGCGAGCGCCCGGGCGAGCTCCGTCTTGCCGACACCGGTCGGGCCCAGGAAGATGAAGCTGCCGAGCGGGCGATTCGGATCCTGCAGTCCGGCGCGCGCGCGCCGGATCGCATTCGCCACCGCCGCGATCGCTTCGTCCTGCCCGACCACGCGCTGGTGGAGACGTTCTTCCATCTTGATCAGCTTCTGGATCTCGCCTTCCATCAGCCGGCTGACAGGGATGTGCGTCCACCGGCTGACGACCTCGGCGATGTCCTCCTCGTCGACTTCCTCTTTCAGCATGCGACGGCCCTTCTGCAGGTCGGCCAGCCGCGCTTCCTCCTCTTTCACCCGACGTTCGAGCTCGGGCAGCTTGCCATACTGCAGCTCTGACGCCTTCGCGTAATCGCCCGCCTGTTGCGCGCGCTGCATCTCGAGCTTCACCTGCTCGATCTGTTCCTTCAACTGACGCGATGTCTGGATGGCCTTCTTCTCCTGCTCCCAGTGCGCCGTCAGCGTGTTGCGCTGTTCCTTGAGATCGGCGAG
>Ga0066903_100006613_pt1 | contig 10346 bp, 11 predicted proteins | sample PanSoiMetaGPlot1_FD_67491 | JGI IMG/M metagenome (GOLD analysis project Ga0066903, IMG submission 67491) | Tropical forest soil microbial communities from Panama analyzed to predict greenhouse gas emissions - Panama Soil - Plot 1 (version 2) | ecosystem: Environmental > Terrestrial > Soil >...
GCGAGCACCGCCGGCAGCACCTTCGCGAGCGAGATGAACGACACGTCGCAGACGATCAGGTCGGGGGCGTAGGGCAGCTGATCAGCCAACAGCCCGCGCGCGTTGGTGCGTTCGAGCACCGTCACGCGCTCGTCGGTGCGCAGCCGCCAGTCGAGCTCGCCGTAGGCGACATCGACGCACACCACGTGCGCGGCGCCCGCCTGCAGCAGGCAGTCGGTGAAGCCACCGGTCGACGCGCCGATGTCCAGGCATTTCCTATGCATGGGATCGACGCCCGTCGCGGCGAGCGCGTTCGCCAGCTTGACCCCGCCCCGGGACACGAACCGCGGTGCTTCGTCGACCGACAGCGCAACGTCGTCGTCGACCAGCATCCCGGGCTTGGCCGCCCGCTGCCCTGCGTCGCCGATTCGCACTTCGCCGGCCATCACGGACGCCGCAGCGCGCGATCGCGACGAGAACAGGCCGCGCTGGGCCAGCAGGGTGTCGAGGCGGACCTTCTCTGCGGCCATGGCGATCCGGAAACCGTACTGCCCAGACGTCCGCGGAGGACTGGCATCAGGAACCCTGATATGGCAGGATTTGCACGGAAGGGGGCGAAAAGTGTGATCCACGTCACACCGCGGAGCGGGGTGACGGACGATGATGCCGATTAGCAGATGAGGACGCGGTAGACGGCACGACCCGGCCGAAAGCCGCAGGAGTATCGCCCCATCAGCGCATAGAGCATCACCGTTGGACCCACATAGCAGTTCTCTCCTCCCCCCGGATTCGGCCCGCTCCCAAAGGCGGGTCGTTTCCATTTAAGGACTGAAGGCCTGACCTATGACAGGGCGTGCTCGTGCTGGAGCAGCGCCGCGGTCACGCGCTGGGCGATCGCCTTGCCCGTGAACCCGACCTCGGTGTGCAGCAGCGCCGGCTTGCCGTGGGTGACGTAGCGGTCGGGCAGTCCGACGCGCATGATCCGCGGCGCCGGCACCTCGGCCTCGCTCAGCTCCTCCCACACGGCGCTCCCGAAGCCGCCGGCCAGGACGCCCTCCTCGACCGTGACGAGCAGCGCATGCTCGGCCGCCAGCGCGGTCAGCAGCGGGCGGTCCAGTGGCTTGGCAAAGCGCGCGTCGGCCACCGTCGCGTCGATTCCCTGCTCGGCCAGGATGTCGGCCGCCTCGAGCGCCTTGCCGACGCCGGTTCCGTAGCCGATCAACGCGACGCGCTCGCCCTCGCGCAGCAGCTCGCCGGTCCCGACCTCGAGCTCCCGCGCCGTGGCCAGCGGCACGCCGACACTCTCGCCGCGCGGGTAGCGCAGCGCGAACGGCCCGTCGTCGTGGCACAGCGCCGTGTGGAGCAGGTCGCGCAGCAGCTGCTCGTCGCGCGGGGCCGCGAGGACGATGTTCGGCAGGCAGCGCAGGTAGGCGATGTCGAACGCGCCGTGGTGCGTCGGGCCGTCGTCGCCCACCAGCCCGGCGCGGTCCATCGCGAAGACGACGTTCAGCTTCTGCAGGCAGACGTCGTGGACGATCTGGTCATACGCGCGCTGCAGGAACGTCGAGTAGATCGCGCAGACCGGCTTGGCGCCCTCGAGCGCGAGGCCGGCCGCGAACAGCACCGCCTGCTGCTCGGCGATGCCGACGTCGAAGTAGTGGTCGGGCTCGGCCTTCTGGAGGATGTTCAGGCCGGTACCGGAGTTCATCGCCGCGGTGATGCCGACGATCCGCGGGTCGCGCCGCACCTCGGTCACCATCGCCTCGCCGAACACGGTCGTGTACTGCGGCGGCGGGGGCGGCGCCGACGGCGACGCGGTGACGACGGCCGGGAGCCCGTCGACGATCGACTTCGGCTTCGCCGCGTGCCACTTCTCCATCCCCTCGAGGCCGCCGTCCTCGGCGGGCGCGAAGCCCTTGCCCTTGACCGTCGAGATGTGGACGACGACCGGCCGCTCGGCGGCCAGCGCCTGGCTCAGCGCCCGGCGCAACGCGCGCACGTCGTGGCCGTCGATGACGCCGACATAGGCCCAATCCAGCTCCTCCCAGAACAGGCCCGGCGCCCAGAACGCCTTGATCGATTCCTTGAGGTGCGGCCCGAGGCGCTCGATCGTGGCGCCGATGCCGCCCGGCAGCTCGGTCAGTTTCTGCTCGAAGCCCTCGCGCGTGTGCCACCACTTCGGGTTCAGGCGCATGCGCGTGAAGTAGCGCGACAGCGCGCCGACGTTGGGGGCGATCGACATGCCGTTGTCGTTGAGGACGACGACAATCGGCGTCCCCAGCCCGCCGGCCTGGTGAATCGCCTCGAACGCGACGCCGCCGGTCATCGCGCCGTCGCCGATCACGGCGACGACCTTGCCGGCGTCGACGTCGCCGCGCAGGCGCATCGCCTCCTTGAGCCCGACCGCGTAGCCGATCGAGGTCGAAGCGTGGCCTGCCCCCATGATGTCGTGCTCGGACTCGGCGATCGAGCAGAACGGGGCGAGGCCCTCGTACTGGCGAATCGTCGCCAGCTGGTCGCGCCTCCCGGTCAACACCTTGTGGGGGTAGGCCTGATGCCCCACATCCCACACGAGCTTGTCGCGCGGCGAGTCAAGCAGCGAGTGCAGGGCGACGGCGAGCTCGCAGGTGCCGAGGTTCGCGCCGAAGTGGCCGCCGATCGTCCCGACCGTCTCGATGATGTGCTCGCGCACCTCCTGGGCGATCTGGGCGAGCTCCTCGTCGCTGCGGCTATGCAGGTCCTGGGGCCGGTTGATCGAGGGCAGGAGACGGGGGCTCGTCATGCGGTGCGGGTCAGGATGAAGTCGGTGATCTGGCGAAGTTCGGGTGCATCGGCGCCCGCCGCCCCCGCCAGGGTATCGACCGCGCGCCCATGAACGCTCCGGGCCAGTTCCCGTGCACGATCGAGCCCAAACTCGCTCACGTACGTGCGCTTGCCGTGGCGCTCGTCGCTGCCCTGTGGCTTGCCGAGGTCGGCCTCGGTTCCCGTGACGTCGAGGATGTCGTCGACGATCTGGAACAGGATCCCCAGCTCGGCGGCGAACGCTCGGTAACGCTCGGTCGTCTGCGGGTCGGCGCCGAGCAGCAGCAGCGGGCAGTGGACCGCGGCAGCGATCAGGCGGCCGGTCTTGAGCCGGTGGACGGTCTCGAGCTCGCCGAGGTCGGAGACATCGAGGTATTGGCCCCCGACCATGCCGTCGACGCCGGTCGCGCCGGCCAGCGCGGCGGCCGCGGCGAGGACGTGCTGCGCATCGCCGGGCTGGGCGGTCAGAAGGTGGTGAAACGCCTCGGCATAGAGTGCGTCACCGGCGAGGATCGCGACGTCCTCGCCGTACTTGACGTGGCACGTCGGGCGGCCGCGGCGCAGTTCGTCGTCGTCCATCGCCGGCAGGTCGTCGTGGATCAGCGAGTAGGTGTGGATCAGCTCGATCGCCGCGGCGAGCGGCAGCACCGACCGCGGCTCGCGGCCGATCGCGCGGGCGGTGGCGAGCGCGAGCACCGGCCGGATGCGCTTGCCGCCGGCGAGCAGCGAGTAGCGCATCGCCTCGTCGAGGCCGGCGGTCTCGGGCGACGTCGCCGCCGTGAACCGCAGCTCGTGCAGGTAGGCCTCGACCTCGGCCTGGAGCGCGTCGGGGTATCCGGGGTCGTCGACGCTCAGAGCAGCGAGTCCTGCCCGGGCGGCGGCGCCATCGCCTCGGCGGCCGCGGCGCGCGCCTGACGCTCGAGCTCGGCCGACGCCTCGCCGGCCAGCGCCGCGCAGTCCTCGACAAGCCCGGCGGCGGCGTCCTGGGACAGCTCGCCGCTGCGCAGTTGCTCGGCGGCACGCTCGAGACGGTCGACGAGTTCGTCAAGGGCAGAGTGATCGGTCATTGGCGCGAAGTCTCGCGCAAGTCGCGCAGCGCGGCGGCGAGGATGCCGTTGACGAACGCCGGCGCCTGGGCCGAGCAGTACGTCTTGGCGGTCTCGACCGCCTCGTCGATCGCGCCCTCGGGCGGGATCGGGGTGTCGCCGGGGGCGACGTCGGGGTGCAGCATCTCGAGCAGCGCGATCCGCATGATCGCCCGCTCGAGCGGAGCGATGCGGTCAACCGTCCAGCCCTCGGCGTGGCGGGCGATGACGGCGTCGAGCTGCTCCGCGTAGTCGTCGGCGGCGTAGGCGAGCGCGCGCGTCAGCGTCGTGGCGTTGGGCTCGAAGACCTCGTCGAGCTCGACGTCGCGCTGGTCGTGTTGGTAGAGCGCGAACACCGCGGCCCGGCGCTGGTCCGACCGGCGGCTCACGCGCGTGACATGTACTCGCCCGAGCGCGTGTCGATCTTCACGCGGTCGCCGATGTTGACGAACAGCGGCACGTTGATCCGCGCTCCGGTTTCGACGGTCGCCGGCTTGGTCCCGCCGCCGGAGGCGGTGTCACCGCGGACGCCGGGCTCGGTCTCGGTGACCTCGAGTTCGACGCTGGCCGAGATCTGCAGGTCAGACGGCTGGTCGTCGATGAACAGCACGTCGACCTCCTCCGACGGTTTCGTCCACCGCAGCGCGTCGGCGACCGTCGTCTCGGGGATCGCCATCTGCTCGTAGGACTGCGTGTCCATGAAGTGCGCGTCGGAGCCGTCGGCGTACAGGAACTGCATCTTGCGCGCTTCCGTGCGCACGGCCCGGAACTTCTCGCCGGCCCGGAACGTGCGATCGATGACCGCGCCGTCTGAGGCGCGGCGCAGCTTCGTGCGCACGAACGCCCCACCCTTGCCCGGCTTGACGTGCTGGAACTCGAGGATCTTGAAGATCGTCCCGTCGACGTCGACGTGGTTCCCGGCCTTGAACTGGTTGGTCGAAATCATGCGCCGTCAGAGTATGCCGATGTCATTGCATCTGTTCGCGGGCGTGCGAGTGCGGGATTTCGGCGCGGCACGGCGGTGGTACGAACGACTGCTCGGCGAGCCGACGTTCTTCCCCCACGACACCGAGGCGGTCTGGACGCTGGCGGAGGACCGCTCGGTCTACGTCGTCGAGCACTCCGAGGGCGCCGGCCACTCCGTCGTGACGATCTTCGTCGACGATCTCGACGCCCAAGTGGCTGCGATCGCCGCCCGCGGGCTCGAGCCCGACGAGCGCGAGACCTACTCGAGCGGCGCGCGCAAGGCGGTCTTCCGCGACCCGGACGGCAACGAGGTCGGCTTCGGCGGCGCACCCCGCGACCGCGCGACCTGACACCCGGCCGGCAGTCCGCCACCCGCCGCTTGCCGGTGCGATGGACCGGACCTATGCTCGTTAGCGTTGTGTTAGCGGCCAAGCGGTTGGCGCGGTTCGTCGTCGCAGCTGGAGCGGCGCTGGTGGTGCTGCCGGCGGCGGCGGCGGCGAACCCGTGCGGCGCGATCGATCGGCCGCTCGACACCCCGATCCCGATCCCGAACGGGGTCGGGCTCGCTTCGGCCACGAACTCGATCTACATCCCGCCTGGCTTCTTCACGGCCGCACCGCCGCTGGAGGACGTCGACATCAACGTCGACATCACGCACCCCCAGGAGCACGACCTGTCGATCTCGATCAGCCACGGCGGCAAGACGGTGATCCTGTCGAGCGCCAACGGGTCCGGCGCCAACTACACGGGCACGGTGTTCGACGACGAGGCCGGCACGTCGATTACGACCGCGACCGCCCCATTCACCGGCTCGTTCAAGCCACAGAACCCGCTCAGCGCGTTCGACGGCGTGGACCCGACCGGGATCTGGACGATCAACGTCCGCGACTCGCACGGAGTGATCAGCGGCGGCCCGGGCGACCCGCCGCCCCCGCCGCAGACGCTCAACGAGTGGGGTATCCGCTGGTCGGCGGGCGACTGCTCCGCGTCGCTGCCCCCGTGCGACATGGCCGATGCCGCGGTCGATTCGATGGTCTTCAACGGCGGCTCGATCACGACGTCGCGGTCGTTGGCGGGCAGCGGGAAGGTCACCGGCGTCGACGTCCGGGTCTTCGTCACCCACCCCGACGACTCGCAGGTGTCGTTCTCGATCCAGCACCTGTCGACGACGGTCGTGGTGCTCAACGCGGGGGCAGCGCTCGGCGCGAACTTCGACGGCACGGTCTTCGACGACAGTTCGCCGTCGTCGATCATCGTTGGCGCCGCGCCATACCGTGGCGTGTTCTCGCCCGCCAACTCGCTCGATAGCGCCTTCCAGAACCAGTCGCTGTCGGGCAACTGGTCGTTCAAGATGTCCGATACTGCGGCGGCGGGGACCGGCACGCTCAACCGCTGGGGCGTGCGCGTGAAGCTCGACACCTGCACCGACCCCGACAACGACGTCGTCTGGTCGGCGATGGACAACTGTCCGCAGACCCCGAACGTCAACCAGGCCGACCATGACTTCGACGCCCAGGGCGACGCGTGCGACGCCGACGACGACAACGACACGGTCCCCGACGCCACTGACCAGTGCCCGTTGAGCCTGGTCAGCTTCGGGACGACGCCGCCCGACACCGACCACGACGGCTGTTTGGACAGCGAGGACGCAGACGACGACAACGACGGGGTGCCGGACACCACCGACGCCTGCCCGATCCAGGCCGCAGCGCCCGGCACCGACCCCGACGGCGACGGCTGCGGCAATGACGTCGACCCCGACGACGACAACGACGGCGTCCCCGACATCGCCGACAAGTGCCCGACCGGCGTCCCCGCCCCCGGCGAGACGGTCGACGCGACCGGCTGCCGGGCCAGCGAGGATCCCGACGGCGACGGCGTGCCGCAAGCCCGCGACCGCTGCCCGCTCGGCACGCCCGGGCCCGGCAACGACTCCGACGGCGACGGCTGCAAGGACGCGGAGGACCCCGACGATGACGACGACGGCGTCGTCGACACCGCCGACAACTGCCGCCTCGTCGCCAACGCCAACCAGCGCGACACCGATCGCGACGGGCAGGGCGACGCGTGCGACCAGGACGACGACGGCGATGGGCTGATCGACGGCGCCGACCACTGCCATCTGCTGAAGGCCCGCTCGCTCAGCGGCTGCCCGGCCGTCGGCCGCAAGGTCACGTTCACGCTCAGCCGGTCGCGCAAGCGCGTGATCGGCAAGGTGACGATCACCGCCAAGTCCAAGCCGTCGGCATGTGTGAAGAGCCAGGTCGTCGTCCTTCGGCGCGTGAACCCCGGTCCCGACCCGGCCATCGGCAAGCGCCTCAAGACGTCGCGCCGCGGGTCTTTCAGCGCCAGCTTCCGCAAGCGCCTCGCCAAGGGCCGCTACTACGCGACGGTGTCCGCGCTCACCGTCGCCGACGTCGGCGACTGCACGAAGGCGACATCCAAGCAGGTCGCGGTCAAGCACTGACAAGCTGTCGCCCATGACGCCACCGGTGACGCTCGAGCGCCAGGGGTCGCTCGCGGTCGTGACGATCGACGCCCCGCCGCTGAACCTGTTCGACCGCGCGATGTTCGACGCACTGCGAGCCACGGTCGACGAGCTGACAGAAGACCCGAGCCGAGGCGTGTTGATCCGCGCGCAGGGCCGCACCGTGTCGGGCGGCGTCGACGTACACGAGTTCGAAGGCCTCAGCGCGCAGCAGGGCGCCGCGTTGTGGAACGACCACATCCCGATCTTCCAGGCGGTCGAGGACCTGCCGGTGCCGACCGTGTTCGCCGCCCACGCCTTGTGCCTGACCGCCGCGTTCGAGCTCGCGCTCGCCTGCGACCTGCTGCTCGCCGCCGAGTCGGCGCGCTTCGGGCTGGTCGAGATCGTCGTCGGGCTGACCCCGTCGCTCGGTGGCGTCCAGCGGCTCGCCGAGCGCGCCGGCCCGGCCCGCGCACGTGAGCTCGTGTACACCGGCGAGCTGTTCGACGCGGCGACGCTCGAGCACTGGAACGTCGTCAACCGCGTCCTGCCCGACGACGGCTTCGCCGACGCGGCGCTCACGTTCGCGGCGCGGCTGGCCGACGGCCCGACCCGCGCCCACGCCGCGACCAAGGCCCTGGTGCGCGAGCAGCTGCGCGCCGGCGCGCGGGCGGCCGACGCGATCGTCGCCGAGGTGTCGGGCCCGTTGTTTGAAACGGACGATCTTCGGGGAGCAGTGCAATCGTTCCTGACCGAGGGACCGGGCAGGGCCCGCTACGAAGGCCACTGACGAGACCACCGACCGACACGCAAGGGGGAACGCCCGATGGGATTCCTGGACAAGGCAAAGGCGGCTGCCGGTAGCGCGGCCGAGAAGGCCAAGGACGTCGCCGAGACGGCGACCACAAAGGCCAAGGAGGGTGTCGACGAGGTCCAGACCAAGCGTGCGCTCGGCCACGCCTACGAGCAGCTCGGCAGGACCACCTACGAGCTCGCAAAGTCCGGCGAGATCAGCAACCCGAAGCTGACCGAGTCCGTCGACGAGATCAGCAAGCTCGAGGCGCACCTGGCCGAGTCCGAGGCGCCGGAGGCCGCCGCGGAGCCCGACGCCGCTGCCACGCCAGCGGAGGCGACCGCGACGTCCACTGAGCCCGCGGAGCCGACGCCGACCGCCTGACCGCCCGCCGGTAGGGCTCAAGCGCGCCCGTCGGATGCCGATCCCTCGGGTATGCGCATTCGTGCGTATCTCGTTCCCCTGCTGGTCGGTTCGCTGGGCGCGCTTCTCGTCGCCTGGGACGGCCTGCTGACGCCCGCGTTCAGCGACTACGAACTCGAGGCCGAGCCCGCCTTCGACCTGCTGCGCGCCGGCCATTTGCACGGCTTCCTGACCCATGCTCCGGCCTACGGCGGGTCGCTGATTCTGCGCGCGCCGTTCGTCGTCGCCGTGACGCTGTGGCACGCCGGCGGAGACGCCGCGTACCGCGCTTCGGCCGTGCCGGCGATGATCGCGTCGATCGCCCTGGGGCTGTGGCTGTTTCACCGGCTGAGCGGCAAGAGCGCGTGGCTGGCGCTGCTGCTGTGCACGGCCAACCCACTGACGCTCGCGTCATACGAGATCGGCCACCCCGAGGAGCTGCTCGGCGCCGTGCTGTGCGCCGCCGCGGTGCTCGTTGCACTGCGCGACCAGCCGGTGTGGGCGGGCGTGCTCGTCGGCGCCGCGATGGCGAACAAGCCCTGGGCGGCACTCGCCGTCCTTCCGGTCGTGCTCGCGCTCGACCGTGGCCGGATCAAGGCCCTGATCAGCGCCGGCGTCGCGTGCGCCGTCGTCCTCGCGCCGCTGATGCTGGCGGGAGGCCAGAGCATCGGCCGCGCCGCGGCATCGGCCAACCACGTCGGGGCGATCTTCCTGCCGTGCCAGATCTGGTGGTTCTTCGGGGCAAGCGGCCATGTCGTGATGGGGCTCACCGGGCCCAAGCCGGACTTCCGCGCCGCGCCGCAGTGGATCGAGTCGGTCGCCCACCCGATCGTCATCCTCGCCGGGCTGTCGCTGGCGGCCGCGTGGTGGTTCGCCCGCCGCCGTGGTGCCGACCGCCGCGACGCACTCGGGCTCCTGACGATCGTGATGCTCGCGCGCTGCATCCTCGACCCGTGGAACGTCGTGTACTACGAGCTCCCGTTCGTGATCGCGCTGTTGTGCTGGGAGGTCGAGCTGCGCCGGCCGCCGATCGCCGCGCTCACCGCGTCGATCGTCATCTGGGTCACGTTCGAGCTCGTTGTGCGCTACACGACGCCCGATGGCCAAGCGGTGTTCTTCCTGCTGTGGGCGCTGCCGACGTTCGCGCTGCTCGCGCTGCGCGTCTACGCGCCGGCGCGGTTTGAGGCGCTGGTCGCCCCACTTGTCGCCGCTGTGCGCCGCCAGCTCCCGTCGCTGACGGCGACGGTTTCGGGGCCCCGCAGAGCCGCGCAGTCCTGATCGGTAGCCTGCCCGGGATGGGCGGCTACCACCTCGCGGAACTGAACATTGCGCGCTTTCGCGCGCCGATGGATGCGCCTGAGCTGGCGGACTTCGTCGCGGCGTTGCAGCCCGTGAACGCGCTCGCCGACGCGGCCGACGGCTTCGTCTGGCGGCTGCAGACCGAGGAGGGCAACGCGACCTCGATCCCGGTCCTTGGCGATGACCGGCTGATCGTCAACATGTCGGTCTGGGAGTCCCTCGAGGCCCTGCGCGAGTACGTCTACCGCGACCCCGGGCACCTCGAGATCATGCGGCGGCGGCGCGAGTTCTTCGAGCACATGCGCGAGGCCTACATGGTGCTCTGGTGGGTGCCGGCCGGCCACCGCCCGACGGTCGCCGAGGCGGAGGAACGGCTGCTGCACCTGAGGGCGCACGGCGCGACGCCGTACGCCTTCACGCTGCGGACCTCGTTCCCGCCCGGGGCCGCCGAGGCGGTGGAGGTCAGCCGACCGGCTTGAGCATCTCCGAGCGGACCTTGAGGGTGTTCCGGGCGGCGGCGGCGAGGTCGACGGCCGCGGGGTCCTTCTGCGCG
>Ga0066903_100006614_pt1 | contig 10346 bp, 9 predicted proteins | sample PanSoiMetaGPlot1_FD_67491 | JGI IMG/M metagenome (GOLD analysis project Ga0066903, IMG submission 67491) | Tropical forest soil microbial communities from Panama analyzed to predict greenhouse gas emissions - Panama Soil - Plot 1 (version 2) | ecosystem: Environmental > Terrestrial > Soil >...
GCTAGCGGTCGGTACGCTGACGCTCGCGCAACTCAACCACGAGCCGAAAGGCCTTCTCACGATCGGCGTCAGGGATTGATTCAAGCGCTGCATCGCGGCACAGCGTGGCGTCGGCATTGCCGTTAATCTCGGCGAGCTCGCACCAGGCATAGGCCTGCACATAGCTCTGCGAGACACCGCGCCCATAGTAGTAGAGGATGCCCAGCATGAGCTGGCCTTCGGCCTGGCCGCGCTCGGCGGCGCGCAGGAGCCACGCCGCGGCTTCGCGATCGTCGGCACGTACGCCCATACCGCGATGGTACATGAAGCCGATCCCGGCCAGCGATCGCGGTTCATTCTTCTCGGCAAGGGGCCGCCAGACCTGCAGGGCCGTTTCATAGTCGCCGGCATTGAAGGCTGTCAGCCCACGCCGAAAGTCGTCGTCGTCCGTCGCGGCAGCTGTGCCGAGAAAAGCGCTCAGGGTCAGAGACAAAATCAGGGCGATCAGCCCGATGAGCCTGCTCATCGGGCAAGATTAACGAAGCGCCCGCGTTGTGTATACCGCCATGCTATCGCCCGAGCGCGGCCGCCTTCTCGGCCTCGCTGCGGATGCGCACATAACCGACCTTGAAATAAGGCTGCGCGCCGTACCACATCCGGCCCTGCTTATCCTCGAACATGTCACGGGTGCCGCGCTCGCCATACGGCGACGGATATTCGACGACCTTGCCGGTCGTGGGATCGAGCTTTCCGATCGTGTCGGTGTACATAGATGCGTACCAGACGTGGTCAGCGTGATCGACTGCAAGCCCATAAGGCGTCGGCATCAGGCCCGGTAGTTTGAACACCTTGAACTCCTTCGCGCCCGGATCGAAGCGCGTCAGGCTGCCGCCGAAATAATCGCCGATCCACACCATGCCTTTGGAGTCGATTTTGAGCCGGCGCGGCGAGACGCCTGCCGGCGGCTGGAACCGCGTGATCTTGTTGGTCTTGACGTCGACCATGCCGATGTCCTGGTGGTCACGCGCGTTGAACTGCGCGAACCAGACGTTGCCGGCCTGATCGACATCGATACCGTAAGTGTCGGGGGCCTCAGCCGAGAAATAGGTGTAGCGCTGCGTCTTGGTGTCGAACTTCTTCAGTGGCCGACCCGACGCCCAGATGTTTCCTTCGTGGTCGATTACCGCGGTATGGCTGCGGGCGCCGCCGCCTTGCGGTCCGGCAGGCTCGGGCAGATTGGGGAACGGATCGTTCGGGTCCTTCTGCGCCGGCTTGGCGAGGTTAAACTTGGTGTTCGCCTCCTGGTCGATGAAGACTTCGAACTTCTCGGTCTTGCTGTCAAAGCGGGCGAGGCCGCCCTGCGCCTCAAGCGTCATCCAGACCGAGCCGTCATCGGTTGGCAAAATCTCATGGATGAAACTCATTGCGCGGTTCGGCAGCCGCCAAGTCTTGATCTCGCCACTCGCCGGATCAAGGCGCGAGAGGCCGGCATTCATCTCCATCCAGAGATAGCCGTCCTTGTCCTGCTTGGCAGTGCCGGGCCGGTCCTTGGGATCGCCAGTGAGCTCATAGTCGACGTAGACAACATTGAGCGCCTCGTCGCTGAAATAGCTGTGGTCGACCTTCACCTTGTCCCATTCCGGCAACTGGGTTGGCGACTGCGGCGTGTTCGAATCAGGCCCGAAGGCCGCGGCAAGATATTCGGCTACGCGATTCTCAATCTCGGGCGCGATGCGGGCCACGCCCATGCGGCGCATCACATCGATCGAATCCTTCCAGCCGTCGAAGTCACGCCGTCCGATGGCACCGATCTTGCCGAACGCGTGGCAATTGAAGCAGCGCTGGATCAGCACGTGCTTGGCGTTGCCTTCAGCTTCGGGCAGCAGCACGCCAGCCTGGAACTTGGTGAGTTGACTCCACTGCACCGCGCTCGTCTGCATGGTGAAATCGACAGTCTGGCGCCCCTTCTCGTCGAGGGTCACGCTGACGCGTCGCGACGGGTCGCTCTTATAGCCCACTGACGTGGCCCAGACTTGATAGGCACCCGGCGCGAGCTCATCGGTGAAGTAGCGGCCCTGTCGGTCGGAGACGACCATCATGGTCATCCGGGTCTTGGTATTTTGCACGCGCACGAATGCAGCGCGAAACGGCGTGCCGTCGGCATTCTTCACCGTGCCGGTGATCGTGCCCGCCTCGGCTGCGAAGCTGACTGACGCAAGCAGCGACGCCAGCAGACTGGTGCTGAGAAGTGTGCGCATCTGGATCAGCGACATTGGGCGCCTCCCTGATTGGTTTTCTTTGTTGAACAGGCGCAGAGTGACAAGTCTTCTGACGCCTCGCAAGATCGATTGCGACATCACATACAGGCACGCGGCGGAATGGTACTCGCGGCAGCGTAACCACACTGATAGCCTGCAGTGACAGCTCCCGGGGGGATACTATGCACAAGCCGTCACCATGGTTGCTCGCTGGCTTCATCATCAGCGGTCTCGTCGTTCCGGCCAAACAGAGCGCCGCGCAGTCTCCTGCACCCAAAGCAGGCACGCGGCTGATCACGCTTGGAACGGCGGGCGGCCCGGTGCCGCGCGCCAAGCGCGCCCAGTCGTCGAACCTGCTCATCGTCAACGGGACGCCATATCTCATCGACGCCGGCGACGGCGTGGCCCGCAGGCTGGCCAAGCTGAAGTTCAATCTCCGCACGCTCGGCACCATTTTTATTACGCACGGCCACAACGATCATACCGGTGGGCTGCCTCACCTTCTGTCAGTGCAGTGGGGCGCGCAGCGCTCACAGCCGATCAACGTGTACGGACCGCCCGGCACACAGGGCATGATCAAGGCCGCCATCGGGTATCTCAACTACGATGCCGAGATCAGGATCAGCGACGGTAGCCGGACAACGCCGATCGAGCAGGTGTTCTTCGGCCACGACGTCGGCACCGGCCAAGTCTACCAGGACGCCAACATCACCGTGACAGCGGTCGAGAACACCCACTTCCATTTCCCCGCCGGCAGTCCTGCTTATGGAAAGTACAAGTCGTATTCCTATCGCTTCAAGACGCCCGACCGCGTGATCGTGTTCACCGGCGACACCGGAGCGAGCGACGCGCTCACCGAACTCGCCAAGGACGCGGATGTTCTGGTCTCGGAGGTGGTCTCGGTCGACGACGTCAAGGAGGCGCGGATCAGGGACGGGCGCTGGCAAGCCATGAGCCCGAAGGAGCAGCAGGAATACATCCGGCACATGATCGAGGAGCACATCACGCCGGAGCAGATCGGCAAAATGGCGACGAAAGCCAACGTCAAGACCGTGATCCTGTCGCACCTGACGCCCCGTCCCGACAGCGACGACTACACAGCCTGGGCCGACGAGGTGAAGAAACACTTCTCCGGTCAGGTGCTCATTGCCGAGGACTTGAAGGAATTCTGAAAATCGCAGCGGACCGCACCACGCTCGACGTCTCGATCCACCCGCCTTGGTCTCAGCCGCCTGCTCGAGACCAAGGAGCATACAACCATTGAAATAGCCCCGCGATGCGAGCAGCCATTGGTAGCGATGGGCGCCCATCTCAAAGTCGTGAACGCCCCTGGCAAACCGCATCCCCCGAACGACTGACGACGCCCCTCTCCTGGCCATGGCAGATGCATCCCTGCGCATTTCACCCCCCAGGAGATTACCGATGAGGACATTCCAGTGTGCCGTCGCGATCGCATTCGGCCTCTCGTCAAGCTTGCTAACCAGCATGGCCTCGGCCCAGGACAGCGAGAGCCTGAAGTCGCTTCGCGACAAGTCAATGATCAAGATCGAATACAAGGTTCCAACCGACAAGAAGTTTGAGCCGATCTATCAAAGGCTGAAGGCCCGGGCGGTGCTCGAACGGATGCAGGCCTTCCTCGCGCCGCTGCGATTGCCGCAACCGCTCAACCTCGTAACGGCGCAGTGTGGCGGACAGCTCGAGCTGCCCTATCAGCCCGACGCCCCTGTGACCATTTGCTACGAATATGTCGAATTGATCGAGCAGGCGGCACCAGCCGGGCTCGGCACGGTCGGCCAAGCGCTCGTTACGCATGATATTGCGCTCGTCGGCCCGTTCGTGCAGTTCACGCTTCGGAACGTGGCACGTCACATCATCGACCTGCTCGAGCTGCCGGTCTGGGGCAACGTCGAGGACGCGGCTGACAACCTCGCCGCGTTCATCATGCTCGAGGTCAGTCCCCAGGTCGCGCAGAAGACCATCTTCGGGACCGCCTATTTCTTCTTCAAGACCGGACAATCAGAGAAGATTGATCTCGCCGCCATCCGCCCGAGTGTCGCGCAGCGCTATTTCAATCTGTTATGCATCGCCGTCGGCAGCGATCTAGTGCGATACTCCGTGTTTCTGCCGGTTGATCGGCAGGCGGGTCCCGTCGACCTGCCGAAGAACCGCTACGATTTTTGCCTGCAACTGGCCGCTCCCGAGCGCAGCGAGTTCAACCAGCTCAAAAATGCGTTCCATCAGTTGATCCGGGACAAGCACGTCGATCTCGCTCTGCTGAAGCAGGTCCGCACCATTGAATGGCTGGCGGACGACTGACGTGTGTGAATCGTCTCGGCCTTCGCTCGATCGAACGAGCGGCGGCATCGCCCTTACCTCGGCCAAAGGATCAAAAGGAAGGATATCGTCATGAAGATTCTGACAAACGCTGCGATTGCAGCGACCGCAATTTCAGCCGTCGCGTTTGCCTCGCTCGCAGTCGACGCCGTCTTGGCGCAAACCAAACCCGATCAGAGCATTGTCAAGGAGCAGGCACCCGAGCTGAAGAACGCCAACGTCGCCATTCGATACACTGAGTGGAAGTATCAGGCGCTTTACGAGCGGGTGAAGAAGAGAGCTGTGCTGGAGGAGATCAGCGAGTTTCTGTCCCCACTGAAATTGAAGCAAAAGCTCATCTTCGAGACCACCTCGTGTGGCGTGGAAAACGCCTTCTATAGTGCCGACACGAACACAGTGCACCTCTGCTACGAAATATTGGATTGGATCGAAAACGTTGCCGCCGCCTCAACCGACAAAGTCAAGCAAGTCCCAGGCGGTTCCCCGCGGGGCCTGCTTCCGGGCATAACCCGCGCCGAAGCAATCGTCGGCGCCATCGGAGGCCTCGCGATGCACGAGACCGGCCATGCCGTCTTCGATATTCAGCAGATCCCGCGGCTCGGGCGGGAAGAAGATGCAGCTGACATGGTCGCCGGCTTTGTGATGCTGCAATTCGGCAATGACGTCGCTCGCACGATGATCAAGGGCACGTTCAACATGACCTACAATTGGCATGCCGAAACCCCGAACCTCAACGCGGCCATCCTGGCCGACACGCATAGCCTCGCCCTGCAGCGCGGCTTCTCGATCCTTTGCCTGGCCTATGGCAAGGACCCGGAGACGTTCAAGGACCTGGCGCAGGCTTGGCTGCCGCCCGCTCGCCAGCCATCCTGCGCGCGCGAATATCGTCAGGCGGAAAACGCCTTCCGCAAGACCATCATGCCGGATGTCGACCCGGTTCTGATGAAGAAAGTCCAGCAGATGAAAATTCTGCGGCCGGACGACAGCAAACTGTAAAGTCGCTAACCGACGCACTGCCGATGCAGGTTCGACATCAGGGGCGGCCCGCCCCTGGTGTCGATTTGTTTATGGCGAGTTGTTTATGGCCAGTGCCAGGCGAGCAGCGCCGCCAATGGATCGGACAGCGGCACGACGTCCTGCACGGCCTGCGTGCTCAGAGAGAGTGCAAGCGCGCCGGCGAGCGACACCACCGTGCCGGCGATCACGCTGCCGCCAAACACCTCGTGTTTTGGATTGAGCAAGCGGCTGAAATAGAGCCGGAACAGGATCGACAGCCGATTGATCGGCGACACCACTGTGACCGGCGCAACCGACATCGCCATGTACAGAAACATCTGCGACAGGAACACGAGTACGCCCGAGAGCGTGAACCACTTCGCGGATTCCCGATTGACCGCGAGTGCGTGACGCAATCGGCCCGGCCAAACGAGCAACAGCGCCATGACGACGGTCGCCGCGATATAGGCGACGAGCCCGCCCGCAAAGCTTGCCCCGAGCCCGCGCTGCTCGAGCCCGACGCGCACCAGGATCGGGCTCAGGCCATAGCCGATCGCTGAGAGCAGTGAGAACGTGATGCCTTCGGCGTAGTTCGGCTCGAACGCGGCCGGGCGCTCGGCGTCGATGGCAGTGATCTTCTCGTCCGAGACCTTGCGCTCCGCCTTCGCCTGGCGCTCGCGCATGGTGATGCTCGGCCCGATCAGCACGAGCCCGATGCCAAGCAGCTTGAGTACTGTGAGCTCTTCGCCCAGGAGCCAGATCGCCAGCATCAGCGTGACGAGCAGATTGAACTGCTGAATCGGCGCGACAAGGTTGGTGCCAATGGCGCGCGTAGCGCGATAATTGCAGTAGCGGCCCCACACGAAGTGGAGAATGCCGGCCAGCGCAAGCGCGACATAGCCTTGCGTGGAGAATGTGAGTGCGTCGCCGAGCCGTCCGGTGATGAGCGCTGCGAGAAAGAACAGCGGCACGCCGATTGGCACCGTGATGGCCATCGCCTGAGCCACCGTTCCGGTCAGCACACCGCGCCGTACGCTGGCATTGTTGAATGCAAACGTCGCCGCCGAACAGATCGCGAGAAGCCCCCCAAGCACGTCTTGTCGTTCCTCCCAAGATTTCTCTTGCGAGACCGCTTGTAGCCCGCATTGAGCGAAAGCGAAATGCGGGAGCTGCCATGCAAATTGGCGCATATAGCAATCTCGTTCCCGGATCGCCAAGCGCGTCGAAAGACGCGCGTAGCCGCGTTCATCGCTCAATCCGGGCTACAGGCCTTATCCAGCGAGCGGAGATGACGCCACGCGTCACCGCGCCGTGAGATTGGCGCTCTTGGCCACCTCGGCCCACTTGGCAATTTCGTTCTTCAGAAAGCTCGCAAGCTCCTCAGGCGAGCCGCCGATGAAGCGATAGCCGAGCGTGACGCCGCGCGCTTTGATGTCGGACTGCGCCAGGATGCGCGCCACGTCGCGGTTGACCTTGGCAATCAGCTCGCGCGGAGTACCCTTGGGGGCGAAGAACGCAAACCAGGTGGATTCCTCCTCCATAGCCACGCCCTGCTCTTTGAAGGTCGCCACCTCGGGCAACGCTTCGCTGCGCGCTTGGCCCGAGACCGCGAGTGCCCGGACCTTGCCGGCCTGCACATTGCCGAGCGCGCCGCCCAATGTGGCGAGCCACAACGAGATGCGCCCCGCCATGATGTCGGTCACCGCCTGCGACATGCCGGTCGGATAAGGAACATGCTGCAGCTTGATGCCGGCAACCTGGGCGAACAGCGCGCTCGCCAGATGCGCGCTCGAGCCCGGCCCAAGCGATGCATAAGTGAGCTGATCAGGCCGCGCCTTGGCGTCGTCGATGAGATCACGCACCGTCTTATAGGACGCAGTCGGCGCCACCATCAGCACGTCCTGCGCGGTCGCGACAAGGATGATCGGCTCGAGATCGCGCACTGGATCAAAGCCCTGATGCGGCGCGATGGTGATGTTGACGGCGAGCGTCTGCGCGCCGAGGTGCAGCGTGTAGCCATCTGGAGCCGCCTGCGCGGCCGCCGCCGCTCCGAGATTGCCGCCCGCGCCGGGACGGTTCTCGATCACGACGTTCTGGCCCCATTCCTCGGCAAGCTTGCCGGCGAGAATCCGTCCGAGCGTATCGATCGACCCGCCAGCCGGAAACGCGATCACGAGGCGCACGGGCTTGTTGGGATAAGGCTGGGCGCCGACAGGTTGCGGCAGCGCAAGAGTCATGACCGCAAGAGTCGTGAACGCCCGAGTCATGGCGCTCGCCACAATCGCAAATGTGCCGGCAGAACGTGCGAGCATCCGCTTCTCCCAACTGCAGTCGGGGAAAGCCTATCGCATCCTTAGAATAAAGGGAGAAGCCCCTTAGTTCGCTGATCCAGTGGCCGCGACCCTGGTCTTGGCGTCGTCATCCTTCGACGCGTCCGACACGGCCTGCGCCCTGGTCTTGGCTTCCTTGATCCGCGTCTGACGCAGTGATGACGCAAGCTTGCGCCATTCGCCGCGCGACTGGATATGGGCTGGATCGTAGCCCGGCATCGGTCGATAGAGCCCGTACTTGGCGCCGTGGGCATCGATCCAGCGCCAGACGTCGGACATCTCGGCGCCGTCGGCAGCCGCCACATCGACCGCCTGACCATGACCATAACCGCCGGTCCGCCGACTGCCGCCATGCAGCGAATTGCCGCCGCTTGCCTTGATGCCGGAGGCGATCTGCTGACGATAGTCGTCGCGGAACGCACTCAGGATCGCCCACGGGACGCCGGCCGCGTCCATGGCTTTGCCAGCATGGTAAAGCTGCTCGCGGAAATCCGGATCCATGCCGCTGATCACGTATTTCGAGAGCGACATGCCAACGCGCTTGGCAGCGGCGGGGTCCTTCCAGGTGAAGTCACCCGAGCCGTCCTTTTTGGTTGGCAGACGTTGATAGACTTCCCAGAGATATTGCGAGACCTCGTCCGTGAGTTCGATCGGAATCTCCTTGCCAGGGAGCTTAGGCTCGCCGAGGTCGATCTGGCGCGCATCGGCGCTGGCAAGCATGAAGCCCGAAGGCTGCGGACGCGATGCTTCCTGCACGGGCGGACGCGCGAAGCTGATGGTCCGAACTGTCTTGGTCAGGCTGCCGGTAACGAACTCTTCGACCGGTGTGACCTCGCCAGCGTCCGTATCGCCCCAGCGGTCAGCAAAATTCAGGCTCGATTCGGATTGCCGGTAAGCGAGCGTCGTGTTGGGTGATTCGCCGGGCTCGTAGTCGTCCGGCAGACTTGGATTGCGGCTGACCGCGATCATCACTACCAGAGCGGTGACCATCGCCGAGAAGCAGGCGGCGCCGGCCTGCCGCATGGCGCCGCGCGCGAAATTCGCTATCCGCGCCGAGAGCGTCGGCCGATAGAGCGAACCGGGAGGCGCGCTGGTGAAGGCACGCGGATCTCGTCTGACGTAGGCTGCCCGTACTGTCAAAACCCCGATTCCCCCTGAACCCCAACCCCAGACGAAGTCCCTGTCTCCCCACCACCACCGCACGCGCCGGCGCGCACGGCCGTCATGGTCGACACCTCCACGCGCGGTGGCGATGACGCCAGCGCGCGCTTGAACTCCAAAATTTCGGCGGGTGAATTCCCCCGACCCCGAAACAACGTTCCCGATGAATCCAAGTCTCAGTGATGAATAAGGAAAAAAATTGACAGTGATAATGGAGCGACAGACGTGGTTGAGGCACCGTATACCTACTAATACCAGAACACCTCTGGCGGCCTATACCTGTCTAATACTGGGACAAAGATCGCCGCTCGGCGGTATCATATAGCGCGGCTGGAATGATTCTCTTAACCATGGCGAGGACAATTGCCAAAAATCTCATTTATTGAGTGACTGCCGAAGGTCGCTGGCCCGGGCACTGACATCGCTTCGGAGAACCGCGCCCATGCCGAGAAACACACGTGCGCGCGTCAGAATGTGCGCGCACGTCATGGTCCGCCCCGACGTCACCTAGGTAAGCAAAACGATGCGCAAAATATTTGCTTTTCAATGACTGCGTAAAGGGCCCCGCTCTCTCTCGGTCACGAGGACCGGGGCACCCAAAGGTCGGAAGGGCAATCAATCGCTAGCGACCGCCCGCTTGCTCCAGCCGATCGCGAGCCTCGCTCGCACCTTGGTGCGCCATCGCCCCCGCGAGGGGATCTGCTTTCGCTTCTTCCCCGAGGCGCACGTCCTCAAGGAACCAAGCCACGGGCCGCTGATAAATTTGCGCAAGCCGCGCGACGATCACTGCGCTCACGCGATTGCAGCCAACCTCGTACTTACGCATTTGCTGATATGTGACGCCAACAAGGTTGGCGGCTCGGTATTGTCGAATGTTGGCAGCGATCCGCGCAACGCGCAGGCGGCGCCCTATCTCGCGGTCAATAAAGTCAGGTTTGTGTTTCATAGCGCCCCTCCCAAAAGCAAAGCGGGGGCCTTCACGGCCCACTAGTCTGCGAAACCACGCATGGCAGTTGCCGGTCCATAGCTCCCTCGATCGGGAACAGGAGGCTCAAATACCCTGCACATGAATTCCCTCCGCTCGCTAAAGGGAGACCACGCCCAATGCGCGCCCCAGTAGTAGCGGTACTTTTACGTGCGCGAGGGAACGAGTCGGCCGCCGCCGGCTACCGCCGCCTTGATTGATTCTATCTGTTGCTGAAACACCCCAGTCAATTATTGTTTATCGCTCACTCCGATACCTTCATATTATATTATAATACCATGATGAACGAGCGATCTAGGCCCC
>Ga0066903_100006615_pt1 | contig 10346 bp, 7 predicted proteins | sample PanSoiMetaGPlot1_FD_67491 | JGI IMG/M metagenome (GOLD analysis project Ga0066903, IMG submission 67491) | Tropical forest soil microbial communities from Panama analyzed to predict greenhouse gas emissions - Panama Soil - Plot 1 (version 2) | ecosystem: Environmental > Terrestrial > Soil >...
GTGAGTGAGCGTCGAGCACGAATAGGTCGCCACGTCGTCAAGCATGACGGTGCAGTTGCCGCATTCGGAATGATCGCAGCCGAGCTTGGTGCCTGTCAGCCCGAGCTTGTAGCGCAGCGTGTGGATCAGGGTCTCGTTGGGCAGCACATCGACGGGCCGATCGCGGCCGTTGACGTTGAGCGTGATCAGGCGCCCGACGGCGCCGGCAACCTGCGCATGCGCTGTCGTGCGGCCGAGCACCAGATAGCCCGCCGACGACACCGCCACGCCCGAGGCGATCACGCCTTTGATGAATTCGCGCCGCGAGGCTCGCAACTGCGCGCGGTCAAGACCATGACCATGATGGTCATGGCCCCCTCCTTCTTCGTGATGATGTTCGCAAGATGGACGTAGATCGCTGTCTGACATGAGCGTCCCTCCCGATGTCCGCAGCCGCCAGGAGCGGCGGCCGCCCAAATTAGAATTGGTATGAGTAACAAGAGCACGAAACGCAATGCGATACAACGTGGTTGTGGCGCGTCATGCCGTCCTGGAATAAGTGGGCAGTGCCCACGGCCATAGGGCATCCGTGGCATCTAAGCGGGCAAATCGCCACGTTGCGGCGCACCGGCTTGTACAGAGCATCGGAATATTCAAGACTTGCAGGAGACGAATTCCAAAACTCCGGGAGACGCCCATGAAGACCATCGGTACGGCAGCCATGCTGTCGCTTTTTCTCGGCGCCGCTGCGTCGGCACAGACGCTCGACGACCTCAAAAACGACGGCAGGAATACCGACAACATCCTTACCTATGGCTTGGGCTACGGCCAGAACCGCTACAGCCCGCTGCGGCAAATCGACAAGACCAACATCAAACGGTTGGTGCCGATATGGAACCTGAGTCTCGACAACCAATGGGGCGAGCAGGCGCAGCCAATCGTCTATGACGGTGTCATGTACGTGACCAACGCCAAGGCGACGGTCGCGATCGACGTCGGCACCGGCCGGCAAATCTGGAAGACGCCGGTCGACTGGCTGCCGGAGACGCCGCGCGTGGTCTGCTGCGGCGTCTCAAACAAGGGCGCCGCCATCTACAACGGCAAGATTTACCGCACCACGCTCGACGCCTTCGTGGTGGCACTCGACGCCAAAACCGGCAAGGAAATCTGGAAATCGAAAGCTGCCGAATGGCGGGAGGGTTATTCCATGACGGTAGCCCCCCTCGTTGCCAATGGCGTGCTGCTGACCGGCATCTCCGGCGCCGAATTCGGCATCCGCGGCTTCATCGATGGCTGGGACCCGGAGACCGGCAAGCGGCTATGGCGGCGCTATACCATTCCGGGCCGCGGCGAAAAGGGCAACGAGACGTGGCCGCAGGACACCGACGCCTACCTGCACGGCGGCGCCTCCAGCTGGATCACCGGCTCCTACGATCCCGATCTCGATCTCGTCTATTGGGGCACCGGCAATGCGGCACCCTGGGCGTCGCAGAGCCGGCCGGGCGACAACCTCTACACGGCCTCGGTGCTGGCCATACGACCGAAGACCGGCGAGATTGTTTGGCACTACCAGTTCACTCCGAACGACGCCTACGATTACGACGCGGTGTGGGAACTGATCCTCGCCGAACTTCCGGTCAACGGCGTCAAGCGCAAAGTGGTGATGCAGCTCAACCGCAACGGCTTCCTCTACGTGCTCGACCGCGCCACCGGCGCGCTCATCGCTGCCAACCCGTACGAGAAGGTCAACTGGGCGAGCCATATCGACAAGGAGACCGGCCGGCCGGTCGAGACCGAGGTGGCCACAAGACTGCGTGCCGGCGGACAGATCGAGATGTGGCCATCGACCCGCGGCGGCAAGAACTGGCCGCACGCAGCGTTCAACCCGGAAACCGGACTCCTCTATGCCAACACCATTCATGAGGGCCGGCTCTACAAGCACCTCACCATCGAGGAGTTCAAGGCCGGGCAGCGCTACATGTTCATCGAGAACCTCAATATGCCTTCGAACGGCCAGCCCATCGGCCATGTGGACGCCATTGATCCGCTCACCGGCCAGCAGCGCTGGCGGGTACCGCTCTATGACCACCAGTACTGGTCGGCGATGCTGGCGACCGGCAGCGGGCTCCTGTTCACCGGCAAGGAAACCGGCGAGTTCATCGCGCTCGACGCCGACAACGGCAAGACGCTGTGGCAGTTCCAAACCGGGTCGGGTATCAACGCCATGCCTGTCACCTATACGTACAAGGGCCAGCAGTACGTCACCGTGCTGTCAGGTGTCGGCGGACTCTACTGGAACCTTGCGAAAGATGCGCTGAAGAACGTGGTGCCGGGCGGCTCGGTGTGGACGTTCGCGCTGCTGCCGAATTAGTGGAACAGGGCGGCGATGCCACTGCTTCGTAGGGTGGGCAAAGCGAAGCGTGCCCACCAAGGCCGCGGGTGGTGGGCACGCTTCGCTTTGCCCACCCTACAGGTGATTCCATAAAGGCGATTCCAGTCGATCGAATGAAATGATCCGATTTAATTTCTCCGCAGATTTGTGCGCCGCTATTGTCGGCTGCACGCTTGCCCTCGTCCTTGCCGGCACAACGGCATCCGCCCAGGACTTTTCACCGGAGCACATTCGCGCGGGTGCCGCGATCTTTTCGCGCAATTGCTCGCCGTGCCACGGCACGCGCATGCAGAATCCCGAAAGCGCCTTCGACCTGCGCACATTTCCGCCCGACCAGCACGAGCGCTTCGTTTCCTCAGTGACGCGGGGCAAGAATCAGATGCCACCGTGGGGGGATTTGCTCGATGCCGAGGAGATCGAATCCCTGTGGGCTTATGTGATGGCCGGCGAGCCGAGGTAGCCGTGCTGTAGCCGTATTAGCCAACTAACCGAGAACTCGCGATTGAATATTGCTATGAGGTACCGGGCCGGCCGGATGCCAGCCACGCACAAAGAGAGCAACCGCTCCCGTCCCTTGCCCCTTTTGCGGCTCCGAAAGATGGCGTAGCCTCCCCGAAGAAAAGTTCGTAAAGCCGCGGAGACAGTATGAAAATTCCACGTCGTCGTCTTTTGCATTTAGCAGGATGCGCAGGTGCGCTGCCGGTTGCGTTGAGGCTTGCGTGGGCACAGGCCTACCCGACGCGGCCCGTGCGTATTATCGTCGGACAAGCTGCCGGCAGTTCCTCGGACATCACAGCGCGCCTGGTGGCGCAGTGGGTATCAGAGCGCCTCGGCCAGCAGTTCATCGTCGAGGTTCGACCAGGTGCTGGCGGCAATATTGCGACCGAGGCGGTCGTGGGCGCGCCAGCTGATGGCTACACGATCCTGCTCGTGAATGCGCAGAATACCATCAACATTGCGCTCTACGAGAAGCTCAACTTCAATTTTCTTCGCGATATCGCACCGGTCGTCGGCATCGACAGCGTGCCACTCGTCATGGAAGTACATCCGTCGTTTCCGGCGAAAACCGTGCCGGAATTCATCACCTACGCCAAGGCTAATCCGGGCAAGATTAACATGGCGTCGGCCGGCATCGGCGGACCGCAGCATGTCGCCGGCGAGCTGTTCAAATTCATGGCCGGCGTCGACCTCGTGCACGTGCCGTATCGCGGCTCGACGCCGGCGCTGACCGATCTGATGGCCGGCCAGGTGCAGGTGATGTTTGACGTCACGCCCTCGTCTCTTCCGCTTATCAATGGGGGCAAGCTGCGGCCGCTGGCGGTGGCGACGATGACGCGATTGGACGTGCTACCCGATGTCCCGGTATTGGCAGACTTTTTGCCCGGCTATGAGGCGAGTGCCTGGGTCGGCTTCGGCGTACCGAAGAATACGCCGGCCGCAATCATCGACACGCTCAACAAGGAATTCAACGCGGCAATCGGCGATCCCACGATCAAGAAGCGTCTCGCCGAACTGGGTGCCGTGGCGATGCCGCCGAATACGCCGGCCGAGTTCGCGAAACACATGGCCGACGACGCCGAAAAGTGGGCCAAGGTGATCAAGGCGTCGGGCATCAAGCCCGAGTGAAGTCTCGCTACCTTATTAGAGCATTTCTTAGTCAGAGCATTTCTCGATTAGTGTGATACCCACCGGCTGTCATCGCCCGGCTTGACCGGGCGACCCAGTAACCATCGACCGTGGACACTGGGTCGCCCGGTCAAGCCGGGCAATGACAGCCGGTAGGGTCAACCTGATTATTAAATGCTCCAAGGATACGCGGCTCGAGCCCGCGTATCCTTTTCAATGTGTCATTGCCCGGACGACTCCGGCGGCTACTTCGCGGAGGCCGGGAACGCCGGTAATTTGCCGATGTCGCGTTCGTCGTGCTGGATGATGACAGTAGCTTTGAGATTCGCTGCGATCTTCTTGAAGCGATCAATCGAAGCGAGAGTCGAAGCACGATCGGTATTGAATGAAGGCACGCCGTTGCCTTCATAGTTTTCATGGAAATGCGCGAGATCGCCGCTGAGCAGCACAGGGCCCATGTCCTTCAGCCTGACCAGCAGGCTGTGATGGCCCGGAGTATGCCCCGGCGTGTTGATCATGACGACTGCACCGTCGCCGAACACGTCCTTGTCCACCGGCACCGGCTCCATCTTGCCGCCGCCGCTGATCCAACTGGCAAAATTCGCGGGATTCGCCACGGCGCTCATCTTCGGGTCGGTGAGCACGTCCCAATCGCCCTTGCCGATCAACAGCGTCGATTTCGGAAGCGAATCCACTTGGCCGATGTGATCGCCATGATAATGGCTGATGCCGATATACTTCACCTGCTCGGGCTTCACTTTCACCTGTGCCAGCAGATCCACCAGGCTCGTCTTCGGCGCAACGGCTCCGGCGCTCATGGAGTGGCCGGAATCCCACACCATGTAGTCGTCGCCGTGCTTGATGAGGTAGCAACTGAAAACAAGCTGAACCTTGACGCCGTTATACGCGTAGGTGTCGGTGAAGCGAAGGCCGACGTCCGTCGGCGGGCCCTTGGTGCCGCATTCGAGGCGCGTAAGCGTCACTTCAGGCGCCGCTTGCGCCAGGGCGGACAGGCTCATCAGGGCGTTCGCGCACACGCTGATCGCCAGCACGGACAAAGTTCGTTTCATGGTGTTCCTCCCCAAAATCGCTGCAACACACCGAATTCGCATCGGGGCGCGGAATGTTGCCCGGTTGTGAGAGCCCGGTCAATGCGGCTCGGGGGTGGTCGCGACTTGTCGTCGGTCATTAATTGATGACAACACGGCTCGTCCTAGAGCTCTGAACTCGATGCCCAGTGCTCGCTCATCGGCAACCGAACTGCCACTGTCATACCCTTGTTCACGCCTTCACTGGTTGCCTCAACGGTTCCGTTATTGGCGGCAACAAAAGCGCTGGCGATCCAGAATCCCAATCCGAGGCCCGAAGTCACCTGGGAATAACGATGCCCGCGAAAGAACTTCTGTCCAAGCAGCGTACGGTCGTCGGCGTCGAGGCCGGCGCCCTGGTCGGCGACGGAAATCACGAATTGTCCCGATTCAATGTGGCCACGTACGTTGATGGTTGATTCCGGCGGCGAATACTTCGCCGCGTTGTCGAGAATCTGCCCCAGCGCACGCTCCATCAACACTGAATCTATGCGCAGCAGAATGAGTTCCTCTGGAAGCGTTACCTCGACCGCTCGGCTCGTCAAACGGTTGCGGCAACGCTGAAGCGCGGCATTGATGAAGTCGGCAGGCTCGGCCCATTCGAGCTTCGCCTGCAGGCCGTTGCTGCTGATGCGTGAAGCGTCGAGAACATTCTGGATTTCGACATTGAGCCGTTCCGATTCCTCATGGACCAGCACCGCAAGCTTTTTCAGGTGGGCATTGCCGGTAATCTCCGGCGCCAATGACAATACCGTCGATGCACCGAGGATCGAAGACAATGGCGTGCGCAATTCGTGCGACACCGATCCGATCAGCGCCTCGCGAAACTGCTCGGTCTCGGCGCGCGTGCGGGCCTCGGAAATCGTGCGGGCGAGTCCCAGCCGTTCGAGCGACAGGCCGGCGTCGCCGATCAAGGCGACAACGCGAGCCCGCAATTCGTGGAACAGCTCCGATCGACGTCCGAGATCGACGGCAATAATCCCGAAGTCGGCGGTGTTGGTGGAGACGGGCCGCACCAGCCAGGCGCTGCCCCGATGATCGTCGACCACGATGTCCCTCAAATTGGCGACCTCGGTCGCCGGCATTCCAGCCACGGCTTCCGTCACTGCCGTAGGAATTTCCACATCGCCAAGTTGTTCCGATTTCGCCTCCAGGGTCCCGAGTGAATCGAACAGCAGAACCTTGCGTCCCACCAGCATTTCCAAATGCTGGTGCATGGCGTCGAAGATTCCCGCGGGCGAATCGGCGGCGGAAATCCGTTGCGTGAATGTATAGAGATCGCGAATCTCGTTTTCCCGTTTGAGCGCGCGGGCGGCATCGCGGCGAGTCTTAGCCGCAAGATAGCCGAGCACCAAGGAAACCGTGAGAAAGACAATGATACCGAGGACGCCCGATCGAGGACCGGGGCCCGTCACATAGAATGGGCTGTAGAAGAACAAGGTGAAGGTCGTAGCGCCGCCGATGGCGGTTATGGCGGCAGACAGCGGGCCCCAGATCACGGCGGCCACGATGACCGGAATGACGAAGGTCAACGAAACCGGCGGCAGTGCTTGGATATACTGCATGAACAGAAGAAAAGCCTCAGTGGCGACAATGAAAACGAGCGCCATGACGACACCGGTGACACCACCGGGAGCCATCGCCTTGCGAACCCAGATTCGCGCAAGGTCAAAATATTGCATTGCGAGAGCAAGCGCTCGTCGCACGAAACCCGGCTGGGAGTCCAAACAAGCCAACTGTAAGGCCGACCGTCGGATGATCATGGGTGGCATGAGAACGCATCGGGAGGAACAGTCAATAGGACCTATCCGCTCGATGCATTCGGCCCACAGGATGTGAAGCGCGTGATAGAGACGCCAGAAAAGGCGGTTTCTCAGAGATCAGGCCGAGGCATCCATGCTGCCTCAAAAGAACAGGTCTTGCGTCACGTTCCCGCCGGCAACTCTGCACTTGCGCTACCAGTCCGGCCGGACGTTTTAAAAGCGGCCGACCGTGGCGGGTATTGGAACCCTTGGCGGCAGTCGCCCAGTATATCGATCAAGCATCGAAACGCCGCTGTGTTACTATCGGTCTAGCCACGTTTCAGCATGTGACGAAGACGGCGCTGCGCCTGCAGTCCCTTTTTTCACAGCTTCTTACACATCCACCGAATGGAACAACAACTAGCTTGTAAGCTCATACGCTTATGTACTACCGCACCCGATCAGAAATCCGGCCTGTCCGCTACCGGCGTATGATAGTCGAACAGGGGAACGTTGTTTTCGGCGCAGACCTCTTCATACACGATCGGCCGCTGTATCCGGCGGAAACGGTAGGCCGCCGTCCAGGGCGTGTTGAAGGTGTCGGGATCGTCCACCGTGAAAATCACTTCAAGCGTCATGTCGTCGATTAATTTCCAGCGCTCCACGACGTGCAGCTTTTCAGTATGCGGGGTGCGGTAATTGTCCACATAGGACTTGCTGTTCAGTCCGATGGTGTCGATCACCAGCGTATCGCCTTCGTAACGGCCGACCGACTCGCCATACCAGGACGGCTTCGGATTCGCCGAATGGGACACGTCGAGATAGACTCGCCGTACCTCGGCGTTGCCGGCAAAGATCATCGTGACCTGCTTGGGCGTTTGCAGGAAGTAGATCGGCTCGGCGACCGGGTACATCATGAAGGCCGGAACGCCCGCCGGCATGCAGCTCGAGCGCGGCGTGTAGCCGATCCCTCCGGCGAGGACCTTCTCGTTTTCCCGCTTCATGATCTCCTTGGCCCAGGGTTTCACATTGGGGTTGGTGAGATCGGCGACGCGGAAGGTGGGCTGCGTGCCGGTGCGCCGAGCGACGGCGTTGCTGATATAGGGATGGGCCGGATCGAACGTAATCGGACCGGGCGCGCCTGCAACCGGCAGAAAGTCGGGCTCGATGGCTACCCATCCGGCCAGGTCGGACGAGAAGTCAGGTACGCCCTCCTTGATTTGCGCCGCGACCCGGTCGCTCATCGCGGCGCCGAGGAGTCCGGTCAGGAAGCCAGCGACAAGAAGGCCTCTTCCTGTCGTCAATGCGGGCATCGTCCCCTCCTGGTGTGGTGCGAACGGCCTGAAGGCCTCACATCTGCTGCGCCGGCAGGTCCTTCAGGAACGCCGCCACATACGCCTTCCAAAATGAAGCGCGCAGGTGGGTGAAGTGGCCATGGGTCTCTTCGCTTGCCGGAATCAACACATATTTGGCGCTGGGGATGCGCTTGATCTCGCGCTCCGTGGAGGCGAGCTGCGGCGGATTGGCCTCGTCGTCGCCGGAATTGACGGCCATCAGCCGCGCTTTGATTTTGTCGAGGTGCGGCGTCGGGTTGTAGTCCATCACAGCCTCGATGCCCCACAGTGTGTCGTTGGCATCCCGGTGCTTCGCCTCCTCCTGCAACTTTTTGTACATTTCGTCGCCGGCTTCGCGGGTCGGGAACATCTTCTGGAGTTGCAGCACGTTCTCGGTCTGCAGGAAGCCGTAGGAAGCCGTCACGGTCCACTGGGTGGGGTTCTTGTCATAGAAACCGTTGTTCCAGCCGGGGTCTTGGCGGATCGCCTCGGCGGCGATGCGGCGTTGCATCCAGTTGCGGCCGCTGATCTGGATCGGTTGACTGGCTATGGGGATGAGCCCGTCCATCAGGTCCGGATAGGTGTAGCCCCACATCCAGGTGTGCATGCCGCCCATCGACGAGCCCATGACAAGGCGCAGGTGCTTGATGCCAAGGCCTTCGGTGAGAAGCCGATACTCCGACGCCACGATGTCCTCATAGCGATAGTGCGGGAATTTGCCTTTGAGACCATCGCTCGGCTTGCTCGAGCCGCCGCGGCCGATGCCGTCCGGCAGCACGATGAAATACTGCGCGGCGTCGAGCGCCTGACCGGGAGCGAACAGTTCGTCGGCAAGCGACGGCATCAGCCACGCCTTGCCGCTGGAGCTGGTACCGTGCAGCAGGATGACGGCGTTGACGATGTCGCCCGCAGCGTTGCGCTTCGGCGTGCCCAGCACCGTGTAATGGATATTGAGCGAGGGCAGGGTTTCGCCGCTCTTGAAGCGGAAATCGTTGATGACGAAATCGCCTTCCTTCTGGTTCGGCCAATGGGTTGTCGACGGCGCCTGGGCAAAGGCGGGCGAAGCGGCCATCACAAGCAGAGTGGCGGCAAGGGCGCGGAAGGTCATCGGCGTTCTCCACATGCAAACCAGAAGCGGCTAACCCGCATCGCAGCAGCGCAGGCTACGCGGTTTTGGCACTGCCGAGAAGCCGGCGCCAACGCAAAGAGAGAGCGCAGCGCCACGCCAAAGGTGACTTCCCCGCGTTTCATCCGGTGTGGATACACCGTTCCGGCGCCGCTGCGGCCTCGCAAAAGCCGTCCGCGAGTGCCATTTTAGGGCAGAGAGAATCATCTGCCTGTCTCGGGCATCTTCCGGGACAGACCATGGGACATCGCATTTGCCCAACCCCTTGAAACACACGCCTGCGGTTCCCCCTGCCGCCGTCCCGGGCGGCATCGCGGCACGCGCCCGCGCGGCAACCGGCGCGCCGTATCTCGCCGGGCTCAACCCGGAGCAGCGCGAGGCCGTAGAGGCGCTCGACGGCCCGGTGCTGGTGCTGGCTGGCGCCGGGACCGGCAAGACCCGCGTGCTGACCACGAGAATTGCCCACATCCTCAGCCTCGGCCGCGCCCGTCCATCGGAAATTCTCGCCGTTACCTTCACCAACAAGGCTGCGCGGGAAATGAAACTCCGGGTCGGCCAGATGGTCGGCGAGGCCGTCGAAGGCATGCCGTGGCTTGGCACCTTTCATGCGATCGGGGTCAAGATCCTGCGCCGCCACGCCGAGCTGGTCGGCCTCAAGACCAATTTCACCATTCTGGACGTGGACGACCAGATCAGGCTCTTGAAGCAGTTGCTGGAAGCCGAAAACATTGACGAGAAGCGCTGGCCCGCCCGCGTTCTCGCCGCAATCATCGATGGCTGGAAGAACCGCGGGCTTTCGCCGGATCAGGTCAGGCCCGGTGAAGCCGCCGCCTTTGCGGACGGCCGCGGTCTCAAGCTCTATGCAGCCTATCAGGGGCGGCTCAAGACGCTCAATGCAGTCGATTTCGGCGATCTTCTGCTGGAGAATATTCGTCTCTTCCGCGAGCACCCTGACGTGCTGCGACAGTATCAGCAGCGGTTCCGTTTCACTTTGGTGGATGAATATCAGGACACGAACGTCGCCCAGTATCTGTGGCTGCGGCTTCTGGGGCAGAGCAC
>Ga0066903_100006616_pt1 | contig 10346 bp, 3 predicted proteins | sample PanSoiMetaGPlot1_FD_67491 | JGI IMG/M metagenome (GOLD analysis project Ga0066903, IMG submission 67491) | Tropical forest soil microbial communities from Panama analyzed to predict greenhouse gas emissions - Panama Soil - Plot 1 (version 2) | ecosystem: Environmental > Terrestrial > Soil >...
GAAGAGCTGCACCACGCTCTCCAGCTCCTCGGCGATCACGCGGTCGACGCCCACGGTGAGCAGCGGCTCCATCTCGGCGATGTATCGCGTGCGCACGACGATCCGCATGGTCGGATTCACCAGCCGCGACACCGAGGCGATGCGATGCGCCATCGCCGGGTCGTCGTCGGGAACCACCAGCACCTTCGCGCGATCGGTGCCGGCGCCGAGCAGCGTGTGCTGGCGGCTGGCGTCGCCGCGCAGCACCGGGAGGCCGTCCGCCTCCGCCTCGTTCGCGCCCTCCGGGCTGAGCGTGGTGATGATGAACGGGATGTTGGACCCGTCGAGCACGCGAACCAGCCGTCGCGCCGCCTGGCCGTAGCCGGCGACCACGACGTGATTCTCTTGCCGCGGGCCCTCCGTCGCGGGCTGGGGGGTCTCCGCTTCCTCCTTCAGGGACGCCAGCGCCACACGGCGCGCCGCAGCTCCGCCGGCGCCGGTGAGGAACGGCGTGAGCACCATCAGGACGACGGTGGTCGCGATGAACGCCTGCGAGCCGACCGCGCCGAGCCCGGCGGGGGTCAGGCCCATCTGCCGCCCGGCACGCTCGAGCACGAACGAGAACTCGCCGACCTGGGAGAGCATGAGCGCGGTCGCCACCGCCACTGCCGGCCGCTCGCGGAGCGCCAGCACGCTCGCTCCGGTCGTGAGCACCTTCACGAGCAGCACCGCCGCGATCCCGGCCGCGATCAGCGGCAGGTGCGTCACCAGGAACCCGACGTCCAGCAGCATGCCGACCGAGACGAAGAAGGTGGCGCTGAACAGGATCTGCAGCGGCAGGATCTCTCCCAGCGCGTGCTGGCTGAAGCGGCTCTCGCTCACGACCAGGCCAGCGAGGAACGCGCCCAGCGAGAGGCTGACGCCGGCCAGGTTGGTGAGGAACGCGGTCCCGAAGCAGATCGTGATGACGGTGAGAAGGAACAGCTCCGGCGAACACGTCCGCGCCACCTGCTCGAGGATCACCGGCATCAGACGGCGCGCGATCAGGAGGACGCCGGCGATGATCAGCGCCGCCTTGGCGAGGGCCCACGCGATGGCGGCGGCGGATGCGCTCGTGCCGCCCAGCATCGGGACCAGGAGCACCATCACGACGACGGCGAGGTCCTGGAACACGAGAATGCCGAGCCCGATGCGTCCGCGCGGGGAGGTGGTCTCGTTGCGATCCTCGAGCAGCTTCAAGACGATCGCCGTCGAGCTGAGCGAGACCAGGAAGCCCGTGAAGAGCCCGCTGTGCCAGTCGATGCCGAACGCGAGCAGCAGGAGCAGCGTCCCCAGGGTCGCGAGCACCACCTGGAGACCACCACCGGCGAAGATGGCCGTGCGCATCTCGGTGAGCTTCTCCAGGCTGAACTCGATCCCGATGGTGAAGAGGAGGAACATCACGCCGACTTCCGCCGCCGCGTCGACCAGCGCGCGGTCCTGCACCAGGGCGAGGGCGTTCGGACCGATGAGGACGCCCGCGACCAGGAAGCCGACGATCGGCACCAGACCGAGCCGGAAGCAGAGGTACGCGATGGCGGCGCCGGCGAGCAGCAGCGCCACCACGTCGCTGAGGAACGAATGCTCCATGGCGGGACCGCATAGATCCATCGCCTGACGACCCCGTACAAGTCGGGTCCCGTCACCTTGCCCCGGAACGGTGATCGGTCTAGTTTTCCTGCCGATGGGCGGGCGAGACCACGGGATGCCACCCGAGACCGTCGTCGGGGACACGGCGGACCGCCGGGCGCGGATGCTCTCCCCCGTGGGCGAGTTCTTCGCTCCCGTGCTCTCGAGCGCAGAGCGTCCGGGCTGGAATCGCGTCCTCGTGGAGTTCCACAAGACCGGTGAGTGGGAAGGGGAGAAGCGCCTCCCCGTCCACATGGTGTCACTCGTCCTGCGACCGAGCCCGCGCGTCGCGACCCGCCTCGACGGCGGGCGCATGCACACCGAGCCCACGGCGCCCGGGCACATCTTCGTCATCCCGGCGGGCTGCAACCACTGGGCGAGCTGGAAACGCGGCACCGACTTCATTGCTGCGTATCTCTCCCCCGACGCACTCGCGAGCGCCGTGAGCGACGAGGGCCTCGATGCGCCAGGGCTCGAGATCGCCCACCGGGCCCACGTCAACGACCCCGAGCTGGCGGCGATCCTCCTCACCATGCAGGGGCAGCTGAACGGCCCGAACGCCGAGGACCGGCTGTTCGTCGACACGCTGGGTGTGCAGCTCGCGGTGCAGGTGGCGAGCCGGCACGGCACCGCGCCGCTGCGCCTGCGCTCGTACCGCCACGGGCTGTCTCGCGCGAAGATGAGCGTCGTGCTCGACTACATGAACGCCCATCTCAACCAGAACATCGAGCTCGCCGAGCTCGCCAACCTCGTCGAGCTGAGCAAGTTCCACTTCCTGCGCCTGTTCCGCACTTCCTGCGGCGTCACCCCCCACGACTACCTCGTGCGGCGCCGGGTCGAGGTCGCGACGGACATCCTGCTGCACGAGGACGCGTCGCTCGCCGAGGTCGCGTATCGCCTCGGCTTCGCGGACCAGAGCCACTTCAGCCGACACTTCCGCCGTATCACCGGCGCCTCGCCGGGCCGCTTGCGCCGCGACCGCCGACCGTACTGAGCGCCTCGATGGGCGCTCCGCATGCCAGCGGCGCCGAAGCAGACGACACCGTCGCGCGCCCGCCGCGTTCTGCCCTGAGCCCGCTGCGGCGCCCGGCCTATCGCCGGCTGTGGCTGGCCTCGCTGGTGTCGAATCTCGGGACGTGGATGCACGAGGCGGCGGGCGCGTGGCTGATGACGATGCTGTCGCACTCGCCGCTGCTCGTCGCGCTCATGCAGACGGCCGCCAGCCTGCCCTTCTTCCTGCTCGCCTTCCCGGCCGGCGCGTTCGCGGACGTCGTCGACCGTCGACGCGTGCTGCTGATCACCCAGGCCTGGATGCTGGCGGCAGCCGCCGCGCTCGGCGTGCTGGCGCTCGCCGGCCTCGTCACGCCTCCGGTCCTCCTCGGGTTGACCTTTGCCCTCGGCTTGGGCTCCGCGATGACGTCGCCCGCCTGGCAGGCCATCACTCCCGAGCTGGTGTCGGCGCAGGACCTGCCGGCGGCGATCGCGCTGGGCGGCGTCGCCTTCAACCTGGCGCGTGCCGTCGGTCCCGCGCTCGGCGGGCTGGCCACCGCCTCGGTCGGTCCCGGGATGGTGTTCCTGCTGAACGCGGCCTCCTTCCTCGCCGTGCTCGCGGTGCTGGCGACCTGGCGCCGGACCGCGCCCAGGGCGTTCGAGGTCCCCGAGGACGTGTTCGGCGCCATGCGCGCCGGCGCGCGCTACGTGCGCCACTCCCTGCCGCTACGGATCGTCCTCACGCGCAGCGCGTCGTTCGTCGTGTTCGCGAGCGCCGTCTGGTCGCTGCTGCCGCTCGTGGCGCGCCAGCTTTTCGGGCTCGGCGCCGTCGGCTACGGCCTCCTCCTCGGCTGCCTGGGTCTCGGCGCGGTGGCCGGGGCCTCCGTGCTCCCCGCGCTCCGGCGGCGACTTCCCGTCGATCGGCTCATGGCCGCGGCGGCCGCGACCTTCGCGCTCTCCAGCGCGACGCTGGCCGTCGTGCACCAGCCCGTCGTGGCAGGCATCGTCCTGCTCGCGGGCGGCGCCGCCTGGATGGCGACGATGTCCACCATCAATATCGCGGCGCAGACCTCGGTGTCGGCGTGGGTCCGCGCCCGCGCACTGTCCGTCAGCCTGCTCGTGATCCAGGGCAGCATGGCCCTCGGCGCGCTGCTCTGGGGCAGCGTGGCCGTGCACGCCGGCTTGCCGGCGGCTCTCCTGATGGCCGCCGGGGGGCTACTGATCGGGCTCGTCCTGGTCAGCAGATTCCGTCTCGGCGCGAGCGAGGGCCTCGACCTGACTCCTGCCGACCCCGTTCCGGCGCCACCGCTCGCCGGCGATCTCGCCGCGGACGGTGGCCCCGTGCTCGTCACGGTGGAATATCTCATCGAGCCACCGCGCGCCGAGGAGTTCGTCCGTGCGATCCGCCGGCTCGCGCGGGTGCGGCGCCGCGACGGCGCGCAGCTCTGGGGCGTGTTCCGCGACGCCGCCGACCCGGCGCGCTACGTGGAGACCTTCACCGTCGAATCGTGGGCGGAGCACCTCCGCCAGCACGAGCGCATGACGGTCGCGGATCGCGAGCTCGTCGCCCTGGTGCGCTCGTTCCACATCGGCGACCAGCTTCCGGTGGTGACGCATCTCATCGCCGCGCCCGTACCAGAGACCTGACGGACGCGGACGAGCGTGAGCTACGCGACGCCACGCTCGAGACGCTGACGCACCACCTCGGCATCCCCGACCTGGACCGCTTCGCCGTCGCGGTAAGCGATCACCTCGTGCGCCGCGGGCGGCACGCGCGCACCGGGAACGACGACGCCGACGAGGTTCAGCGGATCGGCCGCGCCGACGACGACGGTCTCGGCGGCGGCGGGGCGGCGGCGCAGGGCGCGCAGCGCTTCCACCGCCTCAGGCAGCGCGAACTGCTCGCCGACCGTGCCCGCCACGAACCGGCCGCCGCGGACCTCGCCGCGCGCCTCCAGCCGCCGCAGCGCCGGGAGCAGCTCCCGCCATGGCGGCATGCAGGTCTCACGTGCGAGGAGCTCGCGCATCACGATCCCCCAGCGCGCGAGCCAGAGCCGGGCGCTGCGGTCGGCGTCCGGCGGCGGAGCATCGTCGACGCCTGCACGCAGCAGCGCCCAGCGGCCGGCCGCCACCAGCCTCCTCCGCCCCCCGAGCATGCGCAGCCGCGGGCCCGCCGTCTCCGGCGGATCGATCAGCGCGCGCAGCCCGGCGACGCCGTCGCCGGTGACGAGCCCGTGTGCGACCAGCGTCCAGAGCGCGGATTCGACCGCGGCCGGCGCACAGCCGGTGCCGCGCGCCACCTCCGCCGTGAACGATGCGCCGCGACGAACCAGGAGCTCGTACACCAGGCGCGCGTCACCCGACAGGCTGGGTGGCTCGCCGGCAGGCGCGAGCAGCCACGGAAGGTCCTCGCGCAGCACGAAGGCGAGCGGCGCCGCGCGGCCCGGGGCGCGCGGCGGTGCGTCCTCGGACGGCGCCGCAGCGCGCAGGCGTCCCCACGCCACGACACCGCCCAGGCAGAGGTGCTCGAGATCGTCCGGCTGATAGCCGCTGACACGCGCCGGCAGCACCTGCGATTCCCAGGCGCGCGCCGGCAGCTCGACGCCTTCGAGCTGCCCCAGCACCGCCAGCAACCCCTGGCGACCGTGCAGCCGCGTCCCGGGCTGGACGTGCTGCCAGCGGAAGAAGAAGCGCATGAGGTCGGCCGCGCTGACCGGTTCCACCGCCTTCCGCAGCCGGCCGAGCGTGAGGCGATGGATGCGCGCGAGCAGCGCGCGGTCGCACCACTCTTCGTCCTGCGCGCCGGCCCGATAGCGTCCGCGCAGCGCCGCGCCCGAGCGCTCGAGCTGCCCGAGGCCCACGGCGACGCGCGACGGCGGCAGCCCCGATCGCGCGGCCAGCTCCGCCACCGTCGTCGGCCCGACGCATTCGAGCCACCCGCCGACGATGGCGCGCAGCGCGTCCTCCTCGGTCTCCGGCGCGCGCCGCCAGAAGAGCGCTTCCTGCACCGGGGGCGCGAAGTCGAGGCCACCCAGCTCGCGCGGCACCGCCAGCCGCACGGCGGCCACACGCTCGGCGGCGATCAGCAGCGCGCCGGCCCACGTCGCGCGACGCGCGCGCACCAGGTCGGCCGCCCATGCCGTCCAGCCCGACGTCTCGACGGTCGCCAGGGGCACGACGCCGAGCGACAGGAGCACGTCGTGCAGCTCGTCCGCGTCTCGCACCACGGGCCACGCCTGCCGCGCGACCTCGACGATGGCGGCAGCGTCGAGCGCGCCGAGACCGCCGGCGAGGTGGGGCACCGCTTGCCGGAGGGTGACGGCGCGCGCACGCCGCTCCTCGAGCGGCGCGTCGTCGAGATACGTGTACGGGTTGGAGTGCAGGATCTCGTGCGACAGCGGCGAGGGCGCCACGGTGTCGATGGCCACGGTGCGGATCGACCCGTCGTCGACGCCCGCGAGCACGGCGTCGAGGCCGTCGACGTCCATCGCCTCGCGCAGGCAGTTGTCGATCGTCTCCGTCACCAGCGGATGATCCGGGATCGGGATCGGCCCGGTGCCCATGTTCTCCGCGCACCCGAGCTGCTCGGGGAAGACCGCGGCCAGCAGGTCCTCGGCGCGCATGCGCTGGAGGGGCATCGGCACCTTCCGGCCGCCCTCGAAGCGGAGCAGTGCCAGGGCGCGGCCGGCGTTCCAGCGCCAGCGGTTGGTGAACATGGGGGCCGCGAGCGCCGCTTGCGCCAGGTCGTCGCACAGCGACGCGCGGCGCACCATGGAGAACACGCCGTCGAGCGGGAAGCTGTGCTGCGTGCCGAGCGACAGGACGATGCCGTCGTCCGTGGCCGCCGCCTGCAGCTCGAAGTTGAAGCTGACGCAGAAGCGTTTACGCAGCGCGAGGCCGAACGCGCGATTGATGCGGCCGCCGAACGGCGCGTGCACCACCAGCTGCATGCCGCCGGCTTCGTCGAAGAAGCGCTCCGCCACCACGACCCGGTCGGTCGGCACGACGCCCCCGAGCGCGGCATGCGCCTCGAGGACGTAGGTGACGAGCTGGGCCGCGACGTCGGGCGCCAGGCCGCAGTCGGTCTCGAGCCACGGCAGCGCGGCGGTTCCCTGGTCCGCCACCTCCTCGCGCAGCCGCGACACCGCGGCCGACAGCTCGCGCGTACGCGACGGCGCCTCGCCGAGCCAGAACGGGATGGTCGGGGGCGCGCCGTGCGCGTCCTCCACCCGCATGCGGGCCGCTTCCACGCGCAGGATGCGCCACGACCGGTTGCCGAGGAGGAAGATGTCGCCGCGCATGCTCTCGACGGCGAAGTCCTCGTTCACGGTGCCGACGAGCGCGCCGTGCGGCTCCTCGACCACCTCGTAGTCCGCCGTGTCGGGGATCGCGCCGCCGCTGGTGATGGCGACGAGCCGCGCGCCCCGCCGCGCGCGCACGCGTCCATTGACGCGATCGTAGTGCAGATGTGCCGAGCGCCGGCCGCGGCGCGTCGCGACCCCCTCGGCCAGCAGCTCGAGCACGGCGTCGAACTCGTCGCGTGCCAGGTGACGGAAGGGATACGCACCGCGAACGAGCGAGAACAGCTCCTCGACCCCGAGCTCGCCCGCGGCGGCGATCGCGACGCACTGCTGCGCGAGGACGTCACGCGGCCCCGCGGGCACGGCGAGTGCGTCGAGCTCGCCCGCGCGCACCGCACGCACCGCGGCTGCCGCCTGCACGAGATCGTCGCGTGTGAGCGGGAACACGACGCCCTTCGGCGTGGCGCCGCGTGCGTGGCCGGAGCGGCCGATGCGCTGTATGAGCGACGCCAGGGCGCGCGGCGCGCCGATGTGACAGACCAGGTCGACCGTCCCGACGTCGATGCCGAGCTCGAGCGACCCCGTCGCCACCACCACGGGAATCTGTCCCGTCTTCAGTCGCTCCTCGGCGTCGAGGCGTGCACGCCGGGACATGCTGCCGTGGTGCGCGGCGACGCGTCCGCTCCCAAGCCGCTCCTCCAGCGCGTGCGCGATCCGCTCCACGAGCCGGCGGGTGTTGACGAAGACGATGGTGGTGCGATGGGCCGCGGCGAGCGACGCGATGTGATCGTACAGCTCGGCCCACTGCTCGTGGGTCGCGATCGGACCGAGCGGGTCGTCGGGCGCCCAGATCGAGAGATCGAGCGCGCGCCGGTGTCCGACATCGACGATGACCGGCAATGGCCGACCCGCGCCCACGAGCAGCCGGCCCACCTCCTCGACCGGCCGCTGCGTCGCCGACAGTCCGATGCGCTGCAGGCGACGGCCCGCGAGGGCGTCGAGTCGCTCGAGCGACAACGCCAGATGGGCGCCGCGCTTGTCCTGGGCCACGGCGTGGATCTCGTCGACGATGACGGTCTCGGCGCCGGCGAGAAAACGACGGCTGCGATCGGCGGTGAGCAGGATGTAGAGCGACTCGGGAGTGGTGATGAGGACGTGCGGCGGCCGGCGGGTCATCGCCTGGCGCTCGTGCGCCGGCGTGTCGCCGGTGCGGACCATCACACGCAGCGCGGGAAGCTCCTGGCCGTCCGCGGCCGCCAGCGCGCGCAGGTCTGCCAGCGGCTGCTGCAGGTTCTTGTGCACGTCGTTGCCGAGCGCCTTGAGCGGCGACACGTAGACCACGTACGTGCGATCCAGCAGCGCGTCGCAGGCGGCGGCGCCGAGCAAGCGGTCGAGCGACCAGAGAAACGCCGCCAACGTCTTGCCGGAGCCGGTCGGCGCGGCGATGAGCGCGTCGGCCCCGCTCGCGATCGCCGGCCAGCCCGCCTCCTGCGCCGGCGTCGGGGAGCCGAACCGTCCGGCGAACCAGCGCGCGACCAGCGGCGAGAACGGCACGGCCTGTCCTCCCCTCCTCAGCATCCTTGGTCGTTCCTACCACACGTTCTGGGCACAAGTCCCGGGCACAAGCTTTGCGCACAAGTCCTGGCACCACGCAGGGTCGTTGGCAACGTGGCGCTTTCCTCCCTGGCGAGGGCCCGGCTATATCGGGATCGTGTCGCGCAAGACCGGTCGATCGCGCCCGTATCCAGCCCGCGGCGAGGCGCCCGCCGGCGGCCGCGCGCAGGTGACGGCCGCGGCGCGCCGGCAAGCGGGCTCCGCCGGAACGCCGCGACCGAGCGCGGCGCGGTGGCTCAGGCCCTTCGCAGTCGGCAAGTGGATCCTCTGGGGCGGAGCGACGTTCGTCTTCTTCTACTACACGGCCCTCAACCTCGAGCGACAGATCACCTGGTACCTCGCCGTCGATCAGTTCGGATACTTGAGCTTCGCTCACGACCTCCTGCACGGGCACATCTTTCACGAGTGGGCGCCGCTCAAAGCCCTCGAACCGTTCTTCCCCGGCCGCACCGACCTGCTGGCGCAGACGTACGTCTACGACGCCGGGCGGCTCTACTGTCGGTACGCGCCAGGCTTCCCGATCCTGCTCGCGGGGTGGATCGGGCTCCTCGGCGACGACCGCGCACACTACCTGAACCCGACGCTCTACCTGGTCCTCCTCGCCGTCGCGCTCGCGTTCCAGTGGCGCCTGTTCCGCTCGCCGTGGCGCGCGGCGGCCGGCACCGCGCTCATCGCTCTGTTCCCGACGTTGATGTACCTCTGGGGCCTCACGCTCACGCGCGATCTCTCCGCGCACGTCTTCGCGTTCACCGGGCTCTTCCTCCTGCTCCCGGTGCACGGCCATGCCATGCGCCCGCGCCGGCTGCTCGCGGCGGGCGCCGCGCTCGGCTTCGCCATCGCGATCCGTCCGGACGCCGTGCTCTACCTCCTGGCGGCGACGCTCATGCTCGCAGTCCGCTGGGTGCACGAGCGACGACGGCTGCCCGCGAACGGCGCCGCACGGGCCGCACTCGCACTGGTCCTCGGGGTCGGCGTGGGCGCGTCGCCGTTCTTCGCATACAACTGGGCGGCCACGGGCAACCCGCTGCTTCCGACACAGGGGATGGAGCTGCCCATCCTCCCGACGCTGCCTCCCCCCCCCTTCAAGCGGCAAGTGGCGCCCGGGCCGCCTCATGCAACGCAGCCGGGGGGTGACCAGAAGGTCGGTTTCCCCTCGCCAGGCTGGCGCGGCGGGACGGTCGAGCAGGTGCAGGGAGGCGGATTGCAGCTGGCGCACCTGGCAACGACGCTCCCCGGAAACTGGGCGATGCTGCTGCGCGCGTACACGCCGCTGCTGTTCGGCGTGGCGGTGTGGGGCGCGATGGTCGCCAGCGTGATGCGCCCGATGCTGGCGGCAGGTGCCGTGTCCTACAGCATCGTCGCGTTCCTGTTCTTCAGCTGCTGGCCGCGACCGGACTTCCGCTACCTGATCGGGGTCCTCGTGTTCCTTCCGATGCTCGTGGTCGAGGGGACGATGGGCACGCTCGACCTGGTGCGGATGCTCTGGAAGCGGCACAAGCCCGAGCTGGCGCGGGGGCTCGCGGTGTTCGCCGCCGGCGTGTTCCTGACCGGCGCTGCCATGCTGCGTCCGGCGCCGGGCGGCCTGTCGTTGCCGAGCTTTCTCGTCGTGACGCTCACCGCCGGTGTCGCGGCAGCGGTCGCCGCCGTGACACCGGCGCGCCGCATCGTCGCGCTGGCGGCGCCGGTCCTCATGCTGGGACTGATCTGGTGCCGGGTATCGGAGGTGCAGGCGGTCGCGAATCGCCGCGCGCCGTTCCAGCGCGAGCAGATGCTGGTGGCGCGCGCCAACATGCA
>Ga0066903_100006617_pt1 | contig 10346 bp, 10 predicted proteins | sample PanSoiMetaGPlot1_FD_67491 | JGI IMG/M metagenome (GOLD analysis project Ga0066903, IMG submission 67491) | Tropical forest soil microbial communities from Panama analyzed to predict greenhouse gas emissions - Panama Soil - Plot 1 (version 2) | ecosystem: Environmental > Terrestrial > Soil >...
GGGCAATTCGCCGGCATCAATGCGGGCCTGACCAAGCTCGGCAAGGATGTCGATTCCGCCTTCGGCCAGATCCAAAAGCAATTCGAGGGCCTGAATTCCGCGGCCGAATTGCTGCAGGGCGGTTTCGCCGGCCTGGCCGGGGCGCTCGGCGTCGGCGCCATCGCCGAATTCATCAGCAGCACGACGGAAATGGTCGCCAACCTGCAGCATTCGGCGGATGCGGCAGGCGTCACGGTCGAGCAATTCCAACTGTTGACCGCGGCCGGGCGGACCGCGGGAATCTCTAACGAGCAGATGTCGTCGGGCCTCGAGCGCCTGACGCGGACCATGGGCGAGGCCGAGGCCGGCGGCCGCAAGCAGATGCAAGCCTTTCACGACCTCGGCGTCTCCTATCAATTCGCCAGCGGCCTGATCCGACCGACCTCCGACGTCCTGGCGGATGTCGCGACCAAGCTTAACGCGATCGAAGATCCGGCCGAGCGCGCTCGCATCGAGGTCGAGCTGTTCGGCAAATCCGGTCAGCAACTCGACTCGCTGTTGAAGGAGGGCGGCGACGCGATCGGCGAACTCGAGCAGCACGCGCGCGATCTCGGGCTCGTCATGGGCGATGAGATGATCGCCTCGATCCGCACGCTCGGGGATCACCTCGACGAGCTCAACACGCATTGGCAGGTCTTGAAGGCGACCCTGGTCGATGCCGTGGCGCCGGCGCTCGAATACGTCATGGATCTCATGGCGGGCGTGATTCAGACGGCCGCCGCGCATTCGACCGAAGGCGCCAAGCTGCAGCACCAGATCGAGCAGACGAATGAGGCGATCAAGAATAACGAATTAGCGCTGAAGAACGACCTGCAGGCGCTGAATGATCCGACCTTCCTGCAGGATCTGCTGATGTGGGGCGACCGCAAGGCCGCTGTCGATGCCGACACCGCGGCGCTCGAGGCGAATCGGAAAAAACTGAAAGAGCTCCAGGATCAACAGGCGAGCGCCACCCGGCAATTCATCGTCGTCCCGACCGAGGGACTCGCACCGCCGGCGGCGCCGCCGGCGCTCGGCCATCCCAAGCAAGAGGAAGACCGGACAAGGCAACACCTGGAACTGGCCAAGGCGATCGACGCCGAGACGAAATCCCTCGAGCGCCAGATCGCGGCGCTCACCGAGGACAGCCGCCAAGCCTTCATCGACAACGAGCTGCTGAAGGCGGGAACCACGCTGCGCACCGACGCCGGCGAGACCATCGCCCAGGAAGCCGGTGCGCTGTGGGACGCCCAGGAGGCGAAGAAGGAGAACGCCAAGCTCGACCAGGAGGCGAAGAAGCTCCTGGAAGAGATCCAGACGCCGCACGACAAATACATTGCGGCCTTGAAAGAGGACAGGATCCTCTATGACTCGAATCGGATTTCCCTCGAGCAGTATAACGCCGCGATCAAGGAGCAGACCGACGCCTATGCCAAGGCCGATCCCGAGCTGTCGAAGCAGGCCGAGCTGCAAAAGCAATTCGCCGATTCGGTCGAGAACGCCGCCGGCGCCATCGGTGACGACTTCGTCAAGGCGCTGCTCGACAGCCAGAACGCCGCCGATCGCTGGCGCGCCTTCCTGCAGGCGGCGATCAAGGATGTGATGTCGGCCTTCAACGACCTGGTGAAAAACCTGATCAAGATCGGATTCAACACGCTTTTCGGTGCGCTCGGCCTCAGTCCCGAAGGCGGCGGCGGCGCGATCATCGGTCCGCTCGCCGGCTCGCCGGTCGTGCAGGCCGCCGGCGGCGGGCATCTCGACATCGGCGATTGGGCGATCGTCGGCGAGGCCGGCCCCGAGCTCATGTACGCCGACACGCCGGGCACGATCATCGACGCCGGGCGGACCCGCGGCATCTTCTCGGGCGAGGGCAATGGCGGCAACACCGCCTACATCGACGCCCGCGGCGCCGACGTCGAGGCCGTGGCGCGCCTCGAGGCCGGGCTGCGCAGCCTGCACTACTCGATCGAGCATCGCGCGGTCGCGGCCGTCAGCGCCCAGCGCAAACGCGGCGGCGGCTTCGCTGCCACCTTCGCGAGATAGCCATGGCGGTCTATCCGATCGATCTGCCGAGCGCGCCGGGCTGGTACAAGACCGTGCGCTATACCGCCAAATCGATCAACTCGATGACCCAGAATCCCTATTCCGGGTCGCAGCAGGTCTACAGCTTCGGCGGCGGCTGGTGGGAGGTCGATGTCGTGCTGCGGCCGATGCGCCGCGACAATGCGACCGATTGGATCAGCTATCTCGTCATGCTGCACGGCAAGGAAGGGACGTTCAATCTGATCGATCCCGTCAACGGCACGCCGCGCGGCGCCTGGGCGACGCATCCCGTCGTCTATCACCCGACCGGGCAATACTACGCCGGCGGCATCGCTATCAATGTGGGCGGCTTCGCCGCCAATGCCGCCAACTGCATCCGCGTCGGCGACTGGTTCAACATCGCCAACATGCCCGGCCTCTATCAGGTCGTCGCGACGACGGTGAACGCCGACGCGAACGGCCGGGTCTACGTCGAATTTTGGCCGCCGGCCCGGGCGACGGCGATCTGGAACGGCTGGCAATTGCTGCCGACCGGGGCCAAGGGCGTGTTCCGGCTGAAGAACGATCCCGTCTATGAATGGACCGAGGGCAAGATGCAGATGGCGATCTCGTTTTCGGGCATCGAGGCGATCTGAATCTGATGGCCCGCACCGGCATCGATGCCAATCTCATCAGCCAGTTCCAGGCCGGCACGGTCGGCCTGGCGCTGCTGTTCGAGGGCCATTTCCTCGACGTCTCGCTCTATCTCTGGACCGGGCTCGGCGAGCTCGTCTGGAACAGCCAGGTCTGGCAGGGCGCCGGCGTGCTGATGGGCATCGGAAGTGTCAAGGAGACCGGCGATCTCTCGGCCCAAGGCATGACGGTCTCGCTCTCGGGCTGCGACGAGACCCTGATCTCACTTGCCATCCAAGAGCTGCGCCAGGGCCAGCCTTGCACGGTCTATATCGCCTGCGTCGATTGGACGACGAACGCGCTGCGCTCGACGCCCTATCCGTTCTTTTCCGGCCGGGTCGATGTGCCGTCGATCGACGACAGCGCGACGACCGCGACCATCAGCCTGCAGCTCGAGAACCGGCTCGTCGATTTCGAGCGCGAGCGGGTGCGCTATTACGATCCGCAGACGCAAGCCATGTACAGCCCGAGCGATAAGGGCTTCGACTACGTCGCCGCGCTGCAGGATCAAAAGATCTTCTGGGGGATCAGCAATTGAGCATCGCGCGGACCGAGGACTGGCAGATTACCCTGGCGCAGATGGTGCAAGACGCCGCCGCCGTGCCTTTCGCCTGGGGTACGCACGACTGCTGCATGTGGTCGGCCGACGTCGTCAAGGCGATCTCGATCGACGGCATCGATCTCGCCGCCGCCTATCGCGGCACCTATAACGACCAGGCGAGCGCGCAGCAGGTCATTTCGACGGCGACGAACGGCGGCACGCTCGAGGATCTGATGGTCAAGATCGCGGGCGACAATGAGATGAACGAATACCCGCCCGCCTTCGCCCAGCGCGGCGATGTGGCGCTGTTCGATACCGATAGCGGCCCGGCGCTCGGCATCGTCGTCGCCTCGGGCGATGCCGCCTTCGTCTCGCCCGACGGCCTGGTCATGATCGCGATCGGCAATGTGCGCCGGTCGTGGCGGGTCTCGGCCGCGCCTTACGTTCCGCTCGGCGTCCAGCCGGTGTGATGTGCCGCCGGTCGCCGCGCTCATCGCCGGGATCTCGCTGACCGCGGTCCTCGAATCCGTCGCCATCTCGCTCGTGACTTCGCTCGTCATCGGCGGCCTCGAGATGCTCGTCGCCGGCGGCGGCAAGACGCCGCCCTCGGGCGTGCAATCGCAGACGCCGACCCTGAAGCAGCCGCTGGTGAGCTGGCGCGCCATCTATGGCCGGGCGCGCGTCGGCGGCGCCTGGGTCTATATTCACACCACCGGCAATCCGGTCATCGGGCAGAATTCGGCGCTGATGGGCGCCATCGTGCTCGCCTGCCACCAGTGCGACGCGATCGAGAAGATCTATCTCGGCGACGAGGAAGTGCCGTTCGATTCCGGCGGCAATGCCTGGGGTAAATACCGCAATTACCTGCACATCTGGAAACATCTCGGGCAGCCTGGCCAGGCCGCCGATCCCTGGCTCATCCAGTGGAGCGACGGCCTATGGACGAGCGCGCACCGCCTCGACGGGCGCTGCTATATCGCCATCGACCTGGCCTATAATCAGGATCTTTTCCCATCGATGCCGCAGATCAGCGCCCAGATCCGCGGCAAGAAGGTCGTGGACTACCGCGACAATACGATCAAATGGACCGACAATCCGGTGCTCTGCATCGCCGACTATTTGACGACGACGGACTACGGAATGGGCTATGCGGCGGCCGATCTCGATCTCAACAATTTCAACACCGAGGCGAATCACTGCGACGAGATCGTGCAGACGCCGGGGGCCGGCGGCGGCTGGCAATTGCCGCACGACAATTTCAGCGCCGAAAAGACGAAGACCTGGAAGGCGAGCGCGAAGACCCAGAAGACTCTGGCGAGCGCCTTCACCGTCGCCTCGGAAACGGCGCAATGGAACACCGGCGACCGCGTCTTTCTCTCGGGCTCGTCGCTGCCGGCCGGCGTCAATGCCAACACGGATTACTACGTCATCCGGCAGACCGACGGCCTCGACTACGTTTTCGCCCAGCTCAATCTGAACCGCACGCCGGTGATGCAGCTCGCGACCAGCTATGCCAACGCGACGGCGACGCCGCCGGTGCCGCTCACCATCACCGGCAACGGCTCGGGCCAGATCTGGAAGCTCGACAATATCTGGCTCACCGACATCGGGAGCAAGAACCTGGCGACCGGCGATTTCGTCCAGGTCTGGCCGGCCGATGCCAATCCGCTGCCGACGCCGCTGGTCGCCGGGACTGGCTATTACTGGATCGATCGCGGCCATCAGCCGATCTATTACGAGATCAACCATGCCTTGATCGGCTATGGCCAGGGCATGGTCGCGGCGACGCAGGCCGCCGCCTATAACAATCAGGCGATTCCGCTCACTGGCATCAGTCCCGGCACGCATGGCGTCGGCCAATATTGGGAGAAACGCTGGACTCTCAACGGCGTCGTCGATACCGCGTCCAAGCCGAGCGACATCCTGACGTCGATGCTGGCGGCGTGCGGCGGCAAGCTCGTTCGCCAAGGCTCGAAATGGCGCATCCTAACCGCGGTCTGGCGCGGCGTCACCGATACGCTCACCGATGCCGATGCCCGCGGCCCGATCAAGGTCAATGCGCTGGTCAGCCGGCGCGATCTGTTCAACGCCGTCCGCGGCACCTTCATCTCGCCGATCAATAACGATCAGCCGTCGGATTTCCCGCCCTATCCGAACTTGGCGCGCCCGGATCTCGACATCTTCCTCGCCGAGGACGGCGGCGAGCGCATCTTTTCGAACGACATCCAGCTCCCGTTTACTCGCTCGAGCGGCATGGCCCAGCGCCTGGCCAAGATCCTGCTGATGCAGGTCAGGAAGCAGATCTCGGTCGTGTTCCAGGCCAAGTTGACGGCGTTCGGGATTACCGCCGGCGAGATCATCCAGGTCACCAACAAGCGGATGGGCTGGGCGAACAAGACCTTCGAGGTCGTCGATTGGACGTTCTCGCTCACCGGCGCCAGCGCCGGCAGCGGCCCGGTGCCGGGCGTCGATCTGACCCTACGCGAGAGCGATCCGGCGATCTTCGACTGGAGCTATGGCGCCGAGACCACCGGCTGGTGGGCGCCGCGCACGAACCTGCCGCAGGTCTGGTATGTCCCGGCGCCGGTCATCATCCAGGTCACCGAAGAGCTCAAGATCGTCAAGACCGGCGGCGGGCGCGAGAGCTATGCGCATATTTACTGGCAGCCGATCGCCGACGCCTTCACCGGCTATTACCAGGTCGGCCAATGGGACGCGGCGAATCCCGCCGCCGTCGGCTATCAGGATCTGCAGACCGCCTCGACCGGAACCGAGAACGTCGTCGGGCCGCTGGCGCCCGGCGAGACCTATTGCTTCGTCGTCCGCGGCATCAACATCCTCAACATCAGCTCGCCCTGGTCGGCGCCGGTCTGCGTCCACATTCTGGGCGTGACGACGATTCCGCCCGATGTGCAGAATTTTCATGTCCAGCCGCTCGCCGACAAGGCGCTCGTCACCTGGGCGCTCTCGACCGATGCCGACGTGCTGAACGGCGGCTATATCGAGCTCCGCTGGACCTCGGACACGACGAACAAAGCGAGCTGGCTAAACGCCACCGCGCTCGATCTCTACCTCGCCGGGACCGCGACCGAGGCCACGATCCTGCTCAAGGCCGGCACCTATTTCGCCAAGCAGGTCAACAGCGGCGGCCTCAAATCGCAGAACGCGGTGAGCTGGATCATCCTGGTCGTCGATAAGCCGGGCTGGAACATCGTCCTGCAGACCCTGGAAAGCCCGAGCTTCCCGGGCACGAAGACCTCGCTCATCGTCTCCAACAATAACCTGCAGCTCGGCTCGACCGGCGCTGGCTCGATCGTCGATAACTGGGTCAATGTCGATGCCGTGCCAAATTGGGACGGCGAGGGCGGCGCGGTGCCGACCGGGACATATGCCTTCAGCGTCATCTATGACCTGGGCGCCAAGTTCGGCTTCCGCGCCGAGCTCGACATGATGGCATCGGAGATCGGCAATTCGCTCTGGGGCGACCAGGCGAGCGCCACGATCACGGCGCAGATCGCGACCACGAACGATCCGCCGCTGACGGGAACGCCGACCTGGTCGGCCTGGCAGCCGCTCTTGCTCGGCGACTTCATCGGCCGCGGCGTCAAGCGCCAGCTCATCTTTAATACCAAGGATCCGCACGCCTCGATCGCCTGCAGCTACCTGCACGATTCGATCTCGATGTTCTCGCGGACCTGGACGCAAGCCGCGGTCGCCATTCCGGCAACCGGCCTCAGGGTCAACTACACGCCCGCCTTCTACGCCGTGCCGACGAGCTGGGGCGACGTCGATAATCAAACCGCCGGTGACTACGTCCAGGTCACGGCGCAGGATCGCAGCGGGGCGACCTATACCATCCGCAATTCCGGTGGCGTGGCCAAGGCCGGCACGGCCGATCTCTATGCCGTCGGCATCGGCCAGCAGCTCGCATAAGGGAGGGCAGAAATGCAGCATGATCTCGTCGTCGATAACAATGACGGGTACGACGTCCGCATCGACTTCAACCAGGCGCTGCAGGCGCTTGGCACCGGGATGCTCGGGACGACCGCGCCGACGACGCCCTATCCCTGCGAGATCTGGAACGATCAATCGAGCGGCAAGGTCTGGCGCCGCAATTCGGCCAACACCGCTTGGCTGCAGTTCGGCAAGCTCGACGCGGTCAAGGTCGCTGACATCCCGGCCGGCGGCACGACCGGTCAATCGCTGGTCAAGAATTCGAACGTCGATGGCGATGTCGGCTGGGGCGCCTCGGGCCTGCCGATCTCGGGCGGCAACATCACGGGCAACCTGACAATCACCGGCACGCTCGGCGTCACCGGCACGACGACCCATACCGGTCGCGTCACCGTCAACGCCGGCGACATCGGCATCATCCTGACCGCGGCCTCGGGCCAGTGGTGCCGCTATCGCTCGCAGAACGCCCGGATCTGGGATTTCGGCTCGGATCTCAACGGCAATTTCCAGATCGACGACGATACCGCCGGCGCGGCGCGATTCCTGATCGACGCGGCGGGCAACACGACGATCTATCAGAGCCTGACGGTCAACGGTAATGAGACCGTGCAAGGCGTCCAGGTCGCCAATGGCGGCGATGCCGGCTTCCAGCTCTATGCCGCGCAAGGCGCGCACGCCCGCTATCTGTCGCAGGTCAACAACGTCCGTCAGTGGCGTTTCGGCTGCGAGGCGAGCGGCAATTTCGACATCACCGACCAGAGCGCCGGTGCGGTGCGCATGATCATCGATACCAATGGATTCACCACGCATTATGCCGGCCTACAGACGACCGCCGGCGACGGCCTCTGGATCAACGCGCCGACCGGCGCCAATGCGCGCCTGCGCACCATCGTCACCGGCGTGCGCGAGTGGGATGTCGGCACCGCGTCCGATGGCACCTTCGGCGTCTGGGATATAAGCGGCGGCCTGCTGCCGCTCTACATCGTTGCCGGCGGCGGCGCGACGCTCAACTACCCGACCAACCAGCTCGGCCAGGGCATCAAATACGGCAGCTATGCCAACGTCAATGTCGCCTTCCGCTGGATCTCGCTGACGAACTTCGCCCTGTTCATCAACGGCTCGAACGTCGGCACGGTCTATATGCAATCTTCCGACGAGCGGCTGAAAAAGAACGTCAAGGCGCCCGAGGGCGACGCCCTCGGCGAGCTGCGCAAGCTCAAGCTCATCAGCTATGATCTACCCGATCCGAGCGACGATGCGGCCAAGCCGGCGCATGTGACGATGGGATTTTCGGCCCAGCAGATCCGCGCCATCATTCCCGAGGCCGTCACCAGCGCACCGCGCCAGGCGATCGATCCCGAGCGCGATCTCACCAAGCAGCCGCTGACCGAGGATGAAGTGCAGCTCTCGCTCGCCCATGGCCCGCTGCTCGCCCGCTGCGTCGGCGCCATCCAGCAGCTTGCGGCCAAAGTCGAAGCCTTGGAGGCGCAAATTGCGGGCAAAGCCGTGGCATAGCGCGCCGATCGCTCTGATCGCCTGGATCGCCTTGACCGGGCAGGCAGCGCCGCCGAGCTCTCACGTTCAGCCGCCAAACTTCTATGCGATCGTGCCGCCGAAGATGGGCGTTCACGACCTGGTGCTATTTGCCGCCCGCGACAAGCGGATCGAGCTCGTCGCCCGCGCCATCTGCCGGCTGCGTGGAATCGATCCAGATTTCCAGGGATTCCCTTATTCCGACGGACCTGTCTGGGAATACATGATCCCGCAAGCCATGCTATTCCTGGCGCAACTGGATGCCGCAGGAGCCAGCAAATGAGCCTGCCGCCGCTGACGCCGGCGCTGCGCCGCGCCCTCGAGCTGCTCTATGACGCCATCACCATGGTGCAGATCGAGACCCAGCACATGGATCAGGAAGCACGGGCGAAATATCTCTCGAATCGCATCGCGCAGCGCCATTTCGAGCGCCAGGGCAAGCCGGCGATCGACAATCCGCGCCTGGTCGCCACGGTCGTCGCCGAGATTCTCATGCTGATGGCGATCAGCCTCGATGACACATGATCGACGCGCCGATCCTCGCCTTGAACTACTATCGCCGCGGCTGGCTCTCGCCCGGCAAATTCATCGCCGCGGTCGGTGTGCTGCGCGATCTCGAGCTCACCGCTAGCGCGTGCCACGATCCCGCCCGGCTCGTCGATGCCAGGTCGCGCCTGGCGACGGTGCGCAAGACGCTGACCGACGAGCAATTCGATCTGGTCACCAACTTCGTGCAGGACGCTAACCCGAGCTCCTGGGCCAAGCTCAACGGCTTGGCACAACGCGACGGCTTGCCTAAGCTTCGCGCCGCGCTCGCCCGCCTGACCGCAATCTATGTCGAGGATGACACCGAATGAACGACCAGGAATTCGACCAGGAAAAGGCCCATCGCGACGGTATGCAACGCCTCGCCTTCGAGCTCGATCAACTGCTAAACGGCGTCCTGATCGGGCAGAACCGCCAGATCGGCTTTGTCGCGCTGATGTTCCCGTTCGGCCAGCATAGCAATGGCGCGCAAGTCAACTTCGTCACCAATGGCGCCAACCGCGACGACGTCATCGCGCTGTTCAAGGCCATGTTGGCGCGCCTCGAGGGCCAGCCCGAGACGGTCGGCACGGCATGAATTGCGCCGAGCTCGAGCATGAAGAACAAGCAGCCGCCACGACATCGAGCAGCGCACCAGCGGGGTGATGCGCACCGGCTGGCGCTGTTTCACAAATTCGAAAAGGCGTTCGCACCGCGTCAATCCGCACGGGGGCGCGGCTATAATAAGGATTGGGAGCAATTGCGTGCCGAGCACCTAGCGCGGCAACCGTTCTGTAGTACCTGCGCCGACGCCGGGGTCACTAGAGTCGCAAAGATCGTCGATCATGTGCAGAGCATCCGCCAGCATCCCGAGCTGCGCCTCGATCCCGCTAACCTGCAGTCCCTATGTTGGCCATGCCACAACCGCAAGACCAATCAATATGATCGAGGTTTCGGCATCCGTCCGCGGCGCAAGCCTGGACCGCTGCCGCTGGGGTAAGCGATGCCGGCAAACGATGGGGGGGCGGTCGAAAAACGCGACCGGGGAGCCTCTACGGAC
>Ga0066903_100006618_pt1 | contig 10345 bp, 12 predicted proteins | sample PanSoiMetaGPlot1_FD_67491 | JGI IMG/M metagenome (GOLD analysis project Ga0066903, IMG submission 67491) | Tropical forest soil microbial communities from Panama analyzed to predict greenhouse gas emissions - Panama Soil - Plot 1 (version 2) | ecosystem: Environmental > Terrestrial > Soil >...
GGGAACGGCTGCTGCACGCTCGCGCAGCTCTCGCCCACCTCCAGCGCGAACGCAGCGAGAAACACCAGGCCGGTCACGTTCTCCAGGCCCGCCGACGCCTGGGAGATCACGGCGCCTCCGTATGAATGCCCGACGAGCACGACCGGACCGTCGATGGCCTTGACCATTTCGCTCACGACGCTGGCGTCGAAGGCGACGCCGCGAAGTGGGTTCGGCGGGGCAAGCACCGTGTGGCCGGTGCTCTCGAGCTCGCGGATCACTCCCCCGAACCCGGACGCGTCGGCGAAGGCGCCGTGGACGAGGACGACAGTAGGGCCAGGCATCATCGGGTCCTCCTCGGGTTCGAGAGGTGGCTCCAACGACGCTACGTCACCCGAGCCGAGCGAGTCGGCCCAGGGGGTACGCGGCCCGGCACCCCACCGTTGTTCTAGCTACGCCTTGGGGCGTAGTCATCGTGCGGATGGTCCGCGATATGTTGACCAGCTCGCGGAGAAGCGCTAGCCGATATTGAGCCGTTCGAGCGGCTGGCCGGTGATGCGGGCGATGATCTCGAAGTCCTTGTCGACATGCAGGACAGTCAGCCCGCTCAGCTCGGCCGTCGCCGCGATGATCAGGTCAGGAATTGACGGTGCCCTGTGCTGACCACGATCGGCCAGCAGGGTCAGCACTTCTACCGAGCGGTCCTCGATGGCAGGTGTCTGGTACTCCACCGGCATCGCCGACATGGGCGGCCGCTGCAAGTTCGTGCGCAGGCCGGCACCGGACCGGGCCGAGTAGCCGACTTCCAGCCGGGTGACCGTGGTGATTCGGACCAACCCTCGCGCGATCCGGGCCGCCCACTCCGCCGCATCCGTACTCTCACCCAGGCGGACGAGGGCGGACTTGTCGATCAGCCAATCCGTCACCGCCAGGCCCGCGACATGACGTCCGGGTCGGCCAGGTCGGCGAAGGCTTCGCCGAACCGCGCCAGGTCTCGTGTTGTCACCACGGCCCCGGCGGCGGCGTCCTGAGCTAGCCGACGCCGGACGTACTCGCTGCGTGACAGCCCGAGCCGGCTAGCGCGCGCGTCCACAGCCGCGATGACATCGTCGGGTACGTCCCGTATCAGCATGTCAGTCATCCGCGCCTCCAAGTGATATCCCATGATAGCACTCACTCGGCCCGACCCCCGGCGCACGCTCAGGGCGATAGCCCCATTCGCCCGGTTGCCAGGGAGTCAACCCGGCGTCTCGCTGGAAGTCGCCAGCAACGGCTCGGCCACACGTTCACTCTGTCATGCGCTTCGCGGGCGCAGCCGGACGCCGAAGCCGGTGATGGCCAGCTTCAGCAGCACAAAGCCAGGCGCCGTCAGCGCGGAAACCTTGGCGGCGCTGAGGTCCTCTAGTTCAGCGAGGACTGCTGCGTATGTGTCGGGCCCCTGGCGACGGGCCTGGCTGAGCGTTACCGCGTTGGCCCAGACCTTCTCGCGCGACTCGCGCAGGAACCGCTGCGAGCCACGCTGGTTGAGCGGCCGCAGCAGCCGGTTGAGAACGGATCCTGGCCCCGATACGCTCACGAGCTCGTCGTCCTCGGCGGCGACCCGTGCGGCGAGGACCCGGTCGATGGCCCGGTGATCTTGCTCCCGCTTGGCCACGAGCGCCGGCGCGTCGAATTCCTCGTCGGTGATCACCGTGACCAGTGCCTGCGGTAGGTCGAAGTTGATATGAGCGTTCATGCCGAGGAGCACGTGATTCAGGGCAGGCAGATCGCGCGGCGCGCCGAAGGCGATCTGCCACGGTCGGGTCGTCTGTCCCCCGGACATGGCTACCTCGAGGGCATCCAGGTACAAGCTCGCGAAGGCGACGTCCCAGCGCTCCGCCCAGTCAGGGTCGATAAACCCGCCGCCCCTGATTGCCTCGGCGACTGCGATCGTCGTGCGGAGATAGGTGGCGTGGAAGTACTGGCGAGGGTCGTCCGCGGCCTGCAGGGGCTTTAGCAGTGCGCGCATGCGCTCGATCGTTGCTTCGATCATGTTGCCGCGACCGCCTGCTGGGCCAGGCGCGCCTCCATTCGCAGCGTCAGGACGACGATCGCTGCAAGGACGGCAACGAACCCGCCGGAGATCATCCAGGTCATCGCGTTGGCCGCGTGAAACTGCCCGGTTGCCCGTGCGCCAGCTGCCACGATCAGCGCGAGCATGAGCGCAGCCACCTGAAGCAGCACCCGAGCGCTGCTCCACCGGCGGTCGAACAGCGCACCGAGGCCGGCCATTCCAAGACAGAAGATGGCGCCAAGTACCTGAGATGTCAGTGGAGTGAGGGTCCACGGCCAGAAGGTCACAGCCTGGTTCGGCAGCAGGAACAAGAACGCGCCGGTGAGCAGGGACAGCCCGCCGACGACAGCGATGATCCGGCTGACACCGACAGAGAGCAGCAGGTCCGCGCTAGTGGCAGGCACGTCATGCGTGCGATTGGCGAGGAAGACCCAGAAGACGAGGAAGGGCGTCGTGAAGTAGAGCCCAGCCCACAGCCAGAAGGCCACATGCGTGTGCAGGAACTTATCCCAATGGGCGATGGTGGCTACCCCCATCAAGGTCGCGAAGGTTCCGACCGGTACGAACCCGCCCTTGACCGTGTGCCACTCCTTTGCCCTGAAGGCCCGAAGGAAGAAATACGCGCCACCGAGGTAGACCGAGCCGAGCACCATCGGTGTGAGCGTCGGTTCGATGTCCCAGGCGAACAGCCGGGCAGTGTCGCTCGGCCAGGGCACCAGCACGACGAATGCCACCGCGAGAAACGGGATGATCACGAGCGAGACCCAGCGGGTCGGCGCCAAGACTCGATCATCACGGACGCTTTTCTCTGGGTCAGGAGTGGCCATTGTTCCTCGCATTATTTCGATCATGGACCTTGTCACATGGTGCGGCCCAGCGTTGCAGCCGGGTTGCAGTGGTGGCCGACGTGGTCATCTCCGGAGCCGTTTGCTCGGCTTCTGGGACCATCTGGGGACCATAAGTGCCCGGCGCGAGTGTACGACGGCACGAGGAAGGTCAGAAGGCTTGATCAACGATCTTGGTTCAGCCTATGGGGACCACCTATGCCCTACCGGATTCCTGTACCGCCCACCCTGCCCGGTCGGCTCGCGCGCCGAATGAAGTCCGCACGGAACCAGTTCACTGCCGACGCTGACTCAGTAACGGATCGAGCGCCGCCAAGCGCCTCGCACACGCGCGATAATCGGGGCCATGGCTTCCGTTCCCCCCGCCAGGCACCTGGTGCGGGCAAGAGACCTAGCCGACGCGCGGTATTTCGAGCCTCTGACCGTAGCGGACATGGCTGGGGCGGCAGGGCTGTCGAGGTCCCACTTCAGCGCGCAGTTCAAGCGCGCCTTCGGCGAGTCGCCGCATACCTACCTGCTCACTAGGCGGCTGGAACGGGCCGCCGCCCTGCTCCGCACTACCGACTACGCGGTCGCCGACATCTGCTTCCGCGTCGGCCTCGACAGCGTGGGCTCGTTCACCAGCAGCTTCCGCCGCGCCTACGGCAGAACGCCGACCGCGTACCGGGCCGGTTTCCCTCCTGCGGCGACATACGCGGTGATCCCGGCGTGCGTGCTACGGGTGTATGGCCGGCCGCAACACCGGACGTTTGGAGAAGACGCCGCTGGGGCGGCGTAGCTACCGTTACTGGCGATCGAACCGACCAGACGGGAGAGACCGCGATGATCAAGGTGGCTAACGCTCAGCTGTGGGTGCACGACCAGGACGACGCGCTGGACTTCTACACCAAGAAGGTGGGCATGGAGGTTCGGTCCGACGCGACAGTTCCCGAAATGGGGAACTTCCGCTGGCTCTCCGTCGGCATGCCGGGCCAACCGGATTTCGCGGTGTCGCTGATGGCCATCCCCGGCCCGCCGGTCATGGACGCCGCCACCGCAGAGCAGGTGCGCGACCTCATGGCGAAAGGCTTCGCAGGCACGGTGTTCTTTAACACCGACGACTGCCAGACCGCATACGACGAGATGACCGCGCGAGGAGTCGAGTTCACTGGCAAGCCCGAGCGGGTGCCCTACGGCATTGACTGCGCGTTCCGCGACCCATCCGGCAACAACATCCGTCTTGTTCAGCCGATGCCATAATGCTCGTCGCGGGAGCGCTTAGCTCGCTGTCTCCGGGCCAAGGGTAGTCGCAGGTTCAGATCCCGCCGAGGTGACGCATGCCGCGCCGCCGCGTGTCGTCATCTCGGATGAGGTCTCACATGAGCCGTAGAAACATGGACGTCGTCAGCGTCGTCGTGATGGCGCCGGTCCTCGGCCCGGACCTGTCGTACGTATCTGCGGTCGACCCACGGGTCAGGGTCATCGACGCAAACAAGGCCGACCCGCAAGAGCTCGATGCCGCCCTGGGCGTAGCTGACGTTCTGCTTGTCGGCTACCCGCTGCCGTCAGTTCTCGCCGCACGAGCACCGCGCCTCGTCTGGGCCCACCACACCCAGGCGGGCGTCTCGAACCTGCACAACACTGACCTGTGGACGTCAGGCGTCACTCTCACCACCAGCCGCGGCGTCGTGGCCGCCAGCGCCATTGCCGAATACGTGGTAGCGGCCGCGGCCTTCTTCGCCCGCGGCCTGCACCAGGGCATGCAGCAGAAGCAGGCGGGCCTGTTCATGCGCAGCGGGTACGAGATGGTCAGCCTGAGCGACGCCACGATGGGCGTCGTTGGCCTTGGCGGCATCGGCCGTGAGGTCGCGCGACAGGCCAAAGCGCTCGGCATGCGCGTCCTCGCCACACGGCGCTCGGTTTCCGCTCCCGCCTATGACACCGATGGCGTCGACTGCCTGCTGCCCGCCGACCAGCTGCCCCAGATGGCGGCCCAGAGCGACTTTCTCGCGGTGTGCGCGCAACTGACTGCGGAGACGGCGGGCATGATCGACACAAGCGTCTTCGCTGCTCTCAAGTCTGGCGCGGTGCTGATCAACGTGGCCCGCGGCGAGGAGGTCAATGAAGACGCGCTGATCGACGCTCTCGTCAGCGGCGACCTTCGCGGCGCAGTCCTGGACGTGTACGAGGGGGAACTTGCCGGCCGGCCGCCACGGCAAGATCTGGTGGAACTACCTCAAGTCCTTCTCACCCCGCACATCTCCGGTCGTGGCGACCCCTCTCGCGGGGAGCCGGTCCGTCGGCTCTTCGCCGACAACCTGCGCCGCTTCCTCGGCGGAGAGCCACTGCTCAATATCGTCGACCGGCAACGGGGATACTGAGGCTTCAGCCAGCCTGAGACCGCGGACTCACCAAGCCGTGCGTCACCTGCCGTGACCTCGATGAGCTACTTCCGGGAGCTACATGTCCGACCCGACGTTCGACCTCACCGGAAAGGTTGCGCTGGTCACCGGCGGCAGCCGGGGGCTGGGCCGGGTGATGGCCGATGCATTCGCCGCACGCGGCGCGGACCTGATTGTCGCCAGCCGCAAGGCCGACGCCTGCGAGTCAGCCGCCCGCGAGATCACCGCACGTTTCGGAGTGACGGCACTGCCGGTGGCGTGCAACGTGAGCAGCTGGAACGACTGCGACGCCCTGATTGACCGTGCCTACACGAAGTTCGGACAGGTTGACGTCCTGGTAAACAACGCCGGCATGTCCCCGCTCTACCCCTCGCTCGACCAGGTCAGCGAGGCGTTGTGGGACAAGGTAATCGCGGTGAACCTCAAGGGTCCGTTCCGCCTTAGCGCCGTCATCGGCTCGCGGATGGCTGCGGGAGCGGGCGGTTCGATCATCAATGTGTCCTCCGTCGCGGCGAGACAACCGAGCCCGCGCGAGTTGCCGTACGCCGCCGCGAAGGCGGGACTCAACACGCTCACCCAGGGCTTCGCCCGGGCCTTCGGCCCCACCGTCCGGGTGAACGCCATCCAGGCAGGACCCTTCCTCACCGACATCTCGAAGGCCTGGGACCTCGACGCGTTCGCCGAGCGGGCCCGCGCCACCATCGCGCTCGGACGGGCGGGTGAGCCGCATGAGGTGATTGGCGCCGCCGTGTACTTCGCGTCGGCAGCGTCGTCGTTTTGCACGGGCGCCATTTTGCAGCTGGACGGCGGCGTGTTCTGAGGGCCATCAGACAGCGGGAAGGCAACCAGGGAGAAGGGCCTAAGAAGATGAGCTATTCGGCGGCAAGCACAGCGGATAGGGTGACGGTCGGCCTGATCGACGGGGTGGCCGACGTCCGGCTGAACCGGCCGGAGAAGCGCAACGCGCTCGACCCGGCGATGTTCGAGGCGCTCATCGCGATCAGCGAGCGCCTCAGGACCGAGCCCGGGCTGCGGGTGGTCGTAGTGTCTGGCAACGGGCCCGATTTCTGCGCCGGGCTGGATTTTGCCTCGTTCGAGGCAATGCGCTCAGGCGAGCGGCCATCGGCGGCTGCTCAGCTCCCGCCGTCCGACGGGCCCGCCAAGGCCACCGGCCAGCGCGCGGCCTACGTGTGGACCGAGCTGGAAGTTCCCGTAATCGCCGCGGTGCATGGCAACGCCCTCGGCGGCGGTCTGCAGATCACGCTCGGGGCTGATGTCCGCATCGTCGCGCCCGATTCGAGGCTGTCAGTCTTTGAGGTGGCCTGGGGTCTCATCCCTGACATGACCGGCACTCAGCTACTGCCCGAACTGGTCGGCCGGGACGTCGCCAAGGAGCTGACGTTCACCGGGCGGCTCGTCAGCGGTGACGAGGCCGTACGGATCGGGCTGGCGACGCGATCCGAGGTCGATCCGCGCACAGCGGCCCTCGCCATGGCGAAGGAGATTGCCGGGCACAGCCCACAAGCGATCCGGGCGGCGAAACGGCTGCTGAACCTCGCCGGACGGGTCGAGCTCGCGTCCGGCTTCGCGGCGGAGCAGCAGGAGATCCGCGCGCTGATCGGCAGCCCGAATCAGGTCGAGGCCGTTACGGCACGGTTCGAGAAGCGCACCCCGACGTTCGCCGACGTCTGAACCTCGATCCTTAGGCGGCGGCCTCACCAGCCGGGCCCTCCATGTCACGCACGGGAAGGGTCACGACAGTGCCCTCCGGCGCACCGCCAAGCATCTCCCAGGTCTTGTTCAGCTCGTACTGGTAGTACAGCGTGTGCAGGCCGGCGACGAAGCTCGCGATCAAGCCGATGAGTCCATTGCAGCTGCGGGGCAGGCCCGCGGCCTCCTGCATCGCGCCGATGCGTTCGCCGGTTTTGAAGATGGAGACGAACGGCGGAACGATGATCAGCGCTCCCACGGAGATCGCGACGACCGCAACCCCGGGGCTGACCTCGATCTGATTGTCCAGGTCGCGAGCTTCCCGGTTGACCTTGTACCACCAGACCAGGTGATAGATGCCGAGAGTGAGGAACGGCCACACCAGCCAGACCAGGAAAATGTTCCGTGTTTTTCCTATTCGTCCAGTCATTGGCACTCTTCCCTGTGAGTTCGTTGCGATGCGTGAGCTACCACACACCTAACGTAGTCAGCGTCCGGCCTGGCACGAGCGCCAGATCAGCACAGCAATCACGGTCGCGAGCGGCCGGCCGAATGTCCGGTCCGCCTGGTCGGGTCGTCTGCTGCGGACGGCTCCGGTCCGGGCCTTCCCTCCGGCGGCTGACGGAGGTTGGCAACCGCGACTGCTGCCACGAAGGCTGCGAGGATCAGGAATGCCCACGTACCATTGCGACCGCTCAGGGCACTTCCGATCAGCGGAATCACAACGATGGGAACGACATTGGGTCCGGTCTGGGCGATCGCGAGAGTTGCTGCGGCCTTGCCTGGGAACAACCGCTCGGCCGCATCGATCAGCACCGCATAGGGCAGCGCAAACCCGGCACCCATGAGCACCACCGCCAGGCTTGCGACCGTTATCGACCTGCTGGCGGCGAGCGCGGCAAGACCACCAGCCGCGATGAGCAGCCCGCCGCCGGCCAGCACCGCGAAGGCCCGCCTGCCTCGAATAATGCGCGGGCCCACGGGCCGGACCACCGTCGTCAGGCCAAAGAGAACGAACGCGAGGGTGCCTGCGACCGCAGTGCGCACACCAGCCTCCTTGGCCAGGAAGGCGACGAGCCACGCACTCACGATCAGTGGCACGCCGTTGGCAGCGACGAACAAGGCGACGAGTCGCCAGAGCTTGCCCGCCCGCAGCGCCGCCATGACGAATGCACGGTCCGGGCGGGGCACCGGCCGCATCGTTATTGACCGCGGAAGCACGAGCAATGGCAAAGCGCATATCGCCGTTGAGACCACGAACCCGGCACGCCACGTTGCCCCAGCATCCGCCAGGCCGCTGCCCAGACCGAGCGCCACCGCGATGCCGAGCGTTATCGCCCCGCCCAGCATCCCCAGCAGCCGCACGCCGCCGAGCTCACGTGCCATCACCGGCGCCGCTACCAGCGCGAGCCCGGCTCCAGCGCCAACCATGATGCGAGCCGCCACCAAGGCAGCGAACACAGGACTTACGGCGAACAGCAGCTGTCCGGCAGCCATCACTGCTGCCGCGATCGCGGCCGCGCGCACCACCCCGGCACGCGCGGCTAGCGGCACCACAAAAGGCGTCGCGACCGCAGTAGCGGCGAAGTACGCGGTGCCCGAGAGCAGGCCCACCGTGGCAAGCGATACCCCGAACGAATGGGTAAGCGACGTAGCAACTGGCCCGACGTTGCCTGCGCCCCAGCCGACGCCGAGCCCAAGCAGGATGGCGCACAGTCCACGATCTTGGACCGGCATGGGTACCAGGCTAGATCACCGGCTCCGACCGCATACTGTCCGCCTCGGCGGCCTGAGCCGGCCTGAGCGGGCCCGCTCTGCTCTTGTCGGGTTCTTACAACCGGCGGCGCTCTGAATCCGTTCTGTCCGGTATTGGCCTTTCGGGCGCCGACCAAGCAGGATTGATGCGCGCGAAAGCACGCTCGGGCTGGGGACATAGCCCCTAGCGTCGGTTAATAGGGAGACTCAGCCTTGTTCAGTCGCGTCGCCATCGTCAACCGCGGTGAGGCCGCCATGCGGCTGATTCACGCCGTCCGGGACTTGTCCGCAGAGAGCGGCGCCCGGATCGAGACGGTGGCCCTCTACACCGACGCTGACGCTGCCGCCATGTTCGTCAGGGAGGCCGACCTTGCCCACGCACTCGGCCCCGCGCTGGCTCGCCCTTACCTCGACCTGGCGGTGCTGGAGCGCGCCCTCGTCTAGGCCGGGGCCGACGCTGCCTGGGTTGGCTGGGGCTTCGTCGCCGAGGATCCGGCGTTCGCCGAGCTGTGCGCGAAGATCGGCGTCACGTTCATCGGGCCGGATCCCGAGGCGATGCGCAGACTGGGCGACAAGATCGGCGCCAAGCTGATCGCCGAGGAGGTCGGCGTTCCCGTCGCGCCGTGGAGCCGCGGCGAGGTCGCGAACCTGGACGACGCGCTGGCCGCGGCCGAGCGTATCGGCTACCCGCTGATGCTCAAGGCCGCAGCGGGCGGTGGCGGGCGCGGGATCCGGGTCATCCATTCAGCCGATGACCTGGCGAGCGGTTTCGAGCGCACCAGCCAGGAGGCGCTGCGTGCGTTCGGCAGCGGCACCGTATTCCTGGAGCAGCTTGTCACTGGTGCCCGGCACGTCGAGGTCCAGCTCATCGCTGACGGCCAGGGCACGGCGTGGGCCCTCGGTGTTCGCGACTGCTCCGTTCAGCGGCGCCATCAGAAGATAATCGAGGAGTCCGCCTCCCCCGTCCTGACACCAGATCAGACCGCGGAGTTGAAGACGTCGGCCGAGCGGCTGGCCCTGGCCGTCGGCTACCGCGGTGCGGCGACCGTCGAGTTCCTCTACCACCCGGACGAGAAGCGGTTCGCCTTCCTCGAGGTCAACACCCGGCTGCAGGTCGAGCATCCGGTTACCGAGCTGACCACCGGCACGGACCTGGTCAAGCTGCAGCTGCACGTGGCGAGTGGCGGGAGGCTCTCCGGGGTGCGGCCGGCCGAGTCCGGGCACGCCGTGGAGGCACGGCTGAACGCGGAGGACCCGGACCGCGACTTCGCGCCCGCCCCTGGCCGCATCACCCGGCTGGTGCTGCCCGCCGGCCCGGGGATCCGCGTCGACACCGGTGTCAGCGAGGGCGACATCATCCCCGCCGACTTCGACTCAATGATCGCCAAGATCATCAGCTACGGCCGCGACCGGGGCGAGGCGCTCGGCCGGCTGAGCCGTGCGCTAGCCGAGACCACGGTGGTCATCGCGGGCGGCGCCTCCAACAAGAGCTTCGTGCTCGACCTGCTCGGCGAGCTTGAGGTAGTCAACGCAACCGCGGACACCGGCTGGATTGACCGGGTCAGGGGCGAAGGCCGCCTCGCCGCGCATGAGCACTCCGCCGTCGCGCTGGCCGCCGCCGC
>Ga0066903_100006619_pt1 | contig 10344 bp, 8 predicted proteins | sample PanSoiMetaGPlot1_FD_67491 | JGI IMG/M metagenome (GOLD analysis project Ga0066903, IMG submission 67491) | Tropical forest soil microbial communities from Panama analyzed to predict greenhouse gas emissions - Panama Soil - Plot 1 (version 2) | ecosystem: Environmental > Terrestrial > Soil >...
GGATTGTGTCCGCCGGGTCATTGTCGGCTCAAAACCCTGAGAGCTTTCTGTCGATCCACGCGCGTGATCGAATCATGCGTTCCGTCGATGACGGAGATCGAATCGTTCTTCGCGGGGACCGGCATCCCATGGCCATCGCACAGAATGACGTTGGCGCCGCGCCCCCTGATTTCCGCATGGATCGCATGGTCCTGGTGCTCAAACCAGATCTCCAACAACAGCGTGCACTCGACGAGTTCGTTGCGCAGCAGCACGATCCTGAGTCGCCCTTCTATCACGAGTGGTTGACGCCCGAAGATTTTGGTGACCGCTTTGGAATTTCTGAAAACGATCTTCAGCAAGTGGTGACATGGCTGGAGAGTCACGGCATGCGAGTCGATGAGGTTGCACCCAGCCGCCGCATGCTCGTGTTCAGCGGGACCGCTGCAGACGTCGAGTCAACATTTCGTGCGCCGATTCGGGCGTACCGTGTCGGCGGCGAAATCCATCACGCGAACGCGCGCGAGCCTGAGATTCCGAGATCGCTTGGCGACGTGGTTGGAGGTGTACTTTCTCTGCATGATTTCCGTAGTCAGCCTCTCCATGTCGCTCAGACCGGCATTGCGCCGGAATTTACGGCGGGCAGTTGGCACTACCTGGCGCCGAACGATTTCTCTACCATTTATCACTTAGCCCCGCTGTATCAGCGGAGCATCAATGGCTCGGGCCGGACGATTGCGATCGTTGGCCGCAGCAATTTCAAGATTTCCGATGTGCGCCAATTTCGCAGCAGCTTCGGTCTGCCGGCGAACGATCCGCAAGTCGTATTGAACGGTCCGAATCCTGGCATCCTGAATTCAAACGAAGAAGCAGAGGCACTCCTTGATGTGGAGTGGTCCGGCGCGGTTGCGAGAAACGCAACGATCAAGTTTGTGGCCTCCGCGTCCACGGCAACGAGCGATGGAGTTTATCTATCATCGCAGTATGTTGTGAATCACAACCTGGCGGCCGTGATGAGTGTCAGCTTCGGATTGTGTGAAGCGGCCCTCGGAACATCGGGAAACACCTTCATCAACAGCTTGTGGCAACAAGCAGCCGCGCAGGGAATCACTGTTCTCGTCTCGTCGGGCGATAGCGGCGCGGCAGGATGCGATTCGCCCTCTGCAACGCAGGCCAAGAAGGGTCGAGGCGTGAACGGACTGTGCTCCAGCCCGTACAGCGTGTGCGTGGGCGGAACGCAGTTCAACGATGTCGCCGATCCCGGACGCTACTGGTCGACATCGAATGCGCCGGGCACGCAGGCGTCTGCGCTTGGTTATATCCCTGAGCAGGCGTGGAACGAGAGCGCATCTTCGGGATTGTGGGCGACCGGTGGCGGCCCAAGCACGGTCTACGCGAAGCCGTCATGGCAGACGGGAAGGGGAGTTCCAACCGACGGAAAACGCGACACGCCTGACGTGTCTTTCTCTGCTGCCGGCCACGACGGATACTTTGTCACGATGCATGGCGGCACGACGATACTGTCGGGTACCTCGGCAGCGGCTCCGGCTTGGGCCGGAGTGATGGCGCTGGTCGTGCAGAGCACGGCGGCCCGACAGGGGAACGCGAACCATACGTTCTATTCGCTTGCTGCACGGCAACAGGCAGGAAGCGCTGTGGTCTTTCATGACACAACGACTGGAAGCAATAGTGTTCCCGGCGTAACTGGATTCAACGCCACTCCAGGTTATGACCTCGCGACGGGCCTCGGCAGCGTTGATGCCAACGCACTGGTTACACACTGGAACGATGCGCGCACGGTTGCAACATTCCAGTTGAGCGCATCTACAAGTTTGGGACTTGCGAAGAGTTCAACTGGAACTCTGAAGTTCTCGACCGCCACCTCTGGCGGCTTTAACGCACCTGTTACCGTGACCGTGTCAGGTGTTCCGGCAGGTGTGACGGCTACGTTATCCCCGAAAACCTTGGCGGCTCCAGGAAGCGGCACGAGCACGCTGACACTGGTCCGAGGAACAGGCGGCGTGGCTGGGACATACAAGCTCACGCTTCAGGCGAGCGGAGGCGGCGTGGTGAAAACGGCCCAGATTAGCTTGACTCTGAAGTGATCCCTTACCCAGCTCTCAAAGATCGCGATGAATGTGGCACGCCCACGAACATCCAATACAGGAAATTCCTTTCGAATTGCTGATTCGCTATTTCTTCGCTTGATCTTCCCGGCGCTGCTACAATGCTCTGTTTCTTATAATTGGCGAACTTTTGGGTCCACAACAACGTACTTGTATTGTGGTGTTTAGGCAGGCCCGATGGGTCTTTGAAATGGCGGGTCCGGCCTGAGAAAACCAGGGGTTCCGGGAGTGCCGGTTGGAAGACGCCCAGGCCGTTGGAATGCTGGTCCGTCGCTGCGTTGCGGGCGATGCAGGGGCTTGGGAGGAAATTGTTCAAAAATACAACCGGAGGATATACAACATCTGCTATCGCTTCGCAGGATCGGCAGACGACGCGCAAGATCTTTCCCAGGAAGTGTTTATCAAGATGTATCGAACGCTGAACACGTACGACGTCGAGCGCGGGGCATTCGCGACCTGGGTCACTACCATCACGCGCAATCTGCTGGTGGACCACTTTCGCAAGACCAAGCAGGATCGGCTCACCGATTCGCTCGATGGGGCGCCATCGGAGCACGAGGACGCCATGCCCTTGAGCGAACAGATTGCGGATAAAGGACTTCCGCCCGATGCCCGGGTACAGAGCCATGAAACTAGCGAAACGGTACATCGGGCGCTGCAGAAACTCTCCCCAGAACTACGGGAAGCAGTGATTCTGCGGGACTTGCAGGACATGGACTACAAAGAAATCGCGACGGTACTAAAGGTTCCCGAGGGTACGGTGAAGTCCCGAATAAATCGCGGACGCGCGGAACTTGCGCGCCTGCTACAACGTACATATAGGCAGGTGATGTGATGCCAGGCGAATCCAAGAACGGTATGCAGTGCACGGAGTTCGACGCTCTTCTCAGCGACGCTCTAGATGAGATCTTGTCGGCGGAGAAGGTGGAGAGCTTCCGGGCGCATGCCCGTGTTTGCGCGGTTTGCGGCCCCCTGTGGTCCGAAGCCCAGGCAGGGAAAAACTGGTTGAAGTCGCTAGAGGAGGTAACGCCTCCGGCAAATCTGGTTCACAACATCCTGGCCGCGACGACGGGCCGCGAAGAGGCTCGCTCAAAGGTTCGCGTGCTGCCTGTGTCGTCCTGGACGACGAAGGTTCGAGAGTGGATTGCTCCGGTGATCGGAACGGTCCGCCAGCCTCGTTTTGTGATGTCGTTCGGCATGGCATTTTTCTCGCTGTCGGCAGCACTGAGTGTGGCGGGAGTGAACTTCAAAGATATCAAGCAAGTCGATCTCCGTCCCGCTGCTGTGAAACGCACGTATTATGAGGCCTCCGGCAGAGTCGTGAAGTATTACGAGAACATTCGCCTGGTGTACGAAATCGAATCGCGAGTACGCGAACTGAAGAAGGCAACTACACCGGCAGAACCCGGACCGCAAGAGCAGAACCGGGAACGCAAGAACAACACGAGTGAACAGCCCGAGCAAAAGCAAGAACGAAACTACAGCCAAGGAGAAACTCAACTAGTGTTAGCTTCCGTCTCCGACGATCCACCTGTAGTGTCCGCCACCACTAACAGGAGGTTTGTATGAACTGCGCCAATCATCCTGATACGGCCGCAGCGGCTTATTGCCGCACTTGCGGCAAGGCGTTGTGCAGGAGTTGCACGCGCGACGTAAAGGGAGTGATTTATTGCGAGAATTGTCTGGCCGCGCGGCTGGAGGGAGTACAGCCGCAACAAACGGTGTACCAGCAGGTCATGGATCAGGGCCTGGGATTAAAAGTGCCGCCATCACCCGGCCCCGGACCGAATCCCACGGTGGCTGGCATCCTGGCAGGATTTTTCCCCTTTGGTGTTGGCGCGGTGTATTGCGCGCAATATACGAAAGGCCTAGCGCATCTGTTGATCTTTACGGGGATGATCTGGGGACAGGCATCGACCGAAAGCGATGCGATCCATGTTTTCCTGGGCCTGGGACTTGGTTTCTTCTACTTTTACCAAATCATCGACGCAGTACGAACGGCGCGTGCGCTGCAAATGGGCCAGCCTGCGCCAGATCCGTTCGGGCTGAGCAGGACCTTCAGCACGGGCGACAGTGTTGACACATCGAAGATCCCGGCGGGCGCTATTGTCTTAATCGGGTTGGGAGTGATCTTTATGCTCCACAACCTGGGTTTCTGGTTCCTGGGATTCGGACGGCTTTGGCCCCTGGTTTTGATTTTGGTGGGCGCCTGGCTGTTCGCTCGGCGAATGGGACTCATTGGAACCAAGCCGGTCGGATGTGAGTGTGATCGCTGCCGCGCCCACTGCTTGATGGGGCCCGCGATCCTGGTGACACTCGGCATTCTTTTCCTTCTTGCGGAACAAGGTGTGTTTTCCTTTAGCCGTACCTGGCCGGTACTGCTGGTTGTGATTGGTCTGATCAAAATTATGCAAGGAAATGCTTCCACGGCAGGCCATATTGAGATGCCACCTCGTCAAGAGCCTCCAGCGAGCGGAGTCATGAGCGGCGAGGTGCAGCCACCGCCTTCGAGTGAGGTGCACAATGGCTAGTCCAGTTCAGACTCCTCCGCGGCCGCGACAGCGACGATCGTTTGCAGGACCAATCGTGCTGATCCTGGTTGGAATCGGGCTCCTGCTGGCCAACATGGGCGTCCTGAAGTGGGTAACGCTAGGCATGTGGTTCGCGCGTTACTGGCCGGTGCTGATGATCCTTTGGGGCGTCATCAAGCTCATGGAATATAGGCAGGCCCAAAGCCAGGGGTATCAGCCTCGCGGGATTGGAGCCGGTGGCGTACTTCTGCTGATTGCCCTGGTTGTGTTCGGACTGTCGGCCACCCAGGCATCGCGGGTGAACTGGGGAGCAGTGCGGGAGAATATCGATCTGGGTGACGACGACTTCGAATGGTTTGGCCACAGCTACAGTTACGACGACCAGATCGAACAAGCGTTCCCGGCGGATACCAAGCTGCAGATTGTCACCGAGCGTGGCGCAGTGAATGTGAATGCTGCCGATGAAGGCAAAATTCGCGTCGTCGTCCGCAAAAGGATTGTGGCGGAAAACCAATCCGATGCCGACAAGTGGAACACCGGGACGAGGCCGCAGCTTACTTCAGGCGAACATATCATCACGCTCAATGCAAATACGCAGGGCGCCGGCGACCATCGTGTCTCAACCGACATGGATGTATACATTCCCAAGAACGCGTCGGTCACGATTACAAGTCGACGCGGAGATGTGAGCGTGATGGCTCGCAAGGGGGATGTTGATATCACCACCCAGCATGGTGCCGTCTCGCTGACGGACATTGACGGCAAAGCAACGCTGAATATGCAGCACAGTTCCGTGCGTGTTGCGCAGGTTTCCGGCGATGTGTCCATCGATGGCCGAGTGGATGAAACGTCCATTGAGGACGTGAAGGGTGCAGTGACCCTCAACGGCGAGTTCATGGAAGGGGTCAAGCTCGGGCGCATCGGAAAGACGGTACGCTTCAAGTCTTCTCGTACCGACATGGAGCTGGCGAGCCTTGATGGAGACCTGGACCTTGATTCCGGAGATCTTCGCGCGACAGAAATCACCGGACCAGTCCGCCTGACGACGCGATCCAAGGATATTCGCTTGAGTGGTGTGAACGGAGACGTTCGGCTGCAGGATGAGAACGGCGCAGTCGAAATCGAAATGAAAAAGATGGGTAGCGTGCAGGTTGACAATCGGAAAGGCGACGTCCAACTGTACATTCCGGAAAACACCGCATTTCAGCTCGACGCGAGAGCGCGTGGAGGCGAGGTCGAATCCGACTTCGACGAATTGAAGGTACAAAACGGTGATGATGCCGGTACAGCTTCCGGCATGGTTCGAGGCGGCGGCCCACGGGTGGTCGTGAACAATGAGCACGGCACGATTGGGATTCGCAAGGGTTCCGTCGTTTCGATGGCGACGCCACCGGCACCGCCCGCGACTAAGGCACCAAAGGCCCCGAAGACAGAGAAGACTCCGTTGGAGCCTACGGACAACTAGGTTTAGGCAGTCGAAACATTGAGGGGTGCATGAAGAGAAGCTTCTGCACCCTTTCTTCTTTGGGCGCCGCGAAACAGTGCCCACCCACGCTTGGAAAACCGCGAAGGGTGGCGCACCCGCGCTAGCACCCTTACCTCAAAAGCCGTCGTCGTGTTATGTTCAAATTCTTGCCATCATGATTCGATCCTATAAGGGCATTACCCCAACGGTTCCGCATACGTGTTATGTGGACGAGTCGGCACAACTGATCGGCGACGTGGTTCTAGGCGAGCATGCGAGCGTGTGGATGAATGCAGTGCTGCGCGGAGATGTGCACTCGATTCGTGTCGGGGCACACAGCAATATCCAGGACTGCAGTGTGCTGCACGGCATGAAGCAGCAATATGGAGTCTTTGTGGGCGACTACGTAACCGTCGGGCACTCGGTCACCTTGCATGGCTGTACGGTGGAGGACAAGTGCCTGATCGGAATGGGATCGATCATCCTGAACGGAGCACATATAGGAGCGGGGTCGATTATCGCCGCCGGCACACTCATTCCGGAGAAGACGATTGTGGAGCCTTTTTCTCTCTGGATGGGTTCCCCGGGGAAATTTCGTCGCAAGCTGGATGAGAAAGATCAGGAAACGATCATGCGCTATGCGAAGAACTATCTGGAATACAAGAATTCGTACCTGGTTGAACTGACTCCCGAAAGCTGATGGCTGCAATCCGACAAATCAAAGCTGTCCGAGGAACACGCGACCTACTGCCGCCGGATACGGCGCTGTGGAATTTCGCCGAAGCGACGGTCCGCGAGGTCTTTCGGACATATAACTTCCACGAAATACGCACGCCCATATTCGAGGAGACACAACTTTTTGCTCGCTCTGTGGGCGAAGAAACTGACATCGTGTCGAAGGAGATGTACACGTTTGGAGATCGCAGCCGGGCGGAATCGGAGAAGGGGCAATCGCTCACGCTGCGCCCGGAGAACACTGCTGGCGTTGTCCGCGCCTACATCGAGCACAAGCTATGGGAGCGCGGGCTGAGCAAGCTTTACTACATCGGCCCACAGTTTCGCAGAGAGCGCCCGCAGAAGGGTCGTTACCGGCAATTCTTCCAGATTGGCGCGGAAGTAATTGGTCCGGCATCGGCGGGTAGTGAGTCTCCGGCTCGGGATGCGGAAGTGCTCGAAATGCTGGCAACGCTTCTCGATCGTCTGGGTATTACGGACTGGAATCTGGAATTGAATTCGGTCGGGTGCCCCAATGACCGCGCAGCCTACAACATGGCTTTGCGTAAAGCGCTCGAGCCGGTGGCGGCTAAGATGTGCGAGGACTGTCAGCGGCGTGCAGTTACAAATCCGTTGCGGGTTTTTGACTGCAAGGTTCCTGAAGATCAACCGATCATCGAAGCCTTGCCCCGCATCAGTCAGTATCTGGATGAGGGGTGCCGAAAGCATTTCGCCGCGGTGCAGGAGATCTTGAGCGCCGTGGGCGTCCCCTTCCGGCTGAACGATCGATTAGTACGCGGGTTGGACTACTACACGCGCACTGCATTCGAATTCACGCATGGTGCGCTGGGCGCGCAGAACGCGATTCTCGGTGGAGGACGATACGACGGGTTGTCTGAGTCGTTGGGTGGGCCCGCGGCTCCGGGAATCGGCTTTGCCATCGGCGAGGATCGCCTCATCCTCGCACTCAAGCAATCCGCCGAAGAGATACAGTCGAAGCCTGATGTCTACGTTGCGCCGCTCGGCGATGGCATGGATCGTGAAGCCGCCCGCCTCGCTCGCGAGTTGAGAAGGAAGGGTGTTATCGCAGATCTGGGCGACGCGGGCTTTCGTCTGAAGAAATCTTTTGAGACCGCAGAAAAATTAGGCGCGAAATATACGCTGATCGTTGGAGAGAACGAAGTTCAGGCGAATGCATTCGCGCTAAAGAATCTGGCGACCGGTGAACAAGTCACAGTTCCGAGATCCGAACTTGCCGAGAGAATCCAAAGCAGTCGATAAGGAGGATTGACGATGCGAGGTTTCACGATCACTGCGTTCGTGCTGTGTGCCGCTGTCAGTGCTGTCTGCCAGAATCCCGGCGCCGTCGTGCCGAAGCCTCCGACTCCGCTTGAACAAACATTGCTGGCGAACAACACTGCTATGGCCGAGGCCTACAAGAAGAAGGATGTCGATTTTCTAAAGCGCAACGTCACGAATGATTTCGTAGCGATCGGCACGGACGGGTCCGCATTTGGCAAGGCCGACCTTCTGGAGAATATGCGGGAGACGAAGATCGATATGTACTGGCCATACGGGGCCAGCGTTGTGCCGATTAACGATACGGCCGCGATTGTCACCTACGATTGCGTGGTCCGCATGATGGTCTACGACGAAACGCTACCGCGCTATCAGCACATCTCAGACCTGTGGGTGAAGCAAGGAGACGAGTGGCGTTTGCGATTCCAACAAGCAACTCCGGCACGATAATGAAGCCCGTGGAATGAGAAGCCAGTAGCGAGTCGCCAGCAGCAAGAAGCCATCCATGCCAGAACTCCCCGAAGTAGAAACGATTGCTCGCGGCCTCGCTCGTCGCGTGACAGGCGACGTGATGGAATCGGTATGGCTAGGCTCAAAGCCAGAACCGCTGAAGTCGCCGGCTCGAGAGATCGTGGCAACGCTCGAGTCGAAGCGCATCGCCGACGTGCGCAGAGTCGGGAAGCACATCGTCTTCGATCTGGAACCTACCGGGCAGACCGGCGAGCGACCTGCCAAGCCACTGAAATCGAGGGGCTCAAAATCCAGGCTCTCGCAATCAAGAAAGCCCACGTCATCCAAGGCGCGGGGGGCCAAGGCGGCGAGTATTGGATCGAAAACTACATCTGAGCACTCTCAGTGGATCGTTCATCTCGGCATGACAGGAAGTGTGGTGGTCAGCACTCCTGATGCAGAGGTGGAGAAGCACACGCATGCCATCGTGAAGCTGGCGTCTGGCAAAGAGTTACGCTTTGTCGATCCGAGGCGTTTCGGACGTCTCAGCGTGGCGCATCAGTTCCAAGCCGCCGGTTCCGAGCCGCTGGAGGTAGAACTCGATCGCTTCGTAGAGCTTTTCAAAGGACGCAAGACTCCCATCAAGAGCGCACTCTTGAACCAGGGGCTGCTCAGCGGGGTAGGAAACATCTATGCCGATGAGTCGCTGTTTCGCGCGGGTGTACGGCCACGCCGTCGGGCGGCGTCGCTCAAAAGCGAAGATCTCCGGCGTTTGTATCTCTCTGTGCAGGAAGTTCTCAAGGAAGCCATCGCCCTCGGTGGGTCCTCCGTCTCCGATTACGTCGATGCTGAGGGTAATGAGGGCTTCTTCCAGCTTGAACACCGCGTGTATGCCCGCGAGGGAGAGCCGTGCCTGGTTTGTAAGACCCCGATCAAACGGATCGTCATTGCCGGACGCAGTAGTCATTACTGCCCCCAGTGCCAAAAATGAAAGAGAAAAGATAAATCCTGCATTCGCAGCTTCCGATCGCAGACTTGTAACCCACAGCGGGTTACAATCGGAGCTCTGCAGGGTTGGCACTGCAACCAGAGCTCATGACCCACTATTCCATCGGCGTTGATCTTGGCGGCACGAATCTCCGCATTGCCGCGTTGGATGACAAGGGACAGCTCCTCGAGAAGGTCACCCTAGGCGTAAAAGTCTTTCAGGGGCGCGATCAGGTAATCGATGCCATGTGCGAGGCCATTGCTGAGCTGGTAGAAAAGCACAAAGGCCATGCGGAGCTCGCGGGAATCGGCGTGGGGATACCCGGCATTATTGACCTGAAGGCGGGCACGCTACGCGCCTGTCCGAACCTTCCAGGCTGGGCGCAGTTTCCGGTGCAGGCCGAAATTGAGCGGCGCCTGAATACTCGCGTGCTCCTTGAAAACGATGCGAATGTTGCGGCGTTAGGGGAGAAATGGCTTGGCGCAGCCCGCCACGTGGACGATATGGCCATGTTGACGTTGGGGACGGGCGTTGGCGGTGGCCTGGTACTCGAAAAGAAGATTCTGCACGGGATGACCGGAATGGCCGGTGAGTTCGGTCACATGACCATCGATGAAAATGGCGTTCAATGCAAATGCGGCAATCGCGGATGCCTTGAGGCTTACGCCTCGGCAACTGCGGTCGCGCGAATGGCGAAAGAAGCGATTGATTCGGGCTCGGCTCCCGCTCTCGCCGAGGCATCGAGCAGCGATCCGGAATTTGGCGCGAAATCGATCTACAACCTAGCCATTC
>Ga0066903_100006621_pt1 | contig 10342 bp, 10 predicted proteins | sample PanSoiMetaGPlot1_FD_67491 | JGI IMG/M metagenome (GOLD analysis project Ga0066903, IMG submission 67491) | Tropical forest soil microbial communities from Panama analyzed to predict greenhouse gas emissions - Panama Soil - Plot 1 (version 2) | ecosystem: Environmental > Terrestrial > Soil >...
CCAGGGTAGCGCGCGACGCGGTCATGCCCGCCTGAACGCGAACTCTGCATCAGCGATCGGTTTCACAGCTCGGCTGTGATCCGCTGCACATCCGTTTGCGCTTCCGCGGCGTATGTTTGCTTGAATTCAGCAAGGGCTTTGAATGGGCATGAACGAATCGAGGCAGCCGATCCAGATCCGGTTCCAGGCAGCCGTGTTTACCGCTGATGAGTTATCCCGCCTTGCCGCGTACAGGGCCGCAATTGCCGCCGGCTTCTACACCGATACTTGCGACGAGACGACCGACACGCCCACGAACTGGACCGGTCTCGCACACCACATCAGCGATACGCGGGGCGTTGGCCGCTAACCAGGCTAGCGAGCACAACTTTCGCCAGCAGCTAAGAGTCCGCGCCGCCGGCGGTCAAACAGCGCAGGCCGCCTGCAAGGCCGACCCGCACCCCTCCCCGAGCCAGCGCCCACCCGCCCGCAGCTTCTGTCAACGCCGCGTGGAGAGCCAAAGTCGCCACGCACCGCGCGGTTGGCAGGAATGCGTGGCAACTGCGGTTGAAGGCGGGTATGCTGAATGTGCTCGGGTCACTTGCGGCCCGAGTCAGGACACCTTTGCACCGCCCCAAGCTGGGAGGAGAGGAGAACCTGACGATGGCTGGCGTAACGCTAGACCACATCACCAAGAAGTACGGCGAGGTCACCGCCGTCAACGATCTGAACATTCAGATCCGTGACCAGGAGTTCCTGGTGCTCGTCGGCCCGTCGGGCTGCGGCAAGAGCACCGCCCTGCGGATGATCGCCGGGCTCGAGGAGATCAGCGGCGGCGACCTGTATATCGGCGACCGCCGTGTCAACGACGTCGCGCCCAAAGACCGCGACATCGCCATGGTGTTCCAGAGCTACGCGCTTTACCCGCACATGTCGGTCTACGACAACATGGCCTTCGGCCTGAAGCTGCGCAAGCGGCCAAAGCAGGAGATCGATCGCCGCGTCAAAGAAGCGGCAGAGCTGCTGGGCCTGCAGAACCTGCTCCAGCGCAAGCCGAAGCAGCTGTCGGGCGGCCAGCGCCAACGCGTCGCCCTCGGCCGAGCCATCGTTCGCGAGCCACAGGTCTTCCTGATGGACGAGCCGCTCTCGAACCTGGATGCCAAGCTGCGGGTCGAGACGCGTGCCGGCCTGATCAAGCTCCACCAGCGGCTGCTGACCACGACCGTGTACGTCACGCACGACCAGGTCGAGGCGATGACGATGGGTCACCGCATCGCCGTGATGCGCGACGGGCTCCTGCAGCAACTCGACACGCCGCAGACGCTCTATGATCGGCCGTCCAACCTGTTCGTCGCTGGCTTCATCGGCAGCCCGGCCATGAATTTCTTCCCAGGCCAGTTGGCAGCCGAGAACGGCGGCCAGGAGATGTGGGTCCAGACGAGCGGCCTCAAGCTGAGGCTGCCCGACTCCGTGCGGGGCAAGCTCGGCTCGCAGGGCGGTCGCGAGATCATCTTCGGCGTGCGGCCCGAGCACATCCACAGCCGGGCTGAGGTGCGTGACGCGGATCCGTCGCGGATGGCCAAAGTCAACGTGTCGGTGGTCGAGCCGCTCGGCTCCGAGGTGTTCGCCTATCTGTCGGCGAACGGCCACGAGTTCATCGCCCGCATGGACGCCGCGGCACAGCCGCGGCCTGGCGAGACGATCGAGACGGTCTTCGACACCGACCACCTGCACGTCTTCGACAAGGAGACCGAACAGGCACTCGTCTGACAATCTGAGCTGCTTTTAGACGCGGGGCTCCTCCGGCTGCTTTGGAACGCGGAGGGGCCCCGCTCGTCGAATTAAGCCGTCTTTTGGTCGGGGCTGATCCGGCTGCTTTGGCACGCTTCGCGCGGATGGGCTCGTCCCTCAACCCCGCGTTTGTCGCGCCTGTTCGTCCGTACCCTCTACAGTGCAGAGGGAGCCGACGAGCCGCATAGGACGCGGCGTTATGCGGGCGTCGACGAGGTGGTACGCCTTCGGCGGCCCCCGCCGGCGGAGTCGACGAGTTCGGGCTCCTCCTTTGTCGGTGCCTCAGGCAGGGTGCCCACCGCCGCGGTGACCTCCTCGGGCGTCGGCGTGCCGTACACGCTGGTGCCGCAGAACGGGCACATCTTCCAGCGCAGGACGAGCGGCCGTTCGCAGCGCAGACAGGTGCGCTTCAGGCGTGTCTGGCACCACGGACAGAAAATGAAGTCCGGCTCGACGCGCTGCTTGCACACCGGGCACGAGTTGTGAACCTGGATCCCTTGCAGGAACGCCTCTTCCTCGAGGGAGTCCTCGTACAGCTGCGCCAGGCTCTTCGGCGGGCGCAGGATCACGTAGATCAGCAGCCCAGGGAAGCTGAAGACGGCCACCAGCAGCGTCGCGGCGACCTGCAGGAAGATGTCCGTTGTACGCGCGCGGATGTCGCGAAACGTCCACCACACGCTCGCTATCCACAACGCCACCAGGTATGCGGCGATAATCGTGATCCCGATCCGAAGGATGCGCTCGAGTTGCGTGACGAAGTCCTGGAGATCCATTAGCGCTCCCGAGGGGTCGTTTTACAGCAAGAACAGCCGTGTCGAACAGCCGACTGGGCCGAGTACAAGCGCACGCGCCGTGCCAGACGTACTCTACCTTGAACCAGCCCGCGAGGCTTGGCACCCGACATCGTGTCATCTCTCAGCCTGACAGGTCTGTGCCCACACGTCCAGCGCCTGAGCATCCGCATCGCTGACAAGCTGGAACAGGTCGATCCCACCGCCGAGCTGTTCCTGGTCGGCGGCATCGTGCGCGACCTGTTGCTCGGCGCCGCCGTCGGCCGCGACCTCGACTTCGCCACCAGCGCCAGGCCCGACCAGACCGAGCAGGCGCTCCGCGCCGCGGGCGGCAAGGTGTTCAAGGTGGGCGAGAAATTCGGCACCATCGGCGCCGTTTTCGGTGACGTGCAGGTCGAGATCACGACCTACCGCGCCGAGGCGTACCAGCCCGGGTCGCGCAAGCCCGAGGTCGCGTTCCGCCGGCACCTCGCCGACGACCTCGCGCGGCGCGACTTCACCATCAACGCCATCGCCCTCGCGCCGCGCAACGGGGCCATCGCCGATCCGTTCGAAGGGCAAGCCGACCTCGCCCGCGGACTGATTTCTGCCGTCGGCGACCCGACCGAGCGCTTCCGCGAGGACCCGCTGCGGCTGTTGCGCGCGATCCGCTTCGCCAGCCGCCTCGGATTCCAGATCGAGCGTCACACCGCGGCAGCCATCGCCGAGTCCGCCCCCACCCTGGCGACCATCAGCCGCGAGCGCGTGCGCGATGAGCTCGAGAAGCTCCTCCTCGGACCCGCGCCCGCGCGCGGCATCCGCCTGCTGTGCGATCTGGGCCTGGCCGACTTCAGTCTCGCCGATCTCCCCAACCTGCGCGGCATGCAGCAGGAGTTGATCGCCGGCCGACACAAGGACGTCTTCAGTCACACCCTGCAGGTCCTCGACCGCACGCCGCCCCGTCTCGCCCTGCGCTGGGCGGCGCTGCTCCACGACATCGCCAAGCCGGTGACCAGGCGCGTCGAGAATGGCAAGGTCACCTTCCACGGCCACGACCACAAGGGCGAGCGCATGGCGCGCCGCATCTTGACCGACCTGCACGAGCCGAGCGAGCTGGTCGACCAGGTCGGCCGCCTCGTGGGTCTGCACCTGCGCGCGAATTCATACGAAGGCGTCTGGAGCGACAGCGCCGTGCGACGCTTCGTGCTGGAGGTCCAAGACGATGCGGTCGACGACCTGCTCACCCTGTCACGGGCTGACGTGACGACGGGTCGCGTAGAACGGCGGGCCGCCATCGCGCGCAGCGTCGCCGAGCTCGAACGGCGCATCCAGGAGCTGCGCGCTCAGGAGGACATCACCCGCATCTCAAGCCCCCTCGATGGACTGGAGCTGATGCAATTGTTCGACCGCGGCCCTGGCCCGTGGATTCAGCCGATCAAGGATCACCTGAAGGACCTGGTGATCGAAGGTGACCTGGCCGCCGACGACAAGGAGGCTGCAACCCTGATCGCGCGCCGCCTGTACGCGGAGCTTGGCCTGGATCGGTTACCAGACCACCGCCCGCGCTAAACGGGCGTAGGACCTCGACCGGAAGCGAAAAACCGAAAAGCGCAAGCGCCAACGGATCAGCGCCAAGCGATCAGCACCAGGTAATCGGCTCCAACGATCAGCGCAAAGGCACCAGATCACGGTGACGCCAACCGGCGGCCGAAACGCGCCATCAACAAAACCCGGCCCCCTGTTGCAGGACGCGGCCACCGAGACTGGACACGCATTGTGCGCGTTGTCGGCATCGTTTTCAGGCGCAGCTGTATCGAGCACTAACCAAACCTGACGACCAAAGCCTGGCTTGCCGACGCTTCAAACCAGGCCGAGGTACCTTGGCTGTGCCGCAAACAAGAACGGTTTTGCGACCGTCGTTTACCGCCGGCGTGACAGATCGAAACGCGCTCGTAACATCTGAGTTCCTTGACCTCGAACCGTTTTGCATGGTAGGTTTCAAGTGGACGTAAGGGAGCTTTCGCGAGGCTGGGCGTCGTCAGACGCCGAATGGGACACTGTGGGTTCGCCTGCAGCGTGGCGAGGTAAAATCGTTCGCGATTGTGTAGCGCAGGCTCCCTATATCCACCCTGTGACTCGGCCCACCTGACTCGTGCAGGTGGGCCGAGTCATTGGTCCGCGGGGTAGGATCCAGCGCGATGTCACGCGAGCTTGCAGTCTTCGGGTTTGTCGTGCTCGGGCTGGGCTGGGCAACCCAGGCGTGCGGCAGGCCGGTCGGCGACGTCGCCCCGAACTCGCCCCAGGCGCAGGCTACCAACGTCCGTCGGACTGCCGTGGCCGCGGTCCAGGGCATCATCGCCAATCATCCGACGTCGACGCCCGTACCCGCCGCGACAGCCACCGCCAGTCCGAGCTGTCAGAACGCGATCTGGTGGACCGAGGCACGCTCCCACGTCGGCGAGTCGCGCACAATTCAGGGCATCGTCGTTGCCACCCGACCCGCGCCCGACGGCCTGGCCATGCTCGAGATCGGCGAGCCCTATCCCGATCCCACCGGTCTGTTCGCGATGGTTCCGCCCAGCGCGGCCACTGGCTTGACCGGCAAGACAGTCTGTCTGCCGGGGCGAATCAGCATGGCCGAAGGCAGGCCGACCGTCCAGGTGCGCAACGCATCGGCGATCGTCGTGCTTGACTGATGCAGTGACGCTGACGCGCCCAGTGCGCACCGACCTCGCCCAACAGGCGTACACCCGGGCTCGCATCGCGCACTGGGACCACGTTGCCAAGGAGGTTGAAGGTGCCCGCCACTGGTCGGGCGCCTACCACGCGCGCTTGCGAGAGGTTTATCGATCGGTGGTCGCGCCGAACCAGCGCGTCCTCGAGATCGGCTGCGGTCAGGGGGACCTGCTGGCGGCGCTGCAGCCGTCGTTCGGCGTTGGCGTGGATTTTTCTGCTGGGATGATTCAGCGCGCTCGCCGGCACCACCCTCACCTGCGGTTCGTCCAGGCCGACCTCCATCAGCTCGATCTCGATCGCGCGCAGTTCGACGTCATCATCTTGTCGGACCTCGTCAACGATGTGTGGGACGTCGAGCTGGGTTTGCGCCGGCTCCAGTGCAGCACGCATCCGGGGTCGCGCCTGATTCTGAATTTTTACAGCCGCCTGTGGGAGGCACCGCTGGACCTGACCCGCAGCCTCGGCTTGAGCAAGCCGCTCCTCGAGCAGAACTGGCTCACGGTCGAGGACATCGACAACCTGCTGCGCCTGGCCGACTTCGAGCTGACGCGCCACTGGGACGAAATCCTGCTGCCGCTGCGCGCGGCGGGCCTGGAGTCACTGGTGAACCGCTACGTGGCGCGGCTCTGGCCGCTCGACGTCGCCGCGCTGACCCATTTCGTGGTCGCTCGACCTGCGCCTCGACCTGACAGCCGCCGTGCCCAGCCGCTGGTGTCGGTGATCGTGCCGGCGCGCAACGAGAGTGGCAACATCGAAGCGATCTTCGAGCGCACGCCCGAGATGGGTCGCGGCACCGAGCTGGTGTTCGTCGAAGGCCATTCGCACGACGACACCTACGCCGCACTGGAGCGCGCGATCAGACGTCACCCTGAGCGTCAGGCCCAACTGCTGCGTCAGGCCGGCAGCGGAAAGGGGGATGCCGTCCGACTGGGCTTCGAAAAAGCCAGGGGCGACGTGCTCATGATCCTCGACGCGGACCTCACCGTTGCGCCCGAAGACCTGCCGCGCTTCCTGAGCGCCCTGGAGTCAGGCAAGGGCGAGTTCATCAACGGCGTACGCCTCGTGTATCCGATGCAGAAGCAGGCCATGCGCTTTCTGAATCTGCTCGGGAACAAATTCTTCAGCCTGGCGTTCTCATGGCTGCTCGGCCAGTCGATCAAGGACACGCTGTGCGGCACGAAAGCACTGTGGGCCGCCGATTACCGTCGCATCGCGGCGCAGCGCGCCTACTTCGGCGACTTCGATCCGTTTGGCGACTTCGATCTGCTGTTCGGCGCCGCGCGCCTGAACCTCAAGATCGTCGACCTGCCGATCCGCTATCGCGAACGCACCTACGGCACGACGAACATCCAGCGCTGGCGCCACGGCTGGCTCCTGCTACAGATGGTCCTCTTCGCCGCCCGCCGCATCAAATTCGTCTGAGTTCGAGGGCGACCAATCTGCGCGTCCAGGCGACGAACACTGGCCGTCACGCGGGAGCAACTCGCAGCGTTACTTTGCTGCCGACGGGCCGCCGTCCGGCGAGACGGCGTACAGCACTCGCCCTTGCCGCACCACGGTTGCTGGCAGCGACGTGACCGCGGGCAGTCGGCCGTCGAACTGTTACGCTTTATCTGATTCGATGTTGCGACTTGCCGTCGTGCTGCCGATGTACAACGAGGCAGAGAGCGTGGCAGCGCTCCTAGAGCGTTTGGAAGCCGCACGCGACCGATCCGCGCTGGACCTGGATCTGGTCGCCCTGGCGATCGACGACGGCAGTCGCGACGCCACCTACCTCCGGCTGACGAAGCTCGCGCCGCGCTACCCGTTCCTGCGTATCAGCCGCCACCAGCGCAATCAGGGTATGGCCGCCGCGCTGCGGACAGGCATCGCCGAGGCGCTCGCCGAACGCGGGCCAGCCTTCGACGCCCTGGCGTTCATGGACGCCGACCTGACTCACGCCCCCGAAGACCTGCCGCGCCTCGTCGCGCCCATCGCCGAAGATCGCGCAGACTTCGTCCTGGGCTCGCGATACGTGCCCGGCGGTCGCATGCGCGGGGTGCCCTGGCCTCGACGAGCGATCAGCATCGTCGGCAACGCTGGTGTGCGGCGCGTGCTCGGCGTGCCCATCGCAGACCTGACCAGCGGCTTCCGAGCCGCCCGCGGCGACGTCTTCCGCGCGATCGCGCTCGAAGAGCACGGCTTCGGCATCCAGCTCGAGGGCACCGTCAAGGCGTATCGCGCCGGCTTTCGCCTGGCCGAGGTGCCCATCACGCTCGGCGTGCGCAAGAACGGCTATTCGAAGATGGCGTACACCCGTTCGTTCTGGTTCGGCTACGCGCAGTTAGTAGTGCGGCTGTGGCTGAAGCGACGTGTGTTGACGTCCTCCTCACAGCTGGAGCTGGAGGATTCCGGCCGGCTCACGAACTAACGTGGGCCCCGTAGGTTGACGCTCCGGCGGCGCTTCGCCGAAACGGCCGAAGCCGCCTGGAACCCGCACTGCCACTACGTCCAGCCGCCGCTCGTCCATCGGTGGGAGCACTCTGGCCAGGTGCAACCCAGCCCACCGTGCCCAGGTGTCTGATGTTTTTCGCAGCGTGAATATCAGCGTGCTCGCGCCAGCCGCAAGCCCGACACCGGAACACCGCTTGGCTTTCGCGGTTACTCGGGTCGGTGTGCCCGCACTGGCGACAGCGCGTGGAGGTGTACGCCGCCGCCACCACTCGCAATTCAGAACCTTCTGACGGACAGACGACCGCCAGCCGATGGTAGAAGCCCGCCCAGCCCTTGTCCAGGATGGCCCGATTCAGGCCAGCCTTCTGCTTAACCCGCTTGCCCGGCTGTTCGACGGTGCCCCTGGCTGAGCGCGTCATCGACTTCACCCGCAGCTTCTCGACCACAACCACACCGTGCTCGCGCGCCAGTCGGCGGGCTGTCTGGTGGACGAAGTCTGCGCGGCGCTGGGCGGCGCGATAAGCGAGTACCGCAATCCGGTGCTGAGTGCGCAACCAGCGGTGCGAGCCCTTCAGCTGGCGGGCCATCTTCCGTTGCAGGCGTTTGTACCGTTGCCGCTCGCGATGGGTGAGTGTCTGCACATCGAGCAGCTCCTCATCCGATGTGGCTGCCGCTACGATACAGCCACGGTCCACGCCCACAGCAGGTTTCCCGTTAGGCTGGACCACAGTATTGTTTGGCAGCTCGACACAGAACGCCACATACCAGCCGTCCGACTTGCGGAGGACGGTTGCATTCTTAACTTGCTCGCCTCGGCTCGCACGACAAACCTGGCGCGACCAGCGGAAGCGCACCAAGCCGAGTTTCGGCAGCTTTACATGGCCGACGTGCTTGCTCAGCCGCTGCCATTCCAAGTGCCTCGGATCAGGGAAGCGGACGCTGTCGGTGCACTTGCCCTTGCGCTTGGGTACCGGGTGCTCGGCCAACCCGACGAAGAAGCGTTGGAACGCGACGTCCAGGTCGCGCAGCTTCTGCTGTAAAGCCTGGGCTGGCACTGCGGCGAGCCACGGATACTCGGCTCGTAGCGAGGTCAGTTCCGCACACTGCGATGCATAGTCCGGGCGAGGTTGTTCTGCCGAGCAGCGGTTAACAGTGCGGTCTCTTTCCAACGCCCAGGCAAGGCAACGTTGCTCCAGCGCCAGATTCCACACTAGACGTGCGCAGCCAACCCACTCGCGGACGATGGCTTGCTGCTCCACCGTCGCATCCAGACGGTAGGAACGCATGACATACCGCATCAGTGGGGAAGCGTACCAGGAATTAGAACACGCGTGCTATTTTCATTGTACCTGAGCACGCCCGCGCCCGCAGTTGCGCCGAGTGGGTGGGCAGCAGTGTTTCATCCCCACTGCCGAAGCGAGGGGCCCTTGCACTCGAAGCCGTGCTAAACTTGCCTGCCCGTACTTATGCCGAAGTTGAAGACCCACAAGGCCGCCGCGCGGCGCTTTGAATACACCGGATCGGGAAAGCTCGTCCGAACGCGGCATGGCAAGAGCCACCTGCGCCGCAATCGGTCGAAGCGGGCTGCCCGCGAGTATGACGAGATGATGCCTGTCGGTAAGGTCGACCTGAAGCGCATCCGCCGCTTGCTGCCGTACGCCAACTAGCCGGGGATGACGCGCATCAAGCCGGGCGTCACCGCCCACCACCGCCACAAGAAGACCCTGGCCATGGCCAAGGGCTACTCGCAGGGTCGCCGCAAGCTGATCCGCATCGCCAACGAGACGGTGATGAAGGGTCTGGCCTACGCCTACAGAGACCGCCGCGCCCGCAAAGGCGACATGCGGCGGCTGTGGATCGCGCGCATCAACGCCGCGGCCAGGCAGCACGGCATGAGCTACTCGACGTTCATGTCCTCGCTGAAAGCCCGCGGCATCACCCTGAACCGCAAGGTGCTCGCCGATCTCGCTGTGCGGGACATAGCAGCGTTCGGAGCTCTGGTCACCCCAGCTGAGTAAATCGAGCTGATTGTTAGCGAGCTTTTGGGTTGGCGCGTTTGCGAGCAGCCCATTCGATCGTTAGCGAAGTCGCGGGTCGACTGTTAGCGACCTGGTAACGTCGACCCCTCGATAGATTTCTCGTACGGACAGGCTTCGTCGGGCTGGCTTCCTCCATCTCCAGGTGCTCGTCGACGGTCAGCGGCGGCGTTCGCCTCGGCGCGGTGGTAACCACGCAAGGAGTCTACGTCCTCCACTAAGGTAAACAGCTGTGGCATCGGGAGCCGCGAGCGCACCGCCGATCGTGCTCATCCAGCCCTCACGCGGCTGGCGAGCCCTCGACCTGCGCGAGCTGTGGCGCTTCCGCGAGCTCGTCTACTTTCTCGCCCTGCGCGACATCAAAGTCCGCTACAAGCAGACAGCGCTCGGCGTCGCCTGGGTCCTGCTGCAGCCCCTGCTGGCCATGGGCATCTTCTCGATCGTGTTCGGCCAGCGCGGCCTTGCCGCCAACGGCGTGCCATACCCGCTGTTTGTCGTCTCGGGCCTGGTGCCCTGGTTCTACTTCTCCAACGCAACCAGCGGCGCCAGCGGCAGCGTCGTCGGCAACACGCAGCTGATCAGCAAGGTGTACTTCCC
>Ga0066903_100006622_pt1 | contig 10341 bp, 8 predicted proteins | sample PanSoiMetaGPlot1_FD_67491 | JGI IMG/M metagenome (GOLD analysis project Ga0066903, IMG submission 67491) | Tropical forest soil microbial communities from Panama analyzed to predict greenhouse gas emissions - Panama Soil - Plot 1 (version 2) | ecosystem: Environmental > Terrestrial > Soil >...
GAACCGCGTGGTGAGCTCGTCGAACAGCTTGCGGTCGCCGAGCAGGAAGCGCGCCTCCAGGAGCGCCGTGCGGATGGTCATGTCGGCCTTGGCCTGGCGGATGCACTCGTTGACTGAGCGCGTGGCGTGGCCGACCTTGAGCCCCATGTCCCACAGGCAATAGAGGATCGCCTCGGCGACGGATTCGCCCCAGGCGGTCTGCTTGTAGGGCAGCAAGAAGAGCAGATCGATGTCAGAGCCGGCCGCCAGCACGCCGCGGCCATAGCCGCCGGTGGCGACCACGGCCATGTGCTCGGCCTCGGACGGGTTCTGCGCGGGATAGAGTCGCTTGGTCGCGAAATCAAACAGGACGCGGATGATCTCGTCCTGCATGGCGCACAGACGCTCGGCGCAGCGCCGCCCATGCCGGTCCTTGATCAGCAGCTGCTCGGCCGCGGCGCGTCCTTCCTGCAGCGCGGCCTTGAGCCGCCGTGACAGCGCCAAACGCAACTCCCGCTCATTCCCGGCGTGGGAATCCGCGACGCTCTCGAGCTCGGCCGACACCGCGGCGGTGTCGAAGATTTCAGACTCGCGCGCGACCTGGGGGGCTGGGGTCAGCATGGGACCGTCGAGGGACAGCGGAGCAGAGGGGATAGCGGAGCCGGGGCGACGTGTCACCGGTGGAAGCCTGCCAACCTTTCCGACCAGCCCCTCGATGCCTGTGGGTACTTGTCGGCATTTGGGAAGAAATTCTACTACCAAAGGATAATAGGCTCGATAATTTCTCGTTGACGCGACTGATTGGGCTTTCTAAAGAATAAAAATATCGCCGCGCGCAGTGAGCCCGGTGAGATCGCATCCTCGCCCAAAGCATCCATTGGAGGTCGCCCATGACCGTATTGTCTCGCCGATCGATTTTCGCATCCGCGCTGCTCGCTGGACTGCTGCCGACCGCGAGCCTGCTCGCCGCCGACAAGCCGAAAGAGATTTATGTCGACTGGGCGACCTATAACCCGGTGTCGATGCTGCTCAAGGACAAAGGCTTCCTGGAGAAGGAATTCGCCAAGGACGGCATCAAGGTGGTCTGGGTGAAGACCGTCTCCTCGAGCAATGCCCTGCAGTTCCTCAATGCCGACTCGATCAATTTCGGCTCGACCGCGGGCTCGGCCGCGCTAGTCGCCAAGATCAACGGCAACCCGATCAAGTCGGTCTACGTCTATTCGCGCCCGGAATGGACTGCGCTGGTCACCACCAGGGACAGCAAGATCAACAAGGTCGAGGACCTCAAGGGCAAGAAGGTCGCGATGGTGCGCGGCACCGATCCGCACATCTTCGCGGTCCGCGCTTTGCTCTCCGCCGGCCTCACCGACAAGGACATCACGCCGGTGCTGGTGCAGCAGCACGCCGACGGCGGCAACCTCCTGATCCGCGGCGACGTGGACGCCTGGGCCGGCCTCGACCCGATGATGGCGCAGCACGAGATCAAGGACGGCGCGCGGCTGTTCTACCGCAAGCCCGAGGCCAATACCTGGGGCATCCTCAACGTGCGTGAGGAGTTCGCCAAGGATCACCCCGACATCGTGCGCCGGGTGATCGCCTCCTACGAGGAGGCGCGCAAATACTCGCTGGCACACTACGATGAGCTCAAGAAGACATTCATCGCTGTGACGAATCTCGAAGGCCCGATCGTCGACAAGCAGCTCAAGGAGCGCACCGAGATTACCCACAACAAGGTCGGGCCGGCGCAGCGCGAGTCGATCCTGGAGGCCGGCATCGCCTTGCAGAAGGCGGGCGTGATCGGCGCCAATGTGGACGTGAAAAAAGCCGTCGATGACCTGATCGATGACCGTTACGTGACCGTCACAAACTGACGCCTTCGTCGGGTTCGTAGGTTGGGTCGAGCGCTTCATAAGGGCGTCTCACGCCCGTCTTCGCGAGCTATGGCGCGAGACCCAACATTCACGCCGCGGACGTAGCGTTGGGTCTCGCAAGGGCTCGACCCAACCTACAAGCTGCCGCGCGACGGCGGTTAACGGCAGCATTGCATTCTGTGAGCCGGTTATGTCTCTTGTCTCCATGACGGCGACCGCTGACCAAGCCGCTGTGGAACGGCCGGCATCGAATGCGAGGATCGCGCGCTTTCTTCGGCCCGCGCTTGGCCTGTTGCTGCCGGTCGCGCTCGCCGTCGGCTGGGAGCTGGCCGTGCGGCTGGGCTGGTCGAACGGGCGCCTGGTGCCGCCGCCCTCTGTCATCTTCAACACCTTTGTCGAGCTGGCGCGCAGCGGCGAACTCCAGCAGCACGCGCTCGCCACGATCTGGCGGGTCATCTGGGGCTTCGTCTTTGGCGTGCTCGCCGGAACCATCCTCGGGGCGATCACCGGCTATTCCGCGCTCAGCCATCGCCTGGTCGATCCGACCTTGCAAGCGCTCCGTTCGATCCCGTCGATCGCCTGGGTGCCGTTGTTCATCCTCTGGTTCGGCATCTTCGAGGCCTCGAAGATCACCCTGATTGCGGTCGGCGTGTTCTTTCCGGTCTACCTCGGCGTCATGGGCGCGGTCATGTCGGTCGACCGCAAGATCGTCGAGGTCGGCCGGGTCTTTCGCCTGTCGGGTCCAGCCATGGTGCGGCGCATTTTGCTCCCCGCGGTCATGCCCGCTTATGTCATCTCGTTGCGTGCTGGCCTGGGCCTCGGCTGGATGTTCGTGGTGGCGGCGGAGTTCCTGGGCGCGTCGACCGGCCTCGGCTTCTTGCTCATTGACGGCCAGCAGCTTGGCAAGCCGGCGCAGATCGTTGCCGCCATCGTCGCCTTCGCCATCCTCGGCAAGACCACGGATTGGCTGATCGCCCGCGTCGCGGCGCCGTTCCTGCGCTGGGAAGATCGCTTCGCGCGAGCTTGAGGATCCCGGATGCTCGTGCTCGACCGCGTCGGCAAGACCTATCCCAACGGGGTGCGCGCGCTCGACGGCATCTCGACCGAGGTCGCGCCCGGCGAGATCCTGGTCATCATCGGCGGCTCCGGCTGCGGCAAGTCGACCATGCTGCGGGCGATCTCCGGGCTCGATACCCCGACCCAGGGTAAGGTCGTGCTCGACGGCATCGTCATTGCCGCGCCGCACGAGGAGATCGGCATCATCTTCCAGGAGCCGCGCCTCTTGCCCTGGCTGCGGGTCGCCGACAATGTCGGCTTCGGCCTGGAGAACCGCCCGCGCGAGGAGCGCAATACGCGCGTCGCACGCGCGCTTGAGCGCGTCGGCCTTGCCGAGAAGGCAAGGGTGTGGCCGCGCGAGCTCTCGGGCGGCCAGGCCCAGCGCGTCGCCATCCTGCGCGCTTTGGTGCCGCGGCCGCGGGTGCTCTTGCTCGACGAGCCGTTCTCCGCGCTCGATGCCTTCACCCGCGCCGACCTGCAGGATCACCTGCTCGACCTGTGGGCCGACCTCAAGCCCACGCTGGTCATGGTCACGCACGACGTCGAGGAGGCGATCGTCCTCGCCGACCGCATCATGGTGATGCGGCCGCGACCCGGACGGATCTACGAGGAGATCGCCTGCGACCTGCCGCGCCCGCGCGATCGGCAGTCCGCCGCCTTCGATTTCGTCAAGCGCCGGGTGCTGGCGGCGCTCGACCGCTCGCTCGATCGCCTGGCCATCACCATCGACACCGAGACCAAGGCGACCCAGGGCGGCGGCATGTGGTGGTAGTCCCGGCAGCGGAACTTGTCCCCTCCAGAGTTTGCGATCCCTGATTGCTTCAGTCTGCCTGCAATGACAGAAAGGTGAGTGGCCGCCGCCGGCCCGCCCTCATATTTCAGTCGGCCCTGTCCGTTTCGAAAAGTTCGCAGGAGACCCCCAAAATGGATGCCACCGCGTTGCGCGCCATGCAGGCGCCGATCAAGGAGCGCTACAAGGGCGACCCCAAGGCCGCGTTCATTACGCTGAGGGCCAAAGGCTCGCTCGACGACACCAACATCGCCTGCAAGGTGGAGACAGGGCGGGCGCTGGCAGTGGCCGGCCTGCATCCCGCCACCGGTGGCTCCGGCCTCGAGCTCTGCTCCGGCGACATGCTGCTCGAGGCGCTGGTCGCCTGCGCCGGCGTGACGTTGAAGGCGGTGTCGACCGCGCTCGACATCCCACTCAAGTCCGGCCAGGTCTCGGCCGAGGGCGATCTCGACTTCCGCGGCACGCTCGGCGTCGCCAAGGACGCGCCGGTGGGCTTCGCGCAGATCCGCCTCACCTTCGACGTCGAGACCGACGCGCCGCAGGAGAAGCTCGATCAGCTGCTCAAGCTCACCGAGCGCTATTGCGTCGTCTACCAGACCATCAAGAGCGGCCCGCCGGTCGAGGTGAAGCTCAAAAGGAGCGAATAGCGAATAGCGAGTAGCGAATAGCAAATAGGGAATCGTCACTATTCGCTACTCGCCATTCGCCATTCACGGCTTTTCGCAATGTTCCCCGATCCCTATTTCTGGTACGGGCTCGTCCTCAAGATGGCGATGACGGCAACCATTGTCGTCACCGCCTCGATCGCGGCCGAGCGCACCGGGCCATTCATCGCCGCGCTGATTGCCGCGCTGCCGACGGCCGCGGGCGCGGCGTATATCATTCTCGCCCTGGAGCATCCGCCGGCTTTCATCGCGGCGAGCGCGGTCGGCAGCTTCGTCGCCGGCGCGGCCGTTGCGGTATTCGCACTCGCCTACGCCGCGATGGCGCAGCGTCACGGCGCCGTGCTCAGCATCGCGGTCGCCACCGCGGCGTGGTTTGCCGCGATCGCATTCCTGCGGCTGTTCGACTGGACGATCCTGAGCGCGCTCGTGCTCAACATCATCGTCCTCGCCGCCACCACCGTTGCGTCGTCGGCCTACCGCAACAATGTCGTCCCGCGCGAGAAGCTGCGGCGGACGCGCTACGACATTCCGCTGCGCGCCGCTGCAGTGGCCCTGGTCGTCGCCACGGTGACGACGGCGAGCCACTGGATCGGCTCGCAGGTCTCCGGGATGCTCGCGGTGTTTCCGATCGTGATGGGCAGCTTCGTCGCCATCATGCATCCGCGCGTCGGCGGCCCGACCGCCGCCGCCGTGCTCTCCCACACCCAGCCCATGCTGCTCGGGCTCGGCCTCGGTTTCGTCGCCGTGCACTACCTCGCCGAGCCGATCGGCGTGTGGTGGTCGTATGTCATTGGGCTCGCTCTCACGGTCGCCTGGAGCGGACTGATTTGGCTCCTGCGCTGGCTGCGCATCACGACGGCATAGGCGGGCCGCGGGGCGCGCGCGTCACGTTTACGCGTTGGCTGGAAAATTGACTACATCTACCTCGCCGCTACTTGTCGATCGACAGCTTCTGCTCGTGGATCACCTTGGCCCATTTGCCGGTCTCGGCCTTGATGTAGTCGGCGAACTCCTCGGGCGAGGCCCCCATCGGCTCGAACATCTGCGGGGCCAGGAATTTCTCGCGGAAGGCGGGATCGGCCAGGATATTGCGGACCTCGGCATTGAGCTTGAGCACGATCTCGCGCGGTGTGCCGGCGGTGGCGAATAGCCCGAACCAGGCGGCGGCCTCGTAGCCGGAGAGCCCGTTCTCGGCCACCGTCGGGATGTCCGCCGCGGGGGCGAGCCGGTGGTCGCTGCCGATGCCGAAAATCCTGATCTGCCCGGTGCGGAACGGCGGCAGCGCGAGGCTCACACTGACCGACATCAGGTTGACGTGGCCGGCGATCACGTCGGTCAGCGCGGGCGCGGCGCCGCGGTAGTGCACTGGCACGAGCTTCACGCCCGCCATGCTCTCGAAGAGCACCATGTTCATGTGCGGCGCCGAGCCGATGCCCGCCGTGCCGAAGGTGAGCTCGCCGGGCTTTGCCTTGGCGAGCGCGATCAGCTCGCTCACGGTCTTGGCCGGCAGCGAGGGATGGCCGAGCAGAGCCTGGTTGATGCGCACGATGCCGGTGACCGGCACGAAGTCCTTGTCCTCGTCGTAGGGCAGCTTGCCTTTGCCGTAGAGCGTCGGGTTGATCGTGAAGGTGCCGGCCTCCGCCACCAAAAGCGAGTAGCCGTCGGGCGCGGCCTTGGCCACGGACTGCGCGCCGACCACATGGGCGGCGCCGCCCTTGTTCTCGATCACGACCTGCTGGCCCCAGCTCTCCGACAGCCGCTGGCCGATGGCGCGCGCCACCACGTCGGTCACGCCGCCGGCCGCGGCCGTTACCGTCAATGTGATCGGCCGCGTGGGATAGGATTGCGCCTGCGCAGTGGTCGCGCCGCAGACGCTGGCGAGCAGGAGCAATGCGCTGAATTGTCTGGTCATGATCGCTTCTCTTGCAAAATGGCCAACAGCAGTAGCGCTCCCGCTATCGATCCTTCACCGCCGCTTTCGCCTTCAGCGCATAGAGCGCCTCGAGCGCGTCGCGCGGCGACATCTCGTCGGGATCGAGCGCCGCGAGCGCGGCGATGACGGTATCGACCGCGGCGTCCTTTGGCTGCGGCGCGGTCGGCCGCGGCGATGCGGCAAATAGCGGCAGATCCTCGAAGCCGCGCGGCGAGGCGCGATCCTCCGCCTCGAGCTTTGCGAGCACGAGCTTCGCCCGCTCGATCACCGCGGCGGGAAGGCCTGCGAGCTTCGCCACCTGGATGCCGTAGCTGCGGTCGGCGGCGCCCGCCACTACTTCGTGCAGGAACACCACCTCGCCCTGCCACTCCTTCACCCGCACCGTGGCGTTGAACAGCCGCGGCAGCTTGGCCGCCAGCGCGGTCAGCTCGTGGAAGTGGGTGGCGAACAGCGCGCGGCAGCGGTTGGTCTCGTGCAGGTGCTCGATGGTGGCCCAGGCGATGGAGAGGCCGTCGAACGTGGCGGTGCCGCGGCCGATCTCGTCGAGGATCACCAATGAGCGCACGCCGGCCTGGTTCAGGATCGCCGCGGTCTCGACCATCTCGACCATGAAGGTCGAGCGGCCGCGGGCGATGTCGTCGGCCGCGCCCACGCGCGAGAACAGCCGGTCGACCGCGCCGATTTTTGCTTGGCGGGCCGGCACGAAGCTGCCCATCTGGGCGAGGATCGCGATCAGCGCGTTCTGCCTGAGATAGGTCGACTTGCCCGCCATGTTCGGCCCGGTGAGCAGATAGATGCGGCCGGCCGAGGCTTTCACCGCCGCGCCGGGGCCTGTTGCGCCAGGCGGCGGCGAAAGGTCGCAATCGTTGGCGACGAACGGCCCGCCGTCGCTCCCGAGCGTCTGCTCGACCACGGGATGGCGCCCACCCTCGATCACGAAATCGAGCGAGCCGTCGATCCGCGGCCGCACGTAGCGACGCTCCACCGCAAGCTCCGCCAGGGCGGCGGCGACGTCGAGCACGGCCAGCGCCTCGGCGGCGGCCTTGATGTCGGCCGATGCCGCGGTCACGCTCACGGACAGCTTGTCGAAGGTCTCGAGCTCTAGGCCGAGCGCACGGTCGGCGGCGCTGGCGATCTTCGCCTCGAGCTCGCCCAGCTCCGTGGTGGTGAAGCGCACCTGCCCGGCGAGCGTCTGGCGATGGATGAAGGTGGAATTGAGCGGCGGCGCGAGCAGCTTGTCGCCGTGCTGCGCGGTCACCTCGACGAAATAGCCGAGCACGTTGTTGTGGCGAATCTTGAGCGCGCGCACGGCGCTCGATTCGGCATAGCGCGCCTGCAGCGCCGCGATCACGCGGCGGGATTCGTCGCGCAGCGCGCGCGTCTCGTCGAGCGCGGTGTCATAGCCCGTACGCACGAAGCCGCCGTCGCGCTTGAGATGCGGCAGCTCGTCGGCAAGCGCCGCCGCGAGCTCGGCCGCAAGCGCGGCATCGGGACGCCGCAGCGCCGCGGCGGCCTGCACCAGCTCGGCCGGGAGCTCGACTGCGCGCTCCAATTCCGCCGCGAGGTCGGCGGCGGCGGCGATACCGTCGCGAATGGCGGCGAGGTCGCGCGGGCCGCCGCGGCCGACCACCAGGCGCGCCAGCGCGCGGGCAAGATCGGGCGCGGCATGCAGGCGCGCGCGTATGTCGGAGCGCGCGGCGGCATTGCCTGCGAAGAAATCGAGCGCATCGTGCCGTCGTGCGATGGCTGCGGGATCGGTGAGCGGGGCGGCGAGGCGTTGTGCCAAGAGGCGCGAGCCCGCCGCCGTCACGCTGCGGTCCATCGTCGCGAGCAGGGAGCCGCGGCGCTCACCGCCGAGCGTGCGCGTGAGCTCGAGGTTGGCACGCGTCGCCTGGTCGATCAGCAACGTCGCGCCCTGCGGCTCGCGCATGGGTGGCGAGAGCGGCGGGCGATGACCGAGCTGGGTGCGCTCGACGTAGCTGACGCAGGCCGCGGCGGCGGTGAGCTCGAGCCGCGACAGCGTGCCGAATCCCTCCGTGGTGGCGACCGCGAAGAAATCGGCAAGCCGTCGCTCGGCGGTGGCGCCGTCGAACACGTCGCGGGTGAGCGGGGTCACCGCCGGCAGCGTGCGCAGATAGGGTGCCAGCTCGGCGTCGCCATAGAGCGCGTCGGAGACGATGATCTCGCCTGGTTCGAGGCGGGCAATGTCGGCCGCAAGCGTCGCGCGGTCGCACTCGGCGATGCGGAACTCGCCGGTCGAGATGTCGATCCAGGCGAGCGCGTAACGGGCCTCGTCGGCGCGCGCGCGCGCGATCGCCAGCAGATAGTTGTTGCGCCGCGCGTCGAGCAATGTGTCCTCGGTGAGCGTGCCGGGCGTCACCAGCCGGATCACGTTGCGCTTGACCACGCTCTTGCCGCCGCGCTTCTTCGCCTCGGCGGGGTCCTCGAGCTGCTCGCAGACGGCGACGCGGAATCCCTGGGCGATCAGGCGGTGCAGGTACTCGTCGGCGCGGTGCACCGGGACGCCACACATCGGGATGTCGCGGCCGAGGTGCTTGCCGCGCTTGGTCAGCACGATGCCGAGCGCGCGCGCGGCAATCTCGGCGTCCTCGAAGAACAGCTCGTAGAAATCGCCCATCCGGTAGAACAGCAGGCAGTCCGGATTGGCGGCCTTGATCTCGAGGAACTGCTCCATGACCGGCGTCGTGCGCCGAGCATCCTCGGCGGGCGGGTCGGACGCAAAACCGGACGGAGCGATCGGGCGATCATCCATGGCGCTGCGACGCTAGCAGATGCAGCGGCGGGATTCATGCGGGAACAAGTGAGATAGCCACAGGGACAATGCGGCTTGCCCGCCATGTCGGCCAGGGACGCCAGCGGTGGCTCAATCGGTGTAAGCTCGGAGCAGTCCCATGGACACCGCGATGAATGCTTGGCACCAGGCGCAGTACGATTGGACCGATATACTACGTCGCGCCCAAGGCGATGCACTGGCGGCGTTCGGGCTGGGCCCCGACGAATCTCGCTACGGTGTCGTTGCCGCAGGGTCGCATTGGCGTCTCCGCGACTATGCGGATCGCGACGCCTCGCCCACTTTGCTGATTGTCGCGGCACCGATCAAGCGATCGTACATTTGGGATCTTGCTCCGTCGGTGAGCGCCATTCGCTATTGCTTGCGGCGGCACTTTCACGTCTATCTGCTCGAATGGATGCCTGCCTCGCGCAATAGCGCAAGCAACGCGCTCGAAGAGTACACGGACGCGATCGGCGAATGCGTCGAGAGGATTTCGGCGGGGGCCGAAGGGCCTTTCCTAATTGGTCACTCACTGGGCGGCACGCTCGCGGCCATATTCGCGGCGACGGCACGGGAAGGCCCTCGCGGCCTCGTGCTGCTCGGCGCGCCGCTCGCTTTCGAGCCTGGCACGAGCCATTTCCGGGACGCTCTCGTTGCGTTGGTACCGTCAACGTTTTCCCAAGCGCACCCCTTCCCCGGTTCGCTGCTGTCGTACATGAGCGCCCTGGCGGCTCCCGACACATTCATTTGGTCGCGACTCACGGATGCCGCATTCAGCATCACCGATCATCAGGCGCTTGAGATCCATGCCCGGGTCGAGCGTTGGGCCCTCGATGAGGTTCCGCTGCCGGGTGAATTGGTGCACCAGATCGTCGAGTGGCTCTATCGCGAAAATCGCTTTTGTCGGGGAGCCTTGAAGGTCGGCAAGACGCTCGTCGGTCCTTTCAGTCTCTCAATTCCCACGCTTGCGGTTCTGAACACGGCGGACGAGGTGGCTCCCTTGGCCTCGATCAAGCCCTTTACCGACGCGATGCCTGCAGGCAACGCGCGTATCATCGAATATCCGGGTGAAGTCGGGGCTTGCTTGCAGCACCTTGGATTCCTCGTCGGTCGCGAGGCGTATGCCCGAGTGTGGCCGGAAATCATCTCCTGGCTCGATAGTCGCGGCTGAATTCCGCTCGGCAAATCGGCGTGTGGGCCGGATCGTCGGGTCAGAACTTCATCAGATCTTTTGCGAGCAGAATCGGGCCGGG
>Ga0066903_100006623_pt1 | contig 10341 bp, 6 predicted proteins | sample PanSoiMetaGPlot1_FD_67491 | JGI IMG/M metagenome (GOLD analysis project Ga0066903, IMG submission 67491) | Tropical forest soil microbial communities from Panama analyzed to predict greenhouse gas emissions - Panama Soil - Plot 1 (version 2) | ecosystem: Environmental > Terrestrial > Soil >...
GCGCACCACGCAGGAAATGATGGGGAGATCGCGTTTGTTGTGAGTCTGACACGCGGTATCCTGTGAGAGGACTAGTAACCTTGACGATGGCACCGTGCTTTCGAACGTCAATAAAATACAGCATGTCCTCATGGTCCCGTATGGATGGCACAAACTTGACGGATTTGGCTATGTCCGCCCGGACGCAGGCGGAGCTAGGCACAAGGCACCACTCCAGGAGCATCGTCACTGGATAATTCGGGTCGAGGTAAAGTTCAGGGCGCAGGGGCATCTCCGAAACTGAAATGGACTCGTCGGAATCCGATGTGCCAGAAAATCGGTAGTAATGTGTATGAATGCAAACGACGCCGGGACAAATACAAGCGACCTGCTGCTGAAGTTTCGACGGCTCCCAACGATCATCCGCATCCAGAAACGCAATCCAATCTCCGCTGGCTTCATCAATTCCACGGTTGCGAGCCACTGATTCCCCTTGATTCGCCTGCCAAATAACACGGATGGGGGGACCGAAGGATTCAGCAATGGCAGCCGAGTCGTCGGTGGAACCGTCGTCCACGACAATCACTTCGTGCACCGGGTGAGTCTGATTCAAAACAGAGGTCAGCGTTTCCCGCAAGAAGGGGGCGCCGTTGAAGCACGGGATGACAACGGAGACGGTGGCTCGATGGATCATGTGCGGCAAAGAGACAGATATCTTTTTCAGGCGCTAAGGCAGAGGTTGAGTCAATACCCCTGCACCCTGGCAGACTCTTTCATCGGACATAGTTGTCTTTTGCTTCTGGAGAGCATCTTCTGCGGCGGCCTCCATCGTTGCCGATGGGGACGCCAACATCCTCTTCAGGCGCAGTAGCCGCAAAAGTATGACAAGAAGTCGCTTTGGCCGTTCCAGAAACGTTTGCACTTCGGTCTTCCGGTACGGGAATGGATACCATGCGAACGATTTGAGCAAGGTCCACAGAGCTACGCCGCGTTCGCCGGCCGCGTCGTATAGAAAAGAGCAGGAATGCTGGACGTAGCTGTAGGCCTTTCGCCGAAGCAACCAGCGGCCGCGCCAGGCGTTCCGCTCATCGACTTTTTGCAGGATCTTGAGCATGCCGGCCCTACAGGGTCCGACTCGCTTGCTCAAACTTCCCGGGACGTCCCGGTACCCAAGCAAAGGCAGGTCCAAGTTGGCCACCGGAGCCAATTCCGCAACACGCAGCCAGACGTCTAGGTCCTCGGCACACTTCAAGCTGCTATCAAAGGGCCCCGCTTTTTCCAGGACATGCCGGCGGACAATGATCGAGGAAGCCACGAAGTAGTTCTTCACAACCAGGTCTTGCCACTCAACAAACTTGACCCGGCGCGGGCGGCTGCTGGTTTCCGGAAATACGGCGGCCGGCCAGGCAAAGCTGCGTGTGCCCAGCAGGCCCAACTCCGGAGCATGTGCCAAGGCTTCTAACTGAAGCTCCAGCTTCCGGGGGTGCCAAACGTCATCCGCGTCGAGAAACGCGATGAGATCATGCTCTACTTCGAGGATGCCCCGGTTCCTGGCCCCGGAAAGCCCCTGATTATCCTGACGAACATAACGAATGTCGTTTTTATAGGCGATGAGGCGTTCGTGCGTATCATCCTTGGATCCATCGTCCACAACGATGATCTGCGACGGCCGCACCGTTTGCGCAAGAACGCTGTCGATCGCTTGTGTTACGAAACGACCGCAGTTGTACGTCGGAATCACTACGCTAACGGCCGCCCGTTTCATTTTTTTCTCCTGTGGCCAAGCTTTCCATGATGACGTTAGCAAATCGAGCGGGGCTACGGCATCGTCAGCAACTCCTCCGGGCAATCGAACTCCCATCTGGCGGCCAGGGCAACCAGACCATGGTTCCTTTGGGGGAGCCGACCCGTCTTGTAAATGTTGGTAGGCATGACGGAAAAGCTCAAGACGTTGTCGATGGTGTCCAGGAAGTCTTTCGAATCTCCCACAACGATCGTGAGGGTGTAGTCCCCTGGAACAAACCGCAGGTCTTCGAGGAAGCAGCGAACGCGCGCTTGCCGTATCCCCTTGAGATCGACGTTGGATTGGATTTTGCTGTGGACCTGGGCCAGCTTGGTGCCGAAGATATCGCAGATGTAAATGATGACAGTCGTATCAGAGGCGCCCACGAAATCGCCCAGCTCCAGATCGATGACAAGGTCCCCGCCAAGTGGAACGCTGGTGGTTGGCTCGATGCGCCGGTCGTATAGAGCAATCCGAGAAAGCAAGGGAGTAGACCCCGGCCGTCGTCCGGAATGCTTGGAAAGATCGACCGAGTGAGTCTGGTCGGTGCAGGATGCAGCTTGCTCGCAGTAGCTCTTGATGACGTCGGCCGGAGCGCCGTACTGCTTCACTTGCCCTTGGTCGATCCACACGGCGGCAGTGCTGAGCTTCGACAGCATGGGCAAATCGTGGCTGACCAGCAGAACCGTCCGGCCGCTACTCGCGATATCCGACATGCGGCCGATGCATTTCTTCTGGAACGTGTAGTCGCCGACCGCCAAGACCTCGTCCACTAGCAAGATCTCCGGGTCCAGATGGGCGGCCACGGCGAAAGCCAGGCGCACGTACATGCCGCTGGAGAATCGCTTTACAGGGATTTCCAGGAAATCCTCGACACCCGCAAAGGCGACGATCTCATCGAATTTGCGGCTAACTTCCCGCCGGGTCATGCCAAGGATGGCGCCGTTGAGGTAGACGTTTTCCCGGCCGGTGAGCTCCGGATGAAAGCCCGTTCCTACCTCCAACAGGCTGCCGACCCGGCCGTAGAGTTTCGCTTCGCCGGTTGTTGGCTTGGTGATGCGAGAAAGTATCTTGAGCAGTGTGCTTTTGCCGGCGCCGTTTCGCCCGATGATGCCAATCACCTCACCGGACTTGACTTCCAACGTGACATTTTTCAACGCCCAGAAATCATTGGTTCGCAGTGCCGGTAAATTGCGCCAGCGCCGAAATGGCAACGAGGCCAGGTCTACCAGGCTCTCGCGCAACGTGCGGTACCGGTAAAAGCCAGTAGATTCTGCCTGGTTGATGCGGAATCGTTTTCCCAGGCGATGGATCTCAATTGCATTGACCATGGCATTCCTGAGTCAAGTTCAAATGATGTCGGAAAACAGGTCTTCCACTTTTCGAAAGTATAGACAGCCGACAACGAAAGTGCCAAGCATCGCCAAGCAAGAGACTCCGATCCCGTCCCAGGCAATGGCCCCGCCGAGGGCCGCCGCCCGAAACGCGCTGATGAGCTCTGTCATCGGGTTGAGGGCCAACAGAGCTTGCAAGCTTCCGGAAGCATCGCCGCCCGGCTGCATGTACACGGTTGGGGTCGCAAACATCCAGAGCTGCACCAGGAACGGAGTGGCGTAACGGAAGTCGCGATAAGCAACCGTTAGCGCCGCTAGCAAGGTGCCGATTCCAAGTGCTCCAAAAGCGATAAGTCCCAAGAAGAGGGGAATCAGCAACAACGAAGTGCTCCAGGCAACTCCATAAACGATCATCAGAATGACCAGCAACCCGAAGGCCACCAGAAAATCGACGCCGGCGGTAGCCACCGCGGCGAACGGCATCGCCAGGCGTGGGAAGTAGATCTTGGTTATCAGCCGCTCAGACCCAATGACGCTGTTGCCCGCGCTGGTGATGGCACTGGCGAAGAAGGTCCAGGGTAGCAGGCCCGCGTACACAAAAAGTGGGTAGGGAATATCAGCCGAATCAACTCCGGCCAGTCGGCTGAAACAAATCGTGAACACGACCATCATGAGAGCCGGCTGCAAGATCGCCCAGGCCGCCCCGATTATAGTTTGCTTGTACCGGACCTTGACGTCGCGCCACGCGAATTGCACGATCAATTCGCGGAATTGCCAGAGCTCGCGAAGATTGATCAATTGCCACCGGGAAGACGGACGCAAGATGATGACGGCTCGCTTCTCGGCCGGGGGAACATCAGGTTCAGGGCATTCCTCAATCCTGTTGACCAATTCAACTTGGCTCATTTTAGATGCCTCAACGTTTGTTTGCGGTTTTCGCGCCTTAGGGGCGCAAGTTTCACTCCGCCTCGGAAGCCAGTCGCCGAACGAGGTAGAATCCGGCCGCACTCGGGTCAACCTGAGGCTGGAGACCGGAAGGCTCGTGAAGAGGTGGCAGTTGGCGGCCACAGACTGGTTCAGCCGGTGGTGTCCCAGAATGTGAAGTTTTCTTCGAGCCGGCCTGTTCTTTGATCCGCATGAATGGCCGCTCGATCAGGTAGTAGGAGAGAATCACGGCAATCGCAATGAAAATCAGGTTTGTGGGCCAAGAGGAGAACAACTCGGGCAAGCTTGATTTTCCAGTAAACAGCTGTTGCCAAACATAGATGCTATAGGAAACAACTCCAATTGCCACTAGCGGAGGCCAATCTAAAACTCGCCGAACCCATTTGTTGCAGAAACCTGCGGAAAGGTAAATTAGTGCGGCACAGAGAAAACCAGTAACAGTTCGGTGAGCCAGGATTTCATACTTTCCCGAGCGGTTTTCCAGCCAAGCAGAACCGACCAATCCAAGGCAAACCAATATCAACAGCGATCCGCAAATTGGTTGGACACGTGCCATCAAATTGTGAAACTTTTCACTTTGGCATAAGAACGCCAAGCCTGCTCCAAACGCAATAATATCGACATAGTTAAATGTCCAAATGAGCGTCTCATAATCTGACCAATAGGCATGAGACAAGTATCGTGCGACTGGCCCGAGCAGGATGCACAATGCCAGTGCCCATTTTCCCCCGGTCAAGCCGAGGATGGCCAGCATAACAGGCCAAACGAGATAAAAATGCTCCTCTATCGAAAGGGACCAAAAATGCCCGAGTTCCCAACAGGCGCCCTCATGGAAATTAATTGTGTAGGTCAAGGCCGCAAACCAGTCGCGCCCACTGACGGAAACGGCCCGGGCCCATTGCAGAATAAACAAGACAACGAAAAATGCTGCGGCCGCCGGCAATAGTCGGAGCAGTCTTCGCAGATAGAAACTCCGTAAGGAGATACAGCCACGGGCTCTGACTTCGCGAAGAAGTAGAAGCGTGATGAGGAATCCACTAAGGACGAAAAACAAGTTTACCGCAAGAACACCCCAATGTATCGTGCGATACAGGCCTACAGGAACTGGAATTGGATTCGGCGCACATTTCGTTGAATGTGCAAAGACCACGAGTAGTGCGCCAATAGCTCTATAGCCATCGAGGCACGGCACTCGCCCGCGATGAACCCAGGAAGGGTCAAAGCTGGAACTCATCTTGTCAAGCAACTCTCATTTTCCGATTGCCACAAGCCGAGACTCATTCCGCCTCGGAAACTAATGCCGGAATCAGAAATGAACCGGCGGAATTCGGGTCAACCTCAGATTGGGTGAGCGAAACCGGTTCGGTGTGGGTTCGCAATCCGGCATCGGTCGGCAAGGTAAGGTAGGCCTTTTCAACCTCTTCCTGAAGCGGAAAGCGCAGCAGCCAGCGAAGCGTGGCAAATCGAAAGCCGAACATCTTCAGACCTGTTGCAACGAGAATGCGGAAGTCGAGGCCGAGATTTCGCTTTTGCAGATACCAGAGATCGTACGCTAACTTCTGGCGAACGCTATGCAGATCGGTGTCGGCGGGTAGCTGAATCTGAGCCAAGCCCGTCAGGCCGGGACGCACAAGCAAGCGAGCGCGATAATGCGGGATGTTTTGCTCGAGCTTGGGGACAAATTCCGGCCTCTCCGGGCGTGGTCCAATCAGACTCATGTCTCCCATCAAAACATTCCAGAGTTGGGGCAGTTCATCCAGATGACTGCGGCGAAGAAATCGCCCGACCAGGGTTATGCGCGGATCGCCCGGCAGGCTCCAGCAAGCTCCGTTCTTTTCGCTGTTGTTGACCATCGTGCGAAGCTTGTAGAGCATGTACGGACGGCCATTCCTACCCAGACGCGTCTGGCGATAGATGATATGGCCGCGCGAGCTCACCTTGATGAGTAGCGCCGCCAATAGCAGCAGTGGCAGCGTCACACACAGTAGGACAAAAGCAAACGTGAAATCGGCGATGCCCCTGAGCGGCGACTCCTGGCCTTTAAGGGGCAATGCAGTGTGGCATCGTGAACCGGGATTGGGCGCGTCCTGAACCAAGAATCCTAGTTGCGAAAACATGGCGAAGTTCCTCGATGACCTGGGACACATTGCTCAACCACCTGACCATCACCGTTCGGCGACAGCCGGGGCATAGGAAGAATAATAGATGTCGTCATTGGCCCCGTTGACGACCGCGCCGAGGATATGGACGCCCACGGAAGTAAGCCGCTGGTAAGCGGCGTAAACCGTGGGCAGACGACTCACATCTCTCAGGACGGCGAGAATAGCCGCGTCGGCATGAGGCGCCAGAGCGAGCGAGTCAGGCACGGGCAGTATGGGGGAACAATCCACGACGACAAAATCATATTGTTGGCGCAGGTGGGCAAAGATCTCTGACAGGAAATCATGCGACAGCGCCTGAATCGCCTGAGCGTCTCCTGAACCGGCACAGAGAAGTGAGACATTGGCGACCGAGGTCTGCTGAATGGCCTGATCGATGGCACACTGCCCCTGAATCAGCTCACTGAAACCGGGAGCAGGCAATGCGTTGAACAGGCGATGCAGGTGTGGCTTGCGCAGGTCGGCGTCGATAAGCAAGGTTTTCCGCCCAGCGCGACCAAGGCTGGCGCACAGGTGGGCCGCCGTGGACGTCTTCCCCTCTCCAGCGACAGCGCTGGTAATTAGGACTACTTTGATCCCTTGCTTTTGCGCGGCATGCAAAAGCATGGTGCGGGTGGCGTCCACCGAATTGGCAAGCATGCTTTCAATTCCGACCTCAACACGAGATGACGAGTAAGAGAGCAGACGGCGGCGTGTTTGATTGATGTCAGGAACCGTGCCTATGAGACGGATGCCCAGACCGTGCACAACCTCGCCGGAGGAGGAGACTCGGCGACGGCGGAATTCCAGCCAAGCAAAGACAAATAGCACTAATCCAAATGTGCCCGCTCCGGAACCTCCAATGATGGCCATCTCCTTCCGACCCGGCTGACCGGGGAAAAGAGCCGCCTCTTCAATTTGCATTACGTGTTCTGACGGGGCGCGCTGTTCCCACTCGAGCTTTTCAATCTCGATGTCAACCTTCCTCATCAAATCTTCTTCATGACCGATCTTCTCTCGGATTTCTTCCACCTCGATCGTGGATTCGTTGTTGAAGCCGATTTCCCTTTCCAGTCGCTCCACATCCTCCTTGAGTGCCTTTTGAAGATGTTCCAGGGAGCTAAGATCGCGCCTGAGTTTAAGCGTTTTTGATTTCGCAAGCTCCTTGCGTTCGGCTTGGAGTTCAGTTTGTGCCGTTGCCAGTTCCAACTCCAGCGATTTGATTTCCGCGGTCGCCGTCCCCGGAACGCTGGTCCCCAAAAGAGCTTTGATGCGAGCCTTGAGATCGCGCACACGAGCTACAATCTTCTCATAGTTTGGGTGTTCCTTCAGGTATTTTTCGGACGTGTGTTTTTCCGATTCTACTGCCGTAGACGAATGGGCGTCAGCAATGAGTCGGCTCTGTAGCAGTCCTACCAGGGCCAGAGAAACCGGTGAATTGGTGCAGGCGATCAAAGCTGCAGTGCAGTCGGAGAGGAGGCCCTGTTCTTGATAGAGTTCTGCATTGAGCTGGACACGCAATTTTCGAATTTCGGATTCCGTATCGTCCTGTTCCTTGCGAGCCCGTGCCAGTTGCTGCATGACGATGGATTGTTTCCAAATCAGGTTCTTGGCGTCTCCGGAACCCGCAGCCAGAGCCACCTTGCGGAGTGCTTTTTGCTTGGCCCGTGCTTTTTCGGCAAGCTGACTGCTGATTTTCTTCAACTCCTGCAGCCGGGCCTGATTCGCGATTCGGTCCTTGTCCACAATCTTGTCGATGTAAGCCTTGGCGACGGCATTCACGATCGTAACCAGCTGCTGCGGATTGTCTCCACTGAGGCTAATGGACAGGATGCCCGGTCCCAAGGTAAAGTCGACTTTGATTGCCTTCTCCAGCCAGTGCACCGGATCAGTGTTCGTTTGGATGGAACGCAGTTTGGCAACTTCAGGCTGACTCAAGGCCGCGCTGAGCACCAAGCGACTCTTGACGAGGACGATTTGCGTGCGCTGGTGGCGATCCAGGGTTGCCTGGCTTTCGCCCGTTGGGAAAATGAAGCCTTTCTTGTCGGAGATTTGCAGCAACGTTCGCGCCATGTGCTTGGGCGGCGGCAGCAGTTGCACCGCCGTAAAAGTGACTCCTGCAGCACCGATAATGGCACAGAGTAAAGCCAGCAACCAGCAGCGCCGAAGAGCTCTCAAGAGTGATGCGGCGTCCGGTGCAGCTGTGAGCGCGGGATGCATCGGTTCCGGTACTAATTGGCCGTTATGCTGCGGAGTTGCCACGACCAGCGCACCGATTCCATTTTCGGATCGGCCGGTTGATGATGCCGAATTCCGGGTGGAGTTGTCCAGATTCTCGAGGATCGGTAACATCGACTTTACCGCGCAGACCCTGTCCTGGTGGGTTAGCTTTCAGCTCCCGCGCACTTCTGGAATTGAGGAGGGCTCACCAACGAGAACTCCTCACGCCGACACAGTTAGAGCAATTCCTTGGCCAAACCTACCGCGTTTTTGTTTTTCGGATTTGATTTCCCCAACTTCCTTGACAGTAAGTTGTTATCAAACAAGATCGAAGAACTGCATCGGCCTTTCATAATCTCAGTAATCTCGATGTGTAAAATCGGGTTGCGCTTTCTGGATGTTGCGTTGTCATCTTGCTTGACAGTTTCAGCGAGAATTTCTTGTGGCGTGTCTCCGTAAGGAATTGCGAACGATCCAACTCCCTTCCGAACGCCGTGTTACGTTGAACGAAGCAAAAAAGCAAATCGAAAGGAAACTCGGCCTTCCGTTTGCTAGGTCAGGGAGCACGTTGATTCGTTTACTTGAGACCAATCGTAACCCACAGGGACGGAGTGCGCGCCGATGCTCGAACTCGAAACTCCTCTTTCGGCCACCATTGAACAACACTTGATGTCACGCATTCAATTACGAACGGCTCGCGTTTGCGTGGTGGGGATGGGCTATGTGGGACTTCCGTTGGCGGAAACGTTCGCCTGGGCCGGCTTTCCGGTCATCGGATTCGATATTGATCCAGACAAGATTCGGAAGCTTCGCCTGGGGCAGAGCTACATCAAGCACATCTGCTCCGAGCGCATGGTCGAACTGGTGAAAAACGGCCAATTCGAAGCCACCATCGATCCACGATGCTTCGAGAAGGCGGATGCAATTGTCATTTGTGTGCCCACGCCCCTGACCGAAACCGGCGATCCTGATCTTTCCTTCATCGTGAGCACGGGAAAAACAATCAGTCGCTACCTTCGTTCCGGCCAGCTGGTAGTCCTGGAGAGCAGCACCTACCCAGGAACCACGGAAGACGTTTTACGTCCCATCTTGGAGGAATCGGGGTTGATCGCCGGCAAGAACTTCTTTCTTGCTTACAGCCCGGAACGGGAGGACCCGGGTAACAAGACCTATTCCACCCGGCAGATTCCGAAAGTCGTTGGTGGCCTGGATGAAGTCGGAGGCAGGCTGGCGGTGGAACTATATCACCCCGTGGCGGCCAGCATCGTGCCGGTGTCGAGTACCCGTGTGGCTGAGGCCTGCAAAATACTGGAAAACACCTATCGCGCCGTCAACATCGCTCTAGTGAATGAGTTAAAGATGGTTTTCGAGCGCATGGGGATCGACGTCTGGGAAGTCATAGCGGCGGCCAAGACCAAGCCCTTCGGGTTTCAAGCGTTTTATCCGGGCCCTGGGCTGGGCGGCCACTGTATCCCAATCGATCCCTTTTACCTGACCTGGATCGCCCGAAAATATGGGGTTCACACGCGTTTCATCGAGTTGGCCGGCCAGGTCAATACCGCCATGCCTCAATATGTGGTGAACCGCGTGACGGAAGCGCTGAATCAGCAAGTAAAGCCGCTCTCTGGAAGCCGCATTTGCATTCTCGGCGTTGCATACAAGAAGGACGTCGATGATGCCCGCGAATCCCCCGCGTTTGAGATCATGGAACTGCTGGAAGCACGTGGGGCGATCATTTCTTACAACGACCCCTACGTCCCCCGTTTGCCTTCCATGCGGCGTCATAGCATCTGTCGCGATAGCCGGCCGCTGACCGAGGAATTCCTCGGCGCGCAGGACTGTGTGGTCATTGTGACAGATCATTCCACCTATCAGTTCGACTGGATTGTCCAGCATTCCAAGCTTGTCGTTGACACTCGCAACGCCACACTCGGCATCAAGT
>Ga0066903_100006624_pt1 | contig 10340 bp, 7 predicted proteins | sample PanSoiMetaGPlot1_FD_67491 | JGI IMG/M metagenome (GOLD analysis project Ga0066903, IMG submission 67491) | Tropical forest soil microbial communities from Panama analyzed to predict greenhouse gas emissions - Panama Soil - Plot 1 (version 2) | ecosystem: Environmental > Terrestrial > Soil >...
GCCCGGGTCCTTCATGGCGACGGTGAGCTTCGTCGCGCCGCTTGAGGCTGTCGTCCCCGCAGCGGCGGAGGCCGCCAGCGTCAGGCCCGCAATCGCCGTGAGAATGACTTTCCGCATCGTCTACCTCCGTTAGTGGGGTGTCGCTTTCCCCCATCAGACACTTGACGTACCGACTCTTCGTCCGGCGAGACGCCGATCCGGCGTCCGGGAGAACTACGGATTCGCGGCCAAAGCGCGAGGTCGTTCTGGCCGCGGGAAACCGGTTACCTGCGGGCTATCCTTCGCGCCGCCGGGGTGGCGAAACTGGTCATACGCGCCTGACTTAAAATCAGGTGTCTCCATTGGAGGCGTAAGGGTTCGAGTCCCTTCCCCGGCACCTTTTCTACCTGCTAATAAGCAATCTCCGTTCTGTGAAGCGGCAACGGGCACGGCGGCTGGTACGGAGTTAGCCATTTTCTTCGCGTACACCTCAAGCCCCAGAGCCGAACTCGTGTGTCCCATCTGAGCCATCACATAGGCGGGCGAGGCTCCTGCCTCGTAAAGCAGACTCGCGAACGTCAGGCGGAGCGTATGGTTAGTGATTCGCTCGCGAATCGGTGGCTTGCCTGCCGCGCGATCCGCAACGGCATCCCCGGGTAGCCGCCCGCTGGCTGCTGCGCTTTCTCGAGGAGCACCCTACGGTGACGATCGAGGAAGCCGGGCTGGCGGCGTCATGCCTCGCAGCACTCCCCAGCGTCGGCTACGAGGAGGGAGCGCAGACTCTTCGGGCCATGGCCGAACGAGCGACTAGCCGGCGCCGGACTCAAGGACCAGCGTGAACGCGGGGGGGTCGTCACCTTGCCGTAAGGGCGTCAGGGCTGCGGGCCCCATGTTCGGGCCTCGTAAAGATTTCGCCCTTTCCAGGTATTTCTCCCCAACAGGGTGACCCGATCGGCCGGAAATCGGCGTATAGACACAGGCAAAGACCTTCCACACAGGTGAAGGCCTCAACACAGGAGGTAGTTACTCAAATGCGGAAGCTGATCACCCTGATCCTCGCGGCCGGCGCGATCGCCGTTCCAGCGGCGTCGGCATCACCGCTGCACGGGAAGCCGAGCGGCCCGAAGCCCTGCCACGGCAAGGCCGTGGTCACGGTCGTCCTGAAGGGGACGTTTGTCGCGGCGGCGCCAGACGGCCTGTCGTTCCAGCTGAACGCGAACCACGCCAACCGGCACGGGCGCCCCTACCTGAAGGCACCGCAGCCCTTGACGATCACCGTCAACGCGAACACGCGCTACGTCAAGAACGGAGCCGCTGCGAAGCTGAGCGACCTGGCGGCAAACGATCGCCTCGTCGTCACCTCGAAGGTGAACCGGTGCACTCTCAAGAACGCCACCAACCCGGCCGCGCTCCCGGCGCTGACCGCCCGAATGGTGGTCGACCAAGGACCCGCAGAAAGCTCGTAAGACACAGCGACAGACGGACTACCGCCAGAGGCGCCCCGAGGGCGCCTCTGGCGCTTTCGGGATCCCTTCGTCTACACCACGCTCAAGAGCGAGCCGTTATTTGACATAGGCGCAACGCTGGCGCCAAACCGGAAGGGTCGCCCTTCCCCGGAACGAGCAGCGCGCCTCGGGGCGGTGCGCGGGTGGGAATGGAGGAGCTCAAGGCGCTCTTCGAGCTCAAAGGTCACAGATACGCAGTTCTAGCCGAACTCGGCGACCGCGCAGTCCGGGCAATAGCTCGCCAGTTCCGGTGGCTCGTCGCTCGTCAAATAGACGCGCCAGCTTTCGGCATCCGGACGCGCGATCGCCCGCACTCGATGAAGACGAGCTCGCGGTGACTGCCCGCCGTCGCCACGGCGGCACTCTAAGACTGCTAACGCTTTGCGGCATCTCGTCTCGACCATGGCAGCAAACGGAAGCTATGCGCTGATCGAGCAAGAGCCGTCCGGGCGCGAGCGGCGGACAAGTCACAGTTGGGGATCGCTCGACGAGCAACAACTGCTCCCGTGGCCGAGAGTCGTCTTCGTCGAGGTGGGAGCTTCAGACGCCATGCTCTACCGGTACTCGAGCGACGGGTCGTTCTGCGGCGACACCTGGCATGAGTCGGAGGCGGACGCGCGCGAGATGGCCGAGTGGGAGTACGAAGGCTTGATCTCTGAGTGGCGGCCCGTTCCCGACGGCGTCGACGACGCGACCGCGTTCGCGATCGAAGTCGCAGAGGCAGGCGGCTAACCCGCGCTGAGGCGGGCCTCCCGCAACGCTGCGTTGGTTGGCCGCGAGGCCGGTTAGCAGCCCAGCCCAGCCTCGATGACCTGCGCCTGCGCGAGGAGCGACGCTGCCTGGGCGGCTCTGATCTTCTTGCCGGCTTGCGCGTTCACCTCGTTGGTGAACGCTGTCAGGCTGCTGCACGCGTTCGCCGTGTCGCCCGCGCCTACGTACATCTGGATCTGCGTCACCTTCGCGGCGAGACTCTTGCCAGAGCCGACACCCGTCACCGCTGCGAGGAGAGTCGCCAGGTGACCTTCCACCGTCGGGGTGAGCGTGGCGGAAATGTTGAGGTCGCTGACCTGTGACTGAGGTGGAGTAACGGTCGCACCCACAGCCGGTTCCGGCGTGGACAGCTCGTAGAGGATCGTGCCGCCGGAATCGACATTGCAGTCCGCCCCGGCTTCCCACATGCCAAGGAGGTCGCCGCCCTGCACGGCGATCGGAGTGGTCAGAGTGAACGTATTCAGAGAGCTTGCCGTTAACGACTCGACCGGAGACTCGCCGACCACGGTGTAGGAGCCGGGAGTCGTGGTCGGCTCGAACACCATCAAGCTCATCGAGCCACCGTCCGGGCCCGCGTTGGTGCTCCACGAAGAGATGCTCCATGTCCCTGAGGGAACGACGTAGTCTGGTGCGCCTGTCTGGACGACATACGCTTGCGTGCAAAACAGCGCTGACGAAAACGTCTGTCCGATCGTGACCGCCGTCGTGGCTGACGCGCCAGCAGCCAGCACCATCGCAGACAAGATCACAGCCAGCAGCACTGGCCCGGCGATGCTCACGCGAATCAGTCTTCTCATCAGATCAGTCTCTCTCTTCCTTATCGACGGTCACCGCTCGAGGCTAAAGCTCGGAGAAGACGGACGTTCCCGGTCGTTGGAGTCGTGGCCGGCGAGGATCCGACGCTGATCGTCGAGTCGGTCGAGTCCCAGGCTGCCTAGCCGCCACGACTCAAAATCAGGTTCCTCCATTGGAGGTGTAAGGGTTCGAGTCCCTTCCCCGGCACTCTCAGGAGGGCGGGACGATCCTCATCGGGCGGTTGAAGTCCGTGTAACGGTGGTGCATGAAGTGCGCCGCCGCGGTCATCTTGAGCTCCAGCGGCCGATGCGTATTCGGGTCCATCGCGAGCTCGAACCAGCCGGGCAGGCGTGGGTCGTAGAAGGTGACGACGCGGGCACGGCGGCCGCCGACCCTCTTCCAGCCCAGCGCTCGCGCGTTCAGCCAACGCGGCCCCCACTGCGCCCCTGGTAGCTCGAGTGGCGTCTGCGCCGAGCGCGCGAACGGCTGTTTCCCTTGGGCGTCCCAGCGCCAGCGGCCGACGACGACCGCCCGCGAGCCGGCCGAGGTGTCGTACGTGAGCCGGTCGGGCGCGACGATCCGCCAGGTCGTCGAGATCTTGGCCTGCGGGCTCGAGGCGAGGCGTTCGTGGATGACGAGGCTGCGTAGCGACGCATAGGCGCGGCGAGCCTCCGCGACCAGCTCGCTCGCGGGTTGCGTCTGCGCCGGGATCGCGAAGGCGACCGGGCCGGACGGAATCACGACGGTGACGCGGCGCGCTCGGATTCGGCCCTGCGGCCGGTAGCAGCCCGGCCCGCAGGGCGTTGCCCCGAGGGTCCGCCGACTCACCCGAAACCCGACGGAGAGCCCGTCCACGCCGTCGTCGTCGGGGCCGAGCACAGTCGCCTGAAGCCGCCCGCCGGGCAGGACTGCAAGCCCCACGGCGCGATCGCCGGACTCGCCGGCGAGGACGGTCGCGCCGGGCGGCGGTGGCGCTACCGGGCGCGGAGCCTGCGGACGGGCCACCGCGCGCGCGAGCTGCCGGCCCGGCGCGAGATCGGTCAGGAAGGCGACCGCCGTCACCACGCCCGCCAGCAGTACGAGCTCGGCGACGACGTTGCGCCGCAGCGCGCCGAGGCCCAGCCGGGGCACGAGCCGCGAGCGGTTGACCCAGCCGAGCGCCACGACGGCGAGCAGCAACGCGGTCTTGACCAGGAGCGCCCGCCCGTAGCCGGTGCTCCAGAGCTGGCTCACTGCAGAAAGTTCCGAGAGGGCCCGGATCAGCCCGGTCGCCGCGATCACGAGCACCGAGACGAGCGCGAGAGACGACAGCCGCGGCACCAGCACGGCGGTGAATCGAGGTCGCTGCTCGGGGGAGAGCCTGCGAGAGGCTCGCGGCAGCGCGACTGCCAGCGCGAGCAGGCCGCCGATCCAGACCGCGGCCGCGCCGACGTGCAGCACGTCCGCGACGACTTCGACCGGTCGCGGCCACTGGCCACGGTCGAGCGCGTGCCCGGCGACAGACGGGATCGGCAACAGCGCCAATGCGCACACGAACGCCCCGCGTCCGAACCTGCGGTCGGCGAGGGCGATCGCGGACATTGTCGCGCCGACCACGGCGACGATCCCGCCGATCTCGTACGTCAGCCCGAATCGGGTCGAGGCGACGCCGTGATGTGGGAGCAGCGCGGAGGCACCCACGAACGCCATGAGAAACCCGACGAAGGCGAGCGGCCAGAGCGCGCGCTCGTCGGCGTCGGCATCGGCGGCGCGAAGCGCCGGCCACCAAGCGAGCGGCACAAAAAGAGCGATACCGACCGCGACGAGCAATCCCGAGAAGAAGAACCAACGAGAGATCACGTTGCGCGTGAGGCCCGTTCCGCCCGCGCTCAACGCGGCGCTCGGCGGGGCCCGTCCGGCACCGACCGCGAACGCGAAGACTCCGTCGACCGTGTGTCCGTCGTCTGAGAGGACGCTCCAGCGGACCGTGTAGTCGCCGTCGCGGAGCTTCCGCAGCGGGATCGTCAGGACACGTCCGTGCGCACTGGGCTTCCCGGCCACGACAGAGCGCTTGCCGGCGTTGCCGACGACCGTCGTCCCGCCGAGTGCGCGAACCGTGTCGTCGAAGCGGACCGTCACCTGCCGCGGCGGGCTCGCAAGCACCGCGCCGTCGGCCGGCGTGGAGGAAACGGGCCGCGCGTGCGCCCACGCAGGAGGGGCCGCCGCCGCGGCCGCGAACAGCGCCGCGGCCGCGGCGAGCGTGCGTGTCCATCGCGTCAAGGTCTCGCGTACACAGTTCGGTTCGGCGCAGAAAACGGTTCGCCGTCCGGAAATCTTGCCCGCACTACACTGCGGCCGGATGGCCGAAGTGCAGGACGTTTCGCCCGATTACGGGCACCTGGAGTGGGAGACCCCGCTCTTCGGCCAGGCGATCACGCAGTTCGAGCAGGCGCTCCCGCACGCGGCGGTCGGCGACGCGGTGGCCGAGCGGCTGCGGTATCCCGAGCGGTCGCTCGTCGTCAGCGTTCCGGTCCGGCTCGACGACGGCACCTGGCGCGTCTTCCCCGGCTACCGCGTCCAGCACTCGAGCGTGCTCGGTCCGACGAAGGGTGGCATCCGCTACGACCCGGAGGTCGATCTCGGCGAGTGCGCAGCGCTCGCGATGTGGATGACGTGGAAGTGCGCGCTTCTTCGCCTCCCCTACGGGGGTTCCAAGGGCGGCGTCCGCTGCGAGCCGCACAAGCTTTCTACGAACGAGCTTCAGGCGATCACGCGCCGGTTCACCTCGGAGCTGCTGCCGGTGCTGGGCCCTCAAGAGGACATCCCCGCTCCGGACATGGCGACGAACGAGCAGACGATGGCGTGGATGATGGACACCTACTCGATGCAGATGGGCTTCGCCGTGCCAGAGGTCGTGACCGGGAAGCCGGTCGCGCTCGGCGGCTCGCTGTTCCGCCACGAGGCCACGGGAGCCGGCGTCGTGATGATCATCGAGCGCTGCTGCGCGAAGCTCGAAATGCCGCTTGCAGGGCAGCGCTGCGTTGTTCAGGGCTTCGGCAACGTCGGCGGGATCGCGGCCGGGGAGCTGCACGACAAAGGCGCCGTCGTGGTCGGCGTCTCGGACCTGTCGGGTGGGCTTCACCACGAGGGAGGTCTCGACATTCCGGCGCTCCGGACCTATGCGGAGGCGAACGGCTCGCTCGCCGGTTACGAGCGCTGCGAACGCGTCACGAACGAAGAGCTGCTCGAGCTGCCGTGCGACATCCTCGTGCTGGCCGCCCGGGAAGATCAGGTGACCGGCGAGAACGCGGGCCGCGTGCAGGCGCGCATCGTCGCCGAGGGCGCGAACGGGCCGACCTCCGTCGAGGCGGATGCGATCCTCGCCGAGCGCGGAATCCTCGTGCTGCCGGACGTGCTCACCAACGCCGGCGGCGTCACCGTCTCGTACTTCGAGTGGGTGCAGGATCTCGGGCGGCTCTTCTGGGATCGCAACGAGATCAGGGCGAGGCTCGCGGACAAGCTCGCCGACGCGTTCGAGCGCGTCTGGCGCCTGGCCGAGGACCAGGGGCTCTCGCTGCGCAGCGCCGCGCTCGTCGCAGGAATCCGCGAGGTCGGCGCGGCGCTGACCGCGCGCGGCATCTACCCGTGATGGACAGAGTACGCGACGCTATGGTCCCTGATCCGCGGACGCTGAGCGGCGACTCGCCAGCACAGGAGGCCGGTGAGCTCCTGTCGCGGCCGGAGGTGCGGGCCGTGTTCGTGGCCGAGGACGAGCGGCTCGCGGGGGTGATCACCCGCGGAACGCTGGTGCGGGACGTCGTCGCGGCCGGCCGCGACGCCGCGACGACGCCGGTACGCGAGATCGCCGAGCCCCCACGGTTCACGCTCGACCCCGGCCTGCCGCTTGACGAGGCGTTCCGGTTTCTCGAGGACAACGATCTCGAGCGCGTGCCGGTGACTGAGGAAGGAAGGCTCGTCGGCATGCTCTCGCGGAGCTCCCTGCAGCGACGTCTCGCCGAGGATGAGCCGCCGCCACTGGACGAGGATCCGGGCACGGTCTACTAGGTAGCCTGAGCGGCGGGTTGACGCCGCAGCGACGATCGCTAGGCGGGCTGCTTGCCGTCTTCGCCGCTGTTGCCGGCGTGACGGCCGCAAACCGGGCCGGCGCGGCTCGGTCTCGCGCCCCGTCAGCATCACGTGTAGGCGCCGGGGCGGCGCCTTCTTCGGGCTCGATCCGTGCGCGATTTTTCGAAGGCGTTACCAGCCTCGCATAAGGAATTCACACTCCATGCCGATGATGATCTGGAATGAACGAGCTCGTCGTGGCCGCCTGGTCGATGACGGAGGCGGCGGCAGCGCACCTCGCTGGCGTGTCCGTGCCGCTTCTCGCCGCGGGACTCGCACTTCATGGACTCAAGCTCGCGGCCCGGGCACGAGCGTGGCAGAACGTGCTGCGGGTTTCGTTCCCTGACCGGTGCGTCGGCTTCCGCGACGCGGTCATCCCGTACTTCGCCGGAGTCGGCGCCGGTGTGTTCGTGCCGCTCGGCGGCGGCGAGGTGCTGCGCGTCGCCCTCGCGCGGACGCGGCTGCGCACCGACGAAGACGCCGCCTCGACCGCGACGATCGTCGGATCGCTGGCCGTTGAGAAGGCGCTCGACTTCGTCGTCGCTCTGCTGGTCGTGGCGTGCGCGGCCACGGTCGGCGCCTTGCCGAGCGGCGCGCTGCACGGACGCGTGGCCGCAGGCGCGAGTCCCCTCGTTGCTGCCATCGTCGCCGGAATTGTCTTGGCGGCGGCGTTCGGCTGCTTGTATTGGCGACGGCCGTTGGCCGCCTCGGCACGTCGGCTTGTCCGTGGCCTGGCTATCTTCCGTCGCCCGAGCCGCTATCTGACGACGGTCGCCTCGTGGCAGCTCCTCTCCTGGGCTCTGCGCTTTGCGGCGATCGTGGCTTTCCTGTACGCGTTCCACGTGCCCGGTGCCTTGGCCGTCGCGCCGATTGTTCTGGCGCTCCAGTTGCTCGCGGGAGCAATCCCCCTCACGCCCGGAGGCGCGGGAACCCAGCAGGCGCTGATGGCGGCGGCGCTCGGCAGCGCGGCGGTTGTCGGCTTCTCTGCCGGCACCCAGGCCGCGACGATTCTCGTCGATGTCGCGCTGGGAACCGCCGCGCTCGCAAGCTGCGGCATTCGGCCGGGACTACGTATCCTGCGGCCCGCTGCGATTACGGCCTTGCTCTAGGCCCGCGCTATAATTCGCCGAGCGACGCGGGGTGGAGCAGTCAGGTAGCTCGCCGGGCTCATAACCCGGAGGTCGCAGGTTCAAATCCTGCCCCCGCTACTGCGAAAGGCGCCGGAAACGGCGCCTTTCGCTTATCGAGTGAATCGACCAACACTTGAGATGCAAGCGTTACTGCAGCACCGCGTTCACTGTCTAGCTTGAGGCTCAACTCGAACGCAAGCTGCGGCTGCGTTCTCGCGGTCGAATCGGTGCAATCGCGGCTCCTGCCGAGCGACGTCTGTTGCGCCAACTCTCACAGACGAAGAGCGCCCGGCTGTCGCCGGGCGCTGCGGGGTTGGACGTCAGTCTCAAGGCCGTGCCGGCTCGGCCAAGTGGGCGAGCAGCCTGGCGCCCTCGATGTCGACGTCCGGCAGTCGACGGTCGACGCGCTGGGGCAGCCACCAGGCGTTCTTGCCCAGCATGACCATGACAGCGGGCACGAGCGTCATCCGTACGACGAACGCGTCGATTAGCACTCCGCAAGCAAGCGAGAGCGCGATCGACTTGACCACCGGATCGATGTCGAGGACGAAGGCAGCGAAGACGCCGGTCATGATCAGCGCTGCCGCCGTCACGACGCGGCCGCTCTGGCCGAAGCCGGTCACGACCGACTCGCGAGCCTCCCCCGTGTGGACGAAGCTCTCGCGCATCCGCGAGACGAGGAAGACCTCGTAGTCCATCGCCAACCCGAACAGGATCGCTATGAGCAGTACCGGCAGGAAGCTCACGACCGGGCCGGTCTGTGCGACGTCGAACAGGCCGGCGAGGTGGCCGTCCTGGAAGATCCAGACGACGATCCCCATCGAGCTCGCGATGCTGAGCAGGAAGCCGGCGGCTGCTTTTATCGGCACCCAGATCGACCGGAAGACGACGGTGAGCAGGAGCAGTGCGAGCCCGACGACGACTGCGATGTACGACGGCAACGCGGCGCTCAGCCGAGCGGAGGTGTCGATGTTCAGGGCGGTCGTCCCGGTGACGTAGCCGTGGATGTTCTCCTGGTCGGGGATCTGGTCGGCCTTCTTGCGAATCAGCGAGACGAGGCCGCTGGTCGCCCCGGATGCGGGACTGCCGGTGGGCGTCACGGAGACGACCGTGACGTCGCCGGCCTTGTTGTGCATCGGCGGTGAGATGGCGGCCACGCCGGGGAGCTCCTCGAGCCCCTGCGACACGGCGGTGGCGATCTCCTTCTGCCGGTCGACGCCCGAGTTGGGGGCGTCGACGACGATCGTCAGCGGCCCGTTGAAGCCCGGCCCGAAGCCCTTGGCCAGGAGGTCGTAGGCGCGGCGCTCGGTCGTGGACGTCGGCCACGAGCCGTCGTCGGGAAGCCCGAGCTTCATGTGCAGCGCCGGGATCGCAATCGAGCCGAGCAGTGCGAGGCCCGCGAGCAAGACGGGCAGCCGGTGCGTTGTCACGAAGCGCGCCCAGCGCACGCTGACCGTGTCGCCTCGTCCCCGCTTGCGTTTCGGCCGGTAGGAAAGCACGCGGTTGAGGCGAACGATTCGCCCGCCTGCGAATCCGAGCAGCGCGGGCAGGAGCGTCAGTGCGATGAGAACGGCGATCGCGACCGTCGCCGCGGCGGAGAGACCCATGACGGTTAGGAACGGGATGTTGATGACCGTGAGGCCGACGAGGGCGATGATCACGGTGAGGCCGGCGAAGACGACCGCGCTCCCGGCGGTTGCCGTCGCCTGTGCGGCCGACTCACGAAGGTCAAGGCCGTCGGCGACGTTCTGGCGATGCCGCGAGAGGATGAACAGCGCGTAGTCGATGCCGACCGCGAGACCGAGCATCGTCGCCAGCGTCGGGGCGACGTCGGACATCTCGATGACGCCGGTCAGGGCGGTGAGCCCAGCGATCCCGATGGCGACGCCGAGGATCGCCGTGAGCAGGGGCATTCCGGCGGCGAGCAGCGACGCGAGCGTGATCGCCAGCACGGCGTAGCCGAGCATCAGTCCCAGGCTCTCCGAGTTGGACGCCTTGTCGTTTGTGACCAGCCGGCCGCCGAACTCGACCACCAAGCCCGCGTCGCGTGCAGGAC
>Ga0066903_100006625_pt1 | contig 10340 bp, 7 predicted proteins | sample PanSoiMetaGPlot1_FD_67491 | JGI IMG/M metagenome (GOLD analysis project Ga0066903, IMG submission 67491) | Tropical forest soil microbial communities from Panama analyzed to predict greenhouse gas emissions - Panama Soil - Plot 1 (version 2) | ecosystem: Environmental > Terrestrial > Soil >...
AAAACAGCACCAAAGGCTCTCTGTACGTTTCTGGGATCCGTTCGAGCGAGCGCCAAAGCAGGGCTTTTTCTTCATTGCTGATGGCTTGGTCGGATGGCACCGCTTCCGGTGCGGACGAGTGCTCAAGTGCCTCCAACGGCTCGGCCACATGAACAGGCTCATGTCCTTGACGCCGAAATTGTTTGCTGATCCGAAATCGGACGATAGCGCACAGCCAACTTCGTAACTTCGATGGCTCACGCAATTCCGTAAGTTGTTTCCAGGCGGTTACGAATGTTTCCTGAGCCAGATCTTCACTTTGGCTCATGCTCCCCGTAGCGCAATAAGCGACAGAACAGATCAATGTTTGATATTTCTCCACGATCCGGCGGAAGGCATCCTGATTCCCTTCAAGACTCTCAGCCACTAATTCGGCATCGTTGTATCCCGCTGCAGGCATTTCTTCGATTGTTATCATATCTGTCCATATGCACCCCGAAAAAGCAAAGAGGTGACAATAAAACGCATCCGGCTCTATTACAGTCGCTTACAGCAACAACATGAGCCCCGATTCGGAATTGTCTTACCCTCTCTTGATTGGCCTTGGCATCTTTGGGTCTTTCTTAACAAAAACCTCTTTCCGTTAAGAAGACTCCCTGATGCTGACACGCTAAAGTCTTTCCGTGGTTGAAAATCGATTCAATCAGGTTAGCGAGGCCCGCTGCGGCCGATTACCTGACTCCTTGCTCGCGCTCATGTACGGCTCCAAGGAATGCTACAAAACGGGCAATCAGAATCGTCGTTATATCCAACTCGCATTCGTGTTCATTTAGTTAGTTTAAGGATGAACCTCATCAAAGGAACTCAAAGGAATTCAAAGGAATTCAAAGATCAAATTCAACCCATGAACCAACTCCACAATTTCGCAGGCCTTAGTCCGGTGGTTCGTGGTCCCTTACTCCGTGGTCCGGTCCTCGCTTTTTCACCACTTTGCACCAGTTTGCGCTACTTTGCAGTGATTTTGAGAGACCGCCTTTCAACTTAGACCCTCGCTATCGGCCGAACGCGGCCACACCTCCGCAAACGCCCGGACCACGCCAGGCTTATTGCAACAAATGCGTGACACACCGCTCTGGACCCAAATTCGCACTCTCTATTCGGGCTTCCACCACAGGTTCCATGAGCTTTTCCCGGCATGTCCTAATGCTGTTCTTCGATGCCCGGAACCTAAAGGCGAAGAGAGCACGTAAGCCCTAGTCTCACGCCCATTGCATTCGAAACACAGCACCAGGATCGACAAATCGGCTTGGGTCACGAAGAGCCGTTTCTGGTCAACAGCTACAAAAAAACCGCCGGATTACTTCACCACGACGTATGACCGAAAACATTGATGCCAGGAGCAAAATAAACTTCGCCCAGAATTTTCTAAAATCGAAACACCAGTGCAGTTGCGCTGCGGTCGCATTGACACTGGTTGTGCTCGTTGCGCCAAACCATTCTGGGCTCGCCGCAGCCCCCGCGTTCACACCCGGTGACTTGGTGCTGACTCGCAGTGTTTATGTAGGCACCTCCTCCACAGTAACCAACGGAGAGCCTCTTCCCGGCGGGGGACTGGCAATCGCCGACGGAACATATCCCTCAGTTTTCACTAACGCCACTGTTGACGCGAGCTTCGGAGTCACTTCCCCTATCCTTGTTGACGATCTCAGAGTTGACGGCACGCTCGTCGGCACCATGGCCGTCGACGGCTCCCAAATCGTGACCAGCTTCTCTTCAAAATCTGAACTGTCCATCGAACTTTCCACTGACGGAACCGCACTGACGTTCCTTGGATATGCGGCTTCTACAAACGAATTGGATGTCTCTAATTCCAACACCCCTAATCCCGTTGATCCCACAGACCCGGTCACCAACATCTTTCAGCGCGCGGTCGCCAGAATCAATTATGACGGCACTTTCCAAGTTACTCCGGTCAACGCCTATAGCGGCAATAATGGTCGCGGGGTTGTCCTGGCCAACGGTAACTTTTATATGGTCGGCAACGCGGGCAATTCAGGCCAAAGTCCAACCGGGGACACCCTGAGCATGTTGAGCGATAACACCGGCGTCCAGATGCTCCCGGCTGGCGAAAGTGGCGACACCACCGTAGTCGGCCAGGTTCAGGGAGTCTTTGGCAGCACCACAGGTTATCAGCGTGGCTTTTCCATCGCCCAAGCCCCTTACAACAACACTCCTGATAAAACCGGCAAGGACGACAATTTCCGCGGACTGCGCATTTTCGGAAATACCCTCTATGTCACCAAAGGTAGCGGCGGCAATGGGATCAATACTGTGTACCAGGTCGGCACTGCCGGTTCATTGCCAGGGTTGGCCGATGCCGGGACCACTGCGTTCACTATTCTCCCCGGCTTTTACACAAACCTGGCCAAAAGTGCCAGTGCCCGATTCCCATTCGGAATCTGGTTTGCCAATGCCGATACTTTGTACGTCGCCGATGAGGGAGATGGAAAAACTGCCGATGCCGCCACCGATTCGAAAGCAGGCCTTCAGAAATGGATTCGTATCAGCGGCACCTGGCAGCTTGCCTATACCCTCACCAACGGACTCAACCTCGGAGTCAAATACTCCGTGTCTAATGGCCCGAACGGAGAAGTTTATCCCACGGTTCTAAACCCCGCGACCGATGGACTCCGTAATATCGTCGGCCAGGTCAATGGCTATGGGCTCGTGACGATTTATGGCATCACCTCGACCGTCAGCAAGTCCGGCGATCAAGGTGCTGATCCTAACAAGTTAGTCGCGATTACTGACACCCTCGCTTTTACGAATGCCGCCCAGGCCGGCTCAGAAAAATTTGTCACCTTGAGATCAGCCGGATACGGCGAGGTTCTCCGCGGAATTGCCTTTGCGCCTGGCTTCACCTTTTTGGGCGTCGCGGCCGGTGATGCTACCACCACGGAAGCGATCCTTTGGACACGTGTCTCGGAGCCGCAGGGCGCTTCGGTGCCCCTCACCGTGCAAATTGCAACGAATACTGACTTCTCAAGCGCGGTCCAAACTTACTCGGCTAGCACCGTTCCTACCAATGACAACACTCTTAAGATCAGTGCTACGGGCCTCCAGCCTGGCACCCGTTATTATTACCGGTTCGTTGGCCCACCTCCGCTCGCTTTGACGAGTAATACAGGCACGTTCAAAACTGCTCCCGATACCAACAGCGCGGTTTCAGTGCATTTCGCTTTTAGCGGCGACGCCGACGGTTTAATGCGGCCATACGCCCTCGCGCATAATTTTGACTCACTGAATCTGGACTTCTTCTTCTGGTGCGGTGACACCATTTACGAAACAATGAGCAGCAACTCACCCGCTGTAGCGGCCAGTGGCAATATTCCCGCCCCCTCACCGATTGGCGCAACTCAGTCGCAGCTCTTCACCGATTACTCCCGCAAGTACCGTGAACAATTCCTACCTGTGAATGCTGGTGGACAGAATTGTCTGCAAACCCTCTTCGCGGCTCAGGGTAATTACACCTTGTACGACAACCACGAGTTGGGCAACCGGCAGTATATCAACGGCGGTGCCGCTCCCGGCGGACCCGTCGGCGATATGCCCAGTGGCGCGGGAGTCGATGCGCGCCTGCCCCAAAACGATGTCAACACCAACAGCACCTTTATGAACAAGACCCTCGGCTTTGAAACTCTGCAGCAGGTCTTCTTAAATTACCAACCTGTGCGCGAACGCGGGTTTCTCGATACATCGGCCACCGACCCGCGCAGTGACGGAACTCCGCCTTTGTTTTTCGCGCAGCAGTGGGGTAAGAATGCGATTTTCGTCAACACCGATGATCGCACTTACCGTGATATCCGGATGAAAACCGCCGCCAATGCCGATGATACAGGGCCACGCGCGGACAATACCAATAGGACGATGTTCGGCACGACCCAACTGGCCTGGCTTGAACAAACCCTCCTGGACGCTCAGAACGCCGGCATTCCCTGGAAGTTTGTGGGCATCTCCGATCCCATCGACCAACTCGGCCCGATTGGTGGCACACTCTCCAACACTCTGACCACGGTCAACAACGATGGGGGCAAGTCCTACATGGGCGGCTACCGCGCCGAGCGGAATGCTCTGCTCAAGTTCATTGCCGATAACCAAATTCTCAATGTGGTATTCCTCGCGACGGACGACCACCAAAACCGCATTAACGAATTGCTCTACTCTCCCACTGGCGATACCACCAATCAGGCGAGCTACGTGCGTGTCCCTCATTGTTTTGCCGTCGTCGATGGTCCGCTAGGGGCCACCGGGCCTGAGACCATTACCGACCATTCGTTTACCAACATCCAAGCAATTGCCAACAGCCTCGCCAACGCTCAGATTGCCGCCGCCATTGACCCACTTGGTCTCGACCCTCTTTATCCAGGTCTTTTTAGTGTCAGCCGCGAAGGCGACTCTGACGCCGACTCGCTGCGGCAACCGTTCGATTTCTACTCCCCGGACACATTTAATTACACGATTTTCGATGTCAGTACCGACGGCAGGATTCTCACGGTCTCATCCTTCGGTATCAACTCTACCGCGCAGAATAGCTTTCTTGAGTACAATTCCGTTACTAATCCCGTTCGCGAGCTTTTGAGCTTTAACATTGATGCTTTCCCCGAACCTGCGATTACCGCCTGCCCCGGCGATATCACGCTAACAAACGATCCCGGACATTGCTCTGCCTTGCACGATTTCGTGGTCACTGCCTCGGGCCGCCCCACGCCGGTGATTACCTGTACCTCAGGCGGGCAGCCAATCACCAGCCCGGCCAATTTCCCCAAAGGCGTCAACGTGGTGAACTGTGTTGCCTCCAATTATCTTGCTACTGCCACTTGCACCTTCACCGTTACCGTCAAGGACAAGGAAGCCCCAGTCGCTTCCGCCTCTAGCAGACGGTTCAATGCCGACTTGGTTTGGACCATCCAGGCAACCGATAACTGTGACGGCTCAGCCCTGCAAATCTACGTCAAAGACTCGGCCGAAGGGCCATGTGGCGGGACGTTTGTTGCCGGCCCATACTCGCCCGGCGCCACACTCTTGCTCACCCACAACAGAGTGCCCAGCGTCAATCGTGGTGCAGATGGCATCACCGCGAAAATCAAAACCATTGGAAATCCAGTGCTCGTTGTCACTGATTCTTCGGGTAACATTTCTTGCACGCCAATTTCGATTCCTAACTAAGCCGCTATGTGCAGAACACCCATCATATGACCGCGCCACAGATGTAAAACGGGTCTTAGTTGATCGGCCTGGGAATAAAAATGATGCCCGGTTTCCGAGTTGCTAGTGCAATTCGCATTCGCAACCCGGATGCGAATGAGTCTCTATTTCAGGCAAGGAGAACTTGGCTCCTAAAACTGTCCTTTCTTGTCCTCAAACTGCCGATGGATTTGCTCATTGTCTTTGGTACTGCAGCGTAAGATCAGTCGTGCGTTTGTGGACCTCATCGAGTTTGACAACGTGAGATGCTAAACATGAAAAAAAATCAATTGTTCAGAATGATGTGCCAGCTCCTTGGGCTAGTGGTTTTTTCTTGTTGGACGCTGCAGGCGCGGGCATCTTTCATAGCACTCTCCCACACGAATTACTTGCAGGATTTTGATTCGCTACTCCCCAAGAAAGGCAAATCGAGCGACCTTCCTCAGGGCTGGTCTCTCGCAGAGTTTGGCAAACATGCGGATGATAAAATTCGGGCCGATGACGGCAGCAAATCGACTGGCGGAATTTACAGCTATGGTTCCAAGGGCAGTACCGACCGTGCACTCGGCTCATTACGCGGCGCGGACGGTACCTATGGCCTGTTTGGAACCTCATTCCAAAACTCCAGCGATGCCATCATCAACAGTTTGAACCTTTCATTTACTGGCGAGGAGTGGCGCTTGGGCGCACAAGGCCGCCAGGACCGCCTTCAGTTCCAGTACAGTCTAAACGCGAGCAGTCTCACCTCTGGGACTTGGCTCAACGCTCCCCAACTTGATTTCCTCACACCCAATACAATTGGCGTGGGAGCCCATGACGGCAATCTCGTCGTCAATCAAAAGCAGATTTCTGGAACTATAAATTTCCTCAGCATTCCCTCTGGAGGAACGTTCTGGATTCGCTGGGTCGACGCGCCGGTTGCCGGCGGTGGCCCGGAAGACGGCCTGGCCGTCGATAATTTCTCAATTAGCGCAGTCCCCGAAACTTCGACGTGGCTCGCTGGCCTCGCAGCTTTAGGAGCTCTTGGTCTTTTCTCTGTTCGTCTGACGCGCTCTTTAGGGATCAATTGAAATCTCCGCGTCTACCGGAGAGCACCCCGTCCCCGGGCGCAGCGACGTCGGCAATACAGCACGCCACCCGCACCCGCCGAGCTGTGCCGCTGGCGCTCACAGAACCCGGGAACGGCATACCGTTAATCAGTTTTTATGCCGCCGCCTGCTGTTTGTGAACCGTTTCCATTTGCGATACCTGGCCAGGTGGCGTTGCATTCTTTTTCGCATGCGGTAACGCCGCCACATTTGCCTCCAAAACAATGCGCGTTTGAGTAAGAGGCTTTTTCCACCCTGACATAATCGAACTGGGTTTCCCAGCTCTCAGGGCCGTGAAATACTTGCGCTGACAGGATGGATTCGCGAGACATACACGACAGATCTTGCTGCGGGCATCAAATTCTTTCCCATAACACGGCGCTTCAGAAAATTTTGGTTCTCGCATAGGAATCCATCCTACGCTCTTACTAGCTGATCGCACGTTACAGGTTCAGAACGATTCTGTTTCGAGAATTATGTGCTTCATCGCACAAACAAGGATTTGAACGAGCTTCATCTACGTCACCGAGATGACCCTACGGACGACGGAACAACCCCAGGGATTGTGGCTGAGACACACTAAGGCATGAAAAACGGACGCGGGCCTCTACGATTGGTCGCCCGAGCTTCGCAGATCTGTCACTTTTACCGACATTTACGTTACCTCTTGGCGACAAACTTGTCGCCTCGCATTTTCGTACACTGCGCTGTGACCGAACGTTTTTGTTTCGAACGTCTTCCACGTTCCAAAGAAAGGTCTTAATCGTTTAACGGGATGTCCGAATACAAGGAGTCAGCTTTGGCCTGCCCACCTATTTTTGCGCTGCTCGTACCATCTGTGCAAATCCTAGAGAACCTAACAAAGAAGTAAGCAAAGCAAATATTAACGCTATGAAGAGAACGCTCCAAACGACATTAACAGTCTTGGGTCTTGCGGCCCTCCTCTCGCCCTCCGCTCAAGCTCAGTACAATCCAAACGATCTGCTCCTTGGTTTCACGCAGAGTGGTGTTCAGAATGATTATATTATCGATTTGGGCAACGCCAATACTGCCGTCGGCGTTGGCGGTGCTAATGGGACGGATCTAACCAGTCTCTTTAACTCAGCCACTTTTAACAGCACATTTTCCGGCGGGCTCAGCAGCGGCGTCAATATGGGCGTCGTTGGTGGGAATCAAGCTACCGCAGGTCGCGACCTCTACATAACTAGTCTGCGCAGTTCATTGGGAAATCCGAGCGTTCCTGGGTCCACAGCGCCAGCGCCCGTCGGTTCAACTTTTATGAGCAGCGGAGTTGGCGACGTAGCCACCCTCGTCCTCGGTCTGGGCCTGACCCCAGGCGGCAGCGCTACCCCGCCCCAAGTCGCCGCCAACTCATGGAGCTCGTTGATTTCACCAGGACTTAATCCGCCTTCGTTCACTATCGACACCGGACGGGACCCGATGGGGCAGGCCTCAAGCTCCGTGATTTACGAAGATCTCTACCGAGGGACGCCTAATCAACCTTTTGCGTACGTCGGCTATTTTACCCTCGATATGTCGGGTAGCGGCAGCTTAGGTTTCACACCCTCCCTTTCAGTCCCCGAACCTTCAACTTTTGGCCTGCTCATCTGTGGAGTTGTGTTGGCGACGTTTTTCCGACGCTTTCAGCGCGGATCGCGATAGCACACGTTACGACTTGGCAACTAACGCATGCGCCCTTCATTGCAGTGCTTAGTTACCTGCCTAAATCAGCACCTGTTCAGCACTTTGATTGGCAATTCGTCAGTTCACAAAGATATCTGCGGACGTCTCAATTGTTGCCGCCAATTCGCTGTTCTCTGGGATACCTTTTTCGACGCTACAAATCTCTGGATGGAGAAAAGTGCAAACGGAAATTAAGACCAAGTAAAACACTATGAACAAGAAGTTAAAAGCAACCGTCCTTACTTCAGCCACCGTGGTCCTGATTTGTCAGGCCGCGCACGCTCAATACTCGGCCAACGATCTTATCCTTGGCTTTACCAAAGGTACCGCCAACCCCAGCCAAAACGATTACATTATCGATTTGGGTAACGCCGGTACCGCCGTAGGTGTCGGCGGAAGTGTTTCGAAGGACCTCAGCGGTCTCTTCAGCGCCACAACCTTTAACAATACCTTTGCAGGCGGACTGGCCAGTGGTGTCAATATGGGCGTCGCTGGTGGCAATCCAGCCACCTCAGGTCGCGACCTTTTCATCACCACATTGCGTAACGGGCTGGGGACACCTATCTCTCCTGGCTCGATTGCTCCGGGTTCGCTTACCTCAGCTTCAATGGCCAGCGGCGTTAACGACGTTGCGAGCTTGGCAAACACTTTGCCCCTGAGCGCAGGCGGCAGCGCTACAATCTCCCAGACCGCCGCCAACTCCTGGAGCACTCTGATCTCTCCTGGCGGCGGTACGCCCTCCTTCACAGTTGACACCGGACGGGACCCGATGGGACAGGCCTCAAGCTCCGTTATTTTTGAAGATCTCTGGAAAGGATTGCCTAATCAAACTTTTGTTTATCAGGGCTATTTGACTCTCGATATGTCGGGTAGTGGCAGCTTAACTTTCACGCCCGTGCCTGAATCTTCGGCTTATGGCCTTCTCGCCGGGGCCGGCCTGCTCGCGCTTTGCTTGCGAAGCAAGCTCCTCCCGAAAGAGACATAAAGCCGGTCATGAGAACCCAGTCTTACAGAAACTAGACCAATACCAAAACCACAAATATGAAAACCAGATTACTCATCACTTCGGCCTTAATCGGCCTAGGCATCATTTCTCAGGTCGGGGCGGCGCCGAACGTTGTGTTCGTTACAGGCTCAACGGCTTACCGCAGCGCGGTTTTCGCGGCGGTCAAGGCCCTTTTCGATGGCGGCAACCCGGATTTCGCCTCACGCGATGGTTCGCACTCCAACGGAGATAATGCGAACTGGATGCTCTTCCATGGCACCATATCGGCAGCCGAGACTTTCGTCACCTGCCACTGGAGCGGTTCTGAAGCTGGGATCGCATCCGTAGCCCAACCCGGGTCGCACCCGACATTCTATCTGAAGACCGATGGCACGGTTGCTTACACTAGTTTGACCACTTTTCCGTCCTCTAGCGAAACAAACACCAGTGCGTCAACTTCGGATCTTGCTTTCGCTGACAGCTCACAAGCAGTCTCCTTGACACCCTCCCCTGCATTGGTTGCCATGGGTACAGGTACCCCCGCTGGAAGTGTCGGCGTCGTCCCCTTTACTTGGGCCAAGAACAACAACAACGCTTCGGCCTCCAACGAATGGGCACACTTGACCAACATCACCGACGCCCAGGCGCGTGATGCTCTTACCGGCCCTAATATAGCAGCCCTGTTCACGGGCAACGTATCTGACACTAACCAATTCGTTTATGTCGTGGGGCGCAACAACGGCTCGGGCACTCGAGTAGATTGCCTGGCCGCATGCCGCTATGGCATCACCAAGCCTGTGGATCAATGGTTTATCGGCGGTAATCCATCGGACGGCACCACGCTCTCTTTGACCGAAGCCATCAATGACGGCTATAATAGCGGCAGCGACGTCGCAAGCGCACTCAAAATTCCTGGAAGCTGCGCCCAGACCGATCCTAATTTCGGTAACTCCGGCTGGGTTGCTATTGGTTACTTGGGTATCAGTGATGCGAAAACTCTGGTCAGCAACGGAGGGGTGTTGTTGACTCTTAACGGCATAGCCGAATCTAATGGCGCCGTTGAGGAAGGCCAGTACAACTTTTGGAATTACGAACATGAGTATGGGAGGGTAGGTATCAGCGGATTCACACAGACTTTTGGCAACAATTTGGCTGCGGGAATCCCGTCGCAAATTGGGGGCTCTAATCCTGCCAATCAAGATACCGGCATCCGGCTGTCCTTCATGAACGCCACCAAACCGAGCGATGTCGGTGACCCGGCACACAATTAATTCATCAATTCTCGGACTTGCCAGCGCGGACAATTCGGTCCGCGCTGGTTTTTCGCTATCTGCATGAAATGACATTCAAGTTGCGGCTTT
>Ga0066903_100006626_pt1 | contig 10339 bp, 9 predicted proteins | sample PanSoiMetaGPlot1_FD_67491 | JGI IMG/M metagenome (GOLD analysis project Ga0066903, IMG submission 67491) | Tropical forest soil microbial communities from Panama analyzed to predict greenhouse gas emissions - Panama Soil - Plot 1 (version 2) | ecosystem: Environmental > Terrestrial > Soil >...
TCCTCCCCAGCGCCCTCCTCAACCTTCGCAATGGCGTGGCGCAAAGCCCCCAGGATTTCGTTGAGCCTGGTCCGCTGCCGCTCCCGCGCGACGAGGGCAGGCTCCGAATGCTGAAAGGTCTCGCTCGCAAAGCGCACGAGTGCAGCAACCAAATCCTCTACGCCCTTTCCGGTCACGGCTGAAATCGGGAATTCATTCTGAGCCGAAACGGCCTGAGACGACGACTCTAGCAGGTCGATCTTGTTCGCCACCCGCCAGCGCGAGGCGCCTGGGTTGAGACCCAGATCGGGCCTTGAGTCGCCCCCCTTCTCGCGTGCATCGGTCATCCAGAGAACCAGGTCAGCGCGACCCATGACATCCCGAGCGCGTCGCATGCCCTCCTGCTCGATCGGATCTTGCGAGGTCTCGTTGAAGCCAGCGGTGTCCAGGAGATTCACCGGATACCCCTGGAGATCGAGATGCACCTCGATGACGTCCCGCGTCGTGCCTGCGTGGGGGGACACAATGGCGGCCTCACGTTGTGCGAGGCGATTGAGCAGAGTCGACTTGCCTGCGTTGGGCGGCCCGGCGATTGCGACCCAAAGGCCCTCGCGCAGCCGCTCTCCCCGCCCTGCCCCCGCGAGCGCCTCGGCGATTTCCGTTTCCACTTTTCGCACGATCTCGGTTGCCTTGGGGACGAGTTCCTTGGGCACGTCGCCCTCATCAGAGAAGTCGATCCCCGCCTCGACCAGAGCTAGCGCTTCGATCACTCGCTCCCTCCAGGCCTCGGCTCGCCCACCGAGCAGACCACGAACCTGACCGAGCGCCTGGCGCCTTTGCGCCTCGGTCTCGGCCCCGACCAGGTCAGCGAGACCTTCCACAGCGGTGAGGTCGAGCCGGCCCGCCTCGAACGCTCGACGGGTGAACTCCCCCGGCTCGGCCAAACGAAACCAGGGCAGCTCCCCAAGGGCCTTGAGCACCGCTGCGATGACGGCCCTGCCCCCGTGGATCTGGAGCTCAGCTAAATCCTCGCCGGTCTCGCTCCTGGGTCCGGGAAACCAAAGCGCCAGCGCCTCGTCGAGCAGAACCCCGGATGCTGGGTCAGTGACCTTGGCCAATGCGGCTCGGCGCGGCTCTGGGACTCGGCCGATGAGTCGCTCGAGCGCGAGCCCCGCCCCCGGGCCAGAGACCCTGATCACCGCAATCGCGGCGGGAGGAGGCCCAGAGGACAGCGCAAAGATCGTGTCGGTCAAACGCCCCGATGCATTAGGTTTCATTTCCTAGAGTCCAAAATCGAGAGGCGAGGCGCACAGCATCGATCTGCCATTGGCTCATTCGGCCTTCGAACCATGTGCGGTGGTCCACATCTCTCTCTATCACTCATGCCTGGCACCCCTGCCACAAGGGTCCCAGTCCCAAGCCCGACTGGCCGAGCGTATGGCGTTCCTGCTGATTCTGTATTACAATTTGCGCCATGAAGATTCTCACCGTCCGCCTGCCCGACGCGCTCGTCGCCGAGATCGAGGCCGAGGCGCGCCGGCGTACGATCTCGAAATCCGATGTGGTGCGGGAGCGCCTCACCCGCCCCGTCAGCAAGCGCAGCGTCGGGGCGCTCGACCAGATCGCCGACCTGGTCGGCTCGATCAAAGGACTGCCGAGCGACCTGAGCAAGAGCCGGAGATCCGACCATGGCGGCAAGCGTCATCGTTGATGCGGGCTTTCTGGTTGCGCTGCTCAGCAGCCGCGATGTGAACCACGACTGGGCGGCTGCGCAGGCGGCGCGCCTGCCCCCGCCATGGGCCACTTGCGAGGCCTCGGTCGCGGAAGCGTTCAGGCTGTTGGGACCCGCGGGCGCACGGGGGCTACGCGCGCTGCTCGAGCGCCGCGCCGCGACCTGCACATTTCAAGCCGGCAAGGAGACCGCACCCTTGCTCAAGATGATGGCGAAGTACGATTCAATGAGCTTTGAGGACGCCTGTCTGGTGCGCATGACCGAGACCATGGGCGACCCGGTCGTGCTCACGACTGACGCCGGGCTGCGCAGCTATCGGAGGTTCGGCCGAAAGACGGTGCCGTGCGTGGCGCCCGGCCAGAAGGCGGATCGCCCTGCCGAACAGACGGCTGGCCGTCGCCAGAGCGACCAGAAGGGCAAGGTCGATCTCGACAATATCCTGCAGGATGTCACACGCATTTTCAGGGATTGAGGGATCGAAGAATCGCGAATGGCCGCAGCACGGGCCGCGGCCATTCGCATCAGCCTAGCGTCGCCAACCTATGCCGCGAGTGCGTTCGCTTCGGCCGGCACGATCACCATCCAGCTGATGCCGAAGCGGTCGACCAGCATGCCGAAACGCGGCGAGAAGAACGTCTTGCCGAGCGGCATGGTCACCTGGCCGCGGTTGGAGAGCGCGGCGAACTTGCGATCGGCCTCAGCCTCGTTGGCGGCCGTCAGCGAAAGCGAGAAGCCCTGGAAATTCTTCTCACTGTTGGCGGCGCAGCCGTCTGATGCCATGAGCACTGCGTCGCCGATCTTGAGGCTACAGTGCATGACCTTGTCGCCCCAATTGTCCGGGATCATACCGGGCGGCGGTTGATCGGGCGCCTCCTTGAAGCGCATCAGCATTTGCACCTCTGCACCCAGGGCCTCCCGGTAAAAATCGACCGCTTCTTGGCAGCGGCCACCGAACGTCAGGTAAGGTTGGATCGACATCGTTCTCTCTCCTCACTTTGCCAATGAGATTTTTCCCCAGTCCGAGCGCCTCGGGAGCGTGACCTCGGAACCGATTTGGTGTCATGATGTGGACACCGTCCACAAACTATGGCACAGGAAATGGACGCTGTCCACATATGGCTCGGATGAAACACCAAGTCAGGAAACCCAGGAAGCGCACCACATATCGGCACGGCGACCTGCGGCGCGCCTTGCTGGAAGCCGGCATTGCGCTGGCGCAGATCGGTGGAGCCGAGGCGATCGTGCTGCGCGAGGCAACGCGGCGGGCCGGGGTGGTCCCCAATGCCGCCTACCGGCACTTCGCGAGCCGAATGGAGCTTCTGCAGGCCGTGCGAATAACGGCGCTGTCACGGTTGGCGCTGTCGATGGAAGCGCAGCTGGATGCCTTGAGCCCGGCGCTCGGCGCCGCCGAGCTGGCGCGCGCGAGCCTGCGCGCGATCGGCCTCGGCTATTTGAACTTCGCTCTGACCGAAACGGGCCTGTTCCGCACCATCTTTGCAGTGCCCTACGAGTGGCCAGCACCACCCGATCCGGCCAAGGCCGGCGCGACCGGCCTCAATCCGTTCCAGCTCCTGGCTTTAGCGCTCGACCGAATGGTCGCAGCCGGCGTGCTTCCGAAGGAACGTCGACCCGGCGCGGAGTTTCTCGCCTGGTCGACCGTCCATGGCTTCGCCATGCTCGTGATTGACGGGCCCCTGCACGGCTTCGCCCGCACGCAGATCGATGCGCTCGGCCAGCGCGCAGTGACTATGGTCGAGCAAGGCCTCTGAGATCGCCAATCGCAATTCGCTGAAACCTCAATAGTAGCCCGGATTGAGCGAAGCGAAATCCGGGAACAACTGAAATGCAGCACCACTCCCGGATGTCGCTTGCGCTCCATCCGGGCTACGCCGCAATAGCGGCCGAGCTCGCGACTAAGGCTGCGCGCCGTCGTAACCTTCCACGATGACAAGGTCGATGTCGCCCTTGCCGCGCCGCTTCTCCCTGGCGGCTTCATATTCCGGTGAGCGATAGCAGGCGAGCGCAGTGGCGTAGTCCGCAAACTCGATCACCACGTGACGGGATCGCAGCCTGCCCTCGGGCTGCTCGGCGTCGCCGCCGCGCACCAGAAAGCGCGCGCCGTATTTGCGGAACGCCACCGCGTTCGCGGCCTGGTAGGCTTTGTAGCCCTCCGGATCAGTCACATCGACGTGTGCGACCCAATAGCCCTTGGCCATGCGACCTCCTCTTTGTGAAGATGCAGCTATAATGCAGGCACCCCCCGACGCTGTCCTGGTCCTGCCTAAGCCCACCGCCCCAGAGCTTCGAGGCGCAAGTCATGAGACAAAGATTCTCTTTCGCGCACGCGCTCGCCGGCCTCATGCTCATCGGTGCATTCACGGGCGCCGCGCAGGCGCAGGAGAAATGGACCTACCAAAACCGCTCCATCACGCTCTACACAGCCGGCACTCCGGGCGGCGGCTACGACTTCTATGCCCGGCTCCTGGCGCGCCATCTTGGCCGGCATCTGCCGGGCAATCCAACGATCGTGGTCAAGAACATGCCGGGCGCCGGCGGCGTCGTGCTCGCCAACCATCTGCAGGCACGCGCGGCGCGCGACGGCACCGAGCTCGCTGCGCTCGAGCACGGCACGGCCTTCACCTCGCTGCTGGCGTCGGCACGTGTCGACTTCGATCCCTTGCGGTTCGGCTGGCTCGGCAGCATGGAGCAGTTCACGCCGATTGCGGCAGTGTGGCACACAGTTCCGATCTACTCCGCCGATGACCTCATGGCGAAGCCGATGACCGTCGGGACATCCGGCGCAGGCTCGACGACCTCGGGCTATCCGCATTCGCTCAACGCCATCCTGGGCACCAAGATGAAAGTGATCGCGGGTTACCCGGGCTCGGCAGAGGTCACCCTCGCGATCGAACGCGGTGAGCTCGACGGCGTCGCGAGCTGGTGCTGGACCTGCCTCAAGGGCCAGAAGCCGCACTGGGTCTCCGAGAAGAAGATGCGCGTGGTGATGCAGCTTGCTCCGGTTGGCGATCCTGAGCTGAACGCGATGGGCATCCCGACCGCGTTCGAGCGGGCCCGGACCGAGGAGGAGCGGCAGATGCTCACCATCGTGTTCGGCAGCGTCGCTCTGTCGCGGCCGTTCGTGGCACCGCCCGATCTGCCGCCCGAGCGGCTGGCGCTGCTGCGCAAAGGCTTCGAGGCGGCCGCGAAGGACCCGGCGCTGATCGCCGATGCCACCAGCAAGGGCTTCGTGGTCGAGTTCATCGCGCCGGATTTCATCGAAGGCATCGTCAGGAAGGCGTATGCCACCAATCCCGCGCTCATCGAGAAGGTGCGCGCGGCCTATTCCGGCAAGTGACGTGTGATGACTGACCTGAGAACGATTCGCGTCGACCAGATCGGCAGCCTGTGCTCACCACTCAAGCTGCAGGAGGTCTTCGGCCGCTACAAGCAGGGCACTGCCTCGGAGGCCGAGCTCGAGCGTGCCAAGGACGAGGCGATCCGCTCCATCGTTCGCAGGCAGGCGGCGATCGGGCTTCCGGTGATCACCGACGGAGAATTGCGCCGCCGAAATTTCCAGGAAAGCTTCGGATCGTCGGTCTCGGGCTTCGACGTTGCGCCCGAGGACCGCGCCATGGAGGGCGTCACCACTGCTCCGCTCGCACGCGCCGAGCAGAACTTCAGTGCGCCCGGCCCCGCCATCGTGACCCGGCGAAAAGTCGTCGCGCCGCTGTGCCTTGTTCGCAATGTACCGCTCGCCGAATATCATTTCACAGCCGCACTCACCGACCGGCCCGTCAAGGCAACGGTACTGAGTCCGGACCGTATCTCACAGCGCTTCGACTGGCAGAACTCGCAGGCCGTCTACCGCGACATGGACACCTTCATGGCCGACGTGGTCGAGATCACCCGCAGCATCATCCGCGAGCTGATCGAGGCCGGCTGCCGCTATATCCAGATCGATGCGCCGGGCTACACCGCCTATGTCGATCAGGTGTCGCTCGACCGGATGCGCTCACGCGGCGAGGATCCCAAACGCAACCTCGAGCGCTCGATCGCTGCTGACAACGCTGTGATCGACGGCTTCGACGGTGTCACCTTCGGCATCCATCTCTGCAAAGGCAACGCCCGCACCATCGATCCGCAGACCGGCAAGGTCACGCCGCAATGGCATCGCGAGGGGCACTACGATGGCATCGCGGAGCAGGTATTCTCGCAGCTCAAGCATCATCGCATCTTGCTGGAATATGACGACGAGCGCTCCGGCGACTTCGCTCCGCTGGCGCATGTGCGCAAGGGCGCAGTTGCGGTACTCGGCCTCGTCACGACCAAGCGGCCGGATCTGGAGCCGTTCGATCTCCTGCGGCGGCGCATCGACGAAGCGAGCCGGTATCTTCCGATTGAGCAGGTTGCGCTCAGCCCGCAATGCGGTTTCGGCGGCCTCGATCATCTGGTAATCCCGGAAGACGACCAGTGGCGCAAGTTTGAGCGGATCATCGCGGTCGCCGACGCGGTGTGGGGCAAAGCTTGATCGCGGTGCTGCCGGTTAAGGCTAGGCGAGGGCGCCTTCGACCCGTCAGAAATCCGGCCGTTGTGCGCGCGGGATCGGCACCAGGTTGGCGTTGAAGTAATCGCCGCTGTTCTCGGCGCAGATCGTTTCGCGCCAATCGTAGGGGTCACGCTTCCAGCGCTTGGTCGCGTACCAGGGCTCGTTAAACGTGTCCTCGTCCTCGATCTTGATCAGCGCCTCTAGGAACTTGTTGTCGGCCGTGACCTTGAAGCGCTCCACCACGTGCAGCTTTTCGGTGTGCGGGGTGCGGAACATGTCGAGCACTCCCAGAGGGTGCGCCGCTAGCCCGATCGTGTCGACCACGAGCTCACCGTTCTCGTAACGGCCGATCGACTCGCCATACCACGACGGCTTCACCTCTTGCGAATGCCGGTCGGTGAGGAATATCCGGCGCACCCATTGGTCGCGCTGCCAGACCATGTAGACAACCTTCGCGGTCTGGATGATGTAGAGCGGCTCCGTCGTCCACAGCAGCTGACCAGGCGTGCCTCCCGGCCAGCAGCGCGATTGCGGCAGGAACGGAATGCCGACCTTGCCAGAGAGAAGCTCCTCGTTCGACTGACGCATCTTCTCAGCCGCCCACGGCTTGAGAATCGGATCCTTGTAGTTGCCGAGCGCCGGCGTTGGCCGGCCGGTCTCGTTACCGCGCAGCGGATAGTCGGGATGCTGCTTGATCGGCCCGCGCAATCCAGCGGGCGGATCGAACCAGCCAGTGCCGTAGCGCGCGATGCGGCCGTCTCGGGCCAGTGGCGTCCAGGCCTGATCGATCGAGGAGGAGAGATTGGAAGTCGCCTCGGGCACCTGCGCCGTCACTGGTTTGCTCGCGCCAACCGCCCAAACGATGCCGGCCAGAATCCCTATTGCCCTGATGCTGATGGACTTCGGCGCCACAAATGCGCACATCGCTTCCTCCCTCGAAGGCTTCCGGTCAGATCAAGATTTATTTGTTGTTGCCCGACGATACCCGGGGCGTTGAGCTACGTCGAGATGCCCGGACCGCACTATCGCACTATGCCGCACCGACGCCTCAGCTCCGCAATCCCGGCGCCTCGCGGCCGGTGCGCGCCACGTATTCCGTGTAGCCGCCGCCATACTGGTGGATGCCCTCGGGCGTGAGCTCCAACACCCGGTTCGACAGCGCGGCCAGGAAGTGGCGGTCGTGCGACACGAACAGCATAGTGCCTTCATATTGCGCGAGCGCCGCGATCAGCATCTCTTTCGTCGTCATATCGAGGTGGTTGGTGGGCTCGTCCAGCACCAGGAAATTCGGCGGGTCAAAGAGCATGAGCGCCATCACCAGGCGCGCCTTCTCACCGCCCGAGAGCACGCGGCACCTTTTCTCCACGTCATCACCCGAAAAGCCGAAGCAGCCCGCGAGCGTCCGCAGCGCGCCCTGGCCGGCCTGCGGGAACGCATCTTCCAGGGTCTCGAACACAGTGCGGTCTCCGATCAGCAGCTCCATGGCGTGCTGTGCGAAGTAGCCCATCCGCACGCTGCCGCCGACCGCCACCGTGCCGTCGTCCGGCTCCGTTGCACCGGCGACGAGCTTCAGCAATGTCGACTTGCCGGCGCCGTTGATGCCCATCACACACCAGCGTTCCCGGCGGCGCACCATGAAGTCGAACCCTTCATAGATGTTAAGGCTGCCGTAGCGCTTGTGCACGTTCTTGAGGCTCACCACGTCCTCGCCCGAGCGGGGCGCGACGGGGAAATCGAACGCCACTGTCTGGCGCCGGCGGGGCGGCTCCACGCGGTCGATCTTCTCGAGCTTCTTCACCCGGCTCTGCACCTGCGCGGCATGCGAGGCGCGCGCCTTGAAGCGCTCGATGAACTTGATCTCCTTGGCAAGCATCGCCTGCTGGCGCTCGAACTGGGCCTGCTGCTGCTTGTCGGCAAGAGCGCGCTGTTGCGCATAGAACTCGTAGTTACCCGAATAGGCGGTGAGCGAACCGCCGTCGATCTCGACCACCTTGGTGACCACGCGGTTCATGAACTCGCGATCATGCGAGGTCATCATCAGCGCGCCGTCGTAGCCCTTGAGGAACTGCTCGAGCCAGATCAGGCTCTCGAGGTCGAGATGGTTGCTCGGCTCGTCAAGCAGCATGACGTCCGGCCGCATCAGCAGGATGCGCGCGAGCGCAACCCGCATTTTCCAGCCGCCAGAGAGCGCGCCGACGTCGCCCTCCATCATCTCGGGGCTGAACCCCAGACCCGCGAGCACCTCGCGGGCGCGCGCATCGAGCGCATAGCCGTCAAGCTCCTCGAAGCGTGCCTGTACCTCGCCGTAGCGCGTGATGATCTCATCCATGTCATCAGCCTGGTCGGGGTCGGCCATAGCGGCCTCCAGCGCCTTGAGCTCGGCCGCCACCACGCTCACCGGGCCTGCACCATCCATCACCTCAGAGACCGCGCTGCGGCCAGCCATCTCGCCGACATCCTGGCTGAAATAACCGACGGTCACACCGCGCTCGACCGCGACCTGGCCTTCATCGGCCTGCTCCTCGCCGGTGATCAGCCGGAACAATGTGGACTTGCCGGCCCCGTTGGGACCGACGAGCCCGACCTTCTCGCCCTTCTGAAGCGCCGCCGAGGCTTCGATGAAGAGGATCTGGTGGCCGTGCTGCTTGCTGATGCTGTCGAGACGGATCATGCGGGACTGGGACCTGGAAGGATTTGCGGCGCCCTTAACCCATCTGACGCGCCAGCGGAAGAGGCCTCGGCTTGTAGCCCGCATTGAGCGGCAGCGAAATGCGGGAGCAGCCGAGCACCCGCTTCGTCGTTCCCGGATTTCGCTCCGCTCAATCCGGGCTACACGCTGCTGCGCGGCTGCATGCTACGATATCGCCCCTCGCGCGTTACTCTCCTGCGCCCCAGCCACGATCGGAACCTCTGATGTCCGCCTCCGACACCACCCACGAAAACCGCCTCGCACAGGAGACCTCGCCCTATCTCCTGCAGCACATGCACAACCCGGTCGACTGGTGGCCCTGGGGACCGGCGGCGCTCGCGGAGGCGCAGCGTGCCAACAAGCCGATTCTCCTCTCGGTCGGCTACGCCGCCTGCCACTGGTGCCACGTGATGGCACACGAGAGCTTCGAGGACGACACGACCGCGCGCGTGATGAACGACCTGTTCGTGAACATCAAGGTCGACCGCGAGGAGCGCCCCGACATCGACCAGATCTACATGTCGGCGCTGCATCTCATGGGCGAGCACGGCGGCTGGCCGCTGACCATGTTCCTCACGCCCAAGGGCGAGCCGTTCTGGGGCGGCACGTATTTCCCGAAGACCAGCCGCTACGGCAAGCCCGCATTCGTGGACGTGCTCGCGAACGTCGCACGCATCTTCCGCGAGGATCCGAAGGCGATCGAGCAGAACCGCTCGGCCTTGATGGCGCGGCTCGCCGAAAGCGCGCGGCCGCAGGGCAGGGTGGTGATCGGGCGCTCGGAGCTCGACCGCACCGCGCAGCAGCTGGGCGGCATCATCGATCCGGTCAATGGCGGCACCCGCGGGGCACCGAAGTTCCCGCAGCCGATGCTGCTCGAGTTTCTCTGGCGCGCCGGCCAGCGCACCGGTGAGGCGCGCTACTTCAACGCCGTCGAGCTGACGCTCGAGCGGATCGCGCAGGGCGGCATCTACGATCATCTCGGCGGCGGCTTCGCCCGCTATTCAGTCGATGAGCGCTGGCTGGTGCCGCATTTCGAGAAGATGCTCTACGACAATGCGCAGCTGCTGGAGCTTTACGCCCTCGGATTTCAACGCTCCGGCCGAACGATCTATCGCGAGCGCGCGCAGGAGACCGTCGCCTGGCTGGGGCGCGAGATGACCACGCCCGACGGCGCGTTCTGTGCCTCGCTCGATGCTGACTCCGAAGGCGAGGAGGGGAAATTCTATGTCTGGTCGCTCCAAGAAATAACGCAGGTACTCGGGGCCGAGGACTCCGCCTTCTTCGCGCGCCACTATGACGTGACGGCGGAAGGGAATTTCGAGGGCCACGTCATTCTCAATCGGCTCGCACGGGTGCCGGCGAGCGAAGAGGACGAGGCGAGGCTCGCCGAGCT
>Ga0066903_100006627_pt1 | contig 10339 bp, 9 predicted proteins | sample PanSoiMetaGPlot1_FD_67491 | JGI IMG/M metagenome (GOLD analysis project Ga0066903, IMG submission 67491) | Tropical forest soil microbial communities from Panama analyzed to predict greenhouse gas emissions - Panama Soil - Plot 1 (version 2) | ecosystem: Environmental > Terrestrial > Soil >...
GGCTTCTCCTCGCGGTGATCATATGACAGCGTGAGCACACGTTCGTACTCGCCGTCGAAATCTGAGACCTCGCCCGTCCATGATGGATGCACAGGCTGGAAGATCTCGATCTGCGCCATGCTCACATCGCCTTCTCAGTCCCAATAGGTTCGTCCAAGGGCCTCAAGGGGAATCCAAGTGTCGCTCGGTCGATGTACGGGCCCTCGTATCCGATCATCTTCAGAAAGACGCGCTCGAACAGGACCCTATAGGTAATGCTATGCCGCTGCAGCTTGGCCAACTCCTCGTCGTCAGCGGCCGCCCCTCCGTGAGCGGGAGCGTTGCGGGCCTTGATCGCGGCAGACTCCTGTTGGCCAACCTTGAGGCCAAGTTCTGAGAAGAATGCTTCGAGTTGCTCGTTCGCGCCCATCTGGAAGCAGCGTTGCATCCGCCGGATGATCCGCTCACAGAAGGGCTCGTCCTTCAGCGCTTCCTGAGCCTTGGCCAAGGCGTCAGCAACGAGACTGTCGAACTTGTCCTTCGCCATGTAGATCCCCTTCACCTTCGTCTTGTTCGAACGGAACCACGCGGTCTTGAGCGACTCGACCGCTGAAGAGAAGATCGGCAAGTCCAGCCCCAGCGGAGCCTCCTTCGCGAGCCAGTAGCTCCAGAGCGCGTCCTTCATCGCGAACGTGTCCCTCGCTGCCAAATACTTTGGGACCAGGTCCGTGAGGATGTCCTCCAGCCGCCTTGATCCCTCTACGGCCAACTGAATATCGAAGGGCGCGTCGTCAGGCCGCGCGCAGCTTGACTGCGCCTCATCGCCCCAGGGGCTCCAAGCCTCCGACGTGATCGGGTGCCCTGCGGCGTCGAACGTCGTGGAACCGATCGGCATCAAGCGCCGGCCAATTGCGAACCCGAAAATCTCTCCGATTGCTTCCCGAACATGTGCGTCAGGGACTGCGCCGCTCTTCCAGGCGTATTCGATGCCGATGTTCTGGGACCACCGCGGTCCGAATTCTTCGGGTACGAGGTGGAATACGAATGTGTGGTTGCCGGCGGTCACCTTGATGTGATCTCGGCGATGGTTCTCCCCCTGCGGTTCGGCGAGATCGAGCCTGCGATCCTCACGTCTGTCGCGCACGTAAGTGGTTCGGCTTGAGTGCTCCGTCGCGCGATCGAGGACGAAATGCTGAGGACCGTTCAGGAACCAGTCGGTGTGCCACGCGATGGCAGATCGATTTCTGTGATCCTGATGGAGCCGGTACGCATGGCGCTCGGCCGTCCAGGTCCACGTTGCCCGATCCTTCGCGGACAGGGACACATTGGCACCGCCGCCGACGCTCAGACGGATTTGCACCGTCCGAACGAGATCCTTCGCGGCAACGTCGACCCCGTCGGCTCGCATCGTGCCTGGCACGATGTCCCGAAGGGTTTGATGATACGCCGCATACGCGTCGGCATTCGTTGTTCCGCCGATCTCAGCGACCAAACGATACTGTTCGTCGCGACGGATGGTTAGTGATTGGGGGCCTGGCGGTAATCCTTCGATGGAACCCGACACTACCCCCAAGGCGATCGGCTCAGCACACAGCTCCCATTCGATCCGCGACAGGTACGGTGAGTCGCTCATCCCGCTAGGCTACTCGGAGATCGTAAATCCACGCAGGGCTACCGCAGCGAATCTGTCCAGCGCGGCGAGGTGTCGGCGATCTCGAAACGAGCGTCAGGCGACCGCGTCCCGCAACGGCCAGACGCTCGTCTCGGGCAGCCTTCGTACGGTCCTCCTCGTCGAAACGGATCGCCGGCGCGGGGCAGGTTCCGGTTCGGGCCACGGGATCAGTTCGACGCCGATCGCCTCCAAGGCCTCGCGAAGCACGGCGAGGCCGCGCTCTAGCACCGGCTCGTAAATCCCTCGGGGAGACGTCGTTGCATTCACCTCGAGAGTGGTCTCGCCGCTGATTTCCAGTACCTGAAGGCTGTTCCGGAGACCATCGTGTAGGGAATGGAGAATGTTTTCCAACGGTGCATCCGCTGGCAACGTGTTCATTGCGTCGTCGACGTGTCGGCGGAGTAGGGCGGGCACGTCGGCCAGCATCGCGCGGGAGAGCTCATCGAGCGGAAGGTGCTTTTCCGGTGGGAGTACCACCACAGCCGCGGCGAGCCGTTCGCCTTCGCCTTCGCCTTCGCCGACCAGAAGACTCGCCACCGGAATGGATGAGGCGTCGGGGTCCGTCAGGTCAGGACAGAACCCAATTATCGCGGTGCGATATCTGAGCTTCATGGCTGCCGCTGCTCCAAGTGTGGCGCTAGGGCGGAACGGATCAAGCGCCGACGTTCTACCAGGCCGTCAGCGATGATCGCCCCCTTTTCGCCGGGGAGATATGACGCCGGGATGCGTCCGACCAAGTCCCTGATCCTGCTCTCGGGCACGCTCTCGATGAGGCTAATGGTCTCAGCAAGTGCCTTTCTGTCAAGGTTCTGGCCCATGTACAGCGGGAAGGGTGCGACCGGACACGCCGAGTAGCCCCGATTCTCCCAGGCACCTCTCACTCCCATCGCCATAGCGTAGTCGAGGAAGACGAAGGAACGGTCAGTATCGTCGTTCGGGTCGTAGCCGAAAATGATGTTATGCGGATGGTCAGCGTGGTCGCCCTGGCCGAGCCAGGTATCGAAGGCGAGTCCTTGGGCCGCGCTTTTCGGGACCAGCGCCGCGATACGTTGGGCGACAGGAGAGGCACCCCGGTCCGCTAGGAAAGCGCGAACCTGCGCCCACGACCACTGACGGGGGTACATCACGAGCGACACGCAGACGTAATGTTCTTCCCCCGCCGCGTCGAATCGGTGCGCCAGAACGACTGGAGGCACGCAGACCCCCACCTCAGCGGCCAAGTCCGACGCGATCTTCTCGCGGGCAGCTCGGCAGAACGTCCGAGACACATCGGGTTGCCTGGGCTTCAAATAGGCGCGCCTGCCTTCGAGCCGGTCGGTCTGTACGAAGAAGCCCCCGCCTTCGCCCTCGCGGTAGTCCGCCAGCGCTCCTGCCTGGCTCACGCACTTGGTCCAGTTGTAGGGCGGGTCGACGAGGCCCCTCCACTCCGCGGCGATCTCTTGGGTCGTTTGCCTCAACGCGCACTCCAAGGGAGACCGCGGGTTGATGCGCGCTGACCGTCAAGCCACCCACCCGTCGAAGACCTGCACACGAGGCGAGTCTTCCACCAGATGGCCGGCCCGTCGAGTTCCGGGGACGACCTATCAAAACCGCCGCGTCTGCGGCAAGCTCAACGCCAGTAGCGATGCTGAAGAAGCCCGTCGACGACGCGACTGCACGGCGCCTCCTGATGGATCCTTTAGGCCCTGATACTCGACGCCGAGATCTGTCCAAGATTGCGGACAGCCTCGACAGGACCGGCCCAGCGACACCACAAGGTGCGCAGATCAACTGGGTCGCCGACATTCTTGATCTCGGTCATCTGTTTACCTGGCGGGGCGTCCTCGACGGTGACAAGGAGCCCAAGGACAAGCCGTTCGGACCCAAGTGGGTTCGGTACGACGGCGACAAGGCCTACCGTTCCTTCGATCTAGAGGACCTTCCTCCCGACGCTGAGGTGCCGCTTCGCGCGCTCGCCGATGCGACGCAGAACGATCTCGTGTCGTCGCGTCTCTACCACGTACTCTGGGTTCGGTACCACGCTAACCCGGACGACTCGGCGAAGGCGATCGACGCTTACGTGCGGGCGGCTGCGACCCTCGACGGCCCGGACGCCTGGCTAGACGTCGTATCGCTTCTCGGCCACGCGGCGATGTTGGTGCGGGAGAGAAGGGATTCCGGCCGATTGGCTACGCTGCTTTCGACCTTCGATTCGTGCGGGGCGCGTCTGCTCGCCGGTCCGCGTCCGGACGCCTTTTGCAAGCTGGCTGAGGTGTTCCTGGCAACGGTCGTCGACGCGAGATGGGCGCTGCCTTCGATCTCTGATGCGCAGAAGGAACGCTGGACGGGAGTGCTAGCGATGCTCGCGGCGCACCTCGACGCTGCGGGAGATCGAGACTTCGCGAACGATACGATCGCTGTCCTCGAAGCGTGGCTGGGCAAGGTTGCGCCAGACCGGAGGGCCTGGGCGCGACGCTGGCGCGTGGAACAGAAGCTGGCTGCCGCTCTAGCCGAGGGCCCGACGCTCAAGGCAATGAAACTCGAGAAGGCGCTCATCATGGCGACCGACTACGGGTTAAGCGACCTGGTCGATACCTGCCGCACTCACCTGCGACCGGCGATCGTCGAGTCGTCCCAGAACATGGGCGCGGTCACCACCGAGCTCAAGATCCCGATCGAGTACATAAAGGCCATCGATCAGATCGTCGAGCGCGAGCCCGACTGGCCCAGCGCCGTACGTATGCTGACACTCGTACCATTCCTAACGACGGCGCCCGTCGCGACCTTCGAGCAGACGGCGAAGGAGCGCGTGGAGTCATCGCCCCTATGGGCGATGATCAAGAGCAGCCGCTACCGCGATGGGAAGCTCGTCTTCGAAGCGAAGGATCCCGAAGCCAAGAAGAAGGAGAGCATGGCTCAGGCCGCGGAAATTCATCTGACCATCGTGCTCAAGTTGCTGGGCCATTTCCTCGCCTCCACGCGTGACAGATGGACGGACCCCGGCCTGTTCAATGCGCTCGGTAACTGGCCGTTCATGGACCCGAAGCGGACGCCGTTCCTGGCGCGAGCCTCGGAGCGCTTCGCTCACGAGGACTGGCTGTCGTCGGGGGTGATCGTCTCAACCCAGTATGAGGGCATGATCCGTGACCTCGCCCGTGCCGCCGGGTTCCACGCGATGAAAGGCGACGGCGGGTCTGCGATTCTGATGGACGAGGCGTTGAATTCCCTTATCCGCGACCCGAGGGTCCGTACGCTTCTCGGCGAGGAGCACGCGTGGTGGGTCGAGTTTCTGCTCTGCGATCCTGAACTGGGGCCGAACTACCGGAACGAGATCGCGCACGCCAACCTGGACGCGGGAGCCTTGAGTCCGACCTCCGTGTTCCTCCTCTGGCTGCTGATGGTCCGGCTAACCTTCTACGGTCCGAACACGTGAGGGCGATGGAGCTGCGACTACTCAGCGGCGACGGATCGCTCTCACTCGCCAGAAGTTCGCGGTTCGTATAGCGACGCCTTGAAGTCCGAGTACAGCTCGCGGACCTGTTGCGGTGTCAGGTTCAGCGCCATCACGACTTCGCGAAGCCCTGCGCCCAGCTCGAACATCTGGAACGCGATGGCGGCGGTTTCACCTTCGGTCCTGTAGCCCTTGATGCCGCGCTTCGCGGCGGCGCGGATCACATCGGCGGGGTCGTAGCGCCATATGCCAGCGTCGTCGCGCTGTGGGTGCAGCTCGGCGGTCACGCGCAGGCGATGGACGGCCGTGATGCCGATTCCCAGCTGGCGGGCGACCTGCGATCGAGTTAGGCCAGACGGCGGAACCTTGGAGGTGCGGGGCGGCTTGGTGGTTGGCATGCGACGACCATCGCTCTGACGTCGTCGAAGTCCAGGATGGCGGGTCGCTACTTTGAGATCAGCGGCTTGTTCGCCAACTCCGCCACCGCCGCCAACCACTCAGGCGAGTCGTGGGCCGACTACTTCTGCTGGATGGTTCGCACCATCCGGTCGAGATCGCGCGACTGCCGGTCGGCGTCGCGCTCGAGCTGGCGGACCTGGCGCTCCTCGGCGGCTTCCTCGGCTGCCCGTCGCCGCTCCTCCTCGCCGTCCATGAAGTCTGTCTTCCACTCGTGGTACAGCGTGCGAACGAGCTGAGGCGGGACCTCCAGCTCCTGGACGATCTCGTTCAGCTCCTTGCCGTGCTCGATCAGGTAGAAGACGCGGGCTGCGATCTGGCCTTCGTCGAGGCGCTGACGAGAGCGTCTCGAGGCCGGAAGGGACAGCGCGACGGCGTCGACGTCGTTGGCGGCGAAGTAGTGGACGCCGCCGATGACCTCGGGGTGGAGGGCCGTGCCTTCCATGCTGCGGACCTTCGAGACGCTGACGCTGAGGCGCCCAGCGACCTGGGCGCGTGTGAGCTTGCCGCGTAGGTCCGGGGTGGTCGGCTGTTTTCGTGCAGGCTTGCCGTCCGAAACAGGGTTCACCATGGCGCCTCCTCCGTCGGTGACGCGACACTACGCTCCACGTCGAACAGGTCAAGAACAGCGGACGAAATAGGGGTCGATGCAGGGCGCGAAACAGCCTGAACCTGCGCGACGCCAAAGATCGCTGTCACACTTTCGACCCCGCCAGGCGCGTTTCTCGGTTGTGAAAGGACGGTCGAGCCCGAGAGCGGTCACAACAGGACCGCTGGAGTCGCTTTCTTGCGATCAGGTGGAAGAAACAGGCGTCACGCGCCGCTCGAAGGTGGCGTTTGCGGGGCATGAATGGATGAAGCGGTTGTCGCCGGGCAGCACGAAGCGCGCGTTGCCTTCAAATTGGACTTTCGTGACTGAACACAGTCACAAACGTCCCGAAGGGGCGCCCTTTACGACTGGATGGCGATGACAATCCAGGCCCTCCTGTCGCGGCTGGAACGCGTGCGAAGATCTGCTAACGGCTGGACTGCGCGCTGCCCCGCGCATGACGACGCCACGCCCAGCCTCGCAGTCACGGTCGGTGAGGACGGTCGGATCCTGATCAAATGCTTCGCCGGGTGCGAGGTCGGGGAGATCGTCCGCGCGCTCGGTATAACGGTCGCGGATTTGTTCGTGGGTCCGGCGCCCGCCGGGCTCGAGCGCGACACGACCTACGAGTATCGCGACGAGCGCGGAAGGCTGCTTTTCGAAGTCGTGCGCGGCCCCGGCAAGCGGTTCCGACAGCGACGGCCGGACGGCGTCGGCGGGTGGCTGTGGAATCTAGCCGGCGTTCGTCGCGTGCTGTATCGGCTCCCCGAGGTTCGCGCGGCGGATCCCGGCGCGGAGATCTATGTGGTCGAGGGCGAAAAGGACGTCGAGACCTTAAGGCGGCTCGGCATGATCGCCACGACGAACCCGCATGGCGCGGGTAAGTGGCGGCCAGATTTCAGCGAGCCGCTCCGTGGCCGCGATGTCGTCATTCTCCCAGACAACGACGAGCCCGGCCGAAAGCACGCCGATAGCGTTGCGCGGCTGCTCGCCGGCGTCGCGCGTCGAGTCCGACTCGTCGAGCTTCCCGGGCTGCAGATCAAGGAGGACGTCAGCGACTGGATCGGCGCGGGGAACACGCTCGATCGTCTTCGCGCAGTGGTGGCGGCTGCGCCGGCAGTAGGACCGGCATCCGACGGGTCCGTCGCTACGGTTGTCACGCTCGCGGACGTCGAGCCCGAACGCGTCGAGTGGCTGTGGGGCGGCAGGATTCCGCGCGGCAAGCTGACGCTCCTCGACGGCGATCCTGGCCTCGGGAAGAGCACAGTCGCCTACGACATCGCAGCCCGCGTCACGCGTGGGTTGCCGATGCCGGGTGAGACGGCCGGCGCCGCCGCGGCCGACGTGGTGATCCTCTCGCACGAGGATGGCCTCGCCGACACGATCCGGCCCCGGCTCGAGGCGGCCGACGCGGATCTGCGGCGCGTGCATGCAATTCAAGCGATACCAACGGGCGCTGGCGGCGCGCGCCTGCCGGTGCTGCCCGCGGACCTGCGGGAAATCGTCGCGGTCGTGGAAGCCCGCGCCGCCGCGCTGCTGATCATCGATCCGCTGTTCGCCTATCTCGCGTCGGAGGTCGACAGCTTCCGCGACCACGACGTGCGGGCAGCGCTCGCGCCGCTCGCGGCGGCCGCCGAGGGCGCGCGGGTGTCGGTGCTCGTGGTCCGCCACCTGAACAAACGGGCTGGCGGGCCGGCGATCTATCGTGGTGGCGGCAGCATCGGAATCATCGGGCTGGCACGGTCGGGGCTCGTGGTCGCAGCGGATCCGGATGATCCGGCGCTTCGGATCCTGGCGTCCGTGAAGAACAACCTCTGTCCACCGGCGCCGTCGTTGCGTTGGAAGCTGGTCGGGAACGGCGAGGGCGTCGCGCGGGTCGAGTGGCTTGGGACGAGCGAGCACAACGCGGACGCGCTTCTCTCCGACCCGGCCGACATGACCGACGAGCGCAGCGCGCTGCGGGAGGCGTGTGACTTCCTCCGCGAGCTGCTCGGCGGCGGCGAGCAGTCGGCTGCGGAGATCTTCAAACGAGGCCGCGAGGCCGGCGTGTCGGAGCGAACGATGGAGCGGGCGAAGCGACGGCTCGGCGTACGCCATCGGAAAGTGTTCGGTTCGGGCCGGTTCGTCTGGTACCTGCCCGACCAGCCGCCTGCGACCCCCGAAGGGATGGCGGCGGTGGAGGAGTTGGCGGAGATGAGTGCGCCCGACTCGGCAAGCGGGCGCTTGAACAGATCCCCACACGAAAAGGAGGCAGATCGATGAGCAGCCCAGTCGTTGACGAAGCCGAGGGCGCGGAGCTACCTGCAGTCCTGACGCCCGACGACCTTGCAGTACTGCTGCGAATACGTAAGCGCGCCGTGCTCGATGCCATACAGCGAGGCGAGCTACCTGGGGTGCGCCGCGTAGGGCGGCGGATCCGGGCGGATCGCGACACGGTCCTGCAGTGGCTGGCCGATGGGCGCGGACAGGCGCCCAAGACCCGCCTCTTCCCCAAGTAGGCGCTCTTCGCCGCCGAGACGGCGCGACAGGAAGCGATTGGAGCGGCGTTCAGGCCTCGGCTGGTACCTAGGCGCCATCCGTCTTCCGAACGCGCCACGTGGCGCGACACGCGCGCCCGCCCGAAACGGCACGAACCGGCACAATCCGCGGGACTGAGGGCCCGGCAGCGAGGTAGCGTCCTACCGTGGCCGAGGTCGCGTCCCGCGTTTTTGACGAGGAGAACGTCATGAGCGTGAGACGCAGGACGTACCGCGACCCGAAGACGGGCGCGGTCGCAACCCGCTGGATGATCGACATCCAGCTACCGGACGGCAAACGGGTCCGCGAGATCTGCCCCGTGCAGAGCACGCGGGCGGCCGAGCGGTACGAACGCAAGCGGCGGATCGAACTGTTCGATCCCACGCCTGCGCGCGCACCCGCCCAGGCCGCACAGCCCGCGCCGCCGCCACCGGTCGAACCAGAGAAGGAGGTGCCGACGTTCGCGGCGTTCGCCAAGGTCTTCATGGCGACGTACGCGAAAGCGAACAACAAGCCGTCCGAGCAAGCGAGCAAGCAGTCCATCCTCGACAACTACCTGCTGCCCCGGTTCCGCACGCGGCGACTCGACAGCTTCAAGGTGCTCGACATCGATCAGCTCAAGGCCGAGATGCTCGATGAGGGGTACAACCGCAAGACCATCAACAACGCGATGGCCGTGTGGGCGAAGCTGCTGCACTACGCGCAGGACCAGGAGCTGATCGCCAAGACGCCGCGATTCAAGTTCCTCAAGATCCGAGAAGAGAGGTTCGACTTCTTCGATTTCGACGAGCTGGAGCGCATGGTCGTGGCGGCGAAGGACGAGCCAGAGCGCCGAGCGATGATCCTGCTCGGCGCTGAGGCGGGCCTGCGCATGGGCGAGATGCTGGCGCTCACGCAGGACTGCGTCGACTACCGATCGGGGAACCTCACGATCTGGGAGAACGACTGGCAGGGGCAGGTCGGGAGCACGAAGGGCGGCGATCGGAGGACGGTGCCGATGACGCCGCGCTTGCGCGCGGCGCTGCAGGCGATCCGTCACCTCCGGGCCGAGCTGGTGCTCTGCAGTCCGGACGGCTCGCGATGGACGAAGCACATGGTGCGCGCGGCGCTGCGGACGATCTGCAGGCGGGCAGGGCTGCGCGTGGTCGGAGCGCACGTCCTTCGGCACACCTTCTGTTCGCATCTCGCGATGCGGAAGGCGGCTCCGAAGGCGATCCAGGAGCTGGCGGGGCACAAGAGCCTGAAGGTGACGCTGAGGTACATGCACCTGACGGAGACAGCGCTCCGCGAGACGATGCGCCTGCTCGAAGACCGCGACGCGCCGGCTGCGCGCGCCGCGAACGACACTAGCAGCGACGGCGAACTTACGGCACGATAGCGGCACTTAGAACTTTTGGCCGCTGCTCGTACCGGATTCGCGTTTCAAAAACCTAACTTAGAAAGTGGAGGCGCCGGGAGTCGAACCCGGGTCCGGGAGCGCGCCATTCAAGTCGCTACGTGTGTATCCGGCGATTGAGTTTTCGTCGCGGGGTTGGCCCACCGGCGGGGCACTCTCGCGCTTAGCCTCCGAAATTTTGCGGCCGCGCCCGCAGGCGCCTGCGCGGCCGCTAGCCCGCTAGATGGCCACTTGCCGGGGCCGCGGGCGGCTCCCCGGTTCGTGGTCTGGTCCGGTTTTTAGGCGGCCAGAGCGAACGCG
>Ga0066903_100006628_pt1 | contig 10338 bp, 9 predicted proteins | sample PanSoiMetaGPlot1_FD_67491 | JGI IMG/M metagenome (GOLD analysis project Ga0066903, IMG submission 67491) | Tropical forest soil microbial communities from Panama analyzed to predict greenhouse gas emissions - Panama Soil - Plot 1 (version 2) | ecosystem: Environmental > Terrestrial > Soil >...
TCGCGGATCCGGCCCGGGCTCGGCGACAGCAGCAACACACGGTCGGCAAGACAAACCGCTTCGCGCACGTCATGGCTGACGAGGATGATCGTCTTGCGCCGTTTTTGCCAGATGTCCTGGATGTCGTAGCAAAGCTGCTCGCGCGTTATCGCATCGAGCGCCGACAGCGGTTCGTCCATCAAGAGCACGCGCGGGTCGGGTGCAAGCGAGCGCGCCAGCGCGACACGCTGCTTCATGCCACCCGACAGTTCGTGCACGTAGGCGTGCTTGTATTTCTCGAGACCGACGAGCTTGATGTGATAATCGGCGATCGCCCGCCGCTGCCGGTTGGTCAGCTCCGGTTTGCGATGCAGACCGAACATTACATTGCCGAACACATTGAGCCACGGAAACAGCGCCGATTCCTGGAACATCACCAGACGATGACGCCCCGGACCCTGCACGACTTGGCCGTCGGCGAGCACGCGGCCCTGATCCGGCGTCGTGAGCCCAGCGATAATATCAAGCAAGGTCGATTTGCCGCAGCCGCTCGGCCCGACCATGCAGACGAATTCACCGCCGGCGACGCGCAAGCTGATGTTTTCGATCGCGTGGGTGGTCGTGCGATCGGTGCGAAACCATTTGTCGATACCCTCGACCAAAAGCTCGGCCGGCGGTGATGCCTGCAGTTCGGAATCGTTGGCGCTCATGGGTTCGCAACGAGCTGGGAAATGTCCGGTGCGCCACGCAGGAAACCGACGGATTGCGCGCTCGCCACGAACTGCTTCAGGGATTCGAGCGTCACGTCGCTGGTCACCACGATCCGGCCCCAGGCCTTTGCAATGAGCTCGGGCGAGAAGTTCGTACGCATCTCAGCGTCCAGTTCCTCACGCGCCATGCGCTCGGCCTCGGCCGGATTCTTGACGATCCACTCGGTCAACTCGCGGTGCGCATCGGTCAATTTACGCACCAAGCTTTGCCGGGTTGCAAGCAGGTCGGCCCTGGCGACGAGTACGGTGGTAATCGCCTCCCGGTCGTCGACGAGCACCTCGCCATCCGCTTCCATTTCGAGGCGCGAGACCCACGGTTCCACGGTCCACACCGCGTCAATCTGCTTTTGCTTGAACAGCAGCAGTTGGTCTGGATTGGCTGTCGGCAGTACCTGCGCATCGCCGCCGGCCTGCGTCACTTTGAGGCCGCCCGCTGAAAGCCAGGCTCGGGCTGCGACATCTTGCGTGTTACCGAATTGCGGTGTGGCAATTTTTTTGCCGCGGAAATCAGCAGGCGTCCTCAGCGCAGATCCCTTGTGCACCACCAGCGCCGAACCCCCGTTTGCCGCACCCGCCACGATGCGTATTTCCTGGCCACGCGAGCGGACAAAGGCGTTGATCGCAGGGTTCGGCCCGACATATGTGACGTCGATCGATTTGGCAAAGATCGCCTCCACCGCGCTCGGGCCGGCATTGTAGACGTACCATTCGACTGTGACGTCCGCCCCGAGCCGCTGCTCGAACCAGCCCTTTCCCTGGCGCGACATGTTGTGCGCGACCAGCGCCTGAACATGCGTGATGTTGGGGAAATGACCTATTCGCACTGTGGTTTGCGCCGGCGCCAAGGTTGCCGCGCCTGGCGACAACAAGCCGCACACCGCCCCAAACGCAACGGCGATCAAAACTCTGCGCACGCGGTTACACATATCCTCACACCCGTCAGGCAGTTTGACTTTTCTTTTCCGGAATTCAGCGGCATCCAAGCGCGTCGTCAGCAAGGTTGAAGGCAAGGCGCTTGTTCCAGCCGGCTGACCATTCTGCCAAAGAAAAACCCCGCCGTCTCGCCGGCGGGGTTTTGCAAAGCAGATCCGATTACGGTTCAGATGGCCATCTTCAGATCCTTGGCGGCGCGGAAGGCCACTTTCTTGCTGGCCTTGATCTTGATCGCCTCGCCCGTCATCGGGTTACGGCCCATGCGGGCGGCACGCTTGCGAACGATCAAAATGCCGAGGCCGGCAATCTTCACTCGCTCGCCCTTCTTCAGGTGCTTGGTGATCATACCGATCAGGTCTTCCAACATCTGCAGGCCTTGCTTCTTGGTGAGCTGGTGCTGTTCCGAGAGCGCGGCCGCCAGGTGTTTGGTGGTGACCGGCTTACCGGCTTTCGGCTTGGGTGACGCGGCTGCTGCTGTCATGTGATAATGCTCCTTGAGGCGCACTATGCGCGAACCTGCAAGGAGTAAGGGATTCGTCGGAAAGCGCATAGCTCGCGAGCGCCCTTGCAGCGGGCTTAACCACAGAAAGCTGGAGGCCCGCCGCCGCGGCGCCGGTAATCCCCCGCCGTTGCCGCATACGGACGTTTCGTCTATTGAGGGCCTGCGCGCGCCCGTAGCTCAGCTGGATAGAGCGTTGCCCTCCGAAGGCAAAGGTCGGACGTTCGAATCGTCTCGGGCGCGCCAGCTTTCGCACCTATTGTGCCGGTGCACCGATGGCCACCGGGCGGACCGGCGAGCCTGAGTTTCCCTGCGCGCGCAGCGGCAGGATCATGGTGCAGGACACCCAAACCTTGTCATTCGCGAGCGCGCCAAGATTGGCGTTCTGAATCTGATAGATGCCCGCCTGGGTCAGATCGTGATGGTGGATGGCAAACGGCGTATTGGGCGGCGTGCCGGCCGGCGGCGCGGCCTTCCCTTGCAGGAAACCATCCGCCACAGGATCAGTAAACGGATTGTCGAGCGCGATTAGCACGATTTGCTTGCCTTCGATGTATTTGGCGGCGTCGTAAGCGAGCCCGGGGCCCTTCGTGTAATAGAATTTCTCGGTGTCCGGGTCTTTCCAGTTATCGCCCCAGCCGGTGTAGATGTAGAGCACGTCGCCGGGCAGCAGCCCGCGACTTTGCAGCCCCTGCGCCTGCAGCATTCCCTCGATGTCCTTGGCGGTGACGGCCTCGCCTGGCTTCATTGCAGCGCCCTTGCCGAGATAAGTCTTTGCATCGAGAAGCACTGCGGTGGTGACAATCGGTGGCACCTTCTCGATGCCAAGTTTCTGCAAAGGCGAGTCGGGCGTGGGCTTGATGTCGGACTGCTTGTAGCCGCCATAATAGCGGGCCTTGTCGGCCGGGAATTCGCCTTTGCCGTCCCAGGGTTCGGGCAGCACGGCAAAATGCCCAATGGCATCCATCTGCGTGCCCTGCGCGCCCGGCTCTCCGCTCACTGTTTCCTCGCCGTTGAAGGCATGCACGGTCCCCGGAATGCCGACCGTCGGCCGGTACTTGTCGCGCAGCGGCACGCCGAATGGTGACTGCGGCATGGTATTCGAGCGCAGATAGGAAAGTTCGTACGATTTGGAGCGGGGGTTTGCGAGTGACTGTGCGCAACGCTGCCAAGTGACGGAGCCGAGCGTGTTGGCCATTCCGAGCTCGTCACCTGCACCCCACCGCGACGGCGCGGTCGTGTTTTGCGCTTCCGCGACCGAAACCAGCGCGCCGGCGGCCGCCAGCGCGCAGACAAAACGCGAAGTACGCATCATTTGTCTCTCCCTGAGATTTGCTTCACACGCAGCAGCATCGAGTAGTGCTATTCGCCCCCTGATTGTCGACCTTCAAGCTCCATGATGACGCCAGCCGGCACCGGCTACAAGCACCCGTCTTGCACCCGTCTTGCAGCCGTCTTGCAGCCGTCAAGCACCCGCCTTGGCGGCACCCCCGCCTACGGCGCGCGAATACCACAGCACCTGCTCATCCCAGGAGATTTGGCAGCCATGTCGCGATCGCCGGGAAAGAGATAATGATGAGCAAGAGCACAAGGCTCATCGCAATGTACGGAACGACCGCTCGAAATATGTGCGCCATCGTCACCTGCGGCGGAGCTACCCCCTTCATCGTCATCAGCAGGAGCCCATGTGGCGGCAAGAGGAGCCCCAGCTGCATGCAGATCAGATAAAGGACACCAAACCAGATCAGGTCTATCTCAAGCCGCTGAACGATCGGCATGAATACCGGCAACGTGATCAGCATCATGCTCACCTGGTCCACGAAAATTCCCAGGAAGATCAGCAGCGCCATCATGCCGGCGAGAATGGCGAGTGTCGACAATCCCTGGCCGAGGATGGCAGCGACGATTCCCTGCGTCGCGCCGGAGAAGCTCAGGATCTGCGAGAAGGTGATCGCGCCGAGGATAATAAAGAGGATCATGCCGGAGATCGCGACCGTGCCGCGCAACGCTCGCATGAGGTTCTCGAGGCTGAGTGCGCGATAGGCGGCTGCGAGCGCCATAGTCGCAAGCGCGCCCAGCGCGGCAGATTCGGTTGGCGTGGCAATGCCGGCGGACATAGCGCCGACCACAACGACGAAGATCGAAGCAAGCGGCAGCACGTAAAGAATGAGCAGCTCGTAGCGCGCCCAGCCTGTCTTGCTTTCGATCGGCGTCGCCGGAGCGAGGTCCGGGCGTGTGAGCGCCCGCACAACGATATAACCGACAAAGGCAACGCTCAGCATCAAGCCAGGCACGACGCCGCCGATCAGCAGCTTGGAAATTGAAATTCCCGACAGGCTGCCGAGCAGAACGGTCAGCGCGGAGGGCGGAATGAGCATATCGACCGCCCCGATCGCCATGATCGGGCCAGTCGCAAGGACTGGGTTGTAACCGCGTGACAGCATCACGGGCAGCATCAGCGAGCCAAGCATGGCGGTCGTCGCGATCGTCGAGCCGGATATCGCGGAGAAGACCGTTCCGGCAACGACCGCGACAACGGCAAGGCGGCCCGGCACCTGGCGGATCAGCCGTTCGACCCCGTCAATGACCTTCAAGGCAAGCCCGGTGTGGAAGAGCACCTCACCCATCAGAATGAAAAGCGGGATCGGCGTGAGCGAGAAATTGATCACGGCCGCGACGCTGTTGCGCGCAACCTGGTGCAGACCAGCATCGCCTCCGAGAAACAAAAACGCACCGATCAGATTGATCGCGATGAAGGAGATCGCGACCGGCATTCCGGCGAACAGCAAGGCTGTCGAGCCGCCGAGAAGCAGCAACGAGGCCATTTGCCAGGACACGCTCTTTGCCTCCTGTGATGCCAGACCTTCAGGCCACCGAAACGGCGTCATCCCGCAGGCCAATCTCGGCCGAGGTCAACCGGTGCATGCGGAAAATGAATTCGATCGCGAGTAGTGCGAACCCCAGCGGTAGCGGCGCCAGCGTCCACCATTCGGGCGTGACCAACGTCTTGATGTTGATCGAACCGGCATTGTAGCTGGAAATCGTAATGAGACACCCGTACCAAACGAAATAAAGACAGCAGAAAAAGCCGACGATGTCGCCAAACCATTCCAGCAGCCAGGCGGCGCGAACGGGCAAGGCGCGCAAGACGATGTCGACGCGGATGTGCTGGCCCTGGCGCAGCAGCCAGGGCGCGACCAGCAGCGTCATCAGGTAGAGAATGTCCTCGGAGAGCTCATTGCTCACCGGCACGCCGCCGCCGCCGAGATTGCGGGACACGACGTCCGCTCCAATCATGACCGTCATGAGCAACAGCAGAATGCATGCCGCGACAACAAGCGCGTCCAGCAGGCGCCCATACAATTCGGACAGTCGCGCCATGCTGTAGCTCACCCCGACGAAACGAAGGTGTCACTTCTTGGAGAAGAATTCCCTGAGCTTCGGGCCGTGTTCGGGGCTCTGCTTGATGATGCCCTCCCAGCCGGCCTGGTAGGCTTTTGCGCGGTATGCTTCGGCCTCCGCGCCGTCGAACTTGATAGTCTGAATGCCGGCATCGGCCTGGCGTTTCGTATCCTTGGCGTTCTCCGCGGCGAATTCAGCCACTGCCTCGGATTCCCCGAGATCGGCCGCCTTGCGCAAGACGGCTCTCTGCGCATCGGTCAGCTTGTCCCAGGTCGTCTTGTTGACGAGCACCGAAACTTCTGCGGTGTAGAATCCAGGATCAACGCGGTACTTGGTCTTCTCGTGCCAGCCGAGATCAAAGATGCCGGTGATCGGCCAGCCATATCCGTCGACCACGCCGCGCTCAAGCGACGTATAGACTTCGCCGGGCGGCGTCTGCACGACGGTGGCGCCAAGCGCCTGGAAGAAGTCGCGGTAGACCGGCGTGATGCGGATCTTCAGACCGGTCAGGTCGGGCTTCGTGATCGGCTTGTTCAGGTAAAGGTGGAAGGGATTGTTGTCCACGAGCCGCGCGAGAAAGATGGCATTCATCTTCTCGGCATAGAGCTTGGCCATGTAGTCGTAACCGCCGTTCTTGCGAAGCTCCGACATCGGCCGCTCGGTGAGTTTCCAGGCGTCGGATTCGGGCATGACGTTGGTCGTAAAGGCACCGGTCGTGTTCGCGATGTCGACCACCCCGGTCTTGAGCGCATTGCCGACCTCGAATGGCGGCATCGCCTTTGGACCGCCTATATAATTGATCTGGATCGTGCCTTTGCCTTCGGCGTTCACCCGCTCGATGAATTTTTCGAAGCCGCGCGAATAGGTTGTTTTCTCGGCAAATGCCGTGACGGCGCGCAAAGTGACTTCTTGAGCAAAGACAGACGAGCAAGCGAGCGTTGCCGCAACCAGGCCGAGGGCGAATTTTCTGCCGAGTTTTCTGCCGAATTTTCTGCCGAATTTTCTGCCCATGATGATATTCCTCCCCCCGCCAAGTTCGAATGCCCGGTCGTTTGTCATGCGTTTCCCATATTGTTATGAGTGGGTTAGCGAGTCAAACGCAGGCAATCGATCCGCCTTGAGCAACGATTCCACCGTCGCATCTGTCCTGGCGAAGGACCTGGCTCACCTCGGCGCACGCCGGTGTTTCGGCCTGCTCGGCACGGCGAATTTCAAGATCTCCCACGGACTCGTCGAGGCCGGCGTCGAATTTATTTCCGCGCGCCACGAAGGCAATGCCGCCAGCATGGCCGATGCCTATGCCAAAGCGACCGGTGAGCTGACGCTTGTGAGCGTCCATTCCGGGCCCGGCCTCACCAATGCCATCACCGGGATCGGCGAAGCCGCCAAAAGCCGGACACCACTCCTGGTTCTGGCCGGAGACGTGCCGACCGGACACGTCAAATCGAATTTCTATTTCGAGCAGGCCCAGCTTGTGCGCTCGGTCGGTGCGGTGTCCGAACGCACATACACGCCGCAGTCCGCCCGCAGCGATTTATTGCGCGCGGTGACGCGGGCCCTACGCGACCGCCAGACCGTCGTGCTCAGCCTGCCGCTCGAAGTGCAGAACGCGAAATTCAATGGATCGATCGCCTCCCTCGAAATGACCCCGATGGCGGGCCGCCTGCAGCCGGAGGCGCAAGATGTACGCCGGCTTGCTGAGGCGGTGGCGCGCGCGAAGCGTCCTCTCATTCTTGCAGGACGCGGCGCCGTGCTCTCGAACGCGGAAGGATCGCTTGTCGCACTTGCAGATCGCCTCGGGGCGCTGCTCGCAACTTCGGTCTGTGGTCACGGCCTGTTTGCGGAGAACCCCTGGTCGCTTGGCATTTGCGGTGGCTTTTCCTCACCGGCCGCCGATGAGCTCATCCCCGAAAGCGATTTCATTCTCGGATTTGGCGTGAGCTTCACGCAATGGACCACCAAGAAAGACAAGCTGATCGCGCCGGGCGCAAATGTCGCGCAGATCGATATCGAAGCGCTAAAACTCGGCTATCAGAGGCCCGTGCATTTTGCCGTGCTCGGCGATGCAAAAGCGACAGCCGAAGCTTTGCTCGCCGAGCTCGGCGCGCCGGGCTCGAGGTCCGGCCGGCGCGACGAGCGCACGCGCGAGCGCATCCGCGCAGGCGACAATCATCACTACCCACACCCGGACGAATCGAGCGCGCAGTTCATCGACCCTCGCACGCTGAGCAAGGCCGTCGACGAAATCCTGCCGAAGGATCGCGTGGTTGCATCGGACTCCGGGCATTTCTGCGGCTGGGTCCCCCGCTATCTCCGGGTTCCCAATGCGAAGGCATCATGCCTCAGCCATTCATTTCAGTCGGTCGGGCTTGGGCTGGCGTCGGCAATCGGCCTTGCCATCGCAAATCCCGGCAAGCTCGCCGTGCTCGGCGCGGGTGATGGCGGCTTCATGATGTCGATCGCGGATCTTGAAACCGCAATCCGTCTCGGGTTGCAACTGTGCGTCCTGATCTATAACGACAGCGCATACGCGGCCGAAGTCCATTTCTTCCGGCGCCAGGGCTACTCGATCGACATCGCACAATTCCCCGAAACGGATTTCGCCGCCATTGCGCGCGGCTACGGCGCGCGGGCGGCGACGGTGCGGACGCTTGCCGACCTCGATCCGGTGCGTGCCTGGGTGAGAGAGGGGGCGCCCGGGGTTTTCCTGATTGACGCCAGGATCAATCCGGATCTCGAAGCCGACTGGCACGCCGAGCATTTTCCGTGATACTTCGCAAACGGCGTCCTACTCGGCCTTGATCCCGGCGGTCTGAACAACCTTCGCCCACTTCATGATGTCCGTCCGGATGCGGCTCGCAAATTCATCCGGCGTGCTGTCGATCGTGTCAAAACCCAGCGACGCGAGTTTTGCGGCGGCGTCCGGCTCGAGCATGGCCTTACCGATCTCGTGATGGAGCAAGTCGATAATGGGTTGCGGCGTGCGTGCAGGCACGAGGACGCCGGACATTGTGTCGGACTCCTGTCCCGACAATCCGGCTTCTGCCATTGTCGGAACATCGGGCAGCGCCGGCGTGCGCTTGGGCGTCGTCACCGCTAGCGCGCGCAACTTGCCCTCCTTGACCTGCGGAACGGCCGGCGTGAGCACCGTGAAGGCGATCGGCGTGTGGCCGGCAAGCGTTGATTGCACGGCGGGCGCAGCGCCGCCGAAGGGCACGGACACGAGATCGAGACCCTGTGAATGCTTGAACATCTCGCCTGACAGATGCGATGTGGTGCCGATGCCAGAGTGAGCGTAGCTGTATTTGCCGTTATTTTCCTTGAGAAAGGCAATGAGCTCTTTGACGTTGTTTGCCGGGATCGAGGGGTGAGCCAGCAATACATTGGGCGTCGCGGCCGCCAGGGTAACGGGGGCAAAATCCTTGATCGGGTCGTACGGAATTTTGGGATAGAGACTCGGATTGACGACGAAACTCGTGCTGACCACCATGATGGTATAGCCGTCATAGGAGGCGCGTGCTCCCGCCCCCATGCCAAGGTTGCCGCCGGCACCTGGCTGATTTTCGACATAGAATTGCTGACCGAGACTGCGTGAGAGATTTCCAGTGACGATCCGAGCAAAGACATCGGTTGGGCCGCCCGGCGAAAATGGCACGATCACGCGCACGGGCCGCTGCGGATAGGTCTGCGCCCTCGCGACCCCCCCGATCACCGGCAGCACCGAAGTGGCCGCGGTCAGAAACAGAAATCGGCGTCGCTGAAAATTCATGAATGCGGCCCCATGTGCTTAGTGTGCAGTGTGCGCCGCCGGAGCGGCCTGGAACGAAATCGTGAAAGGGGCCGGCTTATGTCACAGCCGACCCCAACTTTGCATCATCCGAATGGATGACTAGTGGTAAAGTAGATTTGTTTGGACCGATTGTTCACGTCAGACGGCTGCGGCCGCGCCGCGCGATGGTGCCACGCGCCGCGGCTCTGGGACATATCAGTCGCCGAACCGTGCGGCTGCCTGAAAACGCGCCAATCTAGGGCGCGGTTTCCCTCAATTCACTGAGGGCGATCGTTCAATTTTTCGCAAATCCGGCTGGCGAGCCCCACATTCCCTGCCTATTTACCGGTCGTCAGCCATGTGACCAGCGAGGCACCATGAAAGTCCCCGGTCCCGATCATCCCATCTCCATCGCCAGACATCACAAACGGGTGCGCGTGACGTTCGCAGACCATGCGATCGCCGACACGCGTCACGCCCTCACGCTCCAGGAAGCAAGCTACAGTCCGGTCGTCTATATCCCGCGCAGCGATGCCGACATGAGTCTGCTCAAGCGCACCGGGCACAAGACGCACTGCCCGTACAAAGGTGACGCCAGTTATTTCGCCATTGTCGCCGACGGACGCAGTGTCGAGAACGCGGTGTGGACCTACGAGCAGCCCTTCCCCGCCGTCGGCGAGATCAAGGAGTACCTGGCCTTTTATCCGGATCGCGTCGACAGGATCGAGGAAACCTGACAAGCAAATTCACTCATTCCCGCGAAAAGCCGGGCATGACGGAATCAGTTGCGCCAAAACAATCGCCGTTTCTGGGGACGCGCGGGGCAAAGGCTAGTGCAACCGCGGCGCTTTCAGGAATTTCGTACGGTCAGACGAGTTCACGCGCACGTCGAAGGTGACGCCATCGCGATAGAGCGTCAGCGGCACTTCGACGCCTGCATGCCCGAGCGCCCAAACCTTGCGATAGAGACCAGCAAGCGTCGATAT
>Ga0066903_100006629_pt1 | contig 10338 bp, 2 predicted proteins | sample PanSoiMetaGPlot1_FD_67491 | JGI IMG/M metagenome (GOLD analysis project Ga0066903, IMG submission 67491) | Tropical forest soil microbial communities from Panama analyzed to predict greenhouse gas emissions - Panama Soil - Plot 1 (version 2) | ecosystem: Environmental > Terrestrial > Soil >...
TCGCGCGCGTATCAGCGGCCGCGCAGTTCACCGTGGTCGTGCCGATCGGGAAGGTGCCGCCGGACGACGGTGAGCACGAGACCGGCCGCGAACCATCGACGAGATCGATGGCTGACACGCTGTAGTTGACGATTGCTCCCGACGGCGACGTCGCGGTCGCCGAGAGGTTCGCCGGCACTGTCAGCGCCGGCGCCGTGTGATCGGTCACCGTGACGGTAAAGCTCGCCGTCGCCGTATTCGCATGCGCGTCGGCCGCGCTGCAGTTCACGGTCGTTGTCCCGACCGCGAACCCCGAGCCGGACGCCGGCGTGCACGTCACCGCTACTGAGCCGTCGACGAGATCCGTCGCCGTTGCCGTGTATGTGAGAGGCGTCAGCGGACCCGTCGCCTCCTTCGTCACGGTGGCGTTCACCGAAATCGCCGGCGCTGTCTGATCGGTGACCGTCACCGTGAAGCTACCGTGCGCGGAGTTACCGCTGGCGTCGGTGGCCGCGCAGTCAACCTGAGTGACCGCGAGCGGGAACGCGAAGCCGGACGCCGGTGCGCAAGTCACGCTTGGTGCCGGATCGACGCTGTCAGTGGCCGACACCGTGAACGAAACGATCGTTGTCGGCCCGGTCGCCTCTGTCGTGATGTTCGCCGGCAGCGACAGGACCGGCGCGGTCGTATCCGTGCCGGTGCCCGTCAGCGCGGCAGCCGTCGAGCCGTCATTGACGCTCGAGATCGTCAGCGTGGCCGACTTTACGCCGACGGCTGTCGGCGTGAACGTGACGCCCACCGGCGCTGATGCGCCGGCGGCAATCGTCGACGTCGCCGGTGCGGTTGCCGCGAACGACGACGCATCCGGCCCGCTCACGAGCGGCGCGTCGATGGTGATGCTCGCCGGCGGAACATTGACCGTTGCCGTTGCCAGGAAGTTGTTCCTGACCGTGACCGGCAGCGTCGACGCGGCGCCGACCGCCGCCGATCCGAAGTCGAGCAGCGACGGCGACGACGTGATCCCGAGGCTCGCCGGCGTCGTTGGCGCGAGCAGGACGAAGTCGAACGAGTTGTCGTCGGTGTCCTGCAGCGACGCCGCCGAGTGGCTGGGCTTGCGCACGTAGCCGCGGTCGGCGTTCGTCGTGCCGAGCGGCGCGAGGTTCGCTCCTTCCTTGTAGGCCGATCCCGCACTGAGTCCGACCGCATCGACGATCGTGGTGCTGGGGGCCGGCAACAGGATGGCAATGCCGCCATCGTCGGTCACGCCGGTGGAGAAAGCGGCGTTGCCCGGTACGAGGCCCGAGTAACCGGTGGCCGCGGTCGTGTTGACGAAGAGATAGTGCTGTCGGGCTGAAAGGATGACGCCGGCGGGTACCGTTGAGCGCGTGGACGCCGTGCCCGCGTTGTTCGATCCGTTCAGCCGGTAGCCGCTGATGTCGATTGGCGAGTCGGTGTTGTTGTAGATCTCGACGAACTCGTCGTTCCCGCCCAGCGGACCGCGGAAGCGGAACTGGCTGATCAGGATCGGCGTCGTCTTGCTGCCCGCGCCGACGAGTGCCACTGTCGCCAGGCCCGCGCCGCTGGATGTGATGGTGAGCGTGGCGTTCTTGACGCCGGCGGTCGCCGGCGTGAATGTCACGTTGGCCGTCGTCGACGCGCCGCCGGCCAGCGTGGTCATGGCAGGCGCGTCCACGGAGAAGTTCGCAGCCCCGGCTCCGGTGATTGCGAACGGCGTCCCAAGCGTGACGGGAAATGCGGTGGCGTTGGTGATGGTGACGACCTGCGGCACTGCTGACGTCGTCGCCGGGACGATGCCGAAGTCCAGTGACGCCGGCGCCGCCGTGATGACGGTCGGCTGGACGACGGTGATGGTGAACGGCGCGCTGCCGGTGCAGCCGTTGGCCGCCGTCGCCAGTACCGTGAAGGTGAACGGACCGAGCGCCATCGGCGTGCCGGTGATGTTGCCGTCAAGACCGAGGTCCAGACCGGTCGGCAGCGAGCCGCCGTTGAGCGTGAACGCATATGGCGCCGTGCCGCCGGTTGCTGTCACCGTCCCGAGATAGAGCGTGCCGAGCGCCGCGCCGGGCAGCGAGCCCGACACCGTAATCGCCGGGCAGCTCACGAGCCCGGTGAGCGGAACGGAGCGCGAGCCGGACGAGCTCGTAATCTCGAGCGCCGCGTTCTTGCCGCCCGTCGTGGTCGGCTGGAACGCGACAGAGACCGTCGTCGATGCGTTGCCGGCGAGCGTTGTCGTGCCTGGTGCACCGACGGCAAAATCCGCGGCGTCGGGACCGGTGATCGCGAACGGCGGCGTCAGCACCGTCGCCGTCGGGTCGGTGTTGAGAATCGTCAACGTGGCGGTGGCGGTGGCGCCCGGCGCCACCGATCCGAAGTCGACCGGTGACGGCGTGACGCTGATGCCGCCGGCGCCGCTGCCGCTGAGCGATGCGGTCGCGCTGCCGCCGCCGCTGCTCGTCACCGTCAGCGTGGCAGACTTACCGCCCGCAGTCAGCGGCTGGAAGGTGATCGCGATCGTCGAGGTCGTTCCAGGAACGAGCGACGTTTGCGACGGCAATCCGGCCGAGAACGACGCGGCGTCGGCTCCGGAGATTGCCGTCGGATCGAGCACGACGGTCGCCGCCGGCGGTCCGGCTGCCAGCACGTTCTTGATCGTCACGGTGAACGACGCCGTCCCACCCGGAGCGACGACGCCGAAGTCGACCGCCGTCGGCGCCGCGGTGATCACCAGGTTCTGCGGATTCGGCAGCGTCGGCGAGCCATTCAGCAGCTGGAAGTCGGCGCCGTTGTCGCCGGTGTCTTGCAAGGTCGCCGGCACCCCCGTGGACTTCCGTTCGTAGCTGCGATTGCCGGCGGTCGTCACCGGGGCGAGGGTCGTTCCTTCCTTGTACGCGGACCCTGCGCTCATCCCGACCTGATCGACCGGCGTCGTGCCAGCCGGCGGCAGGATCGCGATGCCGCCATCGTCGGTAATGCCTGTGCCATACGTGGCGTTGCCCAGCGTTGCGAGAGAGTAGCCGCCGGTTGCGGTATTGATGAAGAGGTAGTGGGCGCGTCCGGGCAGGACGACGCCGCCCGGGACTGTCGCTCGAGTCGACGTCGTGCCCGCGTTGTTCGAGCCGTTCAGACGGTACCCGCTGATATCGACCGGCGCGTCCGAGTTGTTGTAAATCTCGACGAACTCGTCGTTGGCACTCGCGGTCCCGCGGGTGCGGAACTCGCTGATCACGATCGCGCCGGCGCCGCCGCCGCCGCCGGCGTTGCCGGTGCCGGTCAGCGTGACCGTCGCGGAGCCGGTCGGATCGCCGGTGATCGTCAGCGATGCCGTCTTGTCGCCGGCGGAGGTCGGCGCAAACGTGACCTTCAGCGTGGTCGACGCTCCTGGCGCGAGCGTCGACGCCGCCGGCGCGTCTGCCACGAACTGGTCGGCGTTGGCGCCGCCAACCGCGGCGCTGAGTGCGATCGACGAGGCGCTGTTGTTCGTAATCGTCACCGTGTCCGCCTTCACGGCGTTGACGTTGACGGTGCCGAACGCCAGCGTGCCCGGCGTCGCGGCCAGCGCCGGACCGCCCCCGCCAGCGCCGACGAGATCGGTCAGCGCGCGCGGCAGAATCTGATAGCCGCTGTCGAAGGGCGACACCTGATCGAACTGGCCGAGAAGGCCGATCAGCGTGAACGTGTTTCCAGGCGTCGCCGTGCCGTCGATGTCGGTGTCGCTGTCGACGCGAAGCGTGCCGGAGGCGGTGCCGTCGCTGATCGTCACGTTGCCCGACGCGTTCAGCGCCGGGAACAGCCCGCCGGTGACCGTGACGTTGTCCACTCGAATCAGCTGCCCCTCGAACGCTTCGCCGAGGCCGCCGTCCCCGATCTGCGCGAGCGTGACGACGAGCGGCGTCGGCGCCGTGCCGGCGCCGAGCGACGAGACCGAGGTCACCGTCATCTCGGTGAGGCCGTTGAATTGCGTGACCGTGCCCTCCGCCTCGACGTTCTGGCCGATCGCGAAAGGTCCGGCGTTGAGCGACGTGCTGAAGAGATCGATGCCGCCGGTCGCGTCCTGAATGTAGTACTCGATGCCGTTGCCGCCGCGGAAGTCGATCGACGTGACCGTGCCCTGCACCCGCACGATCTGGTTCAGGCGGTCGGGGATGAAGTCGGCGGCGGGCGTGCCGTCCGCGTTGTTCACGACGTCGATGCGCGCGTCGCCGATGGTGAGAAGCGGCGGGGGCGTCGGGGCGCTGGCGCCCAGATCGACGCGGCTGCGCGGCGTGACGTTGTAACTGGAGTTGAACGGCCGCAGGTAGTCGTCCTGCTGGATGATGCCGACGGCGGTGAACGTGGCGGCCGGGGTGAAGCCTTCGACGTCGGTGTCGTGATCGATCTTGAGCGAGAACGTGCCGGTGCCGTCCGAGATCGTCACGAACGCGTCGAGGGGCTGCGGCGTCGACGGAATCGTGCCCGACGCGATCTGCGCGTTCTCGATCGCGACGAGCTTGCCTTCGAACGACTCGGGGTCGGCCAGGATCCCGGCGATGGTGGCGGTCGTCGGCAACGGCGCCGGATTGCTCGAGAGCACGACCAGGCCGAACGGCGATGTGACCTTCTCCAGCGACTCGGTCATGTCGAGGCGGAACCGGCCGCCGTTGAAGTTGACGCGTCCGCGGACCTCGACGACCTGACCCGGCGTCGTCGAGTTGAAGGGCGTCGGCGTGTCGGTTGATCGGTATACGTTCACCGCGCCAGTCGCATCCTGCAGGTAGTCGTCATTCGTGCCCGAACTGAAGCCCGACGCGGTGATCGTGCCCTGGATGCGGGCGGGGTAGCCGGTGTACAGCGGTTCGCCCTTCGCGTTGAGCGTGCGGATGGACGAGATCGGTGTAATGCCGGAGAAGTAACCCGAGCTGAACGTGCTGGTCTGGCCGCCGGCGCTCGCCGTGATCGCGTAGTCGACGCGCGTGCCGTCCGGCTGCGCCGGGATCGACGCCTGATACGCGCCGCCGCTCGGCCTCATCGTGACCGGCGCCTGCGCGACGCCGTTGAGGCTGTAGGCGAGCGTCACTGAATCGATTGGCGACTCGCGATCGTTCACCGCCGCACTGATACCGGCGGTGTCGCTCGCGAGCGGCAGGACCGGCGTCGTCGTCGCGATGACGGTCGGACGGAAGTCGGTGGTGAGGCCGGGCGAGACGCCGTCCACCGCGTAGGTGTGCTGGACGGCGGGCAGACGCGCGCCGCCGTCATCGAAGCTGCGGAGCGAATACGTCGTCGTACCGTCGGTCGAGAGCAGGATCGTGCCCTGGCCGGCGTTGCCCGCGGCCGCGCCGGTGTAGCCCTGATGCGTGACGCGGTCGTCGCCCGATGGGCTCGCTTCGTTCTGATAGAAGACCGGTCCGACGCCGGTCGCTGGCGGCACGTCCTCGCCGGCGAAGGTGTTGCCGGTGGTCGTCGGCGTGTTCAGATACTTGTTGGCCGTTTCACGATTCGGATGACCGAACGTGTTGGTTTCGCCGGTCTGGGCGAAGGCGACTTCGGCCTTCAGCGCCGACAGGAACGTCTGGTTGTTCGCCGTCGTGCTGCCGTGGTGATCGAGCTGGACGACGTCCACGTCGCCGACCATCTGCGCGACGTAGGTCTCGACGTCGGGAGTCTTCGCGGTCGACGTGCTGCCGCCGCCGGTCATGTCTCCCGAGACGAGGTAGTCGAAGTTGTTGTACTCGATCAGCGTGCTGATGCTCTCGGAGTTCAGGTCGTCCGTGGTGATCGCGACGCTGCCGCCGCTCAGGAACCGTCCGCCGGCCGCAAGGAAGGTCGCGCGCATGCCGCCGCCGAGATCGATCACGCCGTCGGGAGTGCCCGGCATCACCGTTTTGCGCGTCACTTCAGGGTGATTCGAGATCGCCGTCATATACGCGAGATAGTGGCCGCGCGTGCTCGCGGGCGAGGTCGAGGTTCCCGGTGGCTGCACGTCGGTGCCGTCGCCGACGTCGAATGCAACGCCGCTGACCTTGCCGGCGTTGATCAGTTCGGTGATTCCCGAGATGTGATCGATGTGGTAGTGGGTGACGATCGTGTAGTCGACGGTCGCGATTCCAAGCGTCGTCAGCAGCGCCGAGATCTTCGCCGAACTGCCGTCGGGACCGCCGTCAACCAGCAGTGTCTTGCCGGTGGGCGACACGACGAGCGTCGATGCACCGGTGCCGATATCGACAAAGTAGATGTGCGCCTGGCCGTCGCCGACCGGGCCCTGTGCCGTGGATTGCTGAGTGAACAGACAAAGGACCAGCGCGGAAAGGGCGATCAGCTTCTTCATATGAGTATGAAACGGTAGTGAGGGGAGACGCGAAAGTGTATCGGGAGGATCCCGGACGGTCAACGCAATTGCGTGTAACGTCGGGCGATGCGGAAGACGTCGTCCATCATCGCCGCGCTGAGCTTGCCGGTATTCGTGTTCTGCCGGCTTGGATGGTAGCAGCCGACGAGCACCTGACCGTTTGGCAATTCGTGGCTCGAGGCATGGCCGAACTCGGGCCGCGGCCGGATGTCGAGGCCGCGCTGCCTGAGCAGGCGCAGATACGCATCGAAGCCGATCCTGCCGAGCGCCACGACAACGCGGACGCGCGGCAAGGCCGAGATCTCCGCGTCGAGGTGCGGCAGGCAGCGCGCGATTTCCTCCAGCGTCGGCTTGTTGCCGGGCGGCGCGCAGCGGACCGCGGCCGCGATGAAGGCGTCGCGCAGCTTCAATCCATCATCGGGATGCTGCGAGGTCGGGATGTTCGCGAAGCCGGCGCGATGCAGCGCCGCCATCAGGAAGTCGCCGGAGCCGCCGGTGCCGTCGCCGGTGAAGACGCGCCCGGTGCGGTTGGCGCCGTGCGCGGCCGGCGCGAGGCCGACGAGCAGCAGCCGCGCCCGCGGGTCGCCGAAGCCGGGCACCGGGCGGCCCCAGTAGACCTCGTCACGATACGCGCGCCGTTTCTCGCGCGCGACCTGCTGACAGTAGCGGCGCAGACGCGGACAGAGGTCGCACGAGACGATCGCCTCGCGCGCACGCTGCAGATTGGTCATCTGCTCATCTGGTTGGTTCGGCAATTGAATTGACCAGGCAACCAGATGACCATCTGACTAGATTCACCACACCCGACACGCCTTCTGTCTCACCATCGGCGCGTCGGGCTTGCAGGAGAACGCCTTCTGGAACTCCGGCATGTTCGAGACGACGCCGTTGACGCGGTAGCGGCCGGGCGAATGCGGATTGGTCTGCGCCATCAGCCGCAGCGCCTCGGGCCGCCGGTTCTCGCACCAGACCTGGCCCCAGCCGAGAAACACGCGCTGCTCCGGCGTGAAGCCGTCCAGCGTCCTGGCCGGTCCGTCCCCCGCCGCTGACGCCAGGTACGCCATCAGCGCGAGCCGCAAGCCGCCGTTGTCCGCGGTGTTTTCGCCAAGCGTCAGCTTGCCGTTCACCTTCACCTCGTCTACGGCCGTGTACTGCGAGTACTGATCGTTGAAGCATTGAGCACGTTCGACGAACGCCTTGCCGTCCGCCGGCGTCCACCAGTCCTTCAGGTTACCGCGCGCGTCGAACTGCCGTCCCTGATCGTCGAAGCCATGCGTCAATTCGTGGCCGATGACGGCGCCGGAGCCGCCGAAGTTGACCGCCTTGTCGGCCTTCGCGCTGTAGAAGGGCGGCTGCAGGATGCCGGCGGGGAAGTTGATGTTGTTCTGCAGCGGCTGGTAGTAGGCGTTGACCGTCGGCGGCGTCATCTCCCACTCGCTCTTGTCCGCCGCCTTGCCGATCTTGTTCAGCTGGCGGTGGAACTCGAACGCGTTGGCGCGCTGCGAGTTTCCCAGCGCGTCGCCGCGGACGATGTCGAGCGCGCTGTAGTCGCGCCAGCGATCGGGATAGCCGATCTTGTCGGCCACCGCCTTGAGCTTGACGACCGCCTCCTTCTTCGTCGTGTCGGTCATCCACGACAGATCGTGGATGTCCTGCTCGAGCGCCGCCTCGACCTCGTGCACCATCTTCAGCGTCTCGGTCTTGGCCTGCGCACTGAATGCATCTTTCACGAACGCTTTGCCGAGATCCTCGCCGAGATCCGAGTCGGTGTACTGAACGCAGCGCTTCCACCGCGGCCGCAGCTCCGTGGCGCCGGTCAGTATCGTGCCGTAGAAACGGAAATTCTCGTTGACGAACGCGGCCGGCAGGAGCGGCGCCGATGCATGCAGCACGTGCCAGCGCAGGTAGTGCTTGATGTCGTTGAGCGGTGTCGACGAGAGCAATTGGCCCAGGCCCTTGAAGAAATCCGGCTCGGTGACGTTGAGCGCGTAGATCGGCGGCGCGCCGATTCCCTGGAAGTACCGCGACCACTGAAAGTTCGGAGTGAGCCTCTGGAGCTCCGCCGGGGTCATGCGGTGATAGATCTGGTTCGGATCGCGGCGCGAGACGTTGTCGAGCGCGCCTTTGGCCAGCGCCGTCTCGAACCGCATCACCGTGTCCGCGATTGCCGGCGCACCTTCCGCGGACGCGCCGACCAGCCGCGCGATGTTTCCGATGTGTTCGACGTACCGCTTCCGCAGCTCCACCGATTTCGGATCGTCGCGCAGGTAGTAATCGCGATCGGGCAGACCCAGCCCGCCCTGATCGGCGATCGCCATTTCAACCGACGCGTCCTTGAAGTCGGCCTGGGCGCCGAAAGCGAAGAAGACGGGGACGCCGATCGTGTGGAGCTCGGCGACGAGCGGCGGCAGGTCGTTGACGCTCGCCAGCCGATCGATCTTCTCTTTCAGCGGATTGAGCGCGTCGGGTCCTTTGCGATCGATCGCCGCTTCGTCCATGCACGAGCCGTAGTAGTCGCCAATTTTTCGTCGTTCGGCGTCCGTGCCGGCGCCCGCGCTCTCGAGAATTCCGCGGAGCGTCTGGTTGTTGCGCTCCTGCAGCTCATCGAACCGTCCCCAGGTCGCGCGGTCCGCGGGAATCGGGTTGTTCTCGATCCAGCCGCCGCAGGCGAACTGGTAAAAATCGTTACACGGATCGGCACTGCGATCCATCGCGTCGAGCTGGAGGCCCGACGGCGAGGCGTCCTGCGCGACCGCGAGCGCCGCGGCGAGCGGCAGAGCGACAAAGATGAAGGCGAGGACGATGCGGCGCATGGTTTCCTTCCGTCGGCACCGAAGGTTACAATGAGGGGTTGCCAGCCAGCACTTTTATCTTATGAGAAACATTGCGCCCAGAGAATCGGCGGAGCTCGACGCGGTCGAGACACGTGAATGGCTCGAATCGCTCGACTACGTCCTTCAGACCGGCGGGCCCGCGAAGGTCGCCCGGCTGCTCCGCGACCTGACGATTCACGCCCGGCAGAACGGCGTCAAGCTGCCGTTCAGCGCCAACACGCCGTACATCAACACCATCTCTGCCGAGGAGCAGGCGTTGATGCCGGGCAGTCCCGACGTCGAGCGCCGCATCAAGAGCCTCGTCCGCTGGAACGCGGCGGCGATGGTCGTGCGCGCCAACAAGGCGGAGGAAGGCATCGGCGGCCACATCTCGACCTACGCGTCGGCGGCGACGCTGTACGAGGTGGGCTTCAATCATTTCTTCCGCGGCCACGAGCATCCGGACGGCGACGTCATCTTCTTCCAGGGTCACGCGGCGCCGGGCATTTATGCGCGCGCCTACCTCGAAGGGCGGATCGACGAATCGCACCTGGAAAACTTCCGCCGTGAGACGAAGCCGGGCGGAGGCCTGTCGTCGTATCCGCATCCGTGGCTGATGCCCGATTTCTGGGAGTACCCCACCGTCTCGATGGGGCTCGGCCCGATCATGGCGATCTACCAGGCGCGCTTCATGCGCTACCTCGAGGAGCGCGGCCTGAAGACGGCGTCGAACTCGAAGGTGTGGGCGTTCCTCGGCGACGGCGAGACCGACGAGCCCGAATCGCTCGGCGCCATCACGCTGCCGGCGCGCGAGAAGCTCGACAATCTCATCTTCGTCATCAACTGCAACCTGCAGCGGCTCGACGGTCCGGTCCGCGGCAACGGCCAGATCATCCAGGAACTGGAAGCCGCCTTCCGCGGCGCCGGCTGGAACGTGATCAAGGTCCTGTGGGGCCGCGAGTGGGACCCGCTCCTCGCCAAGGATCGCGACGGCCTGCTCGTCAAGCGCATGGGTGAGATCGTCGACGGCCAGTATCAGAAGTACGCGGTCGAGTCCGGCGACTACGTCCGCGAGCACTTCTGGGGCGCCGACCCGCGGCTGCTCGAGATGGTCAAGCACCTCACCGACGATCAGCTGAAGAAGATGACGCTCGGCGGCCACGATCCGATCAAGGTCTACAACGCCTACAAGGCCGCGGT
>Ga0066903_100006631_pt1 | contig 10336 bp, 8 predicted proteins | sample PanSoiMetaGPlot1_FD_67491 | JGI IMG/M metagenome (GOLD analysis project Ga0066903, IMG submission 67491) | Tropical forest soil microbial communities from Panama analyzed to predict greenhouse gas emissions - Panama Soil - Plot 1 (version 2) | ecosystem: Environmental > Terrestrial > Soil >...
GCAAAGCCCGACACGATCATCTTCAGCTCGTCGGGTCTCTACGGTGCCTTGCACATTCCGATGGCGCTGTTCATCAAGGCGGCGGGCGGTCTCAAGCTTCGTCATCTCCCGACCAATGGCGGCGGTCCCGCACTGACCGCGCTGCTTGGAAACAATTCGCAGGTGCTGGCGTCTTCGGTCTCGGCATGCCTCTCGCAGATCAAGGGAGGCAAGGCGCGGGCACTTGCTTCGTTCGGCGGCAAGCGCTCGAAAGCGCTCCCCGAGGTGCCGACGATGAAGGAGCTTGGCTACAACATCGAGTATTACCTTTGGGTCGGTCTGTTTGCGCCCAAGGGCACACCGACCGCAATCATCGACACGCTGCGTGACGTCGTCAGCAAGGCCGCGCATTCCGAGCAATACATCAACGCGCTCGCCAACCTCGGACAGGAACTCGACTACATGGACCAGCCGGAATTCGCACAATTCTGGGCCGCCGATGCCAAGCGCATCGAAGACGCCGTGCGCCAGATCGGCAAGGTCGAGGGATAAAGGCGCGTTCGGTGCGATCCGGTCTTTCCTGCTTTCGTCCGCGATGTCGGACGATGGTATTGCTCGCAAGTAAGTCAGGGGTGGCGCCGTAATGCTCCGCAGTGATCATGTCACCAGCGCCGCCTGCGTTGTGTTCGGGATTTGCGTCTTCGCCATGAGCACCGATTTGCCGACGGGCGCGTGGTCGATGCCGGGTGCCGGCTTGTTTCCGAAATTGCTCGGCGCCTTTATCATCGGCTTCGGTTTCTTGCTGCTCATACGCGCCCGCGACAGCGTCCCCTTTGCCGATATCGATTGGAAAGATCTTCCTCACGCGCTTCGAGTCGCGGTGATCACGGCGGTTGCCATCGCCTGCTACGAAACAGGCGGGTTCATTCTTACGATGGCGCTGATGATGTTCGCCTTCCTCGTCGGTGCCGAGCGCAAGAACGTATTCCGCGCCGCCCTCTACAGCGCCGGCGTTACAGTCCTGACCTATTTCCTCTTCACCGTGGCGCTGAAGACGCCGCTCGAGCAGGGCCTCCTCAAGTTCTAAGTCCGCGATCATGAACACCATCGACAGTCTGCTCCTCGGCTTCCATGTCGCCTTCCAGTGGGATGTGCTGTGGTACGCCTTTCTCGGCTGCGTCGTTGGCACGTTGGTCGGCGTCCTGCCCGGCATCGGCCCCCTCTCCGGCATGAGCATTCTATTGCCGGCGACCTATGGGCTCGACGCCACCAAAGCGGTCATCATGCTTGCGGGCATTTATTACGGCTCCCAATACGGTGGCTCGACCACCTCGATCCTGATGCGGATCCCGGGTGAGGCGTCCTCTGTGATGACCTGCATCGACGGGTACGCGATGGCACAAAAGGGTCGGGCGGGCGCCGCCCTCTGCATCGCCGCGGTCGGCTCCTGGATCGCCGGAACGTTCGGCGTGGTCGTGCTCACGGTCATTGCCCCGCCGCTCGCGAACTTCGCATTGCGATTCGGGCCGCCGGAATACGTTGCCCTCCTGGTGCTCGGACTGATTTTTCTCGCTTACATGTCCTCGACGTCGTTGCCGAAAACCCTGCTGATGGCGAGCGTCGGCCTGCTGCTCGGCACCATCGGCATCGACAACATGACAGGACATTTCCGTTTCAGCTTCGATATTCCCGAGCTGGGTGACGGCATCGGCATCGTGCCGGTTGCGGTTGGCCTGTTCGGTCTTGGCGAAATCTTGTCGACGCCTGCGGCAAACGTCGTCGGCAAGGTGATGACGCCAAAGTTGCGCGAGCTGCTTCCGACCAGAAAGGAATGGCAGGAATCGGCGATGCCGATCACGCGCGGCACCGTGCTCGGCTTCCTGATCGGTCTGACACCGGGATCCGCCCACATCATATCCAGCTTTCTCTCCTACGCCGTAGAGCGCCGCTTCTCGAAACATCCAGAAGAGTTCGGCCACGGCGCCGTTGCCGGCGTTGCCGGTCCGGAATCCGCCAATAACGCCGCCTCGACCGGCGCCTTCGTGCCGATGCTGGCGCTTGGCGTCCCCACCGGGCCGATCACCGCAGTTCTGATCGCCGCGCTTGTCGTGCATGGCGTTCAGGTCGGGCCGCAGCTCGTCACCGAGCACCCCGACGTATTCTGGGGTTTCGTTGCCTCCATGTATGTCGGCAATCTAATGCTGCTGGCGCTCAACCTCCCGCTGGTCGGATTGTTCGTGAATGTGCTTCGGATCCCCTACGCATATCTTTATCCGCTGGTGATTATGTTCTGCATCATCGGGGTCTACACGGTGAACAATTCCATCGTCGACGTCTGGATCATGCTGATCATGGGCCTGCTCGGCTACGGCCTGCGCAAGTTCGGCCTCGATGCCGCGCCCCTCGTGCTCGGCCTCGTGATCTCGCCAACCTTCGAGATGAGCTTGCGGCAATCGCTCATCATGTCGAATGGCAATTGGCTGATCTTCTTCCAGCGCCCGATCGCCATTGCGTTGTTCTGCGCGTGTGCGTTTCTGCTGTTTCTGGCGCTGCTGTCGGTCGTGCGCGCGCGCAAGGATTGGCGGGCGAAACTGGCCGAGGCGGAGGCTGGCGAGCCGAGCAGCTAGAATTGTCGCCGGACCGCATTCCGATTCGGTGGAATCGGATGCGCTCCAGATTCACGCGTTAGCGGATATCCCTTTCGGACCCTGCGGTCGCCCGCCAAAGCATAGCGTCTACCCTGTCGGCTCGGCGCCCCGGTTCGCGGGCAACCGACTGCGTGCCCCAAAGCTCGTGATAATTGGCAAACTTCAGCAGCGTCTTGTCCTGTCGCGTCGGCTCGAGCAAGGGCAACAGCCGCTTCAAAGGCAGATTGAGAATTGACGAGGTGTGTCTGACATACAGGTCGAGCGGAAGCAGCCGGTGCCGAAAATGAAGCTTGGGATCATAGTTGAGCGCACTGCTGCGCAACTCCTTGCACCCATGCGTGATCGCCCACGATACCATGTCGCGATAGGCATAATGATAGAGATGCAGGTCCAAGGCCACCGTGTAATCCAGACCGATATATTCGGGATAGAAGACCTCACCTTGGATCATGCAAGCGGTGAAGGCGACGATGCGTCCGTTCTGACGCCACACGAAAAAGCGAACCTTGTCCGCCATCCGCGTCCCGAGGCCGCAAAAATACGCTTTCGTCAGTTTCTCGAAATGCAGTTTCGAGCGGTGATAGACGTTGAGGTAAAGTGGGTACACCTCATCGATAAGCGGCGTTATGTCCCCGACCACGGTCATCTCGATCGGCGCCGAATTGGCCGCCGCCCGGAATTTTCGACGTAGCTTCGTGCGCGTTGCGCTATTGAGCGCACGCTTCATGTAGTCCTCGAAGCTCGCGTAGTCGATGGAGACACCTGTCATCGGCATGCTGGGCACGCGGGCAAATCCGCGCTCCATGAAGCAAGCGAGCGTCGCCCGATGGTGCGCGAGGAACTCCTTCATGACGACGAGCTTGGCACCGAGGTGCCTCGCGTGCTTGACAACCGCGTCGGCGAATAATCCAGCACGATCGGGATGCCACACGTCATCGGGACCATCGAGATGGCCCTCGCCTGCAACGCAACCGATCATCAGTGTTCGCATGCGCATGAACCGCGGGAAGAATCTGCGAATGAGCGCGATCGACGGTCCGATGGCGGGGCCAATTCCAACCAGAAGGTCCTGGTCGAAGATGAAGAAGGGTTGAACCGCACGAACGCTTCCGCTCGCGTCCTTGATCACGAAATATCGGTACTCGAACTCGGATTGAAGCGTGTCTTCGACGAGCTCGTAGTAACGGAAGTCCTTTCGTTCGTTGCTGAACGCCCGCGGCCAATGCTTGCAATGCGCGAGCTCACGACGGGTAAGAACTCCGACCTCTCCCGTCTCCTCCATCTCCTCCGCCGCTCGATCGCGATTGCGCCGCGACTGGAGGAATTCAACCTCACTCAAAGCCATGCATGTCACCCCAGACCCATCTTTGTAGACAACCCTGGTGCTGGAAGCCAATTTCCCATTGGCACTCGCGATTAGAATGCTGTGGGCAATACGCGATGCGGGAACGCCGCGAGCAGGTACGCCGGCATTGTGGCGCGCCAGTGAACGTCTGGGAGCGCTCCACGTTTGTCTCGGAGCGCCCAGTAACAGGAGAGAGGTGTGGCCAAATTTTTACGCGCTTTTTACTTCGCACTTGCCGCGATCGCGCTCTCACTCGCCATGCCGGCAGATGGGCGAGCCGGCGATGTCCTCACCTATCACGGCGATCCCGCGCGCAGCGGCCATTTCATCGTGCCGGGCCTCGATTGGGATCACGCGCGCGGGTTACGTCTCGACGAGAACTTCCGCGCCAAGGTGTCGGGCCACGTCTACGCCCAACCGCTCTACTGGCGCGGGTCCGGTTCGATTGCGCCCTTGCTGCTGGTCGCGACGGAGGATGATCTCGTCTATGCGATCGACGCCCGCAGCGGCAGCGAAATTTGGAAGCGATCCCTGGGCAAGCCGGTCCCGCGCTCGTCGCTTGGCTGCGGAAACATCAACCCGCTCGGCATCACCGGCACTCCCGTCATCGACGCGGCAACGCAAACCGTCTATCTCGACGCTGCCGTTGCGGGAGAGTCGGGGCCGCGCCATCTGGTTTTCGCGCTGTCGCTCAAGGACGGCTCCACGCTTTCGGGCTGGCCGGTCGACGCCGGCCAGGCTTTGGAGCGGGCCAATCGCTCATTCACCCCGCGTGATCAGAATCAACGCGGCGCGCTGACAATCCTCGACGGCAGAGTCTACGTGCCCTTCGGCGGACATTTTGGAGACTGTGGCGACTATTACGGCGTCGTCGTCGGCATTTCGCTTGCGGATCCGACCAACGTAACAAGCTGGGCGACGCGCGCACGCGGCGGCGGAATCTGGGCACCCGGCGGTCTCGCCAGCGATGGCAGGTCGCTCTATGCCGCGACCGGCAATACATTCGGCGCCAAAAGCTACGGCGACGGCGAGATGGTCGCCCGCCTCGCGGGTGACCTGCACCGCTCAGACGACAAGCGCGACTTCTTCGCACCCTCGGATTGGCGTTCGCTCGATGCCCGCGATGTCGACCTTGGCGGCACGAACCCCCTGCCTATCGATATTCCGCAAGCGAACGGTCCGCTGATGCTTGCCCTGGGCAAGGATGGCAAAGCCTATCTGCTCGACCGCAAGAATCTCGGAGGCATCGGCGGTCAACTCGCGGTCGAGGCCGTCTCCTTGCGTTCGATCATTACCGCACCCGCGCTCTATCCCGCCCAAGATCCCGCCCAAGACGGCGTGTTCGTCGCCTTTCATGCGGATGGCGTCCAGTGTCCGCAACGTGGCGGCGGCCTTCTCGTGTTGAAGGTGGGCGCGGGATCCCCGCCGAGAATGAGCACGGCCTGGTGCGCAACATTCCGCGGCGCCGGATCGGCGATAGCGACCACGACCGACGGACACACCAATCCGATCGTGTGGATTCTCGGCGCGGAAGGTGACAATCGGCTGCATGGATACCGCGGGGACAACGGCGAAACCCTGTTCAGCGGGCCAGTGCTGTCAGGGCTGCGGCATTTTCAGACCCTGATTGCGACCGACGACCGGATCTACATCGCGGCGGACGGCGCAGTGTACGCCTTCATGGTTCAGCGTCCATAACTTGATCCCGCAATGCATTCCGGTCGACCTTGCCGGTGCGGCCGGTCGGAAGCTCGTGGCCGAAATGATAGACGTCCGGCCATTTGAACTTTTCGATTCTTCCCGCGATCCATTCGCGCAAGATCTTCTCATCGATGTCCGTACCGGGGCGCGGCACGACGAGCGCATGGATGCGTTCGCCCAGTATCGGATCGGGGACACCGGCCGTGAGCGCGGCCGCCACGGCCGGATGCTGAACCAGGACACGATCGAGTTCGAGCGCCGAAACCTTGGCGCCGCCACGACTGATGATGTCCTTGATGCGGCCGACGAGCTCGACACGACCGTCCTCGCGTATCCGCGCAAGGTCCCCAGTGCGAAAGAACCCGCCCTCAAAGGCGGCGCGCGTCATGTCATATTCGTCGAGGTAGCCGTTCATGATGAAGGGCGTTCGGATCTGCAATTCACCGGCTCCATTGACCGGCGATCCCAAGCCTTGATCGTGAGCGATCCGAATTTGCACTTGCGGGCCTGGATGTCCGATCGTCTCGGCAAACTCCTCACGCTCCTCCTCGGTGAGGAAGAAGTCCGAGCTGCAGGTCTCGGTCGACCCGTAGATGTCGATGACGGGCGCATGCGGCATGAGTTCTTTCAATCGCGTGCTCAGTTCGCGACCGAAGGGTTCGCCCCCCGTCAGTATCCGGCAGCGGCCGGCGTTGGCGATGAGCGGACGTGATATCGCGTCATCGAGCGCCACGATTCTGCGCAACATCGTAGGAACGAGGGCAACGTCCGAAATGCATTGATCCTTCAGCGCGGCAAGAACGTTAACGGGGTCAAAACGCGACCTCATCCACAGCGTGCCGCACTTGAGCAACGTGAGCAGCATTAGCCATTGGCCGAAAATGAAGGTGATTTGCAGCACCAGAAACGCTCGCGTGCTCGGCGCGAAGCTGAGCTTGCTGTCGATGGCATCAAGTTTCCCCACAAAAGCGCGGTGGCTCAGAACCACACCTTTTGGGCGCCCGGTGGATCCAGACGTGAAGTCGATGATCGCTGCTCCGCGTAGCAACGGACGTATCGGCGGGGGTTCGGTCTTGATCTGGCTGACGCATTCATTGGGACTGTTCGTCAGCGAAAATCTTGCACCCGTCGCCGCAGATGCTGCCCCGATCACCGCCTTAGGCGCGCCCCGTGCGACCGGCACAACAACACCGCCGGCGAGCCAGGTTCCGATGAGGGCTGCGGGATCGCGCGCTTCGTTGGCAACCGGAACGATCACAGGCTCGTCTGGTTCGAGACCACCTGCGCGTAACGCGCGTTCGACTGCGAACGCCGCCTCTGAAAGCTCGCGATAGGTTACGGTCCCATCGGAATCGCAGAGCGCTGGACGGTCGTGGTACGCCGCGAACCTTTGCAGCAAGAGGCGACCGAGATTATCCATCTCCGCTCTCGCCAAAACGCGCGTCACGCCATGCGATAGCCTTGCGCAGTCCTTCTGCTCGCGCAATCTCCATGAACTTGCGTTTGTCCTCGCTGCCTCTCCCCTCGATCGCGAGATCGATATCGAGCGCGGCATCAAGGGCCTCGACCAGACCCATAACCTCGAAGCACTGGTTGATCGCGCGTTTCGTCTGCTGCACGAGACTGGGCTCGATCACCGCGATGTGGCGCGCCAACGCCAGCGCGGCGGATTCCACTTCACCACGCGGAACGACGCGATTGATCAGGCCAATGCGAGCCGCTTCCGGCGCGGGGATGCGATCGGCACCGGTCAGGATGATTTCCTTGGCACGCTTGGGGCCGACCAGCCACGGCAGAATCATCACCACGATACCGGCGCCGAATTTCAATTCCGGCTCGCCGAATATCGCGTCTTCAGCCGCGATCGTGATATCGCAGGCAAGAGCAAGCTCGCAGCCACCGGCAAGACAATAGCCCTGCACCGCGGCAATGGTTGGCTTGTTCAAATGCCAGAACCGCATGACGGTCGAAAAGTCTCGATCGAGGATTTGCCGCCAAGTGTCGTGCCCCGTCGGCCGAGCCTCCATCTGCTCCTTGAGATCGAAGCCGGAGGAGAAGTTCCCACCGGCCCCCTGCGCGACCAGTACGCGCAAGTCGTCGTCGCGCTCGACCGCGTCGAGCGCGTGTTGCAGCTCGTTTAGCATCTGCCTGTTGATGGCGTTGAGCCGCTCGGGCCGCGCCAATGTCAGCAGGGCGACAGCGCCCGACCGTTCCAGGCCAATGGTTTGATAGGGGTCGCTCAAATCACGCCGCCCTCAGCTGTCGCCGACTATTTCACCCTCGCAAGAAAGTACGCGAGATCAACGAAATCCGCGTCGGCGAGCGGCTCGACCACCGACGACATTGCGGGGTCATAGGCACGGCGCTCGCCGGATTTGTACCCGCGCAGGGATTTCAGCAGATAGTCCTCGCGTTGCGCCGCCAGTCGCGGAATCTGATCCTGGCCGGCGAAGTTCGGCGTGTGACAGAAATTGCATCGGTGCTTCGTGACCAGATCCTGTGCGCGCGCCATCCGCGCGGGATCACCGGCATCGGGCGCTGGATTAGGCGCCGGCAGTTTCGAGATGAACTCCGAGATGTTGCGCAGATCGTCGTCGGTCATGCCCTTCGCCATCTGGTTCATCACCTCGACCTCGCGCAATTTCTCGCGAAACATGTACAACTGCACCAGAACGAAGCCCTGCTGTTGCGCGCCCAGCGACGGAATGTCCGGATTCTCCGATTGGCCCTTTTCGCCGTGGCACGCAAGGCAGGGGGCGACCTGATCCTGCAAGGTTGCTGCGATTGCCAACGCTGGGGTGGCGATTGTTGCAACCACGATCGCAAGCAAAGACGCAGCACGCATTGTCATCTCCGGCAAAATCTCTGTCCAAACAAAAGGCCGAGGGCAAGCCCTCGGCCCCACAATGGCGCTCGGCTAGAAGAACTAGCCGTGCGCCCCGGTCCCGTAGCTCACGCGATAGACGGCGCCGTCATAGTCGTCAGAGATGAGCAGCGACCCATCTTTCATGATCAGCACGTCTACGGGACGGCCAATGTATTTGTTATCGACGAGGAAGCCGGTGATGAACGGCTCGACCGATTTCACGCTGCCGTCCTTGTTCAGCTTCACCACCGCGATGTCACCGCCGAACTTGTTGGTCCTGTTCCAGGATCCGTGACGGGCGACGAGGATCGCGCCTTGGTACTCGGACGGGAACATCTTGCCGGTGTAGAACCGCATGCCGAGCGCGGCCGCATGCGGGCCCATCAGCGCGACAGGCGGCTCGAATTCGCTGCACGAATGCCCCCAACCGAACTCGGGATCCGGAATGTTGCCCTGGTAGCAATAGGGCGAGCCGAAGTGTTGGCCGACCTTGGTGAGGCGATTGAGCTCGTCGTTGGGCAGATCTTCAGACAGCCAATCGCGGCCGTTGTCGGTGAAATACAGCTCACGCGTCACCGGGTGCCAGTCGAAGCCAACCGTATTGCGTACGCCGCGCGCGATAACCTCAGCGCCCGAGCCGTCAAGATTCATGCGGCGAATTTGGCCGTGCGCGTCGGACGGCATGCAGTTGTTGCAGGGTTGACCAACCGGCACGTAAAGCTTGTTGTCGGGCCCGATGCCAATGAACTTCCAGCTGTGCGCTTCGTCGTGCGGCAGGTCGGTATAGAATACCGTCGGCTTCGGCGGATTGTCGAGTTGGTCTTCAATGTTGTCGATCTTCGAGACCTGCCATTGCTCGGCGATGTAAAGCGTGCCGTTGTGGAAGGCCAAGCCGTTGGGCTTGCGCAGCCCCGATGCGATGACCTTGACCTCGCGCTTGTCGCCCTTGTCGACGATGGCGTAGACCTTGTCCTGCACTCGATTGGCAACGAAGACAGTGCCCTTGTCACCGACCCGCAACGAGCGCGCATCGGGGATGCCGCTCGCATAGACCTCGATCTTGAATCCCTTGGGCACTGTCAATCGCCCGACCGGTAGTTTGTCGACAGCGGCCGCGATGGGTGGCGCCGGAACCGGCGCAAGTTTCATCGCTGCTTCACTGTCCGGTCGTCCATAGAGCGGCTGATTGGGCGCGCCGGGTTGGCCGGGCCTCGGTACTGTCGCCGGGGCAGCTGCAGCGGGCGCCGGCGCAGAAGCGGCCGGCGCCGCAGGCTGATCTGCCGGCGGCTGTTGCGCCGCCGCCGGCCATCCGATCGCAATAAGGCTCACAATCGTGCTGGCAAGCAATAAATTCGGTCGCACTGCGATGCGTTTTGTCATCACCGTCCTCCCTCGTTCGGAAGCCTGATGGGTTACCGAGGCGGCGCTTCCTTCATTTAAGTCTCCGACTTTCAGCAGTCCGATGCAATCGCCGCGGAGAGGTTACATGCGGCGATAGGAATAAGGCATCTCCTCCAGCGTCGCCGCGAGTTGCTCAATCAAAGAATGGTGAGGCGAGAGGTGACAGACCGGATCAGTGGCGCGCGCATCGTGCGTGAGCGCGAACGCCTGGCATCGACAGCCGCCGAAATCGAGATCGCGCCGGGCGCAATGGGCACATGGCTCCGGCATCCAATCGGTGCCGCGGAATGCGTTGAAGGCAGGCGACTTTTCCCAAATATCGACGAGCGAATGCTCGCGTACCGACCAGAATTCGAGATCCGGAATAGTCTCGGCCGCATGGCAAGGCAGGACCTT
>Ga0066903_100006632_pt1 | contig 10336 bp, 12 predicted proteins | sample PanSoiMetaGPlot1_FD_67491 | JGI IMG/M metagenome (GOLD analysis project Ga0066903, IMG submission 67491) | Tropical forest soil microbial communities from Panama analyzed to predict greenhouse gas emissions - Panama Soil - Plot 1 (version 2) | ecosystem: Environmental > Terrestrial > Soil >...
CGGATCGCTGACGTCAGCGATCGGGGTGATCCGGAACTCGTCCAGGGTGAGGCGTCCGCTGCGGTCGTAGGTGGCATTGTCGAGGACGTAACGATTCGGGATCGCGGTGCTGAACTCGAGCTCGATCGGAATGACTTCTCCCGGGTGGAATCGGGTCCGATCGCCCGACATGCGAAGCGTGAACGAGACGGGATCCGCCGAATTTCGCGGGATCGCCTGGGTGGGAGGCAAGCCGTGGAGGACGCCGAGCGTGAGCACGATTACTTCGAACACGCGGGTCATTAGACTCCGTCCGCGCCGGAACGGCCAATCCAGTGATCACGCCCCTGGGGCCGCTCGCGTCGATCCGATCACGTGCTCGGGAATGAGTAGTCAGGTCCCATGCTTACCTTTCGCGAAATACAGATCTCGGATCGCATCTCATCCGTAGTTGCCGCTTGACTTCGGCCGCGCGCGCGTCAGAATTCGCGAGGTCCAACGCCCTATTGAGATGAAGAGCTTCCGTCGCGCTCACGTCTCTGACCGCAGGCTCGTGGTGTGGAGCGGCGTCGCCGCCACCATCGTCACGGTGGCCCTCGCGGTCTCTCGCCCGGCCGCTCTCGCCCGCCTCGATTCGGGCGTGTACGACGCGATCGTCCGGCAGGCGGGCGCGAATCCGCCCGGCGCACGAATCGCCATCGTCGACATCGACGAGCGCAGCCTCTCGGCGATCGGGCAGTGGCCCTGGCGCCGCGAGGTCGTGGCCCGGTTGCTCGGACAGCTCCGCGAGCTCGGCGCCGGAACGATTGCGCTCGATGTGATGTTCTCGGAACCGGATCGATTCGAGGCTGCGTGGCGGCCGATCGGCGTCGCAGGGCGGGACGCGCCGCCGACGACGGACGGACCCACGGCGTCCGACGTCAGCTTCGCCGACGCGCTCAAGTCGGAGCACGTGGTGCTCGGCTACGCGATGACGTTCGACGACGCTCCGACTGCTCACGCGCCATGTCAGCTGCACGCGTTGAACGCGGCAATCGCTCGCCCGCGCGGCACCGACGATCTGTCGCCGTTCTTCCGTGCGTCCGGAGCGATCTGCGCACTGCCGGTGCTCGAGCGGGCGGCGTTGTCCTCGGGATTCCTCAACGCCACGGCGGATGCCGACGGCATTCTCAGACGCGTGCCTCTGATCATGGAGCTCGACGGCCGTCTGTACCCGGGCCTGGCGCTCGCGGCCGTGATGGCCGGAGCCTCGACGCAGGCGGTGACGGTGCAGGTCGAGAACGCGAATGCGGCGCAGTTGTCCACCGATCGCGGAACCGTCCCGCTCGACGGCAGGGGCAACATGCTGCTGCGCTATCGCGGCGGCAAGCGGTCGTTTCGGTACGTATCGGCGGCCGACGTGCTCGCGCAGCGCGCGCCCGCGGACGCACTCCGCGGCGCGCTGGTCTTCGTCGGCGCGACGGCGCTCGGCGCCCGCGAGGTCGTCGCGACGCCGTTCGACACGCATTTGCCCGGCGTCGAGGTCCAGGCCACCGCCGCCGACAACCTGCTGCAGCAGGACTTCATCCGGCGCTCACAGTATGCCGCGATGGTGGAAACGGCGTTCGTCATGTTGAGCGCGCTCGCCGTGGCCTTGCTCGTCGCGCGGGTGGGGCTGGGTGCGGGAAGCGCGGGGGCTCTGGTGTGCCTCGTCTTGTTGTGGCGCGGATCCGTGTGGCGGCTGGCGGCCGGCGGCGAATTCCTCTCGCCGCTCTTTCCGGCGCTCGGCGTGATCGCGGCGCTTGCCGTCACGACGGTCGCGACGCTGCTCGTGGAGCGACGGCGCGCCGACCGCGCAGGGCAGAAGACGGAGATGTCGCAGCGCCTGCTCGTCCAGAGCCTGTTGTCGATGACGGAAGCTCGGGATCCCGCCACCGGCCAGCACGCCTGTCGCACGCAGCGATACACGCGACTGCTGGCCGAACAGCTCGCCTCGCACCCGAACTTCCGCGACTACCTGACGCCCGAGCGGATCGATCTGATCGCGAGTCTCGCGCCGCTCCACGATATCGGCAAAGTCGCGATCCCCGACAGCCTGTTGAACAAGCCTGGCGCCCTCACCAGGGACGAGCTGGTGGAGATGCGCAAGCATCCCGCGTACGGCCGCGACGTCATCGCGCAGGCAGAGCAGCGCGCGGGCGCCTCCGACGATCCTGTTCTGGCGCTGGCCAAGGAGATCGTCTACACGCACCACGAACGCTGGGACGGTACGGGGTATCCGCAGGGACTGGTCGACGAGCAGATCCCGATCCCCGGCCGGCTCGTCGCGCTGGTGGACGTCTTCGACGCGCTCACGACGCAGCGCGTCTACCGTCCGCCGCTGCCGCAGAATGCGGCCATCGATTTCATCGTCGAAGGACGCGGCAGGCATTTCGATCCCGCGGTCGTGGACGCGTTCCTGAAGGTCGTGCCCGCACTCGGCGCGCCCCCCTCGGACGCGTACGCGGTTCACTGAGCTCGGCTTCGAGGCGCCGCGTTCGCGAGCGCGAGGACAACGCCGGTGAAGAGCAGCGTGTCGGCGAAGTAGTTGACCCCCTCCAGCTGGATGCCGGCGTTCGACTGAGACAGCGCGCCGATCAGGACCGGCCCATAGATCCCGAGAACCATCACGAGGAGCCATGCGCCGACGCACGCCGCCACGGTGCGCGTGTGCCTCTGCAGCAGGACGCTTGCCGCGGCGGCGAGCAACGCGGCGCCGGTCAGAAAGTCAATCGCCACCTGCGCGGGGACCCACGCCGGCATCTGCTTGACGAGCGGCACGCCGGGCAATCCGTGCGGGTGCAGAAAATGCAGGACGCCAAACACGATCAGCGCGGCCGTCACGAAGACCGTGCCGGCCGCGATCAGCCGTCTCGCGGCGGGCCCGGCGTTGATCGCCATGCCCGCGAGCAGCCAGCCGCCTCCGCCGAACGACAGTTCGCGGAACACGATCGTCCAGATGATCCGATCCGGCTTCCTCAGCGCGCCGGGCAGATGAATCATCGCGACGAACAGAATCATCATGATGCCGAAGAGCAGGCCCGACCAGCGGACGCCCACCTTCATGGCGATGCTGTCCGCCGCGAGGATCAACGCGCAGCCGACCGCATAGACCCAGAACATCCGGCCAAACGGCATGTAGGGCGGCACGAGCGGCGCGACGAATCGCGGGCCGGCGAGGTGAAGCGCGCCGAACACCGCGAGCGGGACCGCGACGCACACGTACGTCAGGGCCACGATTTTTTCGAGGCCGCGTGCGTTCGCGATCTGGTGTCTGGCCGCGACGATGCCGACCAGGAACGCGGCGACCCCGGCGAGGGACATGACGGCCGGGGTGAAATCGATGCCGAAGAGTGTAGCGGGCATGGGGTGCGTTGGGATGTTAGCGGAAGCGGTGGGCCGACCGCATTGATCGCGGCCGCCGTGCGGTATTACTCTTACTGGTAGGAGTAAGAATGCGCATCACGAGCAAGGGCCAGGTCACGATTCCCCAGCACATCCGCGAGCGGCTCGGCCTCCTGCCGCACAGCGAGGTCGAGTTCGACGTCGTCGGAGACAGCGCGCGAATCCGGAAGGCCGGCAAGCGCATGACGCGCGGCGAGATGATCGTGGCGCACCTACGCGGACGGGGGAGCAAGCGGTTCAAGAGCACGGACGAGCTGATGCGCCTGCTGCGGGGCGACGACTGATGGGCACACTCGTCGACAGCAACGTTCTGCTCGACGTCCTCGATCAGGACGAGGAGTGGCTGGGCTGGTCGGCGGCCATGCTGGCGCGCGTCGCGCAGCAGGGTGCCGTCGTCATCAATCCGCTGGTGTACGCCGAGACCTCCGTGACGTTCGACACCCTGGAAGAGCTCGACGAGGCGCTGCCGGCGTCGTTCTTCGTTCGTGAGGCCCTTCCTTGGGAGGCGGGCTTTCTGGCGGCGAAAGCGTTCGGCGCATATCTCAAACGCGGCGGCGTGCGGCGTTCACCGCTGCCCGACTTCTATATCGGCGCGCACGCGGCGGTCGCGGGCCACACGCTCCTCACCCGCGATCCCGGCCGGTACCGCACGTACTTTCCGAGGCTCCGCATCATCGCGCCTTGAATCCGTCTCGACGACCGTCCTGACCTGCCCAGCGGCCGTTCCACAATATCCGCATCCGTTCTGCGACATTCCGTTCCCGTCCAGGGCGCCTGCGCGCCGACGATGTGGCCATGACGACTCTCAGGAATCGACTCCTCACGCTGCTCCTGCTCGGGATCTGCTTGCCAGGTCACGCGAGCGTGTCCGTTCAAGCACGCGACGTGGCGATGACCGCGGACCGCTGGGAGACGGTCTTCGGGACGATGGAGTTCAAGGAGTACAAAGGCGCGCAGGCGATGGTGATGACCGCCGAAGGCGCCGCAAAGGTGAACGGGCTCACGTTAGGGAACGGGACGGTGGAATTCGACGTCGAACCTGGCGCGATGGGCGCCGGCCTTGCGTTCCGCATGCAGGACATGACGACACTCGAGATGCTGTACTTCAGACCCCAGCCGAATTGCGCGACGGCGCCGGACTGCGTGCAGTACGCGCCGTTCACGCACGGCGTACTGCTGTGGGATGTGTTTCCGCAGTACCAGTCGCCCGCCGCGCTGCGCCAGAACGAGTGGAACCATGTGAAGGTGGTGATCTCGGGCCGCCGGATGAACGTGTTCGTCAACAACACGATGGCCCCGGCGCTGAGCGTCGGCAGTCTCGAGGGCGATCTGCAGGACGGGTTCCTGGCGCTGGTCGGTCCCGGCGCCTTCGCGCATGTCAGAGTCACGCCGGGCGACGCCGGAGGGCTTCCTCCGGACCCCGTTGCGGATCCCACGGCGGGCGACGCGCGCCTGCTTCGGCAGTGGCAACTCGCCCCGTTCTCCGAGCTGCCGGACGGAAAGGAACCCACGATCGCGGATCTGCCGAAGACGTCGGCCGACTGGCGCGGGCTCACCGCGGAGCGAGGCGGGCTGATGAACATCACCCGCGTGTACGGACGTCCCGCCCGGCCGCCGGCGCGCTCGCTGACCTGGCTCAAAACCACCATCTCGTCGACGAAGCGCCAGTCGAAGCACGCGGCGATCGGCTGGGCGCGCGAAGTCTGGCTCTTCGTGAACGGGGAGCGCGTGTACGCTGACAGGAATCTGTATCAGCCGGCGTCCGCGCGCAAGCCGCCCGACGGACGGCTCTCGCTGCTCAACGGCTCGTGCGTCCTGCCGTTGAACGCGGGTGACAATGAGATCGTCGCCGCCATTGCGAGCAATTTCTACGGATGGGGATTGATCCTGCGCCTCGACGATCTCGAGGGCATTCGATTCGCCCGACAGTGACGCGAGTCGTCGGTCGCACGGCGGTGGCCGTAGCCGCCTGGACCGCGATCGGACTGGTGTTTGCGCTGCCCGGCTTGTCCGCCGGACGGAATTGGCGCCTGTCGCTGCTCGGATCGCTCGCTCAATGGTGGTCGTGGGGACTGGTCGCGCCGCTCATCGTCGCGGCCGATCGCCTGCTGCCGTCGTCGGACAAGCAGCTCGCGCGGCGGATCCTGCTGCACTTCCTGCTCAGCGTGCCCGTCACCGCCGCCTACGTGTACGTCTTCGCCGCGATGCTGGCCGTGGTTGGTATCGAGCAGTGGCGGATCGTCGCCGATCCAAAAACGATTCTGTCGGCGCTGCGCGGCATGTTCCTGTGGAACTGGCTGGTCTACTGGCTGATCGTCGGCGCCTGGCAGGTCTACCGCTATTACGGACGGTATCTCTCGAGCGAGCTGCGGATGGAACGGCTGGAACGCCGCTTCTCCGAGGCCCGCCTCCACTCGCTGCGGATGCAGCTGGACCCGCACTTCCTGTTCAACGCCTTGAACACGATCTCGTCGCAGGTGGAACGCGACCCGCGGCTGGCGCGGTCCATGATCGAGCACCTGGGAAACCTGCTCCGCCTGTCGCTCGAATCCAGGGACCGGCAGGAAATCCCGCTCGCCGAGGAGCTCGCGTTTCTCGAGCACTACATCGCGATCCAGCAGATTCGTTTCGGCGACCGTCTCACGATCGAGCTGCAGATCGACCCGGACGTCAGGCACGCGTCCGTTCCGAGTCTCCTCCTCCAACCGCTGGTCGAGAACGCCATCCGGCACGGGTTCTCGCGCCGGTCCTCGGACGGCACGGTCATCGTGTCGGCACGGCGCGCCGGCCGGCAGCTCGACATCCGCGTGCTCGACAACGGCGGCGGTTTGCCGGAAGGATGGACGCTCGAGACGACGGCGGGACTCGGACTGTCGCTGACACGCGACCGCATCGCAGGGCTGTACCCGGACGGCAAGAGCCGCCTGACGGTCCGGCGGCGTTCGACCGGCGGCACGGAGGTGGAGATCACGTTACCCTTGACCCCGGTCGAACAGGAGGACGGCGATCTCATCCCTGCATGAGCCCATACATGTCCTCGTCGTCGACGACGAACGGCCGGCCCGGCAACGGCTGATCGATCTGCTCCGCAAAGACGCAGGCGTCGGACGGATCTCGGAAGCGGAAGACGGCCTCATCGCGGTGGACAAGATCCTCGAGGAGCGGCCGGACCTGGTCTTTCTCGACGTGCAGATGCCCGAGCTCGACGGCCTGGGTGTGATCGACGCTGTCGGCGCTGCCGACATGCCGTTGACCATCTTCGTCACCGCCTACGACAGGCACGCGGTCCAGGCCTTCGACGCGAATGCGCTCGACTACCTGCTGAAACCCTATAGCGATGAGCGCCAGGCCGCCGCGATGGCGCGCGCAAAGGCGCGGTTGAGTGAACGGAGCGTTCGGGAATTCGCTCAGCGCCTGCTCCGCATGGCATCCGAGACGTCCGAGCGGCGCCGCAGGCTCGATCGGCTCGTCGTGAAGTCGGGCGGTACGGTACGCTTCGTCCGCGTGGCGGACATCGACTGCATCGAGGCGGCTGGTGTGTGTATGTGAACCTGTATGTCGCCGGCAAGCCGCTGCTGTATCGTGCCACGCTGCAGGACCTGATCGAGAGGCTCGATCCGGTACGCTTCGTCCGCGTGCACCGATCTGCGGTGATCAACGTCGAGAGCATCGTGCAGCTCGACGCGAAGTCTCACGGCGAATTCGACGTGGTGCTGAAGCATGGCACGCGATCGCGAGTGAGCCGGACGTATCGCGCACAACTGGAGAAGCGGTTGGGACAGGTACTCTGACGGAGGCGGTCCGGATGACTTTCTGGGCACTGCTGGTTGCGGCACACGCACTCGGGCAAAGCGCGACGCCGGCGCAGCTGGCGCCGGGACAGAGCTGCGCGTTCGTCACGCAGGCGCACGCGGACGCCAGCGCCGGAACGGCCAACGTCAATCACGACGGCTCTCCCCTTCCGGACATCCCCGCGCCCGACATCGCGCGCGGGTTCCAGGGCATTCCCCGGTCCGCGCAGCCGCCGTTGACGGCGTCGCAGCAGCGCATTCTCGAGTGCACCTATCACCTCGCGGACGCGGACGCGGACATGCCCTACGTGCTGTTCGTGCCGTCGAGTTACGTGCCCGGCAAGCCGGCGCCGCTCATCGTCGATCTGCACGGGCTGAACATCACGCCGCTGATGCAGATGCTCTTCGACGGCACGACCGACTACGCCGAGCGGTACGGCTTCATCGTCGTCGCGCCGATGGGATTCAGTCTGTCGGGCTGGTGGGGCGCGAACACGCGGAACGGCAGACCGGGCGAGTTGTCAGAGCTCGACGCGATGACGCTGCTCAAGTCGATGCGGCAGCGCTACACCGTCGACCCCGACCGCATCTACCTGATGGGACACTCGATGGGCGGCGCCGGTACGTACCATCTGGGCGCCAAGTACAACGACATCTGGGCCGGCATCGCGCCGATCTCGGCCGCGGGCGGGATTGCGGACGCCGCCGAAGCGGAGCGCTACCGGAGCTTCGCGACGCTCCTGATGCACGGCGAGAAGGACTCGATCGTGAGCGTCAACGGATCGCGCCACGCGGCGCAGCTGCTGCAGAGCGCCGGCGCCCAGCACCTCTACCTGGAATTCCCGGGCAAGGATCACGAGTTCTGGATTCGCCGCGGGGCGGAGAACATGGAGAAGGTGTTTCTCTTCTTCGCGACGGTCTCGAAACGGACCAACAAAGGCTTCATCGCCGCTGACCGTTGAACGCGCCGTTCGGTGGGAGCCTCACCGAACGCGGGTGGCTTCCAGCACACGCAGCCTGACTTCGTGATCGGTGAGTGCGTCGACGAAGGCCGCGTGCTCGATGGCATTGCGCGCGATCAGATGGTCGACCTTCTCGCCGATCGCGACCGTTTTCTCCGCGACGACCTTGAACTCGGCGCTCATCTTCTCCGCAACCATATCGAAGTACCTGCGCGTCTTCTCGCCCTCCTGATCGACGTACTTGCGCGTCTTCTCACCGTCCTCCGTGATGAGCTTGCGCACGTCCGACAGCGTGGCCACGCGATCCGGTTCTTCGCCCATGACGACGCGATCCTAGCATCGTCTACATCAACTCATGCGATCGAAATCTCGCGAAGATCGAGTACGCAGAAACTGCGTACTACAAGCGCGGGGTATTGGCGCGGAGGACCTTCGCGGCCTCGGCGAAGCCGCCTTGTTCCGCGACCTCGAGCGGTGTCAATCCTCTGGCGTCCTTCGCAGTCGGATCCGCGCCGTGCTTCAGAAGGACCGCGATGGCGTCGGCGCTGTTTCGCGCCGCGGCTCCGTGCAACGGCGTCCACCCGCCGGCGCTCGCCAACGCTTTCTGGTTCACGTCGGCGCCGGCCTGGATGAGCATTTCGAACGCCGACGGATCGGCGCGGAACGAGGCGGCGGTATGCAGCGGCGTCGCTCCCGCGACGTTCGCGATGTGGACGTCGGCCTTCTTCTCGAGCAGCAGCCGGATGATGCCCTCGTAGTCCCGTTTCGGAAACTGCTCGCGGTGGATCCGCTTCACCGAGAAATGCAGCGGTGTGTTGCCCTCGTTGTCCTGGACGTTGATCTCCGCGCCCGCGTCCAGGAGCACCGTAACGACCTCGAGTGACGCCTGTTCGGTGGTGGCCAGATGGAGGAGCGTCCATCGCCAGTGCGGCAGGACTCCGGCCCCGGTCAGCCGCACGAGGGAGGGATCCTTCGAGAGCAGCTTGCGAAGCCCATCGGCGTCGTTTTTCTCGATGCGTTCCGCCGCCCGCTCGAGATGGCGGTCGGACACTTGTGCGACCAGAGGAACCGTGCCCAGCGACAGGGCAACCGCTGCCAGCGCCAAGAGTTTCATGCCCATAAGGCGTCGAACGACGTCCGGCTGGCTCACCGCCGTTGGGCCCGTTCTGGTAGGCTTCGGCCACGGGACGAGAATCCCCCGTCAAGGAGCGTTTCACGTGTTCACGATCACACGCAGGGATGTCGTCGTCGCGGCGGTCGCCGCAGCGGTCGGTGTGGGGGGCGTGCTGGCGGCACAGCAGGCCGAGCCGAAGCCGATCCTCGGCCCGACGGTGTTCGACTGGAATCAGCTGAAGGACAACCCGACGAACGTCGGGTCGGTGCGCAACGTCGTGCGTCAGCCGACGGCAACCCTCGACGAGCTCGAGATGCACATCACGACGCTCAAGCCTGGCCTCGCGTCGCACGACCCGCACAAACACCCGAACGAAGAACTGATCATCCTCCGCGAAGGCACGCTCGAGACGTTGAGCGATGGCGTGTGGAAGCGCGTAGGCGCGGGCTCGATCATCTTCAACGCGTCGAACTCGCTGCACGCGGTGCGCAACGTCGGCACGACGCCCGCGGTCTACCACGTCATCAACTGGCGTTCGCCGGGGGCGGCGAAGTAGCGCGATCGTCGAGGTAGTCGGGCCGCTTCTTCCACCCGGTCCACATCGAGGCGAAGTTGCTCCAGCCGTGCAGCGCCACCATGACGAGGTGGCCCGGGACGAATGCGAAGAAGCCGGCCATCGCGGCGAAGTGATAGACGCGGATCGCTCCAAAGCCGCCCAGGAGCGCCACGATCGCGCCCAACTGCACAGGCTTCGCGAGCAACAGTCCCGTGGCGACGGCAACGACGCCGAACACGATCGTCGACGTGTAGGCGAGCTTCTGGAGCGGATTGTAGGCCTCGCGCGGCTCGGGCTTCGGCTCGAACAGGAAGTAGTGGCGCGCCATCGGCCACACGCCGCCGATCTCGCGGGGCCGTAACACCACGTGACGCCAGTGGCCGCTGACGACGAGGTACACCACATACACGACGCCGGTCAGCGCGAACAGCCAGGCGAACGCGAAGTGCCACTGCAGTGCGCCTCCAAGCCATCCGCCAAGGCGCAGGATCTCCGGCACGTATAGAAGATC
>Ga0066903_100006633_pt1 | contig 10335 bp, 8 predicted proteins | sample PanSoiMetaGPlot1_FD_67491 | JGI IMG/M metagenome (GOLD analysis project Ga0066903, IMG submission 67491) | Tropical forest soil microbial communities from Panama analyzed to predict greenhouse gas emissions - Panama Soil - Plot 1 (version 2) | ecosystem: Environmental > Terrestrial > Soil >...
CTCCCGGGCGATTTGCGGGATCTTCTTCTGCGTGCCTCTATACCCCATCACCGACGTTCGCGACGTGACCCGCCAGTTGCCCAGCTTGGCGAGCCGCGTCGTGATTTCTTCGGTCATCGCATCGGCAAAATACTCCTGATCGCGATCGGGCGAGAGGTTTGCCAGCGGAAGGACGGCAAGCGACTCGATCCGGGGCGCGCCCGCCGAAGCCGGCGTGAACCTGGCTCGGATGACAGTCGAGAGCAATACCGCGGCCACCACAATCAGGCCGGCGGCAGATGCGACGAGTACGCGCGCCGGCGTCGTTCTTCCGGGAGTTGAGTGTGCGGTTGGTTGATCGGACGCGCCGGCGAGAATTTCACGCAAGGCAAACGCGAGATCGCGCGCCGACTGAAAGCGATGATCGGGATGCTTTTCGAGGCAGCGGCGAACGAGCGGCTCAATCCGCGGAGGGATCCTTCTTCCGGAAAACGGGATCTCCTCAGGCGGCTCCCTGACAATAGCGGCGAGCGTCTCGTGCGGCGTGCGGCCGTGAAACGCCTTTCGGCCCGCCACCATCTCATAGAGCACGCATCCGAGCGAGAAGATGTCGGAGCGGTGATCGATGGTCTCTCCGCGAACCTGCTCCGGAGACATGTAACCGACCGTTCCAAACACGCTCGGCTCGGTCGCTCCCGTATCGTTCGGGCTTGCCGCGGCTGTCACCGGTTCGAATGGGTCGAGTCTCGCCAGCCCGAAGTCCAGGATTTTGACGAGCCCGTCCTGGGTGATGAAGATGTTCGCCGGCTTCAGATCGCCATGGACGATGCCTTTCGCATGCGCGGACGCGAGTCCGTCCGCGATCGACGCCGCGAGTTCAAGGCCCGTTCTCCAGGTGAGCTGCTCGCTCGCTAAACGTTGATCCAGCGGCTCGCCTTCCAGAAGTTCCATGACGGCGAACGCAATGCCATTGACCCTCCCCAAGTCGTGCAAAGCCAGAATGTTTGGATGCGACAGCGCCGCCACGGCACGTGCTTCGCGCTCCAGCCGGCCGAACGCAGCCGGGTGGTCGTTGAGGCGCGCAGAGACCACCTTGATTGCGACGGTGCGATTCAGTCGTGTGTCTCGCGCACGGTACACCTCTCCCATGCCGCCAGCGCCAATTGCCGATTCGATTTCGTACGGTCCGAGGCGTGTACCGCTTGTCAGCGTCATGTGTGCGAGGCACGTCTGGCGGATCGGCTGCCTTCCATCGGTTCCGTTGTCAGCGACGCCGACCTGGCGACGAAGGTCAACGTGATCGGCCCTAACCCGATGATGGCGCCGTGTGCGATGTCAGTCGTCGCTTCGACCGGGCGGCCGTCGACGAACGTGCCGTTTCGGCTGGCCAGATCCTCCAGCGTTGCCCGACCCTCATGCAGCACGATTCTGGCATGACGACGCGACACCGACGGATGGTCGACGCGAATCTGCGCCGCGGGATCGCGGCCGAGCACGTTGTCGCCGTCCTCCAGAGCGAACTCCTGCGTTCCTCTGACAACCGCATGCGTTGGAAACATCGCAGGCCGGGGACGGTCGGCTCGGGACACGGGCGTCACTGAGGCGATAAACCGATATCCCTTCCCAACGACGGTCTCGACGAATCGCGGCCTGTCGGCGTTATCACCAAGGGCGCGTCGAATCTTTCGAATCGCAGTGTTGATCGCGGTGTCGTGTTCGACGAATATACCTGGCCCCCAAAGTGACTTGATAATGGCGTGTCGCTCCAGCAAGCCGCCCGCAGCGTCGACCAGGAGAATCAGCACTTCCATCGGGAGTTTTTCGAGCCTGACCCGATGATCCCCCTTACGCAGCGAAAACGCCGCGACATCCAGCTCGAAACCGCCGAAGGTCACCCTATTCGGCACGCGGAAATCATAGGGTTGGTTCGCTGCGGATCTCCATAAAAACTTCAGACGGTGTCGATAGCACCGGACCCTCCTTCTGGCGAGTATGTCCGAGCACACGCCGGCGGGATGATTCGGCGGCACTTGTGTGCGGTGGAGGGGCTGGTATGTCACGTGTGAACATCGCCGTCGCTGTCGCAGTATTCGTTCCCGCGCTCGCCCTCGGTTGCGGCGGTGCGACGGGCAACGGGTTGGTGCCCAGTCAGACGCTTTCGGAGCCGGGCGGCTCGCTGGCCGCCACATCTATCCCGGCAGCGAGCGGAGTCGGGACCCGCAGCGCAGAACCGCCATTCAATCTGGAAGCCATCCTGCGAGGAGATGGGTTCGGCCACGTGACGTTTCGCCAGGACAAGGATCCCACTCACAACATCGTCGACCTCGACGTGTGGGTTCGCGACTTGGCGCCCAACGCGAGTTACAACCTGCAGCGCGCTGTCGACACGACGCTCGACGAGGTGTGCACAGGGACCAACTGGCTGACCCTCGGTCAGGGGCCGGTGCCGCAGGCGATCGTGACCGATGATCGCGGAACCGGACGCGCCTCGCTCTGGCGTGACTTGTCGGCGTTCGCTCCTGGCACGTCGTTCGATATCCACTTTCGGGTGATTCTCAGCGGTACGTCTTCGGTCGTTCTGCAAAGTGATTGTTACCGCTTCGTCATTCGCGATTGAACGCTTGACTGCGATCACGCGCCAGCCGCCGGCCGTTGAGCTGGACTCTGCGGCGATTGAAGGCGACGCCGGTAGCTGGCGGACGTCGATGTGCGCAAAGGGGTCTCAAATGAGCGCCGTTGCCTGGAAGTCGTCGCCGCACGAATGCCAGGGTTACTTCATGGCGCTGGACGCGCGCACGGAGCTACTGTGAAGGCCAGCGTCGGCGGTCCGGTTTCCGCGGGCCCCATTACGTACTCCGTAGGCGGAAAGCAATACGTCGCGATTTCGGCGGGCAACGGATTGTTCTCGTTCGCGCTGCGTTAATCGGCTGACCCAATAGGGTCCGCCCCACGTACGCGGGCCGGACCTTATCAAGTCCGGCAACAACTCACACCCGCTTGGGCGCGATCGAATTGAAGTTCTTCGCGAGATGCTCTGCCGTGCGCCACGCCAGCGCCTGCGCGGTCAACGTCGGGTTGCGCGCGCCGCTCGTCCCCATCACCGAAGCGCCGAGGATGCCGAGGTTGGGCACCTCGTGCGAAAAGCCCCACCGATCGACGACGTTCGTGTCAGGGTTGTCACCCATGCGAGTGCCGCCGTACGCGTGCGTCGTCGGGCCCATCGTGCCCAGATCGCCGCGTTCGACGGCGATGGCGCCCGCGTCGCGGTACCACCTCTCCATCTTGTCCTGCACGAACCGATTGATGCTGCGCTCGTTCGCCTTGTAGTCGGCCGTGATGCGGCACACCGGGAACCCCAGTGGATCCTTCATCACGGGATCGAGATCCAGATAGTTGTCTTCGTACGGCAGCGTCGTCTTCTGCAGGTACGCGGTGTTGGTGCGGTCGGCGTTCTCCTTGATGAAGGCCTTCCAGTCCGATCCCCAGGATTTCGGCGTCTTCCCGAACGTCGACATTGACGCGGCGGCAATCGGCCGGCGATCCGAATAGACCCACAGATTCCCGCCGCCGATGAAGTCGAGGCCGGCGTGATCGAAGTTGTCGTCGGCCCAGTCGTCCACCGCCGTGCCCTGAGCCGGCAGCCCGTACCAGCTGTTGGTGTTCCACGGAAAGAGCGCCGTGACGAAACCGGTCTGCGCGTGGCTGAAGTAGTGACGACCGACCTGGCCGTGACGGTTGGACAAACCGTTCGGATAGGCTTTCGACGTGGAGAGGAGCAGCAGCCGGGCGTTCTCGTACGTATAGCTCGCCAGCAGCACCACGCGCGCCGGCTGGAAGTACTCGACGCCGTCGCTGAGATAGGTGACTCCGCTCGCCCGGCCCTGATCGTCGACGTCGATGCGAAGCACGTGCGCGCGGGTGACCACTTTTAGCCGCCCGGTCGCCTGCGCCTTGGGAATCGTCGTGACCGCGGTGGAGTTCTTCGCGTCGACGTGGCAGCCGCCGCGATTGCAGAAGCCGTGATACATGCACGCTGACCGGTTCTGGTAGCGCCGCGAATTGATGGCCGCCGGGCCGGGAAACGGATGCCATCCGAGCGTGCGGGCGGCCGCGGCCATCACGTCGGTGAATCCACAGCCGCGCAGCGGCGGCATCGGGTACTCACGGCGGCGCGGTCCTTCGAAGATGTTGCCGCGCGGATCGAGCCGGCCGCCGATGTTTCCGGCGGCGCCCGAGACGCCGATCTCGTACTCCACCTTGTCGTAGTACGGCTCCAGTTCCTCGAGGCCGAACGGCCAGTCCTCGACGGTCGACCCCCTGGGAATCCGCGACGCGCCGTAGCGGCGCGTGGTTTCGCTGACGACCTTGAAGTCCCAGGGGTTGAGGCGCCAGCTTTGGGCCCAGTAGTGCAGCGACGTGCCGCCCACCGCGTTCATCATCGGATGTATCGGCGGGCGCGGCGAGCTGGGCGCCGAGGCGTTCGGCCGATGTGTCGGCACTTCCTGGTTGGCTTTCTGAACCGATTGGGGCCAGGCGCGATAGTTGTTGCGGAGCTCATCGGGCGCGAAATCGCGGCGGCTCAGCCACGTGCCGGCTTCGAGACCGATCACGTCGACGCCGGCAAGCGCGAGGGGCAGCGCGGCGATTCCGCCCGCTGCGCCGAGGCCGACGACGGCGACGTCAGTGTCTTTGAGCCTAGTCGCCATGGTGGCTCCGATCGTGTGGCGAGTTATCGGCCGTCGCGCGATTGAAGACCGCGCCTTCGTACGCCGACTTGTGATTCGGCGGCACGACAATGCCCAGACGCTGCTCGTCGGCGTCGACCGACGTCCGAACGCCCGGGTAGCCGATGAGATCCCAGCCTGCGAATCCGGCGTTTCCGCCGTAGAACGGGTCACAGAAGGTGCCCTGGATGGTGTGCGAGCGAACCAGTGCGAAGAAGGCGCTCGATGGTCCGTCGAAGCCTGTCGCCACGTCACGCTCGGTGTCCACCAACACGCCGTCCTGGGCATCGGCCTGGAGCTCCGCGAAAGGCCGGCCGGTCTTGCTGCGCGCGTACCGATCGAGCGCGGCAAGTCCGGACGTGTATGCCGCGCGACTCGATGCGAGCGCGCCGCCCAGCGCGCGATCGATGTAGAGGGCCGCGCCGGCCTCGCGCGCACCAAGCCCGTTGGGCTCCGACGGAATCAGCCGGGCGACCACGGCGTCGAGCGTGTCGAACTCCGATGCCGACAGTTGTTCGAGCGGAGGGCGGACCGTGGAGGGGGCCGACGGCCGGGTGGTTTGTGCGTTCAGCGATCCACTATCGACCGGCACCGCGGCAGCCGCCGTCAGCAGGCCGGCACGCTTCAGCAACTCGCGCCGCGAAATGAACGTGATCATGGCGCGGGAGTATAGCGCGGGGCGATCGAGGCTTGCTCCTGCCCACAGACGATGCTACCGTCGTCGTCCCCTCGTGATGACGACACGGCACGGCGCTCGCACTTGTAGAGGTGGAGGCCGCGCCGATGAGCGGTGCGCGTCATACGAGAGAGATCGCCCGTGCAACAGGATCTCGTTGTCCGCGTGAGGGTTCTGGAGGAGAAGGTGGAGGCGCTCGAGGAACTGCCCGCGCGCGTCACGTCGCTGGAAATGCAAATCGTGCAACTTCGGAGCGAGATGCGCGATGAATTTTCTGCCGTGCGGGCTGACATCAAGGCGGGCGATGACGGCCTTCGATCGGACATGAATGCCGGCTTCGAAGGGCTCCGCGCGGAGATGAAGGCCGGCCAGGACATGCTTCGCGTTGAAATGAAGGCCGGCGACGACGCGCTCCGTCAGGAGGTGCGAGCTGGCCACGCGCAGTTGCGACGAGAGATGCACGAACTGAACGACCGAACGCTCGTTCAAATGCGCATGCTTCACGAAGAGGTGCTGGACCGAATCGCGAAGCTTGACGAGGGCCGCCGACACAGGAAGCGGCGTCAGTAGTGCAGCTCAGGACGTCTGCTCGCGCCAGATGCCGAGCGCCTTCTGCGCCGGACGGTCCGAGAAGCTGAAGAGCACAGCTTCTTCGTCGGCGTCGTGCCTCACCGAGTGCCAGGACGGGACGACGAAGATGTCGCGCGGGCCCCAGGAGATCGTCTTGCCTTCGATGTGGCTCTGACCATTGCCCTCTCTGACGCAGTACACCGTTGCGTCGGTCGATCGAGACGACGCTCCACGGAAGCCCGAGGGGAGGCACTGCAGGAACGCGCCGATGGTCGGAAGCGGGTAGCCGCCCGTCGCGGGATTCACGAACTGCAGCTTGACGCCGTGGCGTGGGTCGAGCGGCTCGCTGTGCGCCATTCGATCAAGGATTTCGCGGCTGCGCGCGTACGGATAACTGAAGAGCGGCGAAGACGGCCGCGGCGACTTGTACTCGAACGGCAGGAGGGCGGTGCCGTAGCGCGCCACAGCGTCTCCCTCGGGACGGCTGACCGGCTGTGTGTGCTGCGGATGATGTTCCGCGAAGCTCGTGTCGAAGAAATTCACCGTCGGAATGTCGAGCCCGTCGAGCCACACGACCGGCGACTCGCCGGGGTTGCCGTGATCGTGATACGTCCAGGACGGCGTCAGGATGAAATCGCCCGGCTTCATCGTCACCCGCTCGCCGTCGACGGCGGTATAGGCGCCCTCGCCCTCGATGACGAACCGCAACGCCGACGCGGTGTGGCGATGGCTTGGCGCCACCTCGCCTGGAAGGATCAGCTGGAGGCCGGCATAGAGGCTCTGCGTGATGCGTGACGCGCCGCGATAGGACGGGTTCTCGAGCACGATGACGCGGCGCTCGGCCTCCTCGGCGGTAATCAGATCGCCCGCGTCCATGATGAGCGGCCTCAGATCGTCGTAGCGCCAGAGGGCCGGCGCGCACGCCGCGCGAGGCTCCGTCCGGACGATGTCGCCGAGTACTTCCCACAGCGGCGCCGCGCTCTTGGTTGTCAGCCGTTCGTAGAAGGCCTTCCGCTCGGCCGACGACTCGGGCTTGACGTGAAACGGTGTGGTTGGATTCATCGGATCACCGAGGCCTGTATGCGACGCGCGCCACCTCCGCGTACGGCACAGGTGCGACAGTCGCCCGGATTTCCATCTGTTTGTGACGCTCGACCGTCGGTTTCGACGATCCGCGCCCTTCCTCGCCCCAGACGAGCGTCACCTCGTGGCCTGGCGCGCTGACCGCGTTGTCGACGATGGCGAGCGACAGCATCGTGCGCTCGTTGTAGCTGTACCCGGTATAGGTGGAAAGGCCCGCCACCCGGCCCTGGCTCAGCACTCTGTCGAACGGCAAGGTGGAATAGTTGGCGAGCGGCAGATCGATGTACTTGGTGATGTCGCCGCCGTCGAACAGCGTACGGACCACGCGCGCCACGTCGTCGCCGTTCCAGGCGAGCGTCACCTTCGTCCGTGTCTGGGTGTTCGCCATCTTCTCGAGCGCCGCGCGTCCGACGAAGTCGTGATCGAACTTGACGAAGGGCCCGTAGCCCAGCTCGTACGGTGTCAGGTAGTACGCGGCGATGTCGTCAGCGTAGAAGCTGCCGCCGAGCGACGCCATCATCTCGTAACTGGTCGGCTTGAGCCACTGCCGGTACGCTTTCATCGCCTCGCCCGTGTAGATGGCGGGCAGCGGCGAGGGCACCCAGCCGGACTCGAGGCATGTGGTGGGGTAGGCGCGCGACCCGACCTGCCTGATCCCGAACTCCTGGCCGGCTTCCACGATGGCGTTCCGTACTTCGTCGCCCTGCTCCCACGGCCCGAACAATTCCCAGCCCGGCTGTCCCACCATGCCGTGGCGCAGCGCGTGGACGTCGTGCCCGCCGATCCTGAACAGATCCATCGTGAAGAAACGGACGTCCGGCGGCGTGCGCCCGAGAATCTTCTGCATGACCTTCAGCGCATTCGGGCCTTGCAGCTGGAAGCGAAACACCTTGCGGCGTCCCTGGTTCATCGCCGATCGCTCGTCGCGTTCGACCTTCGCGTTGTACTTTCCGGTTTCGACGTTGTACTGCACCCAGTTGGCGGCCGGCGGACGTCCGACGAGGCTGAGGCGGTTCTTCGACAAATAGAAGAGGATCGCGTCGCCGATCACGTAGCCGTCCTGGTTGCAGGCCACGAACTGTTTGGCCTGATTGGCCTTGAAGTTCTTGAACGAGTTGATCCCGAAGTCGGACAGGACCTTCAGCGCGTCAGGGCCCTCGACGTACAGGTCCGTCATGTGATGCGACTGGTCGAGCAGCGCGACGGATTCCTTCCACGAGCGTTGTTCGTCGCGCCAGTTCGTGAACTCGGGACGGACGACAGGAAACGCGTACGGTCCCGTTTGCGAATTGCGCAGCAGCGCGACTGGACTGCCGACGCCGCGGATGGCTTCTTCCAGGTTCTCGTAACCCATGTGGTGTCTCGCTCCTCAGTGATCTTTCATGCCGCGCGCACGTCGACAACCATCGTGCCGACTCGCGCAATCGTGGCCTCGATGACATCCCCCGGGTGGATCGGTCCCACCCCCTCCGGCGTGCCGGTCAGGATGACATCTCCGGGATGGAGTGTATAGAACGACGAGGCGTAGGCGACAAGCTCTGGAACGCCGAGGATCAGATCCCCCGTGTTCGAGCGTTGGCGCAGCTCGCCGTTGACCGTCAGGTAGAGATCGAGATCGCCGGGCGAGCCGACCTCGTCGGCCGTCACCAGGTACGGGCCAAGGACGGTGTACGAATCGATGGACTTCCGGAAGCTCCGCTCCTCGGGGCCTCGAACCGAGATGTCGAGGCCGACGCAGTAGCCGGCGACCACGGTGAGGGCCTGTTCACGCGAGACGCGCTTGGCCCGCGTGCCGATGACGACCGCGAGCTCGATCTCGTGATCCGTCCGGCGTTCGAGATGGTCGAGCGCGATCCCATCGCCGGCTCCGACGAGCGAGCTCGTCGCCTTGAGGAAGAGGCCGGTGCGATCGATGGTGTTGATGGCGTTGTGGTGGTGGAGATCGGCGTTGGCCCGCACTTCGTCGAGGTGCTTCTGGTAGTTGAGCGGTGCGGCGATCAGCTTGCCCGGGTTGGCCAGCGGGCTCCTCAGCTGGACGCTGGACACCGGCGATGGCCGGGCTTCCCGCGCGATCGCGCAGGCGCGATCGCGGATCGTCGCGAGGTTGGCCACAAGCATGTCGCCAGTGGGCAGGGGATACCGGTACGACGGGAGCGTGTCGAGTGCCGACGTCACGTCGCGCACGGCATCGGCTTCGACGAGGCCGAGGCGATCGGTTCCAAAACGAGCGAATCGCATAGAGGGGCGTAGACCGGACCTTCAGCTCCGCTGCGCACGGGGCGTGTCGTCCCCGCGGCTCAGGACGAGCCACACCGCGATGCCGATCGTGGGCAGCACCGCGATCAGCCAGAAGATCTCTTCCCATCGCTGGTCGTTCATCCAGTTGGTCGGCGGCACCAGCCAGAAGCCGCCGAAGGCGATTCCGGCGCCGATAAGCCGCAGCAGCACGAAGTTCACGAGCGACCACGAACCGGAAGCGATGCCGGACATCATCGCCGCCTGCTCGCGGGGAAACGCGTACGAGCCGACCTTCAGCGCAACCATCTGGAACCCGCCGCCGATGAAGGTGGACAGCGAGATCAGGCCGATCGCCAGCGCCGGAGAGGTGGTCCATGTCGTCGCGCCGAGCGTGAGCGAGATGGCGGTCAGGAGGAGAAACATGCCGACGGGTCTGGGATTGTTCGCGGCGTACCGGTCGGCGGCCCAGCCCCAGAAGAAGTAGCCGATGCCCCACGTGAGCGGCGGAATCCAGACGAGACCGTTGACGTCCGCCTGCGTGAGGTGGAGGCGCTGGTTCAGGTACAGCGCCACGATCGTCAGCACTGGCCCCGGCGAGATCGCCGGCAGCGCGTAGCTGAAGACCAGCGCCCAGACGCGGCGCTCGAAGAGGTTGGGCCACGTCATCTTCGCGGGCCGGGTCGTGGCCCTCGGCAGAAACGGCGGCCGCGCGATCGCCGCCCAGACGGCGAGCCATACCAGGCCCATGCCGCCCGTGGCGAGGAACGCGATGCGCCAGCCGTAGCGGATGGCGAGCGGGCCGAGCAGCAACGGCATCATCACGGCGCCGATGGTGCCGCCGCTGAACGACAGCGCGATGCCGCGCGCCCGGACGGTCGCGGGCAGCGACTCGACGGCGGTCCGCAGCCCGCCCGGGAACGTCGCGCCTTCACCCAGGCCCAGCACCGCACGGGCCAGCGCGAAGCCGACAAAGGTACTCATCCAGGCGTGCGACATACTGGCGGCGGTCCAGATGCCGACCGCGAGCAGCATCCCGACGCGCAGGCCGACGAAGTCGAGGATCGA
>Ga0066903_100006634_pt1 | contig 10335 bp, 11 predicted proteins | sample PanSoiMetaGPlot1_FD_67491 | JGI IMG/M metagenome (GOLD analysis project Ga0066903, IMG submission 67491) | Tropical forest soil microbial communities from Panama analyzed to predict greenhouse gas emissions - Panama Soil - Plot 1 (version 2) | ecosystem: Environmental > Terrestrial > Soil >...
GATGCTGGCGGCAGACGAAACCATCAAAGGCTGGTCTCTGTGGGCCGCGATCGTCATCCTGTGCCGCGAGATCCTGGTCTCGGGCCTGCGGGAATATCTGGCCGAATTACGGGTCAGCGTCCCGGTAACGCGGCTGGCCAAGTGGAAGACAACGGTTCAGCTCGTCGCCATCGGGTTCTTGCTCGCTGGCAAAGCGGGCGACGAGGTTATGGCCTCCATCACCCGAAACGAAATGACCCCGGTGGTCACCTACTGCGGCCTCATGCTGCTATGGATTTCCGCCACCGTGACGCTTTATACGGGATATGATTATTTCCGCGCCGGGGTGCGACATCTGATCGAGGAATGAGCGTGAAGCTTCTGTATTTCGCCTGGGTGCGCGAACGCGTCGGCAAGGGCGAGGAGGTCGTAGACCCCCCAGCCGGCGTCGCAACCGTGGCTGATCTCATGATCTGGCTCGCCGCGCGAGGGGAGGAATATGCGTTTGCCTTTGCCAATCCCAAGGTGATCCGCGCCGCTGTCGACCGCACCCATGTGAAGGCGAGTGCGCCGATCGCGGGCGCCAAGGAGGTCGCGTTTTTCCCGCCAATGACGGGAGGATAGCATGCCCGCGACCATAAGGCTGCAAACCGCGGACTTCGATGCGGCGGCGGAAGCCGCCGTGCTTACGCGCGAGCGCACCGACGTCGGCGCTGTCGTCACGTTCACGGGAATCTGCCGGGGCTCCGAGGCGGGCGAGCCCGTCGCCGCCATGACGCTCGAACACTATCCCGGCATGGCTGAGGCGGAGATTACCTGCCACGTCGATGAGGCCCAGGCGCGCTGGCCACTTCTGGGAGTTACGGTCATTCACCGTTACGGGCGGCTTGTACCAGGTGATAACATCGTTTTGGTCGTGACCGCAGCTTCCCATCGCGGCGATGCCTTCGCGGCCGCCGAGTTCCTGATGGACTACCTCAAGACCCGCGCGCCGTTCTGGAAACAGGAAGAGCGGCCGGGCGGCTCCGTGTGGGTGGACGCCAAGTCGGCCGACGATGCTGCGGCCGATCGCTGGGCGCAGCGGCGGCAGGCGACCAAATAGCGGCCGTGTCAAGGAGCAAATACCAGTGGCCGAAGCGAGCCGTCCCCGTGGCCGAAAACCTCCCGTGCCGCGCCCGAAGGAGCTCGCGACGATCCTCGACCATGTGCGCTATGCGGTCACGCAGTTCTCGGCGGCGCAGCTCGTATTCGCCCACGGTACCAGCGACCCGGTGGCGGAAGCCGTATTCCTTGTCTGCGAGTGCCTGCATCTGCCACCCGATCGTTTCAATGTCTTCGCCGATGCCCGTGTCGCCTATCATGAGCAGAAGAGAATCTTCGACCTGATCGATGCCCGTATTCGCACGCGTAAACCGGCCGCCTATCTGGTGCAAAAGGCCTACCTGCGCGGCGTACCATTTTACGTCGATGAACGCGCGATCGTACCGCGGTCATATCTCGGTGAAATCTTGGACGGTGAATTGTTTGCCGGCGAAGAGGCGTCGCTTATTGGCGATCCGCGCGCGGTCGAGCGCGTACTCGATCTGTGCACGGGTTCGGGCTGTCTTGCGGTGCTCGCTGCCTTGCGGTTTCCGCACGCGGTTGTCGATGCGGTCGATATTTCGGCAGACGCGCTTGCGGTCGCAGCCCGTAACGTCGCCGAACATGACCTTAAAGAGCGCATTACGCTCCATCGGGGCGACCTGTTCGGCCCGGTAGCCGACGCGCGTTACGACCTGATCGTGTCCAACCCGCCTTATGTGGATGCCGCCGGGATGGCGGCACTGCCGCCCGAATGTCGTCACGAGCCGAAGGTCGCGCTCTATGGTGGTCCCGACGGTATTGCGATCGTACAGCGGATCATCGACAATGCGGGCCGCCACTTGACCACCGATGCGGGCCTGCTTTGCGAGGTCGGACGTGATCGCCGCATCCTCGAGGAGACGTATCCGAAGACGAGCTTTCTGTGGCTCGATACCGAGGAAAGCGCCGGCGAAGTGTTCTGGCTTGATGCAGCTCAATTAGCCTGAACGTGCCCCGCCAGGTGAAGCATGATGGTTTGTTCAGGGAGACGAAAAATGAAATTCATCACCCCGATGATCACGGCGCTTGTCTGTGCATGCGCGACCTCGGCGCTTGCGGCGAAAGCGACTTATTATCAATTGCCGCCCGGAAATTATCCGCATGATGTCGCGCCCGCTGCGGACGGGACGGTGTGGTACAGCGGCCAGCAGAAAGGCGTTCTCGGCAGGTTCGATCCAGAAACCGGCAAGAACGAAGACATCCCGCTCGGGCCCGGCGCCGCTCCCCATGGTGTCATCGTAGGGCCGGACGGCGCTCCCTGGATTACCGAGGGCGGTCAGAACGCGATCGCCCGTGTCGATCCGGTGACGCGTCAGGTGAAACTGTTCCCGCTGCCGCGGGAATTCGCCCACGCCAATCTCAATACCGCGACCTTCGACAAGAAGGGTATCCTTTGGTTCACTGGGCAGGCCGGCGTCCATGGGCGCGTCGATCCCGCGACCGGGAAGGTTGAGGCCTGGCGATCGCCGCGGCCGGGCAGCTACGGCATCACAACGACGCCAGGTGGAGATGTTTGGTTTGCTTCGCTTGCCGGCGACTATATCGGCAAGATCGACAGCGATACTGGCAACGTGATGGTGGTCGACCCACCGCGCAAAGGCTCGGGGCCGCGCCGCATCTGGTCGGACTCCAAGGGCATGCTGTGGGTGAGCTTCTGGAACGCAGGCGGAGTCGGCCGTTATGATCCGGCTACCAAGAGTTGGAAAGTCTGGTCGATGCCGAAAAGCACGTCTGGCACTTATTCGGTCTATGTGGACGATAAGGACCGCGTGTGGGCGACCGACTGGCTCGCCAACGCAATCCAGCGCTTCGATCCGGTGACCGAGACATTCGAGACTTTCCCGAGCGACAAGCGCGGTGCCAGCGTGCGCCAGATGCTGGGCCGTCCAGGTGAGGCTTGGGGCGGCGAGTCCGGCAACGACCGTCTGGTGGTCGTGCGGGATTAGGAGCGGACGCGTACACCAATTCAATCGGCGTAGGATGGGTTGAGCGTCAGCGAAACCCATCAACGGCTTTGCCGAGCAAGGATGTTCGTGATGGGTTTCGCAAAAGCTCAACCCATCCTACGCATCTCTCCGCTCCCCGGGTGCGGATGAGCGCGATAAATCAGACAAATGGATAACGAAACACCGCTATGGGAGATCCTCCATGTCTCGATCGAAGCGGATGCCCGCTTGGCTCACCCTTGTGTCAGGCATTATTGTGGCCGCGGTTGGCGCGTTCTCTGCGCACGCCCAGACGCCCGCCACCGTCTACGAAGGCGCGCGGCTGATCACGGGCAGTGGCGACACCATCGAAAACTCCGCGTTCGTGGTCGAGGACGGGCGCTTTGCCCAGGTCGGTCGTCGCGGCGAACTACAGCTGCCCGCGGGCGCTGCCCGCATCGACCTCACCGGCAAGACAGTGATGCCGACCATGGTGGACCTGCACGGCCATTTCGGGTTTCAGAACATCCCGGCCGGCACCATGTCGAAGGACATCTTCACCCGCGAAAATCTGATCGACCATCTCCAGCGTCTCGCCTTCCATGGGGTCGGCGCCGTCGTCGGCGTGGGCGACCTGGTCGATCGCTCCGACATGAAGGGCAGCCGCACCGGCTGGGGCGATGTGGTGTTGCGGGTGCGCGACGAGGTCATTCCCAATGCGGCGTTGTTCAAGACCTCCGGCGCCGGCATGGCGTGGCCGGGTTCAGGCGCGCAAGGCGATCCGTCCCGCGTCGACGTTGCCTATCCGGTTACGACCGTAGAAGAAGCACGTGCTGCTGTGCAGGATTACGTCCGCATGAAGCCCGAGTTCATCAAGATTTGGGTGGACGATCGCCAGGGCCGCAAACCGACGCTGACGCCGCCGCTCTACGGTGCGATCCTTGACGAGGCCCACAAGTTCAACGTCCCGGTCGCTGTCCATAACGTCAAACAGGCCGATGCCAAGGCAATGGTGCGCGGTGGCACGGAAGGCTGGCTGCATGTTCCAGTGCGCGAGGGCGAAGTCGCCGATGACGAACTGGTCGCCCTCGTCAGGGACAGGGTCGCCCGCAACGACCGGCCGAATATGTGGATGACGTTGTCGCTCATCACCTCATGGATGAACACCAAGGGTGGCGGGCGGCCGGATTTTCTCGACGATCCGCTGCTGCGGGCGACTTATTCCCCTAAGCAGATCGAGGAATACTGGGGCGAGCCGCTCCGCAAGATGACACCGGAGCAGGTTGCGCGCGCCAAAAACAGGTTCGACTCCGATTCCAAGAGCGCCATGCGGTTGCGCGCTGCCGGCATCCGGGTGGTCGGGGGTACCGATACCGGACAGAGCCGGTTTCTAATTGGCTATTTCAACCACATGGATCTGGAAAGCATGGTGGCGATGGGCATGACGCCGATGGAGGGGATCGTCGCCACAACCCGCGACGGCGCCGAGATCGGAAAGTTCAACACCGGCTTGGTGGCCGCGGGCCGCAACGCGGATTTCATCGTGCTCGATGCCAATCCACTGGAGAACGTTTCGAACACACGGCGGATCAGCAAGGTGTTTTTGCGTGGCCAGGAACTGCCGCGCGCCGAGATGGCCGCGAAGTGGCAGGCGCAGTTCAGCCAGAGCGCGGCGAAATGAAATAGAGCTGCAAGGCGGGTTCTTTTTGCCCGCCATTTTGCAAGGAAAGGCGGGTCAAAGCGAAGCCGCCCTACACGGCCATGCGGTCTACGCCGCCGCCGCCTTGCCTTTGGGCTGCACCTCCACGGTATAGTCGTCCATCAACCGCTTCGTGATAGCCCCCGGCGTGAAACGCCATTGCGCGATCTCGGATACCGCAGTGACTTCCGCAGCCGTGCCGGTGATGAAGCATTCTGAAAACCTGGTGAGCTCTTCCGGCAGGATGCGTCGCTCGATCACCTCGATGCCGCGGCGTTTCGCCAGGTCTATCGCGGTCGCGCGTGTGATTCCGGCGAGGAAGCAGTCGGCGATGGGCGTGTGAATTTTGCCGTCGCGGACAAAGAAGATATTGGCGCCCGTGCATTCGGCCACTCTCTCCTCCCAATCGAGCATCATGGCGTCCGCATAGCCGCGCCGCTCCGCCTGATGCTTGGCGATGGTGCAAATCATGTAGAGCCCGGCGGCCTTGGCGAGACAGGGCGATGTCCGCGGGTCCGGCCGCCGATATTCCGCAAGATCGAGACGGATGCCCTTGAGGCGTTGCGCGGGATCGAAGTAGCTCGGCCACTCCCAGGTCGCGATGGCGAGATGGATCGCGTTGCTCTGTGCCGACACGCCAAGCTGCTCGGAGCCACGCCAGGCGATCGGGCGCACGTAAGCGTCAGGCTGGCCATTCTTTTCCACGACCAGGCGCTTGGCAGCGTCGATCTCGGCAACCGAGAAGGGGATCTCGAAGTCGAGGATCTTGGCGGAATGCTTCAATCGCTCGGAATGCTCTTTGCTCTTGAAAATCACCCCCCCATATGCCCGTTCGCCCTCGAAGACGGCGCTGGCATAGTGCAGTCCGTGTGTCAGAACATGAATTTTGGCGTCCGGGCCCAGGATGAGTTTCCCATCAAACCAGATCACTCCGGGCATTTGGTCGAACGGCACCGCCATGGTCGTTACTCCGTTTCTTCTAGGTTCCGTGCGCTTGTACAAGGCGCTTGAGAGTGCCTTACACTTTGTCCCTGTTCCAGCCGCTTTTGCCTCGAGGCTCAAGTCCCGATATGGTTATGTGCCGATGCGAGCAATAGTGAGTCCACGAGCAATGCTGGCGATCCGATCCAGGGCGCACGATCGTTTCGCATAGCACCTCGTTTCCGTAACGAAGAACCCAAAAAATGTCAACATGGCTGACGTAAATTTCAATAGCTCAGCGACTCATTCGGCTCCTGCCGACACCCGGCCGAAAGACGAAGCGGCGTTCGATATGATCGAACTGTTATTCTTTGCCTATCGGGACTTTGTCGGCGATGCAGACGAAATCTTGGCCAAGTTTGCCTTCGGACGCGCCCATCACCGGGTGCTGCACTTCATCAATCGCAATCCTGGGATGAAAGTTGCTGAATTACTCGATATTCTCAAGATCACCAAGCAGTCGCTCGGTCGGGTGCTGAAGCAGCTCATCGATGAGGGGTATGTGGAGCAGAAGGAGGGGGCAAAGGATCGGCGGCAGCGGCTATTATACGTTACCATGAAGGGCGAGTCATTGGCCTTGCGCCTCGCCGCGCTGCAGTCGGCGCGCATCGGCCGCGCGCTTGCCGAGATTGGGGTGGCCAACCGCGACACCGCGCGACGCTTCTTGGCCGCTATGCTCGATCCCGATCAGCGCGATGGCGTGATGCGTCTCATCGAAGGGGCCGACCACGCGCGCCGCCGCCGCACCTGACGCGATCGCCATCTGGGGGGAGATCAAGCTATGCAAGATCCGGCGTTGTCCGACGATGCTGCCCATCTGCTCGTTGTGGATGATGACCGCCGCATCCGCGACCTGCTGTCGCGCTATCTTCAGCGCGACGGTTACCGCGTCACGACGGCGAAGAATGCGGATGACGCCCGCGCCAAGCTCGATGGCCTTGCCTTTGATCTTCTCATTCTCGACGTGATGATGCCTGGGGAAACCGGCTTCGAACTTGCAAAATCGGTGCGCAAGACCTCGCAAGTGCCGATCCTCATGCTGACCGCGCGCGCCGAAACGGAAAGCCGGATCAACGGCCTCGAGATCGGTGCCGACGATTACATGGCAAAGCCCTTCGAGGCGCGGGAACTGTCGCTGCGCGTCGCCAGCATTCTCAGGCGGGCGCAGCCGCCATTGGCGCCGGTGGCCGAGTCGGTGCGATTTGGTCCGTTCGTGTTTCACATTTCACGTGGCGAATTGCGCCGCGGTGATGAACTCATTCACCTCACCGACCGCGAGAAGGACATCTTGCGGCTGCTGGCGGCGCAGCCTGGCGAAACCGTGCCGCGGCTTGACCTTGCGGGAAGCGGGGCGGCCGCGGGCGAGCGGGCTGTCGACGTGCAGGTCAATCGGCTGCGTCGCAAGGTCGAGAACGATCCCGCCAATCCGCTGTACATCCAGGCGGTACGCGGCGTCGGGTACCGGCTCCTGGTTCTGACATGACTAGCCTCGATATCGGCATCACCCGGCTTCGCACGGCAGCGGCCCGCCTCCTCGAGGGTTACGAGCGTACCGACCGCTGGTTCAAGGGCATACTGCCGAAGGGGCTCTATGCCCGCGCGCTGTTCATCATCATTGCCCCGATGGTCGTCCTCCAGTCGGTGGTCGCGTTTGTATTCATGGAGCGGCACTGGAACACGGTGACGCGGCGTCTATCGGCGGCGGTTGTCCAGGACATCGCCGCCGTCATCGATTTGCGCAGGGGTTTCCCACCGGAGCGTGATTACGCGGAGCTGCGCCGCATCGCCCAGGACCGGCTCGGCCTGGTTGTCGATTTCCTGCCGGTCACCGAATTGCCCCCGATCGGCCCGAAGCCGTTCTTCTCCCTGCTCGACCAGGCACTGTCGGAGGAGGTTCGTAAACAGATCGGCCGGCCCTTCTGGATCGATACCGTGGGCCGGTCCAATCTGGTCGAGATCAGGATCCAGCTCAATGACGTCGTCATGCGCGTATTTGCCCGCCGCAATGCCGCCTATGCGTCGAATTCCGAAATCTTCCTGTTGTGGATGGTCGGCACCTCGCTGGTTCTGATTACGGTGGCGATCTTATTCCTGCGCAACCAAATCCGCCCGATTCTGCGACTCACCGAAGCGGTCGAAAGCTTCGGCAAAGGTCGCGAAGTGCCGAATTTCCGTGCCCACGGTGCACAAGAGGTGCGGCGCGCTGCCGTGGCATTCCTCGAAATGAAGGCACGGGTCGAACGCAGCATCGAACAGCGCACCGCTATGCTGGCCGGCGTGTCCCACGACCTGCGCACGGTCCTGACGCGGTTCAAGCTGGAGCTTGCTCTGATCGACGACAGTCCTGAAACCGATGCGATGAAAAAGGACATCGACGAGATGAGCCGCATGCTCGAAGGCTACCTGGCGTTCGCGCGTGGTGATGCCGGCGAACCGTCCGAGCCGACCGACATGGCCGCCTTCCTGGAGGAATTGAAGACGGATGCCGAACGTCACGGACACCGCACGACGGTTCAATTCCACGGTTACCCGGTGGCGACCGTACGGCCCCATGCGTTCAAGCGCTGCCTCGCCAATCTGGTTTCGAATGCCGCCCGCTTTGCCTCTGCAATCGCCATCACGGGTCACCGCGATCACCGCTACATGACCATCACGATCGACGACGACGGCCCGGGCATACCGCCGAACAGGCGTGATGAGGTCTTCAAGCCGTTCCTGCGCCTCGACGATGCCCGCAACCAGGACGAAGCGGGCAGCGGCCTGGGTCTCGCCATTGCGCGCGATATTGCGCGCTCCCACGGCGGCGACGTCACGCTCGGCGACAGCCCGATGGGTGGGCTGCGGGCCTCGGTGCGAATTCCCGTGTAAAATCGGTGTGCCTTGCGGACGGATCGGGGCGTGTACTCATAAATGCAGCTCTGTGAGCATGGCTTGACGTCCGCTGCGCCCAGAAAGCAACCGAAGTGCTGTATTGCCGCGAAATGGCGCGATGGGCCAATTGCGGTCATTGCGGCCTGGGTCCATTTTATAGGCGCCATGTGCCGAGACGCTCTTCTATCGCCGCGCTGCCTCCGCCCGACTACGGCGGCGCAGCTGGCGCAGCGACAGCGCGTGCAGTAGGATTGAGCTTGGCACCACGAAAGCAGGGGTCAGCACACCCGGATAATCGCCAGCGCCGATGCTCTGCACATCTGGAACGATCAACTGCAACGGGCCGGGCGAGGTGATGATGCCCATGGTGATCGCGACAGCGAAGTCGGCGAGGCCGAAGATGTTCCAGAGAGTTGCCGCCTTCCGGCCCTCGGCTGTGCCGGTCGCCACTGCGATCGCCGCCGGCAACGCGAACAGTCCGGTCACCACGTCGCCGATGCCTGCCGGCAATGCGAAGACGCCGGGCAGCGCACCGCGCAGCCAGGCCGCGAGAGCCCAGCTGCCGAACACGCGGTAGAGCTGAAGCGCGACAAGCCAGCTCGCCGGCATATCGTCGAGCACCTGCCCGATCCGCTGCGAGAACAACAGCAACGGCACGCCGATGATCACCGGCATGAAGATCGCCGATGGCAGCACCGGTAAAGGCGTGGTGCTCGGGTGGAAGACGCCATTGATCGCGGCGCTCCAGGCGACGGCGAACCAGAGCGTGTCCGGGATCATGATCGCCAACCAGGTCGCGCGGCGTTGAGCTGGCGTCAGGCTCGTGTGTTCGAGGCCGAGCCACAATCCCAGCGCGATGAGCCCGTGGGCCGCGAGCTGGTGGGTCGTGGTCGGAACGCCGCTGGCCGGGATCGCCGGCCACCTGTAGATCAGCAGTACCCACAGCGCCGTGAACGGTGCAAACCAGAGCACGCTGCGCCAAGCGGCACGCGGCGGGACAATAGCAGCGGAAATAGCTTCGGTGGTCATCGGCGGTACTCCATTTGAGCCTTGCGCTTTTTGCTAGCGCTCAGGGATTGGCCATGAGCAAGCGGAGCGGCAAAAGTGGACCGACTGCGAGGTACTGGTGGTCCATAAGATTGGCCAACGGCAGGCCCTCCATAATCGCCTGCGCATCGGCGACATCCCTGGTATCCACCAGGAGGACGACTCCGCGCCCATCGCCGCGCGAATACCATTCGCGAATCTGCCCATTGAGATAGAGCTGCACGGTCTGTCGGATTTCAGCTGGCATGACGGCCATGACTTGTTCGCGCGTGATGCCTGCCTTCACTGTAAGGATGACCATCACCCCAGTGGTTGTGGGCGAGGTGGCTTGTGCTTGAGCAACGGATGGATGCGTCATTGAAGTAGCTCCTATCAGAGTTAGGGTGAGTGCGAAGACGACGTTACGGAGTGCTTTCATCGTTCTGTTTTCTGCGATCACGGCAGGCTCCTTTGTTCTCTGTGACGAACACCGGAGTAGAATGTGACGAACACCGGAGTAGAAGATGTCGGGGGATCGGCCTGGATCTCGACATCGGCGTCGCTCCTGATTTGCAAGCCAGATGTAAGACCGCTTTCCGCGAGGGATTATTCGCGATAATGTTGATGGGCTATGAAGCAGAACTTCACAGTCAGGCAGGGTGCGCTCGACGGCGTGGAGGCGTTCCTGAGCGTTGCCCAGCACCGCAGTTTCCGCCGAGCAGCCGCGGAGCT
>Ga0066903_100006635_pt1 | contig 10335 bp, 8 predicted proteins | sample PanSoiMetaGPlot1_FD_67491 | JGI IMG/M metagenome (GOLD analysis project Ga0066903, IMG submission 67491) | Tropical forest soil microbial communities from Panama analyzed to predict greenhouse gas emissions - Panama Soil - Plot 1 (version 2) | ecosystem: Environmental > Terrestrial > Soil >...
GGAGAGCCGGTCGCCGCGCTGCGTGACCTGCGCGGCGTCGCCTACTTGCTGGGCGCCCGCGAGGCGGTGCCGGCCTGGCCCGGCGAGACACTCGCACTGCCCTCGCTGGACGACGTCTCGCGCGACCCGATGGCCTTCGCGCGGATGACGCGCGCATTCCACCACGAGACGAACCCGTTCAACGCGCGGCGGCTGACGCAGGCCCACGGCAACCGCACGCTCGTGCTCAACCCGCCGTGCCTGCCGATCGGCGAGGCGGAGATGGACGCGATCTACGACCTGCCGTACACGCGGCGGCCGCATCCGCGCTACGCCGAGCCGATACCCGCGCACACGATGATCAAGGACTCCGTGCAGATCATGCGCGGCTGCTTCGGTGGCTGCACGTTCTGCTCCATCACGATGCACGAGGGTCGCGTGATCCAGAGCCGGAGCCCACGCTCCGTCGTCGCCGAGGTGCGGGCGATCACCGCCGAGCCCGGCTTCAAGGGTACGATCAGCGACCTCGGAGGCCCGACGGCGAACATGTACCAGATGCGCTGCACGCGGCCCGAGGTCGAAGCGGTGTGCAAGCGCCTCTCGTGCATCCATCCGACGATCTGCAAGCTGCTCGGGACGAGCCACGCTCCCACGATCGCGCTGATGCGCAGCGCCCGCGCCGTTCCGGGCGTGAAGCGCGTCCACATCGCCTCCGGGATCCGCATGGATCTCGCCAACCTGGACGACGGCTACGTCGACGAGCTGGTGACCCATCACGTCGGAGGCCATCTCAAAGTAGCGCCCGAACACCAGTCCGACCGCGTGCTCGCGCTGATGAAAAAACCTGGTCATCGCGAGTTCGAGACATTCGCCGGCAAGTTCCAGCGCGCGAGCGAGCGCGCGGGCAAGGAGCAGTACCTGGTGCCCTACTTCATCGCGAGCCATCCCGGCTCGCGCGTGGAGGACATGATCGAGCTGGCGGTCTTCTTGAAGCGGCACGGGTACCGGCCACGCCAGGTGCAGGACTTCATCCCGGCGCCGATGGACATCGCAACGTGCATCTATCACACCGGCATCGACCCGCTCACGATGGCGCGCGTCGACACGGTCAAGAAGCTGCGCGATCGGCAGACGCAGCGCGCGCTGATGCAGTTCTTCGAGCCGCGTTACTGGTTCGTCGTGCACCGGGCGCTCGTCGAGGCGGGCCGGCGCGATCTCATCGGCAGCGGCCCGCAATGCCTGATCCCCGCCACGCCCCCGCCCGAGGCGCTCGCCGCCAAGCGCCAGGAAGCGACGGAGGCAACCCACGTCCACGCCGAGGACGCCGGGACGCAGCCGACGATCGGCTATCGGCCCGGCCGGAAGGGCGCCAAGCGGCGGTAACGCTTCATACTCTGAAAACGGAGACGACAGATGGCAGACGCCAGCGCTCGCACGGGACTTCAGATTCGCTCGACGGTGAAGAAGGAAGGCGTCGTCGAGATCACCATCGTCAACACGCCCACGCCCGAGCCGAAAGCCGACGAGGTCGTCGTGCGCATCGAGGCCGCGCCGATCAATCCGTCCGACCAGGGTCTGCTGTTCGCCGGCGCGGATATGAGCGCGGCCAAGGCGTCGGGAACGGCCGACAACCCCGTGGTGACGGCGAGCATCTCGCCCGCGGTGATGAAGGCGCTGGGCGGGCGCCTGGAGCAATCGCTGCCCGTGGGCAACGAGGGCGCGGGCGTGGTCGTCCAGGCCGGCTCGTCCCCGGCCGCGCAGGCGCTCATGGGCAAGACGGTCGCGATCCTCGGCGGCTCGATGTACGCGCAGTACCGCTGCATCAAGGCCGCACAGTGCCTGCTCTTGCCGCCTGGCACCACGCCGGCTGAGGGGGCCGATTGCTTCGTCAATCCCCTCACCGCGCTCGGGATGGTCGAGACCATGCGCCTGGAGGGCCACAAGGCGCTCGTGCACACGGCCGCGGCGTCCAATCTCGGGCAGATGCTCAACAAGATCTGCATCAAGGACCGCGTCGCCCTGGTCAACATCGTGCGCAAGCCCGAGCACGTCGATCTCTTGAAGAAGATCGGCGCGACCTACGTGTGCAATTCGAGCTCGCCGACCTTCATGGAGGATCTGACCGACGCGTTTTCCGCGACCGGCGCCACAATCGCGTTCGACGCGATCGGCGGTGGCAGGCTCGCGGGACAGATCCTCACCGCGATGGAGATCGCGCTGAACAGGACGACGAAGGAATACAGCCGCTACGGATCGACCACGCACAAGCAGGTCTACATCTACGGGGGCCTCGACCGCGGGCCGACCGAATTCAACCGCGCCTTCGGCATGGCCTGGGGCATCGGCGGCTGGCTCCTGACCGCCTTCATGCAGAAGATCGGCGCCGAGGCCGCCCAGAAGCTACGCGATCGGGTCGCGGCCGAGATCAAGACGACGTTCGCAAGCACCTACACGAAGGAAGTCTCGCTCGCCGGGGCGCTGCGGCTCGACGAGATCTCGGTGTACAGCAAGCAGGCGACAGGTCAGAAGTATCTGATCGCTCCAAACAAGGGCCTGAAAGGTTCGTGAGCACTTCCGCTGCGCGATACACTGAAACACGGGCGGATGAGACGCCCACGCTGGGTTGGTCCGGCGCCAGCGGTGCCGCGGCGGCTCCCGTCGGGAAGCTTGGCTGGAGCCATCGAGGGATCTCGAGCGTGATCTCCGTCTCATCCGCCCGTCAGTCTGGGTGCGTCGCGTAGCTGCACTCCCTCTCAGAGATTCGGGCGTGACCTCGCATGAGCGTATTACTTCGGTTCGTCGCTGTCTGCGCGCTCGTGTACGCGGCATTCGGCGTGTCCTCGCCGTTCATGCCGGCATTTTTCAAGGAGCGCGGGCTCACGCCCGAGCAGCTTGGGCTCCTGTTCGGCGCCGGAACGGCGATCCGGCTCGCGTCCAGCCCGCTGGTCGGGCGCCTCGCCGACCTGACCCAAGCGCTTCGCACGGCACGACTCCTGACTCGACTGCAGCCGGCGGGCGTCCTGATCGTCGCAGCGGCAGCGGGCGTCGTCCGCTGGGCGACGATGGCGTCGTCGGCCAGCGTGCTCGCGCTCGCCGTGGTGCAGCCGTTGCACGGCCTCACCTTCGCGGGGCTGCACCTGGCGTGCATGCGCCTCATCCCGGCGATCGTGCCGCAGCGCCTCGCGGCGACCGCCCAGGCGCTGTACACGTTCGGCGCCGGCGCGTCGACCGCGTTTCTCATCCTGGTCTCCGGCCGGCTCTACGGAGCGCTCAACGCGCGAGGATTCCTGGTCATGGCGCTGCTCTGTGCCGCGGTGCCCCCGCTCGCCTGGCGGCTCTACGCCGTCGATGCTCGGGTGAGCAGCGGTCAGCGGTAGAAGCTGGGCGGCGCGGCCGGATCGCGCGCCGGCTTGACGCGAAAGGCCAGGCTGATCCGCGGGCCGACCGGCTCGTGGGTCTTCGGAATCCCGTGCGTGTAGTAGAGCTGCGTCTCGTAGCTCATGACGAGCAGGCTGCCGGCTTCGAGATCGACGTGGAACGCGCGCCGCGGCGGCTGCTTCGCGCGGATCGTCATGCGCCGCGTGGCGCCGAGTGACAGGAGCACGATGGGGAACCCCGGCACGATCTCGTCGAGATGGTCGTTGTGCGGCGCCACGCTATCGCGCCCGTCGCGATAGAAGTTGAGGCCGACGCTGGTGAACGGCACGCCGGTGAAGCTGACCACCTTCTCAGCCGCGACGCGGAGCAAATCGGGCGCATCGTCTTCCTCGTCCAGACGGAAGTAGGCCTGCAGGCGCGGGACGTCGACGTCGCGATCGTACATGCGGCGCCGCTGCGTCTTCCACGACACGGACTGCTGGAGCTCGGCGAACCAGGTCGCTGCCATGTCGGCCGCGAGGAATCCGGGCGTGTACGCAACCCGACCGAGCTCGTCGTCGACGAGCACCGTCTCACCGGAACCGGCGAAGAGAGGCATCTGCGACATCGGTGTGACTTCAGGGTACCGCGCCATGCGAATCATCGGCGCGAGGCGCCGCGCGGCCGACGCGCGAGCAGCGTGCCGGCGAGCGCGCCCAGCGTCTCGAGGCCTCGCTCGATCCGCGGATGCCAGATCGAGCCGCAGCTCACGCGCAGGCAATTGGCATAGCGGCCGCTGGTCGAAAACACGTCGCCCGGCACGAAGCAGATCCCCTTCTTCAGCGCCGCCTCGAAGAGCTCACGGCTGGCCAGCGGCTTCGGCAGCTCGAGCCACAGCACGAATCCGCCATCGGGCCGGCTCACCCGGGTGCCCCTCGGGAAGGTCCGATCGATGGTCCGCATCATTCGATCGATGTTCTCGCGGAACGTACGTCGAACCCGGCGCAGATGGCTGTCGTAGCCCCCGCTCGACAGGAAATCCGCCAGTGCCGCTTGCGGCAATGCCGGGCCGCACATGGTCAGCGCGAACTTGTGGTCCAGCACTCGGGCCATGTAGCGCCCCGGCACGATCCACCCGACGCGGTATCCCGGCGCGATCGTCTTGGAAAACGAGCTGCAGTAGATCGTACCCGGCGGATCCATGGCCATGAACGGCCTGGGGCGATCGTCGCCGAAGTAGATGTCGCCGTAGATGTCGTCCTCGATCAACGGGACCCGGTGCTCGGCGAGCAGCTCGAGGACCGCCCGCTTTCTCTCGTCCGACATGGTGCAGCCCAGCGGGTTGTTGAAGCTCGACGCGAACAGGCACGCCTTGACCGGTGTGGCTTCGAGCGCGCGTGCAAGCGCCGCGAGATCGACACCGCTCTTGGCGTCGGTTGGCAGCTCGAGCGCCCGGAGATCGAGCGCCTCGAGCACCTGCAGAAAGCCGAAGTACGTCGGCGATTCGATGGCGATCGTGTCGCCGGGCCGAGAGACGACCTTCAGCGCCAGGACCAGCGCCTCGGTGCACCCGCACGTGATGACGATGTCTTCCGGTGACAGCACCTGACCCCAGCGCAGCGCGCGGCGCGCGATCTCGCGGCGTAGCCGTGGATCTCCCTTCGGCGCCGTGTACTTGTTGTAGTCCACGCCCTTCGCCCGCGCGGCCCGAGCGAGGAAGCGATCCAGCCGCCCCGCCGCCAGGAGCTCGGCGTCGGGAATCGCGCACCCGAGCGGCAGCAGATTCGGGTCTCCGGCGTATTCGAGAAACTTCGGGACGACGCCGGAGACGGCGACCGTCGTGGGCCTCGCCGGCGGCTTCGAGATCGCCGGCGCCTCCAGCAGAATAGGCGCACGCTTCGCCACGTAGAAGCCGGACTGCGGCCTCGCCTGCAAGACTCCGCGGTCCTCGAGCGCGCGGTACGCCTGGAGGGCGGTCGAGAGACTGACGCGGCGCTGCCTGGTGATCTCGCGGAGCGAGGGCACGCGCGCGCCCGGGATCAGCGTCCCGTTGTCCACGAGATCGGTGATGAACCGCGCAGTCTCCTCGTACCGATAGGCTCGGCCCGCCCGGTCGCGTCGCCCCGAACCGACCGCTGCTGTCTTCACGCTCGTGATGGTGACACGACACGCGGGCACGCGGCAAACTGTTATGGTCAGACATTCGGTGATCTGTAACTGTTTTTTTCGATGTGGCTCCGGTAGCTTCCGATCGTAGGACAGCTTCGGAGGAGGATCCGGATGGAGAGACTCGCCTTCCAGCAAGTGGACGTGTTCACCGCGGTGCCGTTCAAGGGCAACCCCGTCGCGGTCGTGCTCGACGGCGATGCCGTGTCGAGCGCAGCGATGCAGTCGATCGCCGCGTGGACCAATTTGTCAGAGACGACGTTCGTCTGCTCGCCGACCGACCCGCGTGCCGACTATCGCCTGCGCATCTTCACCCCACGGCGGGAGCTTCCCTTCGCCGGACATCCGACGATCGGGTCGGCTCACGCCGTGTTACGCCATGGCCTCAAGCCGCGGACCGCCGGCCGGCTGGTACAGGAGTGCGGCAAGGGGCTCGTGGACATCCGGGTCGACGACGAGCGTCTGCTCCTGGCGCTGCCCGAGCCGCAGTTCCGTGAGCCGAGCGGGCCGCAGGTCGCCGCGGCGGCCGACGCACTCGGCGTCGCGGCTGCCGACATCCGGCGCGCGTCGATCATCGACGTCGGGCCTGTGTGGTTCACGCTCGAGCTCGCCGGTGGCGACGCGGTCCGGGCGCTCGCGCCCGACATGGGCCGGCTCGCGGCACTGCGCCCGCTCGGCATCACGGGCGTCAATGTCTTCGGCCTGTACCCGCGGGGCAGCGGCTCCGATCTCGAGGTGCGCTCGTTCGCGCCCGGCGACGGCGTTCCCGAGGACCCGGTGTGTGGCAGCGGCAACGGCTGCGTGGCCGCGCTCGTACGCCGCGACGGCGTGCTGACGACGCAAACGTATGTCGCCACCCAGGGCCATTGCCTGGGCCGCGACGGCCGGGTCACCGTGCAGTTCGACAAGGGGACGATCTGGCTCGGCGGGCAGGCCGTGACGTGCGTGGAGGGCTCGCTGCAAGTTTGACCTTGGCAGTGGAGGAATGCCGTGGGGAAGTTTTCATCCAACGAGATCATCTCGCTAATCGGACCGACGCCTCGCTACGATCTTGGCGAGAGCGTCGGGCCGGATCTTTCGCTGAACGATGTCCTGGGGTCCGATCCGGAGGCGAGCCTCGGCGACCTGGCGCTCGGCTACGGCACGGCCCAGGGCGACCCTCGGCTGCGCGCGCTGATCGCGGATGCTCACGGTGTGAGCGCCGACGACGTCGTGGTCACGGTGGGCGGTATGCACGCTCTCTTTCTGATCGCCTTCGTCGTCTGCGACCCGGGTGACGAGGCCGTGGTCGCCTCGCCGATGTTCCCGCTCGCACGCAACGCCCTGCAGGCCGTCGGCGCAACCATCCGGACCGTCCCGCTTTCGTTCGATCGCGGCTACCAGCTCGACGTGGCCGACTTCGGTCAGCGCCTCTCGGAGCGAACGCGACTGGTGAGCCTGGCGTCGCCTCAGAATCCGTCGGGGGTCGCGACGCCGCGCGCCATCCTTCGCGACCTCGTGGCGCTGATGGCCGAAAGATGCCCCGACGCCTACCTGCTACTGGACGAGACCTATCGCGAAGCCGCATATGGCGACGATCCCGTAGAGCCGAGTGCGGTCGATCTGGGCCCGCGGGTCATCTCGTGTGCTTCGCTCTCCAAGTGCCACGGCGCTCCCGGCCTGCGGCTGGGATGGGCGATCGCGCGCGACCCGCGGCTCAGGGAGCAGCTGGTCGTGGCGAAGTTCAACACCGTCGTCTCGTGCTCTCCACTGGACGAGACCCTGGCGATGCGGGTGCTGGAGCGCCGCGATCACATCCTGGGCGACCGGCGTCGCCGACTAGGAAAAAATCTTGCCCTGACCGCGGACTGGGTACGCGACAACGACGCATTCGTCGAATGGGTCCGGCCCGATGCCGGAGCCCTCTGCTGCGTGCGCCTGAAGCCCGCGGTCTTCGACGATGGCGCGGTGGACAGCTTCTACGAGACGCTCGCGCCAGAAGGGATCCGGGTCGCGAACGGCCGATGGTTCGGCGACGAGGCGCGGGTTTTTCGGCTCGGCTTTGGCTTGCCCCCGGCGGCGGAGCTCGAAGCCGCGGTCACGCGCCTCGCGGCCGTCCTGCGTCGGATGTCCAGGAACGCGTGACTAGCGGACGACCGGCCCGGTGTCCGGGCGGTCGCTCTTCAACGGCGGGAGCACGTCGGCCGGATCGAGACCGAGCTCGAACATGCCGAGCGTCGACACGCAGAAATCGCGCGGCGGGAATTGCACGGGCGCGACCGCGCCGTCGCGAAAGAAGCGCTCCAGCGGCGACGACTTGAAGAGCGCGTGAGCGCCGCCGAGGGTCATGGCCGTCCGCGTGACCCGAGTAACCGCCTCGCCCACGAAGTACTTCGCCCGATAGAGTGCCGACAAGGTCGCTGGCGTCGGGCCCTGCGTGTCGCTGAGCCAGGCCGCGTGGTGCGTCAAGAGTCGCGCAGCCTCCAGATCGACGCTCATCTCGCCCACCTGCCGCCGCACGTCCGGGTGATAGGCGAGCGGCTGCGTGAAGCCTGGCGGTGTGCGGCCCTTCACGTTCTCGCAGATCGCCCGATACGCCGCGACGCCGATGCCGAGGTAGACGGGCGTGTAGGATCCCCAGAACCAGTTGGCGCCGTCGCGCCGGAACGGCAGCACGTCGTCGGTCCGGAGCAGCAGCGCCTCGTCCGTCACGAAGCAGTCCTCGAGCGTCATGAAGTCGCTGCGCGTGGCGCGCATCCCCAGGGTGTCCCACACGCGATCGACCGTGCGCCCCGGAGCGTCAGGCGGGACCAGCAGGAACATCGCGGCCGAGCCCGCGGTCGCGTCGTCGGGCCGAGCCAGCACCATCACACGATCGGCGACGCCGATCATCGAGGCGAACGCCTTCTTGCCCGTGATCCGATAGCCGCCGTCGACGCGCCGGGCTCGCGTGAGCGGCAGCGGCGTGCCGACGAGCCCCGAGGTCGACGGCTCCGAGAAGTTGCCGCCGATGAGCATGCCCTCGTGCACCACCATCTTGGCGAGTTGCTCCTTCACGGCGCGCGGCACGAGCGGGCTCTCCATCATCGGCCCCACGACCGAGAGGTGCATGTTGAAGGAGAGGGCCGTCGAGCCGCAGCCCTGCGCTAGCTCCTCGGCGGCGAGCGACCAGCCGAGCAGCCCTACGCCGGCGCCGCCGAGCTCGACCGGCACGTTGAGCCCGTAGAAGCCGGCCTCGCGCAGCGCGGCGTAGTTCTCCACGGGATCGCTGGCGTCGCGATCGTGCTGGGCGGCGCGGGTCGCAAAGCCGGCCGCCAGGCACCGCGCGCGGTGCTGCAGCTCCCTCTGTGCCGGGGTGACGTCGAAATTCATGTCGAGCGAAGATAGACTAACATTTGCGATCCGGGCCATGACACGCTGGACAGGCCTACTCCTTGCGCTGTCGATCCTCGGCGTTCCGATCGGGCTCGCCGCTCCTGCGTCGGAAACGAGCCTCGTGCTCGTGGAGGACTGGACGCGACAGCCGCTCAACAGCCGGGGGGTGCCCGATACGTGGACCGCACACGAGACGATCGGTGGTCATCCCGCCTATGACTTCGCGATCGCCGAGATCGACGGCCGCCGGGCGCTCGACATGAGAAGCCACGACGACCACTCGACCATCGCAAAAAAGCTATCCATCGACCTCAAGGCGACCCCGTGGCTCGAGTGGGATTGGAAGGTCATCGAGCTGCCGGACAGGGCGGATATCCGCTACCGTGAGACGTCCGATGCCGCCGCTCACGTCTACGTGGTGTGGCCGCGCTGGCCGTCCATGCTCCGGTCACGACTGATCGGATATATCTGGGATGCCAACCTCCCGGCAGGCAGCGTCCACGCGAGCCAGAAGACCGGCACGGTGACGTTCATCGTCGTTCGGTCCGGCAAGGCGGAGCTCCGCAAATGGGTGACCGAGCGCCGGAACGTGCGCGACGACTACCGCATGGTGTACGGCGAGGACCCCGAGAACCCGACGATCATCGCGCTGTCGATCGACACCAACGACACGCGGTCGCCGTCGGAGTCGTTTCTAGGGCCGATACGCTTTCGACGCGGCGAACGCTAGCGCGTTTTCAGGCGCGCCCGAGCGTGAACCCCTCGTAGCCCTTGTCCGCGATGCGGTCGCAGATCTGGCGATACGCCCCAACGCCCCCGATGTAGGGCATGAACACGCGCGGCTTGCCCGGGATGTTGGCGCCCATGTACCAGGAGTTGGCGCGCGGATAGAGCGTGGCGTGGCCGATCTCGTTGACGTGGGCGACCCACGCATCCTGCGCGGCGGCCGTCGCCTCGACCGTCTCGTGGCCCTGGGATCGCATCGCGTCGAGACAGTCGGCGACCCAGTCGACGTGCTGCTCGATCGACACGATCATGTTGCTCAGCACCGACGGGCTCCCGGGACCGGTGATGGCGAACAGGTTGGGAAAGCCCGCGACGGCGAGCCCCAGGTATGTCCGCGGCCCTTCGGCCCACGCGTCGCTCAGCGTGCGTCCCCCGCGTCCACGGATGTCGATGCTCAGCAGCGCGCCCGTCATCGCGTCGAAGCCAGTGGCGAACACGATGCTGTCGAGCGTGTACGCGGCGTCCCGCGTGCGAAGGCGGTCCGGCGTGATCGCCTCGATCGGTGACCGGCGGATGTCGATCAGGGTGACGTTGTCGCGATTGAACGTCTCGTAGTAGCCCGTGTCGACGCACATCCGCTTGGTGCCGACAGGATAGTCCTTCGGCGCCAGCAGCTCGGCCACCTTGGGGTCGTGTACTGCCGCGCGGATCTTCTCGCGGCAGAACTCGGCGGCCGTGTCGTTGGCTTCCTGG
>Ga0066903_100006636_pt1 | contig 10334 bp, 7 predicted proteins | sample PanSoiMetaGPlot1_FD_67491 | JGI IMG/M metagenome (GOLD analysis project Ga0066903, IMG submission 67491) | Tropical forest soil microbial communities from Panama analyzed to predict greenhouse gas emissions - Panama Soil - Plot 1 (version 2) | ecosystem: Environmental > Terrestrial > Soil >...
TACAACATCCCGTGGATGCACTGGCCCTACGCGTCGATCTACACGACGCGGGGATGCCCGGCCCAGTGCACCTTCTGCCTCTGGCCCCAGACGACCAGTGGCCACCGGTACCGCAAGCGCTCGGTCGACGACGTCATCGCTGAGATGACCTGGGCGAAATCCGCCCTTTCCACCGTGAAGGAGTTCTTCTTCGACGACGACACGTTCAGCTTCGAGAAGGAGCGCACGCGGGAGATCGCGCGCCGCCTCAAGCCGCTCGGGCTCACGTGGGGCGGCAACGCCCGCGGGAACCTCGACTACGAGACCTTGCGGGCCATGAAGGACGGGGGCGCCCGCAATCTCGTGGTCGGGTACGAATCGTCCTCCCAGCAGATCCTCAACAACGTGAAGAAGGGCATCCGGGTGGAGAAGTACGTCGAGTTCACCCGAAACGCGAAGCGCGCCGGCCTCATGATCCACGGCGCCTTCATCCTGGGCTTGCCGGGGGAGACCGAGCGGACGATCGAGGACACGATCCGGTTCGCCTGCGAGCTGGACCTCGACACCATCCAGGTATCGCTCGCCGCCCCGTACCCGGGCACGCAGCTCTACGACTGGCTGGTGGGGAAGGGCTACCTGAACGCGCATGGGTCGCTGGTGAGCGGCAATGGCTTCCAGGACGTCATGGTGAACTACCCCGATCTGCCGGCCGAGCGGATCTTCGAGGGCGTCGACCGATTCTACCGGCGGTTCTACTTCCGCCCGCGCTACATCGGCCGTCAGGTCGCCCGGATGATCGTCGACCGCGCCGAGCGCAAGCGGCTCGTGTCCGAGGGCCGCCAGTTCCTCCGGTTTCTTCGCGAGCGGCGGCGCGGCCGCCGCGGCGCCGTCGCGGCCGGCCGGGTCGCCACCGGGCCGGGGACCTGAGCGAGCTGCGCCGCATGGCCGCCTCCACCACGGTTGCCGAGCCGGTCCGCGTGAGGAGAACGCGAGGCTGGCGCGCGTCGTGGGTCGAGATCGTCCTGTTTTTCGCCGGGAGCGGGCTCCTCGCGCTGCTGATTCGCCGGATCGGTGTGACCACGATCGCGGCGGCCCTGGCACGCCTCGGCTTCGCGCTGCCCCTCATCGTGAGCGTCGAGGCGTTCGCCGTCCTCGCGAACACACTGTCGTGGCGATGCACGATCGCGCCGGCGCGGCGCGCCGATGTGCCCTTCCGGCGGCTCCTGGCGGCGCGGCTGGTCGGGGACGCGGTGAACTACGTCATCCCCGGGGGGGCCGGCGAAATCCCCAAGATCCGCCTCCTTTCCCGGTACATCCCGATGGAGCCGGCCATCGCGTCAGTGGCCATGGCCAAGCTCACCGAGGGCCTGGCGCTCGGACTGTTCGCGATCCTGGGCCTCATCGTCGCCTGGCCGATTTTCATGACCAACGCGGTGAGCCCCCTCACGATCGCGGCAGCGGCGGCCGTCGGTGTGGGACTCGTGGCCATGTGCCTGATTGCGGCGCAGGCGGGGCTGTCGACGGCCGTGGCTCGCCTCCTGCGTCGCCTGGTGGCGGCCCAGCGGGACCGTGTCCACATCGGCGAAGGAACGGCCTCCCTCGATGACGAGCGGCCGCCGCTCCGGCAGGGATTGGCCGGCTCGACGGTCTGGCACCTGGTGGGCTGGCTCGTCAATGTTGGCGAGCTCGCGCTTGCGTGCCACTTCCTCGGGCTGCGCGCGTCCCTCGGCGTCGTCTTGGCGGGCGAGGCGCTCGGCGTCCTGTTCGATGCCATGTTCTTCTTCGTCCCAATGCGCATCGGCGCCGCCGAGGGTGGTCGCATGTTCGTCTTCCGCCTCCTCGGGTTCGGCGCAGACGTCGGGCTCACGCTGGGTCTGGTCCGCCGCATTCGGGAGTTGGCCTGGACGGCAGCCGGGCTCGCGATCTACCCGTGGGTCGCGCGCACCGACGAGACGCTGCCGGGGCACGAGACCGATCGAGACGGACACGGTCCGGCGGTGGCCACATGATCTGGCGTTCGCGAATCGTCACGCTGGAGGTGCTGATCTGTCTCGGCGGCGGTCTCGCGTCGGTCCTCTGGTCCGATGACCCGAACGTGCCACCTGGCTACTACGATGGGGATGACGACGATGCGGCGGCGATGCCAGAGTCGCTTGAGGGCGCCGTTGCCCTCGTCGCGGACACGACGGGCATCAGGCTCCCGATCCCGCCCTGCACTCGCCTTGGTCTCGCTTCAGCCCGCGTCAGCCCACCCCGCCCGACCGCGACCGAGCGCCCGTCCCTCCGCTCGCCTCCCGCTTAGCCGGTTACATCTCGGCGCCGGGCGGCAGCGCCGCTCGGGAGTCGGCAGGCGTCGCACGACCAGGCGAGCGACATCGTTGTCAGCCGACGGATCGGTCGACGCCGTCCACCACTTCGCGGTCGTGGAGGGAAGGGAGGCGGGCATGACGTCCGCAAGTCCGGCGTGGTTTTCCGGGATCGCCGTGAACGTGCTCGTGATCCTGACGATCACGTCGATGTGCTACTACGCGCTGATCGTGGTGGCCTCGCTGGTTGTCTCGCGGGGACGGCAATTGCGCGGCACGCGGCCGCGCGCGTCTGTCCTGGTCCCGCTGTGCGGGAGCCAGCCGTCACTCCCCGACAACCTGGAGGCGTTCCGGGCCGCGCTTGGCCCCGGCGACGAGCTTCTCGTCGGAGCGTTGTGCCCCGAGGACCCGGCGATCGCTCTGGCCCGTGAGGTTCTCGGGGACGACGAGCGGGTCCGCATCAGCGCGGGCTCGTCCTCGGGCGCCACGAACCCGAAGATCGCGATTCTCGTGACGCTTGAGAGCCTCGCCACTCACGAAATCATCGTCCTCGTCGATTCGGATGTCCGGCTCGATCCCGCCCTTCTGGACGGCCTCGTCTCACCGCTTGCCAATCCCCGGACGGGACTCGCCACGGCCCTCTACCGGGGTGTCCCGTCCGGGTCCTTTGCCTCGTATCTGGAGGCGCTCTGGATCAACATGGACTTCGTGCCGTCGGTCCTCGTCGCGCACCTCGTGAGTGGAGGAATCGACTTCGCGCTGGGGGCGGCCAATGCGGTCCGGCGGGAGGTGCTGGCGTCGATCGGCGGGATCGCCGCGCTCAGCGAGGTGCTGGCCGACGACCACATGCTCGGGAAGCGGGTGAGCCAGGCGGGCTACCGGGTTACGATTGCGTCCGTGTGCGTGCCGATCTGGCTGGAGTCGTCCCTTCGCGACACGCTGGCGCGTCTTTTGCGCTGGTGTCGGACCTGCCGGGTCTGCCGGCCGGCGGGCTACGCCGCGACGCTCTTCTCACACCACGGCGTTTCCTTCGCCGTCCTCGCGCTCGGCCTGGCCGCGATGGGGGTCGGTTCGGCCCGAGGCGCCGCCGCGCTCTTGGCGAGCGCCCTCGCGGTTCGCATGGCGAGCGGGGCGATCGCTCATCGGATCCTCGCGGGCCGCGACGCCGACATGCGATCGTTGCCCCTCCTGGGCGTGCGTGACCTCGTGGGCTCGGTGTTCTTCGCCGCCGCGTGGAGCGGCCGCGGCGTGACCTGGCGCGGGGCGCGCTATCGCGTGGCCCCGGACGGCACGCTTCGTCGCCGCGCGACCGAGCCGACCGCCGCGGCGAGAAGGCCGGTATCCCCGTAGTCACCGCCGCCGGGTTTCTGCTTCGACTCCTGCCGACCGGGCTCACGCCCGGGAGCGCGCGATCGCTTTCCGGGACTGCCGGCTCCGGTGCGGCGGCGCCTCGCGGACCAACTCGTCGCCCTGTGCGCGCGATCCACCTCCTCCTGTACCTCGCGTTTCTGACTGTGCTCGTCGAGGGCACCGGATTCTTGATCGCGCACCTGCCGGTTACCCGGAAGATGCTTTTCTCCCGGGGCGCGCTGTTCGTCGAGCGGTTGCGGCCCCGGAAGGACCTCTACCGGGCGTTCGTGGCCGACCGCTACGACGGCGTGCTCGGCTGGGATAATCCTCGCGGGCGGACCGGGACCTTTCCGGGATGCCGGAGCGGCCCGATCACCGCGACCTATCTCGCCGACGCGTCGCGCCGCACCACGGAGATCGAGTCCGGTCCTCCGATTCTCGTCTTCGGCGACTCGTTCACTCGGGGAGACGGCGTCGAGGACGGGGACAGCTACCCCGCTCAGCTCTCGCGGCTGCTCGGGCGCCGTGTGGTGAATCACGGCGTGGGCGGCTACGGCCCGGTCCAGGCGGCGCTGAAGTTCCAGCGCCGGGCCGTCGACCATCCGGGTGCGCGCACGGTCGTGCTGGGGATCACGGACGAGAATCTCTTCCGGATGCTCACATCCTATCGACCGGTCTACCAGTGGCACACCTCGGGCATGTTCGCGTTCCAGCCCTACATGCGGGACGGTGTCCTGCGGGACAATCCGAACGGCCCGACGGCGGCGCCGTTTGATGCGTTTCTCGCGCGTGCGCGACAGGCGTTCCGCGAGGACTACTGGGCCCTCCCCGAGCCGTACTTCCCATACGCCGCGGCGCTGTACGACGCCCTGACGCGCCCGGCCATCCGTCTCCGCGTGCTCGCCGGGATCAACCCACCCGGCGTGCTCCGGGTGGCCGAGGTACGCCGCGGGCTCGAGGCCGTGCTTGACGGCTTCGTGGCCTCCGCTGAGGGGGCGCGGATGGCGCCCGTCGTCCTCCTCATCCCCAACAAGCCCGCCCAGCGTGGCATGTTCGACCGGATCCTGCCGGAGCTCCGCGCGCGCTTCACCGCCCGGGCCATCGTGTTCCCGGTGCGAGACGAGGCGTATCGGTGGACGGAGTACCTCCCGAGCCCCAACTGTCACCCGGGCGTCTATGGCTACGGCATCATCGCGGCCCACGCCGCGGAGGCGGTTCGCGAGGCTGAGACGACGCTCCGTGTTTCGGTCGCGCCCTGACGCGGAGCTGCCGGGCACTCGCACGATCTCGCCGGGCGCCGCCGGTGGGCGTCACGTCGCGCCGGCGATCTCCCGTGGTCGCGCCGCAGCCCGCTCCATGGCGGCCAGGACGATGAAGGGGATGGCCCACACGAAGTACTGCGGGAAGAGCACCGTGTTGAAATCGGTGAACACCGTGAACATGAGCAGCAGGGTGGTGTAGTGGCCGATGACCTGGCGGCACGCGGCGACGAGCAGGATCAGGCTCGCCACGAGGACCAGAGGAATCCGGGCCACGCCGCCGCGCAGTCCGAGGAGCGATCCGACCGCCGACACGTGTCCGTAGCCGCGATCTGGACGGGTGACGGAGCTCAGGATGGACCGGACGAACGCGCCCGGATCCCACCAGAGAAAGGGCAGCGAGACGGCCAGCGGGATGACCGCGATCCACAGCGAAGCCCGCGCCGTGCGTGTCCAGCGTTCCCGCCGGCACAACATGTCCGGGTCTTGCCACGTCCACACGAGGTAGAGCGGCGCGACCAGCAGCGCGACGTGCTTCACCGCGAGCGACGTGCCGAGGAGGAGGTAGGCCAGGCGCCGTCGCCGCCCGAAGCACTCGAGGGAGAGCAGCAGGAACAGCAACGCCAGCGGATCGAGGCCGCCCGAGCGGACGGTGTAGAGCGTCCAGCGATTCAGGCTCCAGAAAACGGCGCCGAACAGGCCCAGCAGCGGGCGCCCGGCCCGCCGGCCGGCCAGGTACAGGACGATCGCGATCGCGACATGCGCGGCAATCCGGACTGCGCGCCACAGCGCGAGCCAGGTCGCGTACTCCCGGACTCCGAGCTTGTACACGCCGGCGACGGCAAGGTAGAAGAGCGGCAGATACGAGGGATGCTTAGTGGATCGCTCCTCGGGCGAAGTCGCGCGGTCGTATGCGTAGGGGTTGACGCCGTCCGCAAGACGGACGCCGTCCCGCCAGATGTAGTAGATGTCCGGCTGGCTCGCCGACGCGGGCGGCCCCGGAAGCCCGGACGCGCCCAGCGCCAGTAGCACGCCGAGCGTGGCGGCCCGTCCGGTCGGTCCGCACCTCGAAAGCTTGCGCGCACGCCTGAGCATACGATCCTCGCCTGTCATCGATTCGCACGGTGATCTCAGAGGCTCTCCCATTTCGCCGGTCGGTGAGCTCGCGTCCGACGGCGCGGCACGCCGGGGTCGGGTGGCCGCCGCTGGGCGGACTCCCGCCCGGATCAGCGAGAGAGCACGAAACGCGGTGTGGTCAGGCCGCGGGCGGCGCGCGGATCTGACGCGCGTAGAGCGGGGCGACCGGCGAGTGGCTCGGGACGCGAGGCACCGACAGCCACACGACTGGATGGATCGGCCCGGCGTCAAGCAACGGATCCGGGACGACGGCGGCCATCGCCATGACGAGGAGGACGACGTCGTCGCTGTCGTCGTCATCGAAGATGCCGGACAGCCCGACGGGGTCGGGTGGGCTGGCGAACACGACCGCCGAGAGCAGGACGTGACTGCCCATCGCGGCGGCGATGATCAGGAGCCGGAGGAATTCGAGGCGGCCCAGTCCACGCATCCTGGCCCGACCGTAAACAAGAGGCCGGGACGCGGTCAAGCCGGGAAAGCCCGTCAGGAGTCGCCCTGACGCGCCGGCAGGTTCACGATGAAGACGCTCCCGACGCCCTCGGTGCTCTCAACGCCGATGCGGCTGCCGTGCCCTCCACGATGCTCCTGGTGCTGGCGAGACCGAGCCCGGTGCCGGGGATGTCCGCGGTCTTGGCGTCGTGAGCCCGATAGAACCTGTCAACACCGCGGGGACCGCGACACCTCGCGGCGGAAGACCTGGCGATCTCAACCGGCCGGATGAGACCGCCAGGTCCAGGACGCTGCTAGCAGGTCGTCGCGCCGGAGCTGGAAGAGCCCGGCGTCCCGGCGGTCGACCCACTACCCGAGGTGCCGCTGCCGGAGCCTGAGCCGGTGCCGGGCATCGAACTGCCGGCGCTGGAGCCCGTGCCGGTGCCGGGCATCGAACTGCCGGCGCTGGAGCCCGTGCCGGACGCCGCGCCCGGGCAGTTCTTCGACCCCGGAACGGCGCTGCCACCAGGCGATGGCGTCGTTTGCTGCGCTCCCGCCGCAAGCGCCATCGTGACGAGGCCACACGCCAAGGCCGAGCTGAGGAGTCGCTTCATGTGTTGCACACCCTCTCTCCACGCAGAGCGTGGCTTGTTTCAGGGCGGACCGTGCAAGCGAAGTGCCTTGACGAGGCTCAACGTCGGGGTCGTGCTCGAGCCGCGTTGTGAATGCGCGGATGCTGGACGACGCTTCGAGAGTGGCCAGATCTCATTGACGGCACCCGGTTCGTGTCGCGGGAGCGAACATCGCGGACCTGGGGGCAGTTCCTGGCGCGGTGCGCAATTACGTCGTGACGACGACCGCGTGTCGCGCGCGAGTGAGCCGGTGCCGCGCGGATTGATTTCGCCGGCCTCGCGACGCGATTCACCGTCACCGCGCCACTCGAGCTTTGAATGGAGGTTCGAGATGAGAGGCTGCCGGACGCACCCGCATGTCTCGGATTCGCTACGGACGAGGGACCCGTGCCCCTCGCGCTGAGGCGCGAGGGGCACGGGAGGTCAGAGGGTTTACTGGACGGTGAACGACGACACCATGAAGCCCCACTTGTACAGCTTCGACCAGTCGCCGTTGAAGACGCCGATGTCGATGGTGTACGTCCCCGGCGCGAGATTGCCCGGAATCGTGAACGCGAAGGCGAACGCCCTGTTCTGACCGGCGGTGAAAGTCTGACCCGAGATGTACTGCGACGTGATATTGGTCGACCCGTCTGCGGTGTTGATCTCGCAGAGGATGATGATGTTCGTCGCAGTGATTCCGCTCGTGTTCCTCACGTTGGTGTTCACCGTGGCGGTTGCGCCCCGGGCCACGGGATTCGGGGACACGCCTGTCGCTCCCACGGTGAACGTTGGGTTCTGGACGGCGCCCACGGTGAAGGCCGACGGGCTGTTCTTCCAGGCGTACATCTGACTCCAACTGGCATTGAACACCCCGATCCCCACAGTGTAGGCACCCTGAGTGGCACCGCCGGGCGCTGTCCACTGGAAGGTTATCGTCCGTGTCTGACCTGCCGAGAAGCTCTGGTTCTCGATCACGACCTGATTGTTGGCAAAGTCATTTCCGAAGGGATCGGCGAGGTGCAGGAGCACGTTGATGCCATTCGCCCCCGAGCTTCCGGTATTGGTCACGACCGCCGAAATGGAGACGGTCCCGCCACCCTGGATCGCGGTCGGAGATACGCTGATGTTCCCGATGGAGAACGCGACCCCCGGGTTGGAGGGGGACACCATGAAGGTGTCGGCGCTGTTGGCCCAGAGGAGCAGCGTCACCCAGTGGTTGGTGAAGACGCCGACCTTGACGGTATAGGTTCCGGCGGCCTGGTTCGCGGGCGTTGCCCAAAACCACTGGAACGTCTTGGTCTCGCCGGCCCCGAAGGTGTTCCCCGGGATGTATTGCTGGAACACCTTCCCGCCGCCACTGTTGTAGACCTCCATGTCCACGATGATCCCGGAGGCAAGCGTCCCGCTGTTCTTGACGGAGACGGTGATCGTGGCGGTCGAGCCCGGGGTCACCGGGTCGGGCGTGGTCGACGCGCTCGCCACCGAAAAGTTCGGGTCCGCGTTCGCGCTGGGTACGCCGAGCACGCCGAACACGGCGGCCAGGGTCGCGACGGTTACGATCGACATCGTTAGGAAGCGCCGCATATCCATCTCCCTGCAGTAGACCGCCGGCAACGGCAGCCTCTTCCGGTCAGTGGCGGACGGTACGCGAACCCGCCGGGATCGAGAGGCACGCTGACAACGCGGCTCTGATCACGTCGGCTCGCCCGTGACGCTCGGGACAGGCTCCGAGCGACTCGTGGTTGATGAAGGGTCTGGCTTATGAGTCATCCACGCGGCCGCGCTGTGGCGCGCGTGATAGATGTGAAAAGCGGCCCGCGAGCGCAGCCGAGGGCTGGCCAGGGCGAGGTTGAAGACGACGCTGGGCGCGGCGCCCCAGCGCTGCTTCTCGTAATCCGGGCCGAGGAGGAGATCGAGCTCCCGGTAACCGAGCTCGATGGCCCGCTCGATACACCGCCGCGTGAGGATCGTCATGACACCATTGCGCGCCCATGCCGGATCGAAGCCGGAATAGTAGAGGTACAGGCGCCGCTGGTGAGCCAGGCAGAGCTGGGCGGCGACGACCTCTCCGTCGACCTCGAGGAAGCAGGGCCACAGCGCGCCGCGGGCGAAAAGCCGCCGCGCGACAGACCGCAGAAACGCCCGCCGCTGCTCCGTGGCGAAGCGGTTCTCGTGACGCCGTCCCAGATTGGCCTCGGCCCGGCGTTGGTGTAGGTCCAGGAAGACGTCGATCGCCTGGTCTAGATGGGCTGCATCGTCGACGACGGACAGGCTCTCCCGATGCCCGGCCCGCCGCAGGCGATTCACGTAGTTGTTGACGTTGTCCTTCATGCTCTTGGAGAGCGAGCGGTAGAACTGCTGCCAGCTCTGCGGGAGAGTCCGACTCATCCGGACGTTGGGTTCCTCAGACATTCGGTAGCCGTGAGCCTCGGCCTGTCGGCGAAGGTCGGCCACGAACTGACCGTCGTCGGGAAGCGACGGCAGGACCAGGAGATCCCACCGGTCGGACATTCGATGCCACGCTTCGAACAGGGCCCGAGTGACGGGACGGGCATAGTTCGGGTGGGATAGGACCTGCACGTACTCCGTCAGGTCGTTGCCGCGCCCGAGGAGGTGGAGCAGCCGGAAGACTCCGCCGTGCGAGGAGGTGCGCGAGCAGGGGGCCAGGGCGATGAGCTGGCCACCGCCGTCGCGCACAGCCAGCACCTGGAGGTGCTTGTCCCGCCCAAAGTGCTCATACCAGCTGAACACCCATTCCCAGGACTGGAACACGGTAGACCCGTCAACGAGGGCCGCCAGCGCCTGCCACTCGGCCTTGATGGATGCGAGCTCGTCCGGCGTCGTGAGAAGCGACAGTGCGAGCCCGCTCACCGTCGTCCCTCCGGGGCGTGAAGCCGGCCAGGGCGCACGGACGACACCGTGCGACGTGCCCGTCGCGAGGGCCGAAGGACTCTCACCGGCGGCCTGGCACAGAGGCGCGGTCGTGGAAATAGTCGATGACGCGGGCGAGCTGCCGCTGGATCAGGAGGTGATGCACTGGCAACTCGAGGAGGCTCTCGCTGAGGTCGCGAGCCACCTTCGCGGCCGGGTCGAAGGGCGACTCCGGCCAGCCGGCGCCGCAGCTCACACCCAGCCGTCGAAGATCCTCCCGCACGGCGTCCCGCTGCCCGTCCGCCACCCGGACCGGCAGGCTGTATGGCACCGCGCCGTCCGGCAACTCCGGGCGGAGAGGCTCGACGCGGACGACGTCGCGCAAACCT
>Ga0066903_100006637_pt1 | contig 10334 bp, 6 predicted proteins | sample PanSoiMetaGPlot1_FD_67491 | JGI IMG/M metagenome (GOLD analysis project Ga0066903, IMG submission 67491) | Tropical forest soil microbial communities from Panama analyzed to predict greenhouse gas emissions - Panama Soil - Plot 1 (version 2) | ecosystem: Environmental > Terrestrial > Soil >...
AGCAGGCCGCAGAGAGCGCGGGAACGCAGGCCAGTAAGTCAATATCCGACCATATGACTAAGGGGTTTAAGGCACTCGGGCCGGTAGCCGGCCAGGTCGGTAAGGCCGCTGTTACCGGGCTCGGGCTCGCGACGACTGCCGCTGTCGCGTTCGGCGTCAAGGCCGCTAAGGCTGCCGAGGAATCGAATAAGGTAACCGCGCAGACTGCCGCCGTGATTAAGTCGACCGGCGGCGCGGCGAATGTCACGGTCAAGAGTATTAACGCGCTCGCTAATTCGATCATGGCTAAGACCGGGATTGACGACGAATCGGTCAAGTCCGGTACAAATATGCTGTTGACGTTTACGAACCTGCGAAACGAAACCGGCAAGGGTAACGACGTATTCAACCAGGCTACGTCGACCCTTACCGACATGACCGCCGCAATGACGGGCGGAAATGTCACGCAGGAATCAATGCGCAAACAAGCTATATTGCTTGGGAAAGCGCTAAACGATCCCGTTAAGGGACTGACCGCGCTACAGCGCGTCGGCGTTTCCTTTACCGATCAGCAGAAACAGCAGATAACGCAGCTAGTAAAGTCCGGGCATACCCTAGAGGCGCAAAAGATCATCCTAGGGGAACTGAATAAGGAATTTGGCGGCTCGGCTGCCGCGCAGGCAACCGCGACGCAGCGCATCAAAACTACATATAAGGAAATGCAAGAATCAATCGGGCAGGTAGTGCTAAAGGCTATCGACCCGTTTATGCATTCCCTAGGCAAGCTAGCGTCACAGATCGGCGCAGCGATAGCGCCCGGAGGCAAGCTAGCGCCGATATTTAACGCGATCGGGTCTGCGCTCGCTAAGGCTATCGGGCCGCTCACAAAGTTTACCGACATGATCGGCCGAGGCCTCGCCAAGCTAAAGCCGGCGCAGATTAACCAAATAGCCGACGCTATTAAGCGGTTCGGCCCGGCTATCGCCGCGCTCGGCGGCGCGTCGGCGTTGCTAACGGGCGGCGGCATCCTAACGCAGCTACCCGTATTCGGTGGTCTGCTAAAGAATCTCGCCGGGCCGCTTAAAACGATCATTCCGCTAATCAGCGGTAAGGAAGGTCTAGCGGGCGCGTTTAAGTTTATGACCGGCCCGGTTGGGATCATCCTCGGGATATTTACGACGCTTATGGCTGTGTCGCCGCAATTCCGGCAGGCCGTGATCGGTTTGATTCAGGCGCTAATCGTCGGGCTAATGCCTGCGTTTAAGGCAATTTTCGCCGCGATAAAGCCGCTGATGCCCGTTATCGTCATGCTAGGCCGGATGCTAGGCCAAATACTCGCGCCCGTAATCAAGGCCTTGACGCCGCTACTAGTGCAGCTAATGCCGCTAGTCGCCGTCCTCGCGCAGCTAGTCGGGAAATTGCTAGGTGTCGTAATCCTGCTAATTGGCCCGATCTTGAAAGTCTATATGGCGTTTGAAAAGTGGTACGTGATCCATATTCTAGTACCGCTGATTAACATTTTGGTCGGCGCGCTGTCGTGGCTAGTCCGCATTATCACCGATGTCGTTAAATGGATCATGGGCGGCAGCCCTGGATTGATCCCTGCGTTTAATGCCCTAATGCGCGTAGTCGGCGCAGTCACGCACTTTATAAAGAATACGGTGATAACCGGGTTTACCGCGATCAAGAATGCCATACAAGCGGCCTGGAAATTCATAACGCAGAATAGCGTCGCCGTCTGGAATTTCCTAAAGACGTTTATACAGCGAGCTATTCAAGGCTGGATAAACATATTCAAGGCCGGGTTTAACTTTATACGCGGGCTGTTTACCTCGGGATGGCGGATACTACAGAACGCGACGACCTCGGTTTGGAATTTCCTACGCGGGTTTATACAGCGCGCAATTCAGGGCTGGATTACCATTTTCCAGAATGCTTGGTCGACAATCAAGGGGCTGTTTACGCGCGGCTGGAATGCCGTAATCGGCACGATCAAGAATGCGGCTAGTAACCTGATCGGCGTAGGCAAGTCGGTAATAAGCAATTTCCTAAGCGGCATATCTAGCGCGGTGCGCAATATCGGTAGCTGGATTAAGTCTCACGTAGTCGACCCGGTTGTTAATGCGGTTAAGAGCTTTTTCGGTATTCACAGCCCGTCGTCGGTTATGGCCGACCTCGGCCGGAATGTGACCGAGGGTTTCGTTAAGGGCATAGTCGAACAGAATCCGCTAACCGTCGCTAAAAAGGTATTCGGCGGCATCCCTAACGCGCTCGGCGCGATAGTGAGTAAAGGCCTGGTAAGCCTAGGCGCGCTACCGGGTAAGGCGCTGCGAGCGCTCGGGACCGTGGGCGGCGCGATTAAGGGCGTACTAGGCAAGATCGGCGGTTTCTTTGGCAATCTGTTTAGCGGCGGCGGCGGCGCTGGCGTTCAGCAATGGGCCGGGCTAGTTTCGCGCGTCCTCGCAATGCTTGGCCTGCCTGCGTCCTATCTCGGTCCCTGGCTCGCGCAAATGCAAACAGAAAGCGGAGGCCAGCCAAACGTTATAAATAGATGGGATAGCAACGCCGCCGCTGGTATTCCATCGCAAGGCCTATTGCAAGTGATCCCGCCGACGTTCGCCGCATATGCGGGACCATTCCGCAGCATGGGCATACTTTCGCCGCTCGCTAATGTATATGCCGCGATCAATTATGCCCTGCACAGATATGGCCGGTTTGGCATGCTGGGCGTTATCGGGCATGGTCACGGTTACGCCGCTGGCGGCATGATTTCCGAGCCGATAACCGGCGTCGGCCACCGAACCGGAACGACATACACGTTCGGCGAGCGCGGTCCCGAATGGGTTACGCCGCTCGGCGGCTCGGCCGGTCGGCCGATAACCGTAAACGTTTACCCGCGCGCTAGCCAATCAGAAACCGAAATCGCGGCTGCCGTATCGCGCTCGCTGGCGTGGGCCGCACAAACCGGAAAGGTAGTTTAATGGCTAATAACCCGTTCCTTAGCGACGCTGCGGCGAATGCGGCTGCGAACGCCGCTGCCGCGCTCTGTAATGGTGGCACGATTCAAATTAGATCGGGCGCGCAACCGGCGAACGCGAACGCAGCCGCGACCGGGACGCTATTGGTTACGCTCACCTGGGCGGCTACGGCGTTCGGCGCGGCTGCGGCCGGCGTCGCGACCGCCGCAGCTATCGGCGCGGCTAATGCGGTTGCCTCGGGTACTGCGGCGTGGTTCCGAGCCCTGAAAAGTGATGGCACTACGGCAGTGTTCGACGGCTCGGTCGGTACGTCGGGCTGCGATCTGAACCTATCGTCGACCTCGCTTACTACTGGCGGGAACGTGGCGGTTTCGTCGTTCACTTACACGCAGACCGAATAGGCGCAGCTATGCCGCCACGCCGAGCCCGCCGAACAGCCGAGCCGCGAGCCATCGCGCCGCCGGCTACTTACTGCTGTCAAGGTGTGAACCTATCGACCGGCACATACGTATTCAGCGTGACCGGCGCTACCGGCGTCGGCGATTCCCTGCTAATCGAAATTCTGTGTAATCAGAACGGCTCGGCGGTTAGCAACGTTACCGACTCGCAGGGGAACGTTTACACGCAGCTAGGCGCGTTCACGTCGAATACGCCGAACCGCTATGCGTACTATAGCGCCGGGTCGAATGGCGGGCCGGGCGGGACGCGAACTAAAGCGCTATCGACCTCGGATACGATCACGATTAGCGCCGCATCTAAGGCCATGACGACGAACATTATCGCCGTTAATGTTCCCGGCGTCGGCCAGATGGATCAGCGAACCTCGCAGGGCATCCAATCGGTTACCACGTCGACGCTAAGCATCGCGACCGCTATTGCCCATGAGTACATTGTTTCGCTGGCAGGCTGGCAAACGTCGGGCGGCGTAGGGTCATGGGACGCGCCGTTTACGCAGGCCGACCAGCAAACGAATAACTTTATTTTTTCCCATGCCTACGTCCTAGATAACGGCACTAACCCTAGCGTGTCGTGTAGTTTCCACCCGACCACGGCATGTAATATCGGGCATTCGCTTTATGGTTTCGCGCCGCCGCTACAGATCACTACGGCGAGCCTGCCTAACGGGACGATAGGAACGGCCTACCCGTCGACTACGCTCGGCGCGACGGGCGGCGCAGCGCCGCTAACGTGGTCGGCGAGCGGCCTGCCGGCCGGCCTTAGCTGTTCGTCGGGCGGCGTGATTACCGGGACGCCGGCGCAGAGCGGCGCGTTTACCGCCGCGCTCACCGTTACCGATTCGCTCGGGTACACAGCTACGGCGAGCCTGCCGCTAACGGTCGCTAGTACGCTCGCCGTCGCTACGGCGAGCCTGCCGGCCGGGACCGTCGGGCAGGCCTACAGCGCAGCCCTAGCGGCCTCGGGCGGCGATCCTCCCCCGTATGCGTGGGCTGCGTCTAATCTCCCGGCAGGATTGGCCCTAGCGCCGTCTAGCGCCATCACAGCGAAACAGAACACTCTAGAGGGCGGGACGAACGGCGTAACGATCACGCCGGCGAACAGCGGCGGCGGCTCGGGTGATGCGTTCGACTACGCTGCCGCCGGCTCGGGCGCGACGCTGATTTATGACAATTCGCATACGCCGTCGCATATGGCCGCGCTGATCGCGACGGGCGCGACCTCGGCGACGACCTATCTAGGATGGGCTAACTCGGCGCAGACCGTTTACGGCCGGTTCTATCTGTGGCAGAGCGCGCTACCGTCGGCGAACACTCGCATAGCCGGCGGCTACGCGACTGCGCCGGTAACGACGCAGCGCTGTTTTATCCGGCTCGCGACGGGCGGGAAGCTAGTTGCCTGCGATAGCGGCTCGGCGATCCTATGGACCTCGGCTAATCCCCTGCCGGTTAACCAATGGGTCCGAATCGAATTTATGTATACGTTCGACTCGGCCGTCGGGCAATTCAACCTAAGCTATTACACGACGCCGGATAGCCCGATACCTACCGAATCGTTTACCGGCTCGCCGACGGCGAACCTCGGCGGTCCCGCCGGCTCTATTGTGTTCGGCATTCCAAGCGTGCAGGCGAACGTTCCGCAAACGTGGCTAGACGATATAGCGATCAGCACAGCCGGGCCGCTCGGCCCTAATGTCGGCTGGCCGGTCGACCCGGCTGTGATCAGCGGGACGCCGAGCGCGGCCGGCTCGCCGACCGTCGGCCTAACGGTTACCGACGGGACCGGCTACCCCGGACAGACCGCGACGAAATCGCTAACGCTCGCGGTTAACGTTCCCGCGATAACCGGAACCGGCGCGTTCAGCGCGAAAAAGGTAAAGCTAGCCGGGACCGGGACGGCGAGCCTGCCCGCTATTACCGGGTCGGGCGGGATCGCGACGAAAAAGGCCGGGCTAGCCGGCTCGGGTAGCTACACGTTCCCGGCGTTTACCGGGACGGGCGGCGCTAAGGCTAAAAAGATCGGCCTAGCGGGCTCGGGAACCTACACAGCGCCAGTAACCGGGACCGGCGCGCTAGCCGCTAAAAAGATCACCCTAGCGGGCTCGGGCACGTTCGCCGCGCCCGGAACCGGCGCAGGCGCGTTCGCTGCGAAAAAGATAAAGCTAGCCGGGACCGGGCTAGTTCAGATACTCGGGACCGGCGCGCTAGCTGCGAAAAAGATAGGGCTAGCGGGCTCGGGTACGGCGAGCGCGCCGAGCGTTACCGGCTCGGGCTCGGTCAGAGCGAAAAAGATCCGGCTAGCGGGCTCGGGAACCTTTACCGTCGCGCCGCCCGTAACGATCACTAGCGCGCCGCTGCCCGACGGGACGGCCGGCTACCCGTATACCGCTGTTCTGCGCGCGAGCGGCGGCGTACCGCCGTACACCTATGCGGCGAGCGGCCTGCCGCCCGGCCTCGCGCTCGCCGCCGACACGATTAGCGGCATACCGACGGTCGACGGTAGCTATAGCGTCGGCGTCTCTGTAACCGATTCTGCGGCCGGTTCGGCGTCGGCTACCTACCCGGTTGCCATCGCGCCGTATCCCGTCGCAGCGCCGGCCGCAGCGCCGCTAACAAGCGATCTAATCCCGGTCGCGCTCGCCGGTATCGACCTGAACGCCGGCGATCCCGGCGACGGCGTTTTCAGGCTAGTGACGAACGTCGACGGATGGTACGGAACGCCGAGCCTTAACGGGAACGATCTAACCCGGACGCTAACCGACGGCGCGATATTCGGAACTAAGGTTATCGCGCAGCGCGTCATAGCGATAAGCGGCGCGGCGTTCTGCGATGATCCCGACGCGAGCCGGCCGCAGCTAGTCGGCTGGGCGCGACAGCTAGCCGCGCTCTGCGCCGCATATCAGCCGGTCGACCTGATCATTAGCGAAAACTACCTAGACGCGCAGGGCGATTATCTAGAACTAGCCGCTACCGTCCGGGCCGATACCGATTCGCTGGCGCTCGCATGGGTCGCGCCTAATGCGTTTACGTGGCAGGCCGTGTTTACCGCAGCCGACCCGAGGCTATACGACAGCGATTGGCAGAGCGTAACCCTAACAATGGGGAGCGGCGGCGCGACCGGCCGCGCCTATCCCTGGCAGCCGCCGAGGCTATACGCAGCCGCGCAGATACCTAGCGCCGCATACCTCGCTAATGCGGGCTCGGTCGACGCGCCCGCATACGTCACCTATTCCGGCCCGTTTAACTCGGGATCGCAGCTAACCGACGGCACTAGGTCTATCTACCTCGGCGCGATCCTCGCCGGCGAAACCGTGACAGTAGAAACCGAAACACTGACCGCATACGCGCCGGGCGGCGCGACCCGCGCTAGCTATATCCTCGCAGGCTCGCAGCCGATGATGGTTCCCGCCGGCGGGATAACGTGGCATCTATTCGCGACGGGCGGCGGCTCGGTCGAAATTAACTGGCGAGGCGCGTTCGCATGACCGAACAGCCGCAGCCGCAGATAACGCCGAGCCTGCCGGGTAACTGGTCATTTTGGGCCGACGTTGGCGTAGCGCCGTATGCCGTCCTCGGCCCGGTTGACGTTATCGGGTTTACGTGTAATTGGGTGCTATCCGGTTTCGGGACCGGCGAGGCCGTGATACCCGTCGAGCGCGGCGGGCTAACGCGAACGCAATTGCTACAGTTTTGGGGCTGGCGGCTGTGGGCATTCTACGAAAACGCGCCAATATGGGCCGGGATGCCGACCGGGCTAACCGATGATGGCGGCTCGGCTGTCACGGTCGCGCTCACCGAATTGCCCGGCTACCTACTGCGCAAACAATACGCGACCACTAACAACTATTCGCAGGTCGAACAGACCACGATAGCGAATGACATTGCGGCGCGGCTGGACAATATCGGCGTACCGCGAACCATCGTGCCGGGCTCGGGCGTTAAGCGTGATCGCAATTACGCATACCTAGACGGAACCTCGCGCGGCGACATGCTAATAGCGCTATCGCAGGTAAACAACGGGCCGGAATTTCGCTCGGAGTATTCAATGGTTAGCGGCCGGCCTAGCTGTTCGCTGAAAATTGCCTACCCGCGCGCCGGGTCAAATACCGGCCTCGGCCTAGTCGCGCCGGGCGGCGCGGCATCGTTTCGCGCTACCTGGTCTAGCGACATGATGCGAACGCGAACGTTCGCCGTCGGCGACCTCCCAAATAACGCCGCGCAGTCGGCGACGCGCCCGGTAGCTGTGCGGGTAGTACCGCAGGCCGGCGTTCCCGAGATAGACAGCGTAGACGATTGGCCCGGCGTATTCCTGGCCTCTACCGTCGGCGAGCGCGCCGACACTAACTCGGCGAGGTATGCCGGCCCGTCGCTGGCACTAGAGGCCGTACTAGCCAATTCATCGCCGCCGCTCGGAACGTACAACGTCGGCGACGACGTTTCGCTCGCGCTCGCCGACCCGCTAATGCCGAGCGGCATAGGCGGGACCGGGCGGCTAACGCAGGCCGCAGCCGACGCTAGCGCCGGGACCGTGACATGGACAGTAACCGTTAAACAGCCGCCACCGAAACCGCACAGAACGCTAATCGGGCGGCTGAACCGGCTAGAGGTCAATTCGCAGGCCGCATACCGGCGCAGCCTAGACCCTACGCAATTCGGAGGGATTAACCCATGACCACACCGACCGGCCTACTTGAATGGGGACAGAGCGGTAACTATAACGGCATAGACGACCGGGCTGTTATTGCGGCGCTAGCGCAGGGCTGTTCGCTCGGTATTGTCGGCGCGCCGCCGAGCCTAACGGCGCAGAGCGGCCTAACAATCGCCGTCGGCCCGTGGCAGGCCGTAGTTAACTGCGGCGACGGGACGCGCGCCGTTATCGGTTCCCGCACTACGCAGACCATTACCGAAACCGCCGGCGGCGGCTCGGCCCGAACCGATGTTATTTGGGCCGACATAAACGTCGACGGTGGATCATGGTCGGCGTCAATTGTGGCGAGCCCGGTTAGCCCGACGCGAACCGGCGTCGCGCTCGGTTCGATTACCGTTCCCGCCGGCGCGGCGACCTCGGCAGCCATGACGCTAAACCCGGCCCTATGCGCTGCGTCGGGCAGTTATAACACGTTCGACGCTACGCAGCGAACCGTCACGCAAACGTCGCTGCGCGACCTTACCGGCGTTCTGACCATTCCCGCTAATGAGCCGCAGATCGGCGACATTTACGAGGTAGAGGTACACGGGCATGGAACATGGCCGACCGGGACCGCGCAATCGTTGTATGCGCAGCCGAGCCTAGCGAGCGGCGCCGGCGTAACTTACGCAGCCGCTTATTTGGGATCGGGTAATACCTTCCGGTTCCACTGGATCGCGCGAATTATTTTCGTATCGGTCGGCGCGTCGGCGAGTTTCTATGCGTACCTACTCGGCGAATTGTCGGGAAACGGCCTGCTGAACCCGGCCGGCGCATCTAACCAAATGACTAGCGGCATGGTTCAGGCGATTTCGTCTCCCGCTGCGCTAGATACGACGGTCGCGCAATCGCTGAAAATTCAGGCAAATTGGGGCGGGCCGAACGGAACCATAAACGGCGATATATGCCACTACCGCCGGCGTGGGGTCGGGCTCGGGTAAACCATGCTTCCCGACTGGCGAATACGTGGCGGGCTAGTCCTTATGGGCGCAGCCTGCCTAGCGGGCTCTGTGCTAATCCCGCTAGTGCCCGATACCGCCCGAAATGACATTCTGGCCGGCGGCCTCGGGCTCGGCGGTTTGGCAATGCTAATCGTCGCAATGTGGCCGAGCCGGAATAACGGCAGTAAAGGAGATTAACCCATGCGGCCTATCCGAAACCTACTCGCCGAGCGCGAATGGCGGCAGCGATCCGGGCGGTTCGCGCTCTGCGATCCCGACGAACCGGGCCGGGCGCAGGTCATGCCCGGCGAGCCGCCCGACCTCGCCGAACAGACACATACCTACCGGGACGATACCGAATGGGGTTACGCCGATGGCGCTTAATCGTAAATGGATGCCGTCGCCGTGTTACCACGGCCGGAATATGGGCGCGGTTCGGCTAATCGTGATCCATACCGCCGAGGGCGCTACGACTATCGAATCGCTCGGGAATTTCTTTAGTAACTATAATAACCAGGTATCTAGCCACGTCGGCGCAGACGATAAGCGCGGCGTTATCGGCGAGTACGTTTCGCGCGGAAATGCAGCGTGGACGCAGGCGAATTACAATAACGCCGCCGTGTCAATGGAGCTATGCGGTTTCGCGAAATGGTCACGGTCAACCTGGCTAAACCAGCACGAAAACATGCTGCGCAATTGCGCCGACTGGATACGGGAAGAATCGAAGAAATTCGATATCCCGATCAAGGCGCTTAACAATTCGCAGGCGCAGGGCTCGGCCTCGGGCGTATGCGAACACGTAAACCTAGGGTCGGGCGGCGGCGGGCATGTCGACTGCGGCTCGGGTTTCCCGATGGATAAAGTAATCGAATGGGCTAAGGGCGGCGGGACCGCCGAGGCCGCGAGCGAACCGGAGGATTCCGTTATGCCGTTCTATTTGGCGAATGTCCCTAACAGCCCGGTATCCATGCCTCGGCAGCGTGGCGATAAGCTGCGCCGGGTACGGCTGTTCTGTAATGCCGCGACGGTCGCGGTTAAGGTTGATTTCGTGGGCGGCGACCCGGAAAAAGGAACCGTCACCCTAGAAACCGATTACAACCTAGGGCCGCAGGGTGTCGACGTTCCCGAGGACTGTAACGCCGTGGTTCTGCGGCGCGGCGACCCGCCCGACCCGAGCGCGCCCGATGGCGGCTATCCGCTGGTATCGGTCGAAATCATGACCTAGGCGGCGCTAGGCGGCTCGCAGCGCGCCGTTCAGCCGCGCCCGGCTGTGACGGGATGCGCGAGCGGCGGC
>Ga0066903_100006638_pt1 | contig 10334 bp, 7 predicted proteins | sample PanSoiMetaGPlot1_FD_67491 | JGI IMG/M metagenome (GOLD analysis project Ga0066903, IMG submission 67491) | Tropical forest soil microbial communities from Panama analyzed to predict greenhouse gas emissions - Panama Soil - Plot 1 (version 2) | ecosystem: Environmental > Terrestrial > Soil >...
GCCGCGCGGCTGCCCGTGAGCCAGAGCGCCGTGGCGATGACGATCGCGGCAACCGTCCACGCCCGTCGATGGCGGGCAGACGAAACGATCGCGGCCGCAGCCAGGAACAGCGCCATGACGAAATACGAGCCCGCCGCGTTGTAATCGCCGTACTCGACGTTCCACCGCACGGTCCGCGAGAGGTGAGCGAGGGCGGTGAAGACCTTGTCGCTTCTGAGCGCGGCCTGCGCGAGCCGCGCCACGTTGATCGACCCGGCGAGTGTCGCGCCCACGGCGGCAGCGCCGATGATACGCGCTGTCGCGGTCGACTTCTCGGAAGCCATCCGCGCCGCAAACGTGAAGAACAAAAGGCCTTCGAGCAGCAGCATGCCGGCGTGCAGTCCCGGGTATCCGGCAAGGTCGACGAAGTACTCACGCGTGAGCTCACCGAAGAGATCCGACCTGAACGCCGGGCCGAGCGTGAGCGACTTGACGGCCAGACTCGAGACGATGGCGGAAAACACGATGAGGCCGAACAGCAGCGCGGGCGCCGCGACGCTCGCCGGCACGCGGCCGCGCCCCTGGCGCCATGCGGCGTCGATCGACAGCCCGGCCAGTGCGCCGCACGCCATCACTTCCGCCCAGCTCACGCCGCCGTTCCATCGCCGCTGCATCAGGTACCACGAGAGCGGCATCGCCGCCGAGACAATCTCGAGCCCCGATTGAGGACGCCACGCGCACACGACGACGATCCCCGCGAGCAGGACGGCGGGCACGAGACCCGTGTAGTCCGCGTGCAGGACGGATGAGGCGACGAGGAGAAAGATCGCGGCCGAGATCGTCCATCCGACACGCGCGGGAACGGCCATCTGCTTACCGCCGGCCGGCGATTGCGTAGTCGAGGAACGTGAACATCCGCGCGTTCAGCTTCTCGACGTTGGCGTTGAATGCCTCGACGAGTTCGGTCTCCGCGCCACTCGCGGCCGCAGGCTGGAGGCGATCCTCCGGCGCGACTGGCGACCTGTACTCGATCCGCGCCGACGAGAATCCGCTCGCGAGGACGAGGTAACGCAGCGTGTCCGGGTGGAGCGGCCACACGTGCGTGATGTCGCGGATGAAACTGTCGAAAAACGCGGTCCAGCACGCGGGGTTGAGCGTTTCGAGCACGATCGGCGCGCCCGGCTTCAGCTTGTGGCACGCCAGTTCGAGGAAACGCAGCAGGTACGCCGGCTGGAGGTGCTCGACGACCTGCGCGGCGAACAGACCGCCGAGTGACGCGTCAGGCACGCCTTCGAGGTAGCCGACGGCGTCTCCTTCCGCGACGTCGAGCCCGCGCGCGCGGCACACCTCCACCATCTCGTGATTCAGATCGAGCCCGCGCGCCGTGACGCCCTTCTGCCGGAGCAGATCGAGGAACTCGCCGCGCCCGCAGCCGACGTCGAGCACGTCCGTCGCGCCGTCGAAGTACGGCAGGTAGCTCCGGAGCCGCTCGCGGATGGTGTCTTGCGATCCCCGGAACTGATCCTCGAAGCCGACGTACTTGTAGGCATCGAGCGCCGGGAAGAACGCTGATGGAGCCCCGACCTTCAGGTCGGGGGCATTCGCGACCTTCACGTCGAGGGTGCCCGCGTGCGGCACCCGCTCCATCTCTCGTTTCAGCGTCAACGTCGCTTGTTGCACGACGCCGATCAGCGTGCGCAACTCGTCGTGGGCGGCGGTGAGGTCCGCCACGCGCCCGTCGAAGCGCTGCTCGCGCGCGCGCATCGACTCCAAGCGCTTCGCGAGGTCCTCGCCGAGCGCGTTCACCGCGGCGTTGACGATGAGCGCGCGGCCCGCGGTCTCCCGATCCTTGGTGTCGACGTAGGCCGTGATCTGCTGCAGGTAGACGATCAGGTGCGAATGGTACGCGCGAAGGTACGCCGCCTCGGCGCGCGCCACGGCCAGCAGGCTGTCGATCGCGTGCCGCGTTTCGCGATGCGCTGCGGCATTTCGGTTGATGTGATCGACGAGCGTCGAATTGAACGTCAGCTGCTTCTGGAACATCGGAGCGACGATGGCCCAGACGAACGCGGCCAGACGTGCCTTGAACCCGCGGCCGGTCGGCGCGACGACGCCGATGTCCCAGGCGGAGTTGAGCGGCGCGATCTGCCGCTCGTCGTACGGCGGCGCCGTCTCGGGCAGCTCGGGAACGGTGAGCACCGCGGAGTCGAGCGCGGTCAGCGCCCCGTGGTAGCGGCGATCCGCGTCGGCGCGCTCGTCGGCGAGGCGGCGCAGCGTCGCTTCGAGAGGTTCCTGTAGACCCGTCATCCGCGGTGGATCAAGTTTACTTCAGCGCCGTCGCAGCACCGTGAAGTCTTCGATCTCGATCTCGCGCGCGTATGCCTCGAATACACGTTGGATGGCAGGCGCGCTGTACACATCGTCGATGCGCCAGCCGGTGGAGCTGTCACGATTGTTCCGCTCGAGGACGAGATACGTTGGCGCCGCGCGCTGGAGATCCGCGGCGAGCGCGTCCACGGTGAATGCCGGTCCGCCCGCAAACGGCGCGACGGCCGGGAAGGTCCAGATGAAACGATTCGCGGGCAGCCGCCGCGCGTCGAAATACACCGACGGCGCCATGCCGAAGATGTACACGCGATCGTCGTCACGCGTGCGCGCGCGCAGGTACGACGCGAGCTCGTCGTTCGCGCGCGCGGAGTACCCGCGGCCGTTCGCGTAGCCGCCAAACATTTCAAGGTATGGCGCGCGGGGCGCCGAGCCGCGCAGCTGCGCGAGATCGGCCGCCAGGTAGCGGACCAGCCGATCGGGATAGTGGCTGCGGATGGCGACGAGGCCAGCGCCAACGACGATCGCGGCGTTCAGCAGACGGCGGCTGCGGCGTTCGGTCGCGAGCGATCCGACGAGCAGCGCGAGCGGCGGCGCGGTCGGCAGGAAGTACGTGGCGTACATGCGCACACCGTTGGCGGCGGCGGCGATGACGGCGGCCGCGAGCCAGGCAACCGCGATGGCGGGCAGGACTTCCGTCTTCCGTCTTCCGTCTTCCGTCTTTCGCGCGAAGCTCCACACGGCGACGCCGGCAGCGGCGGCCGCGGCGAACCAGAGCGGGTCGGTCTTCACCAGTCGCCAGATTTCGTGAGCGAGGATGTTCGGCAGCGCCAGCCAACTCGATCCGGCCACGACGTACGCACGGTTGTAGTCGATGACGGCGACCCGCGCGTCCGCGAGCGCGCCGTTCGCCGAAAGCCAGATCAACACCGCGCCGATCGGCACGAGCAGCGCCGCTCCAGACACACCAAGCGCTGCTGCGATGCTCTGCGTCCGCCGCACCCCGCACTCCGCACCCCGAACCCCGCACACCGCGAACACCGGCCAATAGATCAGCGCCGTCGGCTTGAACACCGCGGCGGTGCCGATCGCCAGCCCCATGAGCGCGAAACGCGACGTCACGGCGCACCACGCGGCTGCCGCGGCGAGCGCCGTGATGAACGTCTCCGGTACGGCCCGCTCGAGAAACCCGCCGTACGGCAGCGCAAACGCGGGATAGGTGCCGATCGCGAACGCGATCACAGACATCCATGCGGCGCGCGCCGAACCGAGACGCCGCGCGATCTGGAAGACGAGCGCGCACGCGAGCGTTGCGGCAATGGCGTCGAGGACGAGCACGGTTCCGTCGCTCGCGCCGAAGATTGCAAATCCCGCGGCGTAGGTGAGATGGATGCCCGGCGGCTTCTGATCCCAGACGTCGCGGTACAGCATCAGGCCGCGCGTCAGGCCCCAGCCGGCCGTGGCGAAGATGCCTTCGTCGACGCCGAGCGGTTGCGGAAACTGGACGAGACGGGTGAGGAGGAAGGCGGCGAGGAAGACGCCGAAGCCGATCCGCCCTTTGTTCAGGCCCGCGCTCCGATCACGCCTTCGAGCGGGCTGCTCGCCGACGCATGCGCCTTGCGCGGGATCCGTCCCGCGAGATACGCGAGGCGCCCCGCCTCGACGCCGAGTTTCATCGCGCGCGCCATCGCGATCGGGTCGGAAGCGAGCGCAACGGCGGTGTTCATCAGCACGCCGTCGGCGCCGAGTTCCATCGCGACCGTCGCATCCGACGCGGTGCCGACGCCGGCGTCGACGATGACGGGCACGCGCGCCTGTTCCTTGATGATGCGGATGTTGTTCGGGTTCTGAATGCCGAGGCCGGATCCGATCGGCGCGCCGAGCGGCATGACGGCCGCCGCTCCCGCATCCTCGAGCTTGCGGCAGATGACCGGATCGTCGTTCGTGTACGGCAGCACGACAAAGCCTTCCTTCACCAGCACCCGGGTCGCCTCCAGCAGGGCCTCGTTGTCGGGGAAGAGCGTTTTCTCGTCGCCGATCACTTCGAGCTTGACCCAGTTCGACAGCCCCACCTCGCGTCCAAGCCGCGCGGTGCGAATCGCCTCGTCCGCGGTGTAGCAGGCCGCCGTGTTCGGCAGGATGAAGAAGCGCGTGCTGTCAACGTAGTCGAGGAGCGACTCCTTGGTGCGATCGGTCAGGTTCACGCGCCGCACCGCCACCGTCACCATGTCGGCGCCCGACGCCTCGTGCGCGTCGCGCATCTTCTGAAACGTCGCGTACTTGCCCGTGCCGATAATCAAGCGCGACCGGAACGTCCGGCCGGCAATCACGAAGTCGTCTGCCATACAGCCTTCTTCCTATTATTTCTCCTGATCTCATGACCTCCTGTGGATTTTTTTCCGCCGCCGCAATTGAGCGCAGCCGCCGCCGACGAAGTTGACGATCTCGATCTGATCGCCCTCCGCAATCTCGGTAGAGGCGTAGGCATCACGCTTGACGATCACGAAATTCCGTTCGACGGCGACGCGACGCGGATCGACGTCGAGCCGCGTCAGCAGTCCGGCGATCGTCAGCGGCTCGTCGAGCGGGTAGGGGTCGCCATTGAGCGTGATGGTCACAGATCACACTCCACGCCGAATGGCTCCAGCAGCTCGCGGAGTCGCCGGTCGCCGGGATTGCGCATGTGAGCCGGCAGCTCGACCTGGGGGTCGGGCCGTGCCGCCGCGTCGCGCATGATGCGCTCGTAGTCGTCGGCCATCGCCTCGACCGAATGCTCGCTCATCCAGTATTCGCGCGCCGCGTGCCCGAGTCGCGCGCGCAGGTCGGCATCCGTCGCCAATCGTCGCATCGCCAGACGGAGTGAATGGTCCTCGTCGAGGATGTCGATGGCGACGCAAACGGGGGCCGTGATCTGAGGTCCGTGGTCCGTGATCCGTGATCCGTGGGCGCGCCAGGTGCGCGGATCGAGTGCCGGGATCGTGGCGAGGTGGACCAGATCGGTGAATACCGTCGGCTTTCCGGCCGCGAGCGCGCGGAGCCACGGACCCGAGGTTTCGCGCGCCGTGGGCCAGCGCAGGTTGAGGGTGACGTCGCACGCCGCGATATGGTCGGTCAGCTCCGCGTCCGTTTCGAGATAACCCGTGAGCACCACCCCGCTCCCGTCCGGGCCGGGCATTCCGCGGCCGATCTCCGACGCGACGTCGTAGTGCGTTGCGGACGCACCGGAGAGGAGCAACCGTGCGCGCGGTGCGTGCGTCCGGACGGCGTTGAACGCGGCGAGAATCGGCGCGATCCGTTTCTCCTGCGTCAGCCCCCCGAAGCAGCCGAAAAGCACGGCGTCCGGCTCGATCCCATACCGTCCGCGCAGGTCGCGCCGCGCGCGCGCCTCACGTTCGGGCGATACCGGCTCACCCTCTCCGAGTCGAATCGACACGATCTTCCGGGGCTCGGCACCCGCTCCCATGGCGTCGATGAGGTCTTCGCGCGCCCCGTGGCCGTGCACGGCAATCAACCGGGACGCTTCGACCAGCGCGCGCACCATCGGCCAGTCGTAGTACAGCCGGCTGTCGAATCCGGCGACGGCAATCTCGGCCGCGTCGGCCGAGACATCCGGATGACTCCAGCGGAACTCGGCACGGTAGTCGTCGATGCGCTTCTCCCGCAGCAGCAGGGCCGCGCGAGCGTGGTGGAGGTGCGTGTCGTGCAGGACGGTCAGGCCCGGGTATTGGAGCGCGTACGGCCATTCATAGTCGTGATGCGACGAATTGCCGAACTGATACACGACGAGATCGTACGGCTCGCGCCGGCACCGCCACGGAAAGTCGTGCGCGCGCGTCTCCGGGTACGTGTCGATCGCGTATCCGCGCGTCCGCAAGACCTCGACGAGCTCGGCGCTGCGTCCGGCGATGCCGGTCCGCACCGGCGGAAACGGACTGAACCAGGCCAGGCGTCGCGCGCGCCCACGCGCACTCGTGTCGCTCATCGTCGTCGATATTATGATGCCGCGTTCGATGATCACGAAAACCGGCATCAGGGTGTTGCTGATCGCGCCGGCAGCGCTGCTGCTCGCCTTCATCGTGGTGTACGGCGTCAACGGGCCGGTATGGGACCACCTCGCGTCCGCCGAGATCTTCGATCGCTGGTATACGCACCGTCTCACGTTCGACTTCTTGTTCAGTCAGAACATGGAACACCGCAAGGTCGTGCCGAGGCTGGTCGTGCTGGCGCTCGGCCTTGCCACACGGTTCAACAACAAGGCGGAGATGGTGCTGCAGTGGGCGCTCCTCGGCGCGACCGTCGCGGTGATGTTCCGCGCGTTCAGGGAAGACGTGGCCGCGTCGGGGGCATTCGCCCTCGCTGCGTTCCTTCCCATCGCCTGGATGATGTTCAGTCTGCGGCCGTACGAGGTGCTGCTCGTGGGCGACGGGCTGCTCACGTATCTCTCGATGGCATTTCTCGTCGGCGCGCTCTACCTGCTGACGCGCGCCGGCAAACGCTGGACGACGCTGTCGGCCGCCGCGGCCGCGGGCATCCTGGCGTCGTATTCACAGTCGAACGGTCTGCTGGTCTGGCCGATCGGGTCCATCATGGTCGCGGCCGAATCGCACGTGCGAACCGGCGCGCTGAGGCGCCGGGCGCGCGTCCAGCTTGCGATCTGGACGCTCGTCGGCGTCGCCGTGCTGGCCGCGTACTTCCACGGCTACGTCAATCCGCCGAACCACGTGAGCCCGCGAACTGTGATCGAACGGCCGGTCGTGGCGGCGCAGTTCTTCACGATGCTGGGCGGCGGCAGCCTCGCGCCCGAGCGCAGCAGCGCGATGGTGATGGGAGTGGTGCTCGTCGGGCTCGAGGCGCTGTTCGCTGTCGCACTCTGGAGGTGGTGGGCGCGCGACCGTGAGCTGCCGCCCTTCGGCGCGTGGCTGACCCTGACGGCCGTCGCGACCGATGTCATGATCACCGCCAATCGCGCGACGTCCGTCACGGGATCGCTGACGCCGCGCTATGCCGCCTACTCCTGCCTTGCGCCGATCGGCGTGTACTGGTGCGCGGTCGCCAGACGCGACCGCATCCGCGCCGGAGGAACGCTCTCCGCCGTCGTCGGCACGCTGCTCGTCGTCGGCTATCTGGCGGGATCAATCGATACGTGGAAGCTGCGCGATCGGTGGTACGCCGACAAGTGGTGGCGCGCGTATGAGCTGTACGCGGCGCGATATCAGCCGGTGTCCTCCCTCAGCCATCTCTATCCGAACGCCGAGCAGGCGCGCGCGTACGCCGAGTCCCTCGAGCGGTATCGTCTGAACGTCTTCGCCGAACCGCACGTCGACCCGCGAGGCCTTCCTCCGCCGTCGAATCCGCCTCGATTCGAGCTGCAGCTCGTGAATGGCCTCCCGCCGAGGCCCGGTGAGACGCTCGTGGTGACGGCGACTGACCTCGTGACGCTTCGCGGCTGGGCGCTCGACGCCGACGGCCGGCGCGCCGTCTCCGCGGTATTTGTCGACGTGGACGATGCCGTCGAGCTGCCCGGGTGCGTGGGGCTCGAGCGCGACTCGAACGGCGAATCGCTGCCGCGATCCCTGAAGTGGACCGGTTTCGGCGCGAGTTTCGGCGGGTTCGTCGTGCCGCCCGGACGCCACTCGATCGCTCTCAGGATCGTCCCGTCCGATCGACGGTCCGTGTTCGTTACGAGACCGCTGCTGACGATCGAGCGGAACTGACGCGGCGTCTCGCCGGCGGCCATGTCGCGACGAGTGCCACGGCCGCCACGAGCGCCGCCGCGCCCGCGACGGAAATGCGGCGGCCCACCACGAAGCTCCGGGGCAGGAAGTCGAACGCGATGCGATGACGCCCGGGCGGGACGATCGCGCCGAGGAAGTCGCCGTGCACCGCCACCGTCTCGATCGCTGAGCCTTCGGACGTCGCCGACCATCCCGGATGGTGCCGTTCGCTGATTGACAGGAGCTGCCGGCCTGGCGCGTCGATGTCGGCGACGATGTGTCCGGGCCGATCGCTCACGATCGTGACGGTGCCTGGCGGGCCTGAGAGCGCGCCGACGTCGTGATCGAGGAGCGCGGCTTCGTGGAGATCGACCGTGCTCCAGTCACGCGACATGTCGGAGGAAACCCGCACGCGGTCGAGCAGGCGCGCGCGCGGCACCGGGTCGGGCATCGGCACGCGGCGGTGATCGATGGTGAACTCCCAGCCCGTGCCCGAGAGCGCGCGGGAAATCGTGCTGCTGAGATGAAAATGTGTCGCGGGATACAGAGCGACGTAGCCGGTGGCGAGCCGGTACCCGCGCAGGAGGAGGAGGTTGCCGGGGAGATGGAAGTCCGCGACGTAGGCGTACTGCCCGCCCGGCCCCGCGGTGGGCGGCGGAACTGACTCTGTCAGCGCGGCGATCGTTTGCGGCGGGACGCGATACGCCTCCCGGATCCCCCAGAGGCCAAGGTCGAGAGCACAGAACACCACGAACGCGGGCGCGGCCCATCGCCGCGTCGGGATCGCGAGCATCAGCAGCGTCGCGGCCGACATGACGAATACGCCGACGAGCGCGTCCGGTACGGTCGACAACCGGATAGCCCTCGCAACCGCGAAGACGCGCATGTTCAGCGCGATCGTCGTCGCTACACTGAGTGCGGCAGGAATGCACAGGATGAGGACGTCCTTGCGCGCCAGCCGTCTGCCTTCGCGGCGCCACTCGAGCAGATCCGCAAACGCAAACGCCGCCAGCGCCGCGGCGCAAAACTGGAAGAGGACGATGTAGCGGGCGGGCGCGCGCAGCGAGTCGAAGACCGGCAGCCGCGCGAGGAGCGGCGTGATGCCGCCGTACCGTCCCAGCGCCATGACGAACGCCACGGCGGCAAACGATGCGGCCGCGACGATCCACGGCCGTGTCGCGCCGAGCGCGCGCCTGCGGAGCCACAGCCACGCAGCCGCCAGCGGCAGCACGGCTCCCGAATACATGCCGAATTCGTGCATCAGCGCCGCGTCGCTGACGGTGAAGATGCGATCGCGAAACACGTATGGCGACCAGAGTTGCAGCACGTTGAGCGGATGAAGAGAGAAGCTCAGAGCGAAATCGTGCGGAAAGAGAGGGCGGATCGATCGTGCGGACACGTCCGCCGTCGGCACGATCTGAACCGCGCCAAGCGCGACGGCGATGAGGCTCGCCGCCAGGAACCAGCCAAGCGCAGACCATCCCCGCGTGCGGTAGGCGAGCAGGATCGCGAAGAGGGTGCCCGTCAGCGCGCACCACCAGACAGCCTGCGCGAACCCGAGGAGAAACCCGGAGGTGAAGAGCAGCGCCACTCCTGCGACGGCCGCTGCCGCCGCCGCGCGCCGGTCCGTCGTGAACAGCACGTGCGTCGCCGCCAGCAGCCACGGCAGGTGTGCGACGACCGCAACGACGTTGACGTGGTCGATGTGCAGCAGGTTGAACCCGCAGAACGCGAACAGCATCGCGCCGAACGCGCTCGCCGCGACGCCCGCGCCGAGGCGCGTCAGCAGCCAGAACTCGCCGGCGAACGCGAACGCGTAGCTGGCCAGCATCTCGAGGTTGATCGCGACGGCGAGCGGCAGCGCGCGGTACAGGATCTGATGCAGCGGATGGAGCATCCCGATCTGCCCTTCGCCGAAGATATAGAAGCCCGACAGAATCGAGGGCGTCCACAAGATGGAATCGCCGTGGATGAGCGCCTGCTGATAGTCCTGGCGCAGCGGAATGTGAAACGCCTGCAGGTCGCCGTAGACGAAGACGCGACCGCTCAGAAGCGGCGCGGCCAGCGCGAGGAACAGCGCAGTCGACGCGGCGGCAATCGAAACGAGTGTGATAGCATTCGGGGGTTGAACGGTTGAGAAAAGATTCACAAGCGTTCGACGCGAGGCGCTGAAATGCAAGGCTGGCTTCCAATCCTCATTATGATCGCGTTCGGCGGCGGGTTTGCGGTCGTCAATATCGCGCTGGGGAAACTCGTCGGCCCCAATCGTCCCTCAGCCGAAAAACTCGCGCCCTACGAATGCGGTATGCCGCCGGT